>JAABUQ010009218.1_pt1 | contig 13448 bp, 13 predicted proteins | sample 5560001 | NCBI WGS metagenome assembly JAABUQ01 (sample SAMN10711888, study PRJNA513371) | rock metagenome | isolation source: Antarctica rocks | place: Antarctica: Victoria Land, Finger Mt nord | collected 2015-12-18 | reverse complement strand
GCGAGCGTCGTAAATAGGACGCGACCGTCGCGTGCCTCTCCTCGGGGCTGACTCCGCCGCGCGCGGCCTGGTGAAAAGGGCAGCACGGGCTGCGCGTGGGCCCGCGGGCGCGCGTCAGGAGCGTGGTAGCGCCGCGCGCCCCACGCGATGGGACCCGACCCAGACCTCCGCGATGTACGCGTGGTGCGTCGAGAACGGGGTCCGCACAAGGGCGCAGTACCTGTGGCCGCTGCTGCACGCGGCTCATGTCGCTCGCGCTCTGGCCCTTCCGAAGATCAGTGCGGTGGAGTTTGGTGTCGCTGGAGGCAATGGCTTGGTAGCGCTCGAAGGCGCGGCGACGGCGGCGACCGAGCTCAGTGGCACCGAGGTCGAGGTCTTCGGGTTCGATACGGGCTCTGGGATGCCCGTCCCCACCGACCACCGTGACGCTCCGTGGCTGATCGAGCCCGCGTACTTCGCGATGGACGTGGCGGCGCTGCGCGCGCGCCTGAGTCGTGCCCGCCTCGTCCTCGGTCCCGTGGCCGACACAGTGCCGGAGTGGTCGGCCGCGAGTCATCCCCCGATCGGGTTTGTCGCCTTCGATCTCGACTACTACAGCGCGACGGTGGACGCGCTGCGCGTGCTGGAGGGGGACGCAGAGCGGCTGCTACCGCGTGTGCCCTGCTACTTCGATGACCTGTTCGGCTATGGGTGGACGGAGTTCATGGGCGTGCACGCGGCGATCGACGAGTTCAACGCATCGCATGAGCGACGCAAGATCGGCAAGATCCACGGTCTGCGCTTTGAGCTTCCCGCCGAGGAGTTTCAGCTCCCCTGGCACGAGAAGCTCTACGTGGCGCACCTGTTCGACCACCCGAGCTATGCCCAGGCCGAGGGCCGGATCGACACGCGATACCTCGACGCCCATCGTCTTCAACCGGAGTGACCCGCGCCGGCCCTATCACCGCGGCTGACCTCTCGGTCATCATTCCGACGCGGCGACGGTGGGAGATGCTCCGCACAACGCTTAGGGCCCTCCAGGCCCAGGTCGAGCAGGGGTTCGAAACCATCGTCGTCGCCGACGGGACGGACCAGGACATCCCGGACCTCCCGGACGTGCGGGTGGTGCGCCAAGAGCACCGGGGCCCGGGCGTTGCCCGCAATCGTGGGGTAAGCGAAAGCGACCGGCGGCTGGTCCTCTTCATCGGCGATGACATGGTCCCGCGGCCGGGATTCGTGGCGAGCCATCTCTCCGCTCACCGTAGGGAGCCAGGCTCGTGCGTGGCCGTCCTGGGTCGAGTCGCTTGGCACCCGTCGGTGCCACAGGACCGCCTGCACCGATGGCTCGAATGGTCGGGTGCCCTGTTCGACTACCGCGAGCTCGAGCTCCAGGGAGGCGAGGAGGCCGGCTGGTCGCGCTTCTACTCGTCAAACGTGTCTCTGAAGCGAGACCTCTTCCTGGCCTCGGGCGGCTTCGACGCGGATTTCGTCTTCGACTATGAGGATCTCGATCTCGGCTGGCGCCTGCGAGAGCGCGGCATGCGACTCCTGTACGAGTCGAGTGCGGTCACCGACCACCTTCATCCCTACAACTGGACGGCGGTGCAGCGCCGGTACGAGAGCCGCGCCGGCGCCGAGCGGCTCATGCAAGCAAAGCATGATTGGTTTGAGCCCTGGTTTTACCGTCAGATTGAGGCGGCGGCGCGTGCCCGGCGGGTCTCGCGGCTCTGGACGCTGGTGGTCGATCACGTTCCCCCATGGGCGTCAAGGGTGCGGCGCGCGATCGAGCTGCGGGCCGATCGCCACTATCTCCAGCGCCTGGCTCCTTCGTTCCTCGCCGCGTGGGCCGCCGCAGGCCGGGATCGCGGATGATGGGCGCAGGCATTGACGGCGATCTGATCGACTTGACGTTTTTCGATGGCGCACACGACCTGACCCCTGCTGAGGCGGGTGGTTTGAGCGGTACCCAGAGGCGCGCCGATTGCCGCCGGTTACTCAAGGGCTCCTCCTGACCGTGGTGGGAGCTCGCGTACGGGCGTTACGCCTCCGCTACGGCCTCGAGTATGGGCGCGTCGTCCAAGAAAGATCACGCTTTGCCCTAAACGAGGCTTTGAACCGCTGGAAGACGGCAAGCTACCGGCTACGCGATCGGGACCTCACCATCTCGGTTCGCCATCACCCGTCGCCTCATGGCACCCCAAGCAACGACCTGTGGGTCCTGAAGGAGATATTCACGGACGGGGCGTACCGCATTCCGGCTTCGGTGGAGCTGCCCTCCGAGCCGACGATCGTTGACCTTGGCGCCAACATCGGCCTGTTTTCCGCCTTCATGTTCGGCCAGTACCCGGCGGCACGCATCACGGCGTTTGAGCCGGACCGGGAGAACGCAAGCCTCCTTCGAGACAGCGCGCACCGCAACGGGTACGGCGACCACCTCGTGGTGCATGAAGCCTGCGCGATGCCCTGGAATGGGCCCGTAAGGTTCGCGACCGGGAGGCATCAGTTCTCGCACGTCGCCCACCAGGCCGAGGAGGGAACCGTTGAGGTTCCCGGGATGGACGTCTTCCCGTTTCTGCGCGACGTGGACCTTCTGAAGATGGACATCGAAGGAGGAGAGTGGAGACTCCTCGCGGACCCGCGCTTCGGGGAGTCGCAAAACGTCGTGCTGGAGTATCATCCGATAATGTGCCCTGGCACAGATCCGCGTGTGCTGGTCAAGCAGCTGTTAGAGGAGCGCGGATACCAGATAGTGCGCGACGATGAGCCGATGGTATGGGCGATGAGAGTCCGCGAGTCGGTGACGTCCGCGCCCCGATAGCGCATTAACAGGAGCCGGAGCGCATCACTTCTTCACCAAACGGTTCTCGGCTGCCGTCCGCAGCATCTCCACGTAGCCTTCGGCGAGGCGGTCCCAAGAGAAGCGCTCGTAGGCTGAGCGATGTCGACGACGACATGCTTCTGAGGAGAATTTCTCGGGTGTCAGGCCGCGCAGCCAGGCGATCACGCTGCCCGCCTTGCGCAGGTCGGCCGTCTCTGCCTCGTCGCTGAGGACCCAGCGCATGACCGGGTGGTCGTGGGCGAGACAGGGCAGGCCGTGGGACTCCGCCTCCACCAGCACGCGCCCAAAGCTCTCCGACAACGAGGCGAGTACGAAGACGTCGCTCGCTCGATAGTGATCCCGCATCAGCGCTGGCGCGACCGTCCGGATGTCGTGGTTTTCCGCGCCAAGCCGCTCCAGCGCGAGCTTTCGGATCGGAGGAGTCTCCAGCTCCTGCTGCCCCACGAGGAGGAGGTATGGGCGCGGCTCCGGCATGGAGGCGATCTCCTCGATCACGTAGTCCATCCGCTTGTGACCGGTGTTGACCGCGCCGGCGCTCAGCACGATCTGGCGGTCGAGCGGCAGAGATAGAGCCTCCCGCAGGCGCACGCGTTCGGCGTCATGGGCCGGTGGCCACGCCGGTTCGATCGCGACACCGAGAGGGAGCAGCTCCTGACGGCCCGTTGGTTCTCCTCTCCCGGCTGCGTACTCGATCGCTCCAGGTACGAGCTGCTGCACGTGGTCGAGATGCCCATAGCCACTGGGCGCGAATGCGCCGTTGCAGAACACGAGAGCGAAGGACTGTCCGCTCATCCGTCGCCACAGGCCAAGGAGCCGCCCGACGTGCCATTCGCTGAAGTAGACGACGTCCGGCCGACGTCGCGCGAGCAGCGGAATGAGGGCAAGCGCGAAGGTCATATGTTCCACGATGAACGGCCGGACCGACCACGACCGGGCGATCAACCGGGCCAGGAGCGTTTCCCTGGTCAGAGTGGGAATGACCCGTTCCCCGCGCGCAGGGACTCCGCTACCCTTGACCAGCTCAATCTCCAGATCGGTCCGGCCCCGGAGCGCTTCAAAGCACTCCCGCGCGAAGGTCTCGAAGCCACGACGGGCGTGATCCAGTCCCGGACAGACCAACAGCACAGTCGGACGCGCGCCGGCTAAACATTTCATGCGGCTTCGCCTTTCGCGGATTCGTGGGCCGGCCACGGCCAGCCGCACGATGTACCGGAGTCCGCCACGTCCGAGAAGCCTGACAGGCGCGCCCCGGCGCCGGCGCCTCGGCCGATCGCCTCTGGGGTCCCGCTGGTTCGGCGGATTCACATCCTCACCGTGTACCGAGGTGGCATGTATCCGTCAGCGAGCGTCACGTTGGCGTCAGTGCCGACACTGACGCCAACTACACCACGTGACCTGCACGGATGTCGTCGTGCCGCGGCTACCACACTGCTCTCCCGCGGTCTCGCGTGACGGTGCCCGAGCGCTCCCCGACCGTCTGCGCGGTGCTGGGCGAGCATGACCGCGAACTTCGAGGGGCCCTGACCGCTCAGGAGCGCCCTGCCGACCTCACCGCTCGATTCTCGGACACGCCCGGCGCGGCTGCCGATTGGATATGGCTTCTCGACGGGACGGCCCTGCCCTGCCCCGGCGCGCTGGCGGCTCTCCTTGCCGCTGCGCATCGGCTCGACACGGTGGCAGCGCCGATCCTGCTGGCCAGCCACATCCTCGGTTCCGACGGACGCTCCTCCCCCGCGCATATGCCGCTTGCTCCCCAGGACCAGACCGCCGTAGCCATTCGCACTGCCCCACTGCGCGTGCTACTCGTCCGGGGGGTTACTGGCGGCTCGGTTCTCATCCGTCCGGGACGATTCACCGGGTCGCCGCGCCCCGGAATAGCACCCATGGTCGCGTGGACGGCCCGGCTCCTGCGTGACGGCCGAGGCTTTCTTGTTCCCAGCAGTGTCGCGCGGGACCGTCCAGTTGCAAACCCGTGGGTTGAGCAGGCTGCGCTCGCCGCACGGCTGTTGCTCGGATCTGCGCTCCGTCCCAAGGAACGCCTACGTCTCGCAGCCGATATCTGCGAACGCGCGGCGGTGTTTCAGGACTAGCCGACCGCCGGACCTCGCAAGCCGTCGCGGCAAGCCGCGGTGACGGTGCTGACGCTCCAGGCGTGCAACCCGTACCTAGCCACAAACCTGACCGCCGAATCGATGACCACCCAAACCAGCGCGGCCCTCTCCGCGATGCTCCAAGAATCGCCTTTGATCATATAAAGGGTATTCCGGAGATGAAAGTAAAACTTGAACGGGTCGCTGAGGAAGGTGTGCGGCTTCTTGGTGCGGTGCTCGACGACGCTGTCGGGCACGAGATACCCATAGCCGGTGCGCAGTAGGCGCGCGGTGAACTCGATGTCGTCCGCCTGCATAAAGAACTCCGGCCGGGGTAGGCCGTGGCGCTCGACGGCGGCGGCGGCCACCAACAGCGAGACGAACGTCGTTGCGCGGAGTGGAAGCAGTCCAACTCCCGCCGCCTGCACGAGCATGTTCGGGTCGCGGCGTCGCAACATTGGTGTATTCATCGGATGAGGCGTACCGTCGGTCCAGTTCACCCGACTCGCGAGCAGCAGCGGCTCGGGGAGGCCGGCGGTAAGCCACGGGGCTTGGAGTAGCCGCTGCAGCGCATCGGGTTGGGCGATCGAGTCGTCGTCGAGCAGCCAGAGCCAGTGAGTCTTGGCGTCCCTTGCCACCGTCATGCCCGCGTGAAAGCCGCCGGCACCGCCAAGGTTTCGCTCGAGGGCGACGACATGAACGTTGGGAAATTCAGCCCGCAACATGGCGGACGTGCCGTCTTCACTCGCGTTATCGACCACCACCACTCGGAGTGGGCGGTGCGTCTGCGAGATCACGGCTCTCAGGCACTCGCGAAGAAGTTCTTTGCGGTCTCGGGTCACGACGACGCACGCGACGCTGTCCGAGGGCGCATTGTCCGTGGACCCATGTCCCCGCGTGCGGAGAGTCATCATTCGCCCGCGATCACGCCCCGCATTGTCTCCAGCGATCCGAGCGCCCGCGCGCCGAGGATTTGAAGCCCCAGATGGCGTGCGTGTACGCCGGCCCAGAAGGCCACCTTGAACGCCGCACTGGCCGGAGCAAATAAGGGATCGCCTGCCACCCGTGGCCACAGGCGGCGCAGAAAGCGAGGAAGCGCGAGTCCGACGGCGTCAGCGACCTCGGAACCCGCAGGGTCGTCAACGAGGTCTGGACCCACCAAGTCGTCGTGGATGTCGTGGATCAACATCCGCGAGGCTCCCTGCACGCGACAGTCATGCCGGTATGCGTCCAGGTCGCGGTCGAAGAGGTGAAGGCCGTGCAGCGCCGGGTCGAACACTCCGGCCACGCCAGCCTTGAGGCAACGCAGGCCGAACTCACGGTCATCCTGGCCGCGCTTGACCGCAAGCTTTTGGATGCCCACCTGCAGTAGATGTCCGCGCGGCATGGAGAGATTGCCCCCCCAGAGTCCATGCAGCACGAACTGCGGGTCGCTGAGATAGCGGCGGCAGTGCCTCTCGTACGCCTCGCGATAAACCCAGGCGATTCCGCGTCGACCGTGTGACAGGGAGCGCCAGTCGTTGGGCATGTACCCGAGGACGAGCTTGGCGCCCAAGTCGACGTGATGATGAGCGTGACCGCGCACCAAACCCGGCGAGGCGATCACGTCGTCATCCAAGAGCAGGACAACGTCGGCGGTCGCGGCCTCTATGCCGGCCTGGCGCGTAGCTCCCGCACCTCGATTTGGGAGATCAAGGACGACCAGTCGCTTATCCGAGCGTCGTCGCTCCTTCAGCCACTCGACAGACCCGTCGCGCGATCCGTCGACGGCGATGATGAGCTCGTCAAGTCCCGGCTCGCGCAGCAGTGGCTCGACGAATCTGGGCAGTCCCTGACACCGCGCGTACGTCGGAGCCACCACCGAGACGCTCGGCAAGGGCTTTTCGAACGCCTTAGAGTCGACGTGGAGAGCAGGCTCGGTGACCACGAGGAGGCGGTACAGTACCGCCGCTGCGGGTTCTGTTCGTCAACCACACGAGCGACGTGAGCGGCGCCGAGGTCGCCATGCTGCGGCTGGTGGGCGCCCTGCCGTCGTCTGTTCGCTGCGCGGTCGCCTGTCCGTCTGAGGGCCCGCTGGTGCAGAGACTTACGCAGGAGGGCATCGAGCACCTCCCCATTCCCGGCACGCAGGTGAGCTTCAGGCTCCATCCGCGCTGGACGCTTGTCGGGCTGCGCGACATGGGGCGCTCGGTCCGACTCCTGCACGCTCAGATTCGCCGCTGGCACCCTGACGTCATCCACGCCAACGGCACTCGTGCGGGCCTCCTGGCGATGCGACTGCGCCCTCGCCGCGCTCCGGCCCTGGTGGTGCAGGTCCATGACATCCTTCCCCGGAGCCGCGTGGCGACCGCGGTCGCTCGTCTGCTCGCCCATAGCGCCGACCACATTGTGGTGGTCAGTGACGCGGGGGCCCGCGCCTTCAACGAGCACCTGACGGCGCCCGCGGCGAGGACGCTGCGCATCAGCTTCGACCAGGGCCGCTTCCACGCCGACGGTCATCAGCCGAGGGTGACCCGGCGCGCGCTGGGGGTCGCCAGCGATGTGCCGCTGCTCGGCGAGGTTGCTCAGATCACACCCTGGAAGGGACAGCTCGTGGCCATCGAGTCCCTCGCTCATTTACATCGAACGCACCCGCGGGCGCAGCTACTGCTCGTAGGTGATATCGCCTTCGCGGGGCCCTCGGTGCGCTACGACAACGCTGCGTACGCACGCAAGCTGCGCGAGCGAGTGGCCGAGCTTGGCCTACAGGACAGCGTGCACTTCCTCGGACGCCGCGACGACGTGCCGGCGATCATGGCGACTCTGGATCTCTTCCTGCTTCCGTCCTGGGAGGAGCCCTTCGGAATGGTCGTCGTCGAGGCCCTGGCCTGCGGGACAGTCGCCCTGGTGACCAGTGAGGGTGGCCCGCGCGAGATCGTTCAGGATGGGGTCACCGGGCGTCTGCTTCCTCCGCACGACCCCGAGCAGTGGGCTCGCGCAGCGGCGGAACTGCTGGACCGGCCTGAGCTGCTGGCCGACATGGGACGGCGGGCCGCTCAGTCGGTCAGGCACCTAACCGACGCAGCCTACGCCGAGTATGCGGTACGAGTATATGAGCAGGCGCGGACGTCGGTCAACGCGCGCAGCACCGGGGCGTAGCCTTATCTGCGCGAGGCCGCGCAGACACGCGCCGTCGGTCGACTACGGCGGTCGCGGTGCCTAGACCGGCCTGGGGCCGGTATATGTGAAACTGACTCGTTTCCAGGGTCGCCCGCACACCAGGCAGGCAGCGCCCCACCGGTAGTGGTGGAGCCCCATCGAGCGGACCCGGATTTGCGTAGACCACCAGCCACTGGGTGCGGGCCCGCGCGCCTACCGTCGAGCACGGCGCTCCGGCCGGGATAGCCTCGAGGCGGTGACGGAGGTCGTCGCCGGCGAGCACTCCGATGAACAGGGGATTGGTCGCGACGGGGCTAGCGCCGGTGCGGTACTCACGGTCGCCAACGAGCCGGTTCACGACTGGGGCGGTGGTCAGCTCGTGAGTGGCACCGTGGCGCGCCACGAGCCCCCGAGCAGGAAGGGCGAGCAGCGCCCCGAGCGCGACGGCGAGGAGCGGCGCAGCGAGGCGCGGCACGTCCAGTGAGGCGCGCCGCGCGATGAGCACAGCCAGTACGGCGCCCAGCGCGGCCCCGACGGCCGGGATCCAGGGCGCTGGCGCGGTCGGAAATCCGAGCTCGAACGTCTCCGTGAAGTTGACGAGCACCGCGGCGAGCAGAGCCACCAGAGCCACGGCCGAGTGTCGACGGCGCTCTGCGGCCACGAGTCCGAGCGCCACGGCACCCGCGGCGATGGCCGGGAGCAGATAGCGCGTGGTGGAGAAGACAGACTCCACGTTGCCGTAGCCGCGCGGGATTCCCGTAAGCGGCGAACGGATCCAGATCAACAGGGCAACCGCGGTGACCGCAGCGGCGGCGAGCGTGCCGCGTCTCGCGACTGCCGCAGCGCGTCTCGCGACCGTCATCGGGACAAGAACTCCCCCGACGAGAACGATGAGCCCCCCGCTGAACCGGTTCACGTAGGAGCCGCCGAGCTGGTCGATCGTGGCGGCGGGGCGGTCGACGAAGCTGGTGTTGATGAATGCGATGAACTGTGGGACCGGCTCGCCCCACGGCGTGGCGATGATCGGCCAGAATGGCGATCCGTGATCGAGCAGGTTGCGGACGTACCAGACCCCGCCAACGGCGAGCGCTCCCACCAGGGCAGCCACGAGCGGGACTCGCACGCCGCGCAGGTGCCTGCGACTCTCCGCGAGCCCAAGCGCCACGACCACCAATCCGAGTGGCAGCGTCGTCGTCTTCACGCCGACCGACAAGCCAACGGCCAGCAACGCCGGTGCTAGCAGCTCAGGTCGGTCTCGCCCGAGGGCGAACAGCGCGGCGCCGCACACCAGCCAACACAGCGCCGCAGGGTCGGTCATGGTGCCGTGGCTCTGCCACGCAAGCAGCCAGGGCGACGTGCACAGCGCTGCCACGGCGAGCCCCCGGGCCAATGGCGGCACCCGCAGTGCGCGTAGCCCTTCCCATCCTGCGCACGCGGTGATCAGGAGCGTCACCCAGGGCCAGAGCATGAACGGCACGAAGCTTCGCGCGATGCCCGTTGCCCAAGCCACCGTGACCTCATCGGTCAATGGGTAATTGCCCACCGGCAGCCCAGGGAGGACGTTCTCGACGACGCCCGGATGGCCGCTCTGAACCCAGAGCACGATCTCGGGCAGGTGATAGAACTGAGAGTCGAATCCGATCTGCGGGACGCGCAGCTGCCACACCGCCCAGATGAGGGCCCCGCCACCGAGAGCGCCGAGCAGGGCACGATCGGTGGCTGAGCCAGCCCGCCACCAACTCAGCAGCTCTTCGGTAGTCGACAGCTTCGGTGCGGGCGTGGTCGTCCTTACCGCAAGCCAGGTGAGAAGCGCAGCTCCCGACAGCACCACCGAGCTTCCACCGAGCCCCGCGAGCCCGAGCGCCAGCGTCTCCGCTACCGCTGCTGCTACCGCCAGCGGCGCCGCAGCGAGCCCGCGGGCTAGGCCCGCTGGTGCGAGCAGGGAGCTCAGGCGGAGCCCGGCCGCGCCGAGGGCGGCCATCGACAGGCCCAGCAGCGCGTGGTGGAAAAGACTCGCGGCCACGAAGGTTCGAAGCGTAGTTGCGGGCGCATGCAGCATTTAGGGTTCGGACGTGCGCGTGCTCCCCGCCACAGTCGACGCGCCGCCAACGCACTGCGCCTGGTGCGCGGCCGAGCTTTCCCCGACCGCGCCTCGGTCAGGCGGCCGCGTGTCGTGTGAGCGCTGCGGTGCCGCCACCACGGATCCGTGGCCCTCTCCCGAAACGCTCGCGACCGCCTACGCAGGCTGGTACCGCCCCCCCGGCGGGCGTTTCGGTGGCCCGGGCGACGCCTTGCTGCGCCGATCACGCGCGACGCTTGCCCGACGTCTGGATCGGATCGCTCCGGCGGGCCCCGTGCTCGACGTTGGGGCGGGCGACGGCACGCTACTTGACGCTCTACGTAGGCGCGGACGGGAAGCGATCGGCCTTGAGCTTGAGTCGACACGAGCGGACGTCCGCGCCGCGGACATCGAAGAGATAGAGGAGTCCGGCTTCGCGGCCGTCGTCTTCTGGCATTCGCTCGAGCACCTAGCGAGGCCAGCCGCCGCGCTGGTCCGAGCCGCCGAGCTCCTCGCTCCCGGCGGAGTGCTGGTGGTGGCGGTGCCGAACTCGACCAGTGTGCAAGCGCGGGTGTTCGGCGACCGCTGGCTAGCCCTCGATCTTCCGCGTCACCTGGTCCACCTTCCCGCTGCCGCGCTCTTGCGACGCCTGAGCGACCTGCACCTGCTGGTCACCCGTACGAGCTACCTGCGGGGCGGTCAGGGTGCGTTCGGCTGGCTGCACGGCTTCGTCGGCTGGCTCCCCGGCGTCCCCGATCTCTACGACGCCATTCGTCGTCCGGCGGCACGCCGCAAGCCCTTGTCTCGGAGGCAACGCACCTACATGCTTGTCGTGGCCGCGGCATTCGCGCCGCTGGCCTTGGCGGCCAGCGTGGTAGAGGCCGCCTTACGTCGAGGCGGAACTCTCTACGTGGAAGCGCGACGTGACTGATCGCCCGAGCGGAAAGGTCATCGTGGTGTTGCCGGCCTGGAACGCAGCGCGCACGCTCGAGCGCACCGTTTCGGCAATCCCGCGCGATTGGGTCGACGAGATCATCCTCGTGGATGATCGTTCGACCGATGACACCGTCAAGCTCGCGCGCACGCTACCCATACGTTTGATCTGGCATCCGCACAACGTGGGATACGGCGGCAATCAGAAGACCTGCTACCTCCAAGCGCTGCAGCTCGACGCCGACGCTGTGGTGATGCTCCATCCAGACGGCCAATATGAGCCGACGCTCATCCCGCAACTGGTCGAGCCGATTCTGCGCGGACGTGCCGACATGGTGCTGGGCTCGCGGCTCGCGGAGAAGGGCGGTTGGCGCAGGGGTGGCATGCCCGTCTACAAGTTCCTCGCCAATCGCGGGCTGACGGCCATCGAGAACCGCGTGCTGGGCACGCACTTCAGCGAGCTGCATACCGGCTATCGCGCTTACTCGCGCGATTTGCTCCAAGGGGTTCCTTTCTTACGCAACTCCCTGGACTTCTCCTTCGACTCCGAGATGCTGTTCCAGGCCATCCACTTCGGCTTTCGCGTCGCCGAGGTTCCCGCCCCGACGAAGTACTTCGATGACGCGTCGTCGATCAAGCCGGGAGCCGCCACGGTGTATGCGCTAAAGACACTCTGGATGGCCTTTCGCCTCGTGCTGCACCGCCACGCGATCGTGCGGTCGTCGCGATTTCAGCCGTGACCATCACCGGCGAGCGGGTGACCACCAGCGCGGGTGGGTTCAATCCGACGTGGCAGCGCCACGTGGCCGCCTACGAGGTGTGTGCAGAGCTGCTCCCACCCGGGCGGGTGCTCGATCTCGGCGCGGGCGTGGGTCACTCCTACGAGCTGCTCTCCCCGCGGGAGTCGGTGGGTGTCGACCTGGATGCACGGGCGCTAAAGGGCCAGAGCCGTCACACGGTCGTCGCCGACATGCGTTCGCTGCCCTTCGTGGATGACTCCTTCGCGTCGATCCTCGCGGTGCACTCACTGGAGCACGTGCCCGATCCGCAGTCGGTGGTCGCCGAGGCGTCTCGTGTCGTGCAGACGCACGGTGTCGCGGTGTTCGTCACACCCAACCGACTGACGTTCGCGCGGCCGAACGAGATCATCGATCCGTACCACTACGTCGAGTTCGCGCGCGAAGAGCTCGAAACGCTCTGCTCGCGATCGTTCGCCGACGTCGACACTCGTGGCATCTTCGGCTCCGCGCGCTACCTCGAGCTCGTGGCAGCGGAGCGACGCAAGCTCGACGCCCTCCTGGCCCGCGATCCATTCCGTTTGCGGCGCCTCGTCCCGCGCAAGGTCAAGCAGCGACTCTACGACCGCCGCCTCACCCAGGAGCGCGCCGATGCAGACCCGGCCGCGGCGGTCATCGAGTCGCGGGACTTCCGGCTGGGGCGTGGTTCGCTGCAGGAGTCGCTCGACCTCGTGGCGATATGTCGGAGTCCGTTGACCTCCCGTCCCGCGAGCTAGCCTCGATCTTGCATCAAGCGGCGTGGTGTGAGTGTCTGGTGTCGCGCGGGTTGTGATCGGGCATGAGTCGTCGCGGTGCGGTCGTGGTGGGCTTTTTGGCGTGTTCGCGTGGCTCGCCGGGGCGGTCGGGGGTTGTGTGTGGGCAGGCCGATCTGGGCGCTGGCGCCGAGGTGTGGGCTGGTCGTCGTGCGGCCGGCGGTCGGGTCAGCCGGCTGGGGCGGGGAGCGCTGTGAGGCGCGTGAAGGCAGCGGCGAGCTCGCCGGCCCAGGGCCAGGATGCCTGGAGGTGTAGGCGGGCGCTGCGGGCGTGGAAGGCTAGGCGGCCGGCGACGTGCAGCAGCCGGTAGCGCAGGCGTTTGGGCTCGGCCTTGGCGTGCTCTGCGTTGAGCAGCAGGCGTTGGGTCCAGGCGATCAGATCGTGAGCGATCAGGACGAGCTGAAGCCAGACACGGTTGTGCTCGAAGTCTCGGAACGGCAGGTTGCGCAGGCCGGTGTCTTTGTCGTTGCGGATGTGGTCCTCGACGCGGGCGCGGGCGCGGGCGCAATGATCACGCTCTAGCTCAGCGATGTGGCCGGTCTGGTCGGTGAGGATCACTTGGAAGCGATGCCCGTCAAGGTCGGTGAAGGACAGCTGTGCGCCGGGATGCGCGCGCTCGCGCCGGACGAGCACCCGTGACCCCGTCGGCCAGCCGGTCAGGTCCAGCGCCGCGGTGACCTCTGCGACCTGCCCGTTGGGCCGCTCGCTGTCGTCTTGATCGAGCGCCGAAACCCAAGCGCTGTCGGGGATATCGATGATCGCGGCGCGAACGGTCTCGGTCAGGTCATAGCCGACGGAGAAGCGGATTCTGCCCTCGCGGCACCAGTCCAAAAGCTCGTGGCAGGCACCCGCCGAGTCGAT
>JAABUQ010009217.1_pt1 | contig 13448 bp, 17 predicted proteins | sample 5560001 | NCBI WGS metagenome assembly JAABUQ01 (sample SAMN10711888, study PRJNA513371) | rock metagenome | isolation source: Antarctica rocks | place: Antarctica: Victoria Land, Finger Mt nord | collected 2015-12-18 | reverse complement strand
TCGCACATCAAAAGAAAGGTCGCCGGGATCACCCCAGTCAGTCGCTTGAAGTCTGCGGGCTTCAGGGCAGCAACGTCAGCGTAAAACATACCGACAGTATACGCTACTTATGCAAGAGGTCTAATGAATACCGTACTTGTGACAGGCGCCGGCAGTGGTTTTGGGCAGGAGGTCTCCTTCAGGCTCGCAGAAAAAGGCTTCCAGGTCATCGCCGCCGTGGAAATCTACGCCCAGGTCCAGACGCTGAAGCGTGAAGCAGCGGCGCGTGGGGTCACACTCCAGGTCGAGAAGCTTGACGTGACCGATGAGGGAGACCGCAAAAAAGCGCTGGCGTGGAACGTGGAAATCCTGGTCAACAACGCCGGGGTGCTAGAAGGGGGATCGGTTGTTGACATCCCCGCCGCGAATATGCGCCGCGAGTTTGAGGTGAATGTCATCGGGCCGCTTCTGCTGACGCAGGGCATCGCAAAGCAGATGGTCCACCGCGGCGAAGGCCGGATTGTCTGGGTGTCTTCTCGGGAAGGCCTGAACGTCAACCCATTCACCGGGATTTACTCTGCGTCCAAGCACGCCATCGAAGCGATCGCGCAGACCATGAGCCTGGAGCTTCAGGAATTCGGGGTAGAAGTGGCGACCGTTAATCCCGGCCCGTTTCTGACCGGCTTCAACGATCGTGGGTTCCAGACGTGGGAGAGCTGGGAGGACAATCCTTCCGAGCGGCTTTACGACTACGCCAAGCTTGCCTTCCCCAGAGCGCAGTTCGATCCAGAGGAGATTTATGCGACGATGACGGCCGTTGCTGCGGGCGAGGTAGACACGTTCCGAAACCTCAAGCCAGACTCGATGCTCGAAGAAACAAAGCACAACATGGACGCTGTCTGGGATAAAAAGAGCAAGGACGGCCTCGGCACCCGCCCGGAAACGATCACACATTCCATGGAGATGGAACCGGAGACTCCTGTCGCCAAATAATAGTTACGTCACAGGCATCGGAGGCGGCACGGATGACGCTGGAGAACCTCGAACTGATGCACGCGCCGAACGCCGCTGCCAACATGCCGGCCATGGTCAGCGGTCCTAGCGCGGGTGCCTGACGGGCTACGCTATCGCCTCTGCGTGACTTCACGGTGAAGACACCAGCAACCAGAAACAGGAAGGTTCCTACGATGTCAATCTACAACGCTTCTACCATGCCAGACCACGTTGAGGGCAGCCATAAAGACCCGGAAATAGCAGAATGGCTCAAGACTGGGCCAGTACTTGGTGCCCACAAGCCCATTCACGTCCAGCGGCGTGAACACGATGCGTTTATCGACCAGGAAAAGCCATTAATCGGCCGGATCGAGCATCTTGGGATTGATGGTCCTCATGGCACAATCCCAATCCGTGTCTACCACCCGTCGAAACCCGGCCCCGCCGAAGGTGCTGCCCTGATCTACCTCCACGGCGGTGGCTTCATTGTCGGCTCTTTGGACCAGTTCGATACTGCAATGCGCCGCTTTGCCGAGGGAAGCGGAGCGCAGGTATATGCCGTTGACTACAAGCTGGCACCGGAATACCAGTGGCCGGTCCAGATAGAGGAAGGTGAGTTCGTCGTGCGCTGGCTGCATGAGAACGCCGACGTCCGGGGTGTTGATCCGAGCCGCATCGGTCTCGGCGGCGACTCTGCCGGCGGGAATATGACTTGCACGATTTCCCTGAAGCTGCGGGACGAAGGTGGGCCGAAGCTGGCCTTGCAGATGCCGCTGTACCCGGAAGCCGCCCTGCCGTTTAACACGCCTGCGGGTGTCGAGAACCGATCCGGCGGCTATGTAGATACCGCAGGCGTTCTCCTCTTTGTCTGGTCTCTGCTGCCGCAAGGCTGCGACTACTCGCAGCCGTACGTGACGCCGCTGAACGCGCCCGACCACTCCGGCCTGCCCAAAGCCATTTTGGTGACTTGCGGCTTCGACATGCTCCGTGATGTCGGTCATGCTTATGCTCAGAAACTGGCGGCGGCAGGCAACGATCTGACTTATGTGCATTATCCTGAGCTTCCGCACGGCATTATCCAGATGACCGCCCACTCTAAAAAGTGCCTTGAGGCTACTGAGGAGATCGCGCGGCTTCTAGGAGATGCGCTTAAAGCCAGGTAAGAAAATCCAGGTAAGCAGGGGCAAGGAGGCAGAGCAAGCCCTGCCCCGACACCCCCGAAGCCCGCTCCGCAGTTGCGGAGCGACCTGGCACATTATGCCAGAGAAGCGGGTGCAGATTAAAGCCGGCCTTGTCGTGAATGCCTGCCGCTCCCGCTGGGACACTCTTATGACCCCTAAAACGCTTACTCCATTCTTCGCCGCGCTGCTCATCTCTGCCGTTCCCGCCCATGCCCAAGCACCCCAGACTGGGCAATCGCCGCCGGCTCCTGCTTCCCCGGCGTCAGATAGTTCAGCGTCAGAGGGTTCGGCGTCAGTAACGCCGCTTCCCACAAAAGTCTTGGGGCAAGTGCCGCCGGGGTCGAAATATGCCGTGGCGGGCGAAGTGACTTATATCCTGCAAAACTTAGGTGCGTTTCACAGCTCTTACTCCGGCGCGAACAGCCTGCGTTCGCGGAACGAAACGGAGCTAAGCCATACCTACACGCTTTACGCGGGAGTGCGGCCAACGCCGAGGCTGGAGATCTATGTGAACCCGGAAATCGCGCTGGGCAACGGCATCAGCGCCGGGGATGGACTGGCAGGCTACACGGACGGCGACTTGATCGGGCAACCGACATTGCTTTCCAAGCCGTACCTCGCCCGCTTCTTTGTGCGCTGGCGCATTCCGCTTAAATCCGGTGCGGCCTCGAAACAGAAGCAGAACATCAAGCCAGGCAACAATCTGATTGGCGGCAATGTGCCGGCGTCGCGCTTCGTAGTGGACGCCGGGAAACTCGCGATTTCCGACCACATTGATGTCAACACCTACGCCAACAATGCCCGCTCGCAGTTTCTGAACAATGCGTTTATCAACAACCTGGCGTATGACTATGCGGGAGACCCGCGCGGCTACACCAACGGCCTGGTTCTGAACCTCATCAAGCCGAATTACGCGCTGCGGTTCGGCACCGTCGCCATGCCGACGACCGCCGGCAACGTGGTTCTAGCCTACAATCTGGCAAGCCAGCACAGCGAGCAGGCGGAGCTGGAGCTGCATCCGCGTTTCCTTGACGGCCACGGCGCACAGACGGCAATCGTGCGGCTGCTGGCCTACCGGAATGAAGCCATGATGGGCCGCTACCGAGACGCTCTCGCGGCAGCATCGCCCGGCACTGCGCCGGATGTGACGGCGGTGCGTCGGCGCGGGGCGGCCAAGTACGGGTTTGGGATCAACTTTGAGCAGGGCCTCAGCGACGGGGGCGTGACCGGGATATTCGGGCGGCTTGGCTGGAACGACGGGTCAACCGAGACGTTCAGCTATGCCGAAGCGGACCGCTTCGTTTCGCTGGGCGGCCAGCTTTCCGGGGCGCATTGGAAGCGTCCGAAAGACGTTTTGGGTGTGGCGCTGGCGCAGAGCGATCTATCCAGCGCCCACAAAGCGTACCTCGCAGCAGGCGGCCTCGGGCTGTCGCTTGGCGACGGGTAGCTCCGCTACGGCTCCGAGCAGATCGCCGAGGCGTATTACTCGTACCAACTGACGTCGAATACGACGCTGTCGCCGGACTATCAGTTTGTGAATCATCCGGGCGACAACAAAGACCGCGGCCCGGCGTCCGTGCTGTCGCTGCGTCTGCATCTGACGTTTTAGCAAGCGCTTGGACCAGTGCCTAGTGATTTTCATCCTCAGCACAACGCCGCACAAAGAGGCCGGTTAGGTCAGCCTGAGCTGGAACATCTACACCTTTAAGTAGGACCCAAAGTAGGACCTGAGAACAAAGTAAGACCTGAGAACAAGGAAAACAGCATGACAAAGCAAATATCTACCGATCAAAGTTCCAATGACCAGATTTCTAATAACCAGCCGATAGATGTTTACGGGCAGACAGCCCAGAACACTGTGAAGGCGGAGCATGACGGCTCCACGAGCTTCCCCGCCCAGCAGAACTACGGCCTGACGGCGATGAACCCCAGCAGCAAAACCCCCAGCCACTGACCACGGCGTTCTCAAGCCGACCTGGTACTCGTTTGACCTGACCCATCGCCGTATTCAGGGAGGCGGCTGGACGCATCAAGTCACCGAGCGGGAGCTGCCGGACTCTACTGAGATCGCAGGCGTCAACATGCGGATCAACAAAGGCGCGTTCCGGGAAGCGCACTGGCACCTGGCCGATGAATGGGCAATCATGCTCAAAGGCAATGCCCGCGTCACCCTCTACTCGCCCGACGGCTCGATGTTTATTGATGACGTGCAGGAGGGCGATCTGTGGCTCTTCCCCGCCGGCTCTCCGCACTCCATTCAAGGCACCGGCGATGACGGCTGCGAGTTCCTGCTTGTCTTTAACCAGGGGTCGTTCTCGGAAGAAAGCACGTTTTTGTTGTCCGACTGGCTGATGCACACGCCGCCTGACATTTTAGAAAAGAACTTCGGCCTCGGCCCCGAAAGTATTGCCAAGCTGCCCAAAGGCGACCCGCTGTACATCTTTGCCAGCGAGCCGCCGACGCAGACACTGGAACAGGACCGGGCCGAAGTGGCGCAGCGAGCCGGCAAACCGTGTCAAGCCTTCACATTCCGGCCGCGCCTGATGCAGCCGACGCACAGCAATGCCCACGGGAGCGTGAAGGTCGTGGACGAAAGCAGCTTCCCGGCCTCGCAGAAGATCTGCGCGGCGATTGTCACGGTGAAGCCGGGCGGCCTGCGGGAGATGCACTGGCATCCAAACGCCAGCGAGTGGCAGTTCTGGCTTCAGGGCAAAGGCCGGATGACGGTTTTTGGCGCGGAAGAAAACGCCCGGACGATGGACTTCAACGCAAACGATGCCGGCTTTGTCCCGAAGATGGCCGGGCACTATGTCGAGAACACCGGCGACGAAGACGTGATCTTTTTAGAGATGTTCGCTGTTCCTGACTTCCAAGAAGTGCTGCTGAACCCGTGGCTTCGTGCTCTGCCCGCGCAGGTGACAATGGCGCACACGAACCTCTCGGCAGAAGAGCTGGCGAAAATCCCGGCTGCACCCGCTGATTTTGATTAAGGACTACTCCAAGAGCATTCTCCTAGGGCGAATGTTCTTGGAAGCGGAAAAAGCGGCAGGAAAACAGGAACCCATGAACATGACGCCTAAAGACAAGTACGAAGAACGGAACTCCATTCTGCTGGCAGGCGTCGGCGGAGGCGTTGATGCAATCGGCTATCTGACGTTTTCCCATTTGTTCATGGGTCTCATGACCGGCAACACCATCTTTCTGGGCATCAACGTGGCCCAGGGAAACTGGCAGCAGGCGGGCCGAGACATCTTTCCCATCCTGATGTTTCTGATGGGAGCGACACTCGGTAACCTCTTGATCAAAAAGGTGGTTTTGGCACTTACTCTGGAAGCGGTCCTGCTGGCCGTAACCTTGTGCTGGCAGATTTTGGCACAGGCCAGCCTGTCAGCCCCCGCTGCGGCCTACCTCTCATACTCTGCTCCCGCTTGGTTCTCGACTAATCTGGTTGCAACTTTCTTCCCTGGCGTCGCCCTGCTGGCGACAGCGATGGGAATCCAGTCGGGCATGTTCCAGCGTGTCGGCAACCAGGCCGTTGGTGTCACCGCCGTCACAGGGGACGTGCTGGGCTTCGCTTCGCTGCTTGCGTCTTCCTTCTCGGAAAAAAGCGCTTCGTCCGGCGGGGCGGGTGACGAATCAAAAGACGGCAAGCTGTCGCCGCCGCAGCGACGGGATGCGGTGCTGAACGTCTGGACCTCCTACGTCGTGGGTGCCGTGATCGCTGCCCTGGCCGTGAAATACCAGGCACGGGAGTCACTCCTCTTTCCCCTCGTCCTTCTCGGTGTCGTCATCGCGCTGAATATGCCTCGCTCATCAGGTAAGCCTACTTAACTGGTAAGCCTACTTAACTGGTAAGCCTACTTAACTGGTAAACCTACTTGAAAGGAAATGAAAACATTAGTAGCTGCTGCCGCCGGGAGCCGTCTCAGTTCGAGCTTTATGTTTACTCCACGTTAGAGGTATATGCGGAAGTAAGTCGCACGCATTTCGCTCGACTGGAGGCGAATTAAATCGAAGAAGCTTCGCGACCGTAAGTATTGGTATGGCAGCAGCGGACTTGCTCAAGTCCGCATCAGGCTCAAGTCCGCATCAGGTCAGGAGAGTACGATAATGGAAAATGAAGTAATTGGTGATATGCAAACCGGAGCAACGCAGACGTTTGCCGTGGGAGCGCTTGCAGGCAAAACAGCGGTCGTTACCGGAGCCGCACGTGGAATTGGGCGTGCGGCCGCTGTCGCGTTGGCAGATGCCGGTGCAAACGTGGTCGGCATCGACATCTGTGCCGTTGTCGATCCCCGTTCAGGTGTCGGGCCGGCCACCTCAGCGGACCTTGCTGAGACAGGACGGCTGGTTCAGAGTAAGAGCGTCAAATGGCACCAGGTCATTGTGGACCAACGCGACAGGCCGGCTCTGCGCGAGGCCGCAAATGAGATCGAAAGCAGCGTTGGCCCAGTCGACATTCTTTTTGCCAATGCAGGCATTCAGCAGTTCCACCCTTTGATGGAGCTTGAAGACGCCGACTGGGACATCACGATTGACACCAACCTCACCGGAACAGCGAATGTTCTGCGTGCTTTCGGACCGGCGATGGCAAAACGAGGCCAGGGACGTATCATCCTGACGACCTCAACTCAGGGCCAGAATGGCACCTTTCATGGGGCTGCTTACTCCGCTTCCAAGTGGGGTCTGATCGGCTTAATGAAGTCTGCGGCCTGGGAACTCGGTAAACACGGTGTCACCGTAAACGCTCTTGTTCCGGGCCTGATCAACACACCCCTGACACGGCACGAGGAGCGCTACGCCCAGGCGCTCACAATTCACGGTAAGACACCTACGGGTGAAGTCGTGAAAGACGAGCAAACTGCACGCGAAACCCTAAGCTCCGCCAATCCCTTGGGAGTTCCCTGGATCGAGGCAAGTGACGTTACCCCTATCGTCGTCTTTCTGGCTTCAGACGCCGCTCGCATGGTGTCTGGATCGACCTACGAGGTGACAGCGGGAGATAGCGCCAAGCTCACCGCGTGAGATCCCTCCAAAGAGTTAACGGCATGTTCGCCTGCGCCGCCCAGGCCGGCCGGATTGATCTGTTCCAAGACGAGACCGAAAACACCGCCCTGTTCGCGCAGGCAGCGGCCACCGGTTCTTTGAGATTTACAACGGCCAGACCGACGGCGGCTGGCAGTCGGGCTGGCACTGGCCGTCTCAGCCGGACCAAACTTGGTCGGCAACGGTGTACCAACAAATGATCTACTCCAGCCTGTTCGGTATGAAGTTCAGCTCAAAGTCTTTGAATTTCTCCCCCACACTGCCCGTGCCATGGGAAGCCGTCACACTCCCCGGCCTCCACTACCGCGCCGCCGTGCTGCCCGCCCGGCCTGAAACCGTCGCCCTCTACTTGACCGCGCCCGCTGATGCCCTGAAACCTTCCACGCTCGGACGCCGCCTTGCCACCATCTCCCAGGTTCACCAGGCTGCCGGCCACGAGGTCCCAATAGCCGCCGCGCCCGTCCGCCTTGTCTAGGCCGGCATCCGCCAGTGACGCCATCTCACGCTGAAGGCTCGACGGCGGAACATGAAGGTGCTGCGCCAAATCACTAGATACCAGCGCCGCTCCGGCGACAAAAGCAGCGCCGCCAGAATGTTCTGCCGCGTCCGTGGAAACAGTGCATCCAGCATATCATTACGCATATTGCGTACATATTAACGCAATCTGCGTAAAAAGTCAAAGCGTTACGTTGGGATCATATCTCATACTTCTGGCACGATCTGCTACTACAAAAATGTTTTTCAGGAAGCGAACGATAGGCTTGTCCGCCTCCCAATGTGCCTCAGCAAGTTCCCTTGCGATTTCCACTTTAGAAAAAGGCAATCTTTGCTCGGTTTTAGCTTTATCAATGCAAGCGATCCATGTTTGGTCAGGTTTCTCCACTCGCTGCCTTGTTATTGCGTTGTTCAACTTGTCGAGATCAAATGAGATGGTTCTCTTGTCCCTCGCAACCACTTTGAGCCATGCACTCACGATCTCCTCACGGCTAAAATTCGCTTCTTCAAAGCATGGCTTCCACAGCATCCCACCGATTGGAAGGCTCTGCAAGTTATTCAACCGTTCAGGCTCAAACACATCCCCAATTAAACCCTCAGATTTCCACTCGTTCAATTGTTTAGTGTACAAATCTTCTTTAAGATCAGCATCAACTACTGCAAACACACAAGCGTCTTGCACTCTAGCGAGGCGTGCGAGGTCTTTTATGTTGCTGCTGCTTAAGCCTGAGTTTCCACGCAAGGCGATTATCATTGTTCCATACTCACGCAAATATTGTGTCGTGTCTTCATTGCTAAAGTAAACCTCATGTTTAGCCAGCCACACCTCAACGAAGGCCAACTCGGATTGCCCCTCAAATATTGCAAGAACCTTGATGCGGGGGTCCAACTCATAGTAACGCAAAATATTAGGCAGCGCGTTGCCTGCACCATAGTCGAAGTCTTCTGCTGCCAGCCCAAATAGTTGTTGCTTCCAATTGGTTTTTGGAAACAGCAGGTCATCAAGTTGTGGCTGCTTCTCTCCGGTTACTTCTTCAAGAAACAATCCAAGCATCTCCGCGACATTATAGTAATCCCATGCTAACCTTGCTTTTCCTGTTAGTTCTTTCCTGCGTTCGTCTTTTATGTGACGCATCAGGACATACCATTTCCAGTTAGGATCAACTATGGACCCGTCCCGCACATACTCTTTTCGTATTTCTTTCACTTCATCAATATCAAAGCCACTTCGTTTGAGAACCTCACTCGCATTGAATGTTTCCGACCAGGTATGATACCCATTCAATCTGTGACCGCCTATATCTCTCAACCAACCTGTGACTTTGGGCAAGTATCTGTCTTCAATTAGAAGTAGCAAAGTCATTTCACGCAAGTAGCATATTTCTGTTTCCCTTAGATGTACTAGAGCCGTCTCCATCTCTGTTTGAACATGCCCTCGCCAAAATTTCACATCTGCTGGCTTGCAAGTGAAGTCGACGAAAGAAATGGATTGGCGGCAGGCATCACGGACTTCACGAAGCCTGAAGAGCTGATATGGATGGTAAGATACTCCACTAGGGTTAGGAAACAAAAGTCCCCTGGTATATTTAAACTTCAATGATGACCAGATGCGATAGTTATCGGCAGACGGGCATTCCAGTTTAGCTTCTAGCTGTCCGCCATTGTCATCTACCAGTTGTTGAGTAACTTCTGGCAGTAGATCGAAGCGTACTCTATGTACTGGATGAAATACCCCTATCTTGTCCCATGTTTCAAGTGCGTTGTACGGAGGGCGCAAGTTCCTTTCCCCAAGAAATCTCTCAAATCCCCATGGATCGAGTAGTGCTTGCTGAGGATATTGCTTTTCTTCATATGCTTCAAGCATTTTCTGGCGTTCGCTAAGTACATCGCTCATCCTTGTAGAACTCCTTCACTCTTTTCAACGTCGCACTGAACAAAAAGAGGGGACGCGGCAACCGCGTCTCACTCTTACAGTATCCGAATTACACGACCTGCATGGGCATCAGGACGCAGAGGTAGTCGGCGGTGTCGGTGGGGCGGATGACACCGAATCAATTCTAAATCTGGTCTGTGCCGAAGGCCAACACAAGCGCGACGGCTTGTGCTTCCGGTCCCATTTCTTGACGCAAAGTATCCCAAATGAGGTCCTGCTTTACAGTGTCGCTCATGCCGTCGAAACGATCAGATACAATACGAACATAGACTTGGCCGCCTTCGCCCTCATCAGTACGAATTGCGGCGTTAGGGCCGAATGCTTTTTGCAGCGCCCCGCGCACAGTTGCGCTGGCTTGCCGGTAATCAAACAGGATCGCGGGCATGATTTATTCTCCCATAATTTTCGGTGAAATCCACTTGACAACTGCCTGAACGTCTGCGAGAAACTTTTCTGCGTTTATGCGGGCGACAAAGTCTGTTTCGTATCTCCAGGAGGAGCGCCACTGCGCGACCCGCGCCCATAATTTAGGATCGTACGCCGGATACTGCGGCAGGTCGGTCAATTGAAGCAAATACAAGATGTTGTGGCCCGCTGCTGTCCGTGCGATCTGCTCCACCGGTTCTTGGCCTTGCTGCTGCCGTTGCTGATTGAGCGTATCTATCGCTGCTGCAAGCGTCTGTGCGTTCCTGTGCTGGATAAGATAAGCTTTCAGCAGACATTCTGCCGCATAACCGGCCAAGTACATCGCGCCGCGTAGATGACGGTAATTCGCATCGGAACGCTGCGGGTCAAGCGTGGGAGCTTCCAAAAGTTCTTTGGCATCTTCCAGTCGCCTGACCGCGCTGCGCTTGTAATCTTGAATAGTGTCACGAAAAGGCATTAAGCCATCTCCCGCTCACGAAATTATACCACCTGCATGGGCATCAATACGCACAAATAGTCGGCGGTGTCGGTGGGACGGATGACGCCGGGGCGGAGGGGTTCGGTTAGCTCGATGTGCAGGCCCTCGGTGTCTAACACGTTCAGGACGTCGGCCAGATATTTGGCGTTGAAGGCGATCTCGACAGGGGTGTCGTCGCCGGTGCGGGCGACTTCGACTTCTTCGTAGGCGTTCCCGACGCTGCCGCTTTCGGCGGTGATGGTCAGCTTGTCGCCGTCTTCGGTGGTCCGCAGAACGACCCGGCTGGCGGAGTCGCGGGCGACGATGGACGCCCGCTTGACGGCGGCGGCGAGGGGGGCGCGTTCGACCGTCAGCGTCTTGGTGGCCTGGGCGGGGATGACACGTTCGTAGTTTGGGAACTGGCCGTCAATCAGGCGCGAGATGAGCGTTGTCTTGCTGCCGCTCGCGTCGTCCACCTGGAACTGGATTTGGTTGCCGGACAGGGTCACGACGACTTCGCCTTCCTCGTTGCCGACAATCCGCAGAAGTTCGTTCATCGCCCGCGACGGGACAATCGCGCTTGCCGATCCGCTGCCTTCTTTGACCGGGCAGTCGCGCACGGCCAATCTATGGGTGTCGGTAGCGACAAGCTTCAAGCTGTCGCCCTGGAAGACGACGAGAACGCCCGTCAAAATGGCGCGGGTCTCGTCGGTGGACGTGGCGAAAATGGTCTGCTTGATGGCGTCTTTGAGGGTTTCGCGGTCAATGACAAAGCGCGAGTCTTCTTTCACCTGCGGCAGCAGCGGGAACTCGTCGGCGCTTAATCCCAGCAGCTTGTAATTGGCTTTGAGGCAGCGCAGGTGGAGCGTGTTGGTCTCGTCTTCCACCGTCACCGACACGTCAGCGTCGGGCATGGCGGCGAGAAGCTCGGTGAAGTTGCGGGCCGGGGCGGTCGCCGCGCCGTCTTCGGTGATGCCGACGCCCGGCAGGGTATGCTCCATCCACATCTCTAAATCCGTCGCCATCATCGAGACTTTGCCGTCTTTGGCGGCAATGCGGATATGGGTGAGAATGGGAAGGGAGGAGCGGGTGGCGACCGCTTTGCCGACGGTCTGGATGCCCTCGAACAGTTCTTTGCGCGGGGAAGTGGCCCGGAGCAGTCCAGGGATGATTGTCTTTGCCATGGGTTATTTTCTCCTTGAAATTGGTAAATCTTTTGAGGTCTGTAAATCTTTTGAGGTCTGTAAACTTTGCTGTGTTTCCTGCGCCGCCGCGTGTTCGCGCAGCAGGCGGTCTAACGTGCGTTCAGTAAACCAGGCGTCGGGTCGCTCGCTCGGCATAGATTTAAGACGCGACACTGCCGCTTGAAGCGAGGCCGCATTGGCGGCGGCTTCGGGGTGTGCTGCGAGGTGGGTCTCCATGCTTGCCCGGAGCGCTTCGGGCAGAGTGTCGTCCAGATACAAGTCTAAGAGTTCGGCTTGCTCGGCTTCGGTCATAGTTCCTCCCTTTGCGAAAGAAGCGCGTCCCGCAGGGCGCGGCGGGCGCGTCCGTGCAGAGACTTCGCGGCGGCGGCGGTGCGTCCTAAGATCACCCTGGCTTCGGCGGATGACAGGCCCTGCAAGTCGCAGAGCGTCAAAACAAGTCTGTGGTCTTCCGAAAGCGTCGCCAGTGCGGCCTCTAAGTCCGAGACCGGGTCCGGCTCCGGGGAAAACAAGACCCAGTCGCCCCGGTTTGTTTCCGCCAGGCCCGACAGCGACAGGGTCGGCAGGCGCGGCTGGCGTGTTCGCTCCAAGCAGACCAGCCGGGCAATCCCCAAAAGCCAGGTCTTGAAGCGGCTTTCGCCCCGGAACCGTCCGGCCCGCAGCGCCCGCCCGGCCCGCAGCCACGTTTCCGACGCCGCTTCTTCGGCGTCTTCCCGGCTGGCGAGAAACCGCCGGGCGAACGCATAGGTCGCGTCCAGGTGCCGCCGGAACAGCGTTTCAAGCGCCCGCACATCCCCGCTGTTCGCGTAGTCCGCCGCCAGACGCTCGTCGTCGTCCCACTCGCTCATTGTTCTGCCGTCATTTAGTGTGTGTCATTTCCGCGCCGGAACGCGCCGCGCCGCCGAAATTATTTTCGGGAACTCTTTTCTGCTCGTGAACGCTTGCCTGTCCATCTGCACCTTACAGGAGACTTCTATGAAACCGTTCACCCGTTTGTCGGCTGTCCTCAGCCTCGTGGCCTTGTTCGCCGTATCCGTCTTTGCCCAGACCCCCACCCCCACCGTCCCCGGCACCCCCGTCAAGGGCTACACGAAAATCCTCAAAAGCGGCAAGGCTGTTGCCGTCAAAGGCTACACCCGCACCGCAAAGCCGATGCCGATGACTCATGTAAAAAGCTACATGAAGACGCTGAAAACCGGCAAAATGGTTAAAGTCAAAGGCTACAACCGCAAAGTGCCGATGAAGGGCATGATGCACGGCATGGCCCCGAAGCCGACGATGTAGCTGTAATAGTGTGACACAAAAACCGTCCGGTGAGATTTCACCGGGCGGTTTTCTTTGGAAACCTACCACCTTGCTTCGTTCATTCTTCACTTCGCAGGGTCCTCCCTAAAGGGAAGATAAGGATAAAAAAAGAGACAGAGGACTTGCGTTTGCTGTCTGTATCCTTCCTTTAGAAAGGACCCTGTGATACGCAGTAATGCCGTAGACATACCGAGGAACGAGGAAACAAGGTGGTAGGTCATCTTCGCCGCCTCCAAATCCATACGCCCGCCAAAATTGCGGCCAGCCCTGCGCTGATGAGCAATACAGGCCAAGCTTCGGTCCATAACAATCTATTTCAAAAGTGACGGTTTCTGCGAAAGCTTGTGCCAGCGTCGAAACCAGAGCATCGCGGTCGCCAATTTGACCATCGCCAGATAGCGGTCGGCCAGCTTATCGTAACGCACCAGAAC
>JAABUQ010009216.1_pt1 | contig 13449 bp, 9 predicted proteins | sample 5560001 | NCBI WGS metagenome assembly JAABUQ01 (sample SAMN10711888, study PRJNA513371) | rock metagenome | isolation source: Antarctica rocks | place: Antarctica: Victoria Land, Finger Mt nord | collected 2015-12-18 | reverse complement strand
CCCTCTTTATGATTGCCTGCTTTACCTTTGGAGGCGCAATTTCTTCAATCGCTGCCACTTATAGATATTTGTGATATACTACCCCTGGGATGCCTAAACCATACAAATCAGTATAAGAAATGAGACGCATTGTTAAGGATAGATTATTGCTCTCTATTCCTTATGCCAGCAATCTTCCCCTTTCCATCGACCTGTTCCGCGTTATATAGACCCGCTGGATTGCAGAAAATATGCATTTAGGGCAAGATGTGTTCTATGATGGACGGCGGAACATACGCAACAAGAGATTATTATAGGAGATGCATGGATGCCTGACCACGTTGGACAACAATTTGGCACGTATAAACTTCTTCGTCTGCTGGGGCAGGGAGGCTTCGCCGAGGTCTATCTTGGCGAGCATATCTATCTCAATACGCAGGCAGCAATCAAGATCATGCATACGCACCTGGGTACGAATGATTTGCAGTCCTTCCTCTCAGAGGCACGGATTATCGCTAACCTGAAACATCCGCACATCGTGCCGGTGCTCGAATTTGACGTCAGGAATGAGCAGCCATTTCTGGTTATGGGTTACGCTCCCAATGGCACACTCCGCCAGCGCTACCCGGCGGGGACGCGGCTGGATAACGCGACGCTTCTCTCCGCTGTCAAACCTATCGCCGCAGCGCTTCAGTATGCTCATGAACAGAATGTCGTGCATCGTGATGTGAAGCCGGAAAATATGCTCTTTGGCTCACGTGATGAGGTGTTGCTGAGTGATTTTGGGATCGCCGTCATCTCCCAAAGTACAAACTATCAGACAAAGCAAGATATTGGTGGCACTATTGCCTATATGGCTCCAGAACAATTGCAGGGAAAGGCGCGACCGGCCAGCGATCAATACGCGCTGGGTATCACTGTCTATGAATGGCTCTGTGGCGAGCGTCCCTTCAAAGGTGGCTTCGCGGAGATCGGCAGCCAGCATCTCTTTGTGCCACCTCCTTCACTGCGTGAGAGGGTACCAGGAATATCACCTCGTGTCGAACAGGTTGTCTTTACCGCGTTGGCAAAGGACCCGACGCAACGCTTTGCCACTATCCAGGCATTTGCCAACGCGCTGGAGGATGCTTTGCAAGGGACTGCAACGTTCGCTCCCTCCTCCTCGCTTGCTAATTCACCGGTCATGACACCGCCACCGCCGCCAGGTGTTTCCCCCGGCTATCCTCTCGCGGGACAACCGCTCTCACAAAGTTCGCCTTCTCATCCTGTCGTTGGGCAGCCATCGCAAAGTTTGCCCACTCATCCTGCTTCGGCATGGCCATCTCATAATCCTGCTCATGCGTTCCCGCCTCCTCAGAGCACGCTCACTCAGACCATCCCGGCTTTTCCGCAGCAGCGACCAGATCAGATGTTCCCACAGCGGCAGAGCACGTTCACTCAGACCGTCCCAACTTTTCCGCAGCAGCGACCAGCAAGGAATGGTGGGCGTATCGCTGCGTTTGCAATGGGTGCTCTACTGGTGCTTGCCCTGCTGCTGAAAGTGGGGCTGACATCGATGAACTCTTTCACTCATCAACAGGCGGGGAAGTCGGGCGCTGCCCAACAGCAGAACGGTGCAACTGGTAATAGTCCTTCAGGCCAAACTGCGCCTACCGCGACTCCCACCCCTTCGCCAACTCCGGTTGCGCCTGGCACCGTGTTATATCAGGCCGATTGGTCGAAAGATGGCAGTGGCTGGACCGGTTCCAGACAGTGGAAAGCCTTTGGCAACGGGCAGGTAGGCAGCGATGGCAGCGACCAGAAAAGTTTCTGTTTCTGGGCACCCAATGCTTTGCCAACGCATAACTACTCCGTCGAAGCCCATGTCCAGTTTGTACGCCCAAATTTCCCCGCCGCCGATACTACATATGGCCCTAATAATTACGAATTTGGTATTCTCGTTCGCGGCGATGGCTTGAATAACGGGTATGAAATAGGTATGGGTGATCACTTTTATTCGGCTCCCGACAATCTGTATGCACGGCCAAATGGAGCATTGGTCATGCGTGTGAATAACGATAATATTCGCAATGAACTTTACATGGACGGTTTAACGCAGACAAAAGATGTTTTAGGGAGTAAAAAATATACGATTGATAATAATTGGCATACCTATCGTGTTGAGGTCTCGGGGAACTCGATTAAATTTTTCCTGGACAATGCCTTAGTGGTGGAGACAACCGATAACAATTATATCGATGGCGTGCACGTAGGATTGAGGGCTGTCTTTGCGACAGTGAATGTCAGCGATTTTAAGGTAAAAGCGCTCTAGTTGTTTGATGCTTTATTGCACTCCAGGCGGTCGCCGACCGCCTGGAGTGCAATAAAGCATCTTTCTTTTTGTGCGCTGCGCCGTAGGCGCAGAGGAAACTCTCTCTACGCGTGTTCCCAGTTCATGTCATGTAGCAAGCGTTTCAGTGCCTGAGCCGCCTGGCGGAACAGGTCGGGGCCGCTAAAGCCCTGGTACTGGCCGGCGGCCGCCAGGTGGGGTTCCAGGGAGAGAAAGCCGTCGTAGCCATCCTGGCGCAAACGTTGCAAGATCTCCGGCCAGCTTGCCGCGCCCTCGCCCGCCACGACCAATGTGCCATCGGCACGTACATCTTTCACGTGCACGTACTCCAGCCAGGGGTGTGTGGCCTCGTAGGCAGCGGGATAGGGCTGCTGGTCGCACTGGAGGTAGTTGGCAGGGTCCAGCACTGAGCGGAAATGGCGGTCGTTGATGCTTCGCAAGAGGTCCACGTTGCGCGCGATCGTATCGCCGTAAATGTGTTTCTCGTTCTCATGAATGAGCGTCACGCCTGCCGCCCTGGCCCGCGCCGTCATCTCGCGTAAACATCGTAGCACCTCGTCGCGATACAACACCGGGTCGCTTGCCTCGCCCGAGGCCGGTGGGTAGAACGAGAAAATGCGGATATAGGGCGCTTCCACCGCGCGCGCCACGGTTATCGCCCGTTCGAAGCGCTGGAGATGCTCGTCAAACGAACTATCGATAGGAACTTTGCCAATGGGCGAGCCGATCGCCGCCACTTTGATGGCATGACTGTCCAGTTTCTGTTTCACTTCAGCGATCTGTTGGTCCGAGAGGTCAAGCACATTGATGCCCCAGGCACCGCGCAGGTCGAGATAGTGGATATCTTCCTCGTGCAGGGTCGTAATCTGTGCGTCTAAATCGCTAGCTATTTCGTCGGCGAAGCCGGAGATACGGATCATGGTAGTGTTACCTCCCTGTGTGTGCGGGCGGATTCGTACACGCCCAGGATAATCTCGACGGGACGGCGCGCGGCGTTGCCATCGACCACTGGCGCGCGGTCTTCGCGGATGGCGCGTATCATGTCCGCGATCTGCATAGCGTGGGTCGATGCCGCGAGCGCCGCTGGATCGTTTGCCGTGCCACCTTTTTTCTCTTCAGGCGCGATTTTATATTTGCTGGGATTACCGCCATACGCGCCGACCTCTTCCTCGTCCTGGCTCGTCAGGTGCAGGAAGCCCAGGCGGTCATTTTCGATCACCGCCGATCCCCTGTCGCCACAGATCTCGATGCGCGTCGTGACGCCAGGATACGCGCCCGTTGTGGCACTGATCGTCCCCAGAGCCCCGCTGGCGAAGCGCAGGACTGCGGCGGCCACGTCTTCCGTCTCCATGCTGTGCACCAGCGTATCGGTGTAGGCGTAAATAGTCTTCACCGGTCCCATCAGCCACTGGAGCACATCGATGGAGTGGATCGACTGGTTCATGAGGATGCCGCCGCCATCCAGCGCCCATGTCCCGCGCCATGCGCCGCTGTCATAGTATTTTTGCGCGCGCCACCAGGGGATAGCGGCGTTGCCCAGGACCAGGCGGCCAAATGCCTGCTGCTCGACCAGCGTGCGCACTTGCATCGCAGCCTCGTCGAAACGGTGCTGGCTGATGACCGCCAGTTTGCGTCCCGTCTCGTGCTGGACGCGCAGCATCTCTTCGATGCGCTCGCGCGTAATCTCCATTGGCTTCTCGACGATCACGTGCTTGCCCGCGCGCATGACCTGGCAGGCATGTTCGCCGTGCATGCCGCTGGGCGTGCAGACATCGACGACGTCCAGCTCTTCGTTGTCGAGCATCGCCTGCGCATCGTTGTACGCTTTCGCGTTAAATTTGCGCGCCAGCTTCTGCGCTTTCTCCTCGTCGATATCCGCGACCGCGACAAGGTGTGCGTCGGGCAGGCTGCTGATAGCCTCGGCATGGGTTGGACCAATGACGCCACAACCGATAATGCCGAAGCGTAACTTCTCTGTCATGTCTTTCTGTCTCCTTCTTCAAGACGGGCGACCGCAAGGGTTCGCCTCTACTATATCAAAGGGTGGCACATTCCCAGTGAGAGAAGGTGTTCGTCCTTCTGGTGCCCGTTGCCGTTTCTGCGAAGCACCCGAATCGTCCGAATCACCCATGTTTTTGAAGTCACCCGAATCATCCGAATCACCCAGATCACCCACCCCTGATGGTAAAAGATCTGAATAGATGGCGTGGCTTTTCAGGCCATGAGTAACTGCGCAACCTCTGTGAAAAAGCGTTGTAGGGACAAAGCTGCATCTTCTGGTTTCTCATCAATAAGCAGGAAAAAGCAGGAGCGTCCCTGTCCTAACATGGCTTGCCAGGTGCTGACCGCCTGCGCACGCAGAAACGCATCGTCATAGGTGCCAGCAATGATCTGCTCATGTTCACGCAGCAGCAAGCGCAGGCTTACCAGGTATGGCGGACCATCCATCTCGCCCTGCTCCGTTGAATGATAATCAGCCGGGGCTGTGCGCAACTTAAAGGGAACGCCCAGTTGTGTGTTCGCCAGCCCTGTGAGAGACTGTGCGCTGCTCTGCCTTACGCTGTCCGGTACCTCTCCATTGATGGTGAAGTCGAGATATCCCAGGCACCGGGTCGTCTCGGATGCGGCCTGCTTGAGTGTTTGGGCAAAGACTGCGGCGGATGATCCCTCGCGCTGAACACCCTGTGGGGCGAACAGCGTTAGCGAACCGTCTGTGAAGGTTGCGTCCCAGTTGCGCAGGACCTCTAATGGATCAGTCATTGAGCGCAGCGCGCGTGCCCGCGCTTTGTAGTTCTCCACCGCTGGCTGGCCCGCGAAGGTAATGTCGTGCAGGTAGCCGTAAAGCGCCATCGTCAACTGCCAGCCCAGAAACCCTGTCGCGGCGGCGGCCAGTTGCGCGCGTGAGTCGGTCGCCGCGAGATGAGGCTGGTACAGCGAAAAAATAGCCTGTTGTGCTGTGCCCGCCGTGTCCTTATTCGTTGTGGTCACCGCAACGTGCAGGGTCCCCTCGGGACAGAAGCAGGGTGCCTGTGTTGACAGTGCCTGCTCGTGGAAGACAACGATGCCTTTACCCCCTTTGCCCAGGCTCTCCTCCATAAGCTGCTCGATCCATGTCACCAGTGCCTGCCATCTGCCGGGGAGCGTGAGCAGGAGGCGGCAGGCCCCATCCTGGCTCGCCGCGTCGAGTGCCGCCGCCAGTTGTACATATTGATGCTCGGTCGGATGGCTGTTGGCGAGATCAAGGTTGTAGTCGCGCCACGCGTTCTCCAGGACCGCGCGCAATTGTCCCGTTGTGCCAGTGAGTCGGGTGAGGTACAGGGCGGCGGGCAGCAGGAAAACGCGGGTGGCTGGCGCGCTCATACGTCCACCGGTCCCCGTCCCACTGTCCAGTTGCAGGGGGCGACTGGGAGCGTGTTGTTCGTGCGCGAAGCGATCCAGATAGGAACCGGGGAGCGTCATGACCAGCAGATGTTCGGCCGGGGTTAGTCCTGCCTGCTCCAGCAGCGCGGTAAACCATGTGAGGTGGGTAATCGGCTCCTCAGATGTCATGCCCATCGAAACGCCCACCATCATAGTGTCCGCGAGGAGCGTATGTAGCCATTCTGGCGTGATAGCGCTCTCCTGTGTCGGCAAGGCCAGCCCCTTTGCCACGGCAATCTTGCGGACAATAGTATTCAGGGGTGCCGGGTCGGTACTATCGAGCGGATAGACAGCGATATGTTCGCCGTGATGGCTATCACAAAAACCGAGTTCAGCCAGCACACGCACAGTGATGACCGATCCGCCCATCCCGGCCCAGATCAGGTGACGAATGCCCTGTTGCCAGAGTGCTTGAGCCTCCGCCTCGACCTCTTCCAGCTTTGTCCCATCCGCCAGCAGACGTGCTACGCCCTCAACCCAGTCCAGTTTCAACTCACCGTTCTCGCTGCCCAGCTTCGCCATGATCCTCTCGCGGCGGCGTAATTGACCAACCGCGTCCTCGCTCGCGATACGTTGCAGCGCGGCTGTGTAGCGCTGCGCCGTGTCGTTCTCACTCGTCATGCGGTGTACTCCTTTCTATGATTGGGCTTATGATCGAGTCTATGACTGGACACTGCTGTCCCACTGCGCGCGTAGGGTGGCCAGCGCCGAGTCAACTTCAGTGGCCAGGTCGCGCCAGTTGCACTCGATCGAGATGCGCCCATCGTAGCCGGCTCGCCGTAATGCTGAAAAATAGGGGTGGAAATCGTAGCCGTGTGTACCCGGGGCCGCGCGATCTTGCAGTTCGGCGACGTGTACATGAGCGAGCAAGGCGCTCCAGGGCACGACCGTCGCGGGATCTTCACCATTGCTTGCCATGTGATAGGTGTCGGCTAACAGCTTCGCCCCTGTGTCCGCGATACGCGAAACCAGCTCTCCGCATTCAGTGACAGTATTTAGCGTGTTCGTCTCCTCATAGCGCAGCGGCTCCAGCGCAAACTGTACGCCATAGCCCCGCGCCCAGGTGCTCCATCTTGCCAGGTGTTCCGCTATCTGCCGCAGGGCATCCTGCTGATCGTAGCTGGCGGGGCAGGCACGCGCCCGCCCGCTGCCAAAGACGATGACGCGTATCCCTGCCTGTTCCGCGCGCCGCAGCGTCGTTTTTATATAGCGTTCCAGCCGGGGCAGATCTACCTGCTGCTCTGGCGTCGCCACCAGCGGCATGTTCGCGGGCAGCAGCACATTCGCGCTCTCGATCGGCACCGGCAGGCGACGCGCCTCAAGCAGTTGCTGCGCGAACTCCTCTTCAGGCTGTTCGGGTATGAGGAAACGCTGTACGCTTTCTTCAAGATAATCAAAAGGGATATGTTTGAGGGTAGCTACCTGCTGGTAGGAAGCACAGATACCAAATCTCATCGCTGAACCTCTTTACGCTCAAGCCCAGAGCGCTTTCTACATGACGATCGTACATCTTTTTTTAATGGGTTTGCCGCATTTCCTGTCGCCGCAGAGAGTGTCTGATGCCCATCACGATGGGATGCTCCGTTCCCCATGCGTTCTCGCGCATGGCGCTCGCGTGCTTTTTTTCTTGCTACTGCATCACCTGTGCGAAGCACAGGTGATGCAGTAGCAAGCACTCTTTTTTTGTGCGGCGAAGCCGCACAAGCTCGTGTGTTGAGAACGCGGACAGCATGGGAAACAAACACTCTCGCAGGCAGCAGGAAATGCGGCACACCCTTACAAACCTTCGCGTGGTGCCGCAGGCACCGCACTGGCATGTGTAACGCGCTTTCATCTTACATTACCACGAGTCCCTTTTACCAGTGCGGTCAGACCCTGTGTGGCCTGCGTTTCGCTAATTTGTAGACAATACAGGAGATCACCCTACCCGGCAATGCCGGGTAGGGTGATCTCCTGTATTGTCTACAAACAACTAATCTTTATCGTCTTCAGGATTGCCGTGTGCTGACAGCATCATCAATCCGTTATCATCACCCATCATGGACATCATCTGTCCCTGTTCGCTTTTGGCCTTTGGCTCAGGTGGCTGGTTGGCCGCGCAAGATGTGCCAAATGTGGGCTGCGCGTAGGGCAGGTGAGTTGTGCCGCGCGCCAGAATATGCAGGTTGTTGGCCGCGTCGCCCTCAAATGGTGCGCCATGATTCCAGGGCACCCACGAGCGCGCGTTACAATAGTGGCCAACAAAGGCGCGGCGCGAACGTGTCGTAGAGTGGTTGGTATGTGAGCGGTGCAGGATATGGCCGCCAAAGAAGATGACGTCGCCAGGATCGACCTCCGCCTTCACCTCACGTCCCGGATATTTGCGCGCCACGCGGGTCAGGCCGTTCACATTTTCATCAGTATGGCTGGCATGGCTGATGGGTTGAATATCGCCCAGGTTGCGCTGTCCGTGGGGCGTCTGGCCGTCATTGTCGGGATAGACAGGCTCATGCTGTGACCCGGTGGTCATCCACATACAGCCATTCTCCTCATCCGCGCGATCGATGGCCAGCCAGGCCCCACAGAGGGTATCCGGGAAGGTTGGGATGTAGTAGGAATCCTGGTGGTAGCCCTGGCCGACCTGTCCTGGTTGTTTGAAGAAGAGCATCGATTGCAGCGCCAGCACATCCGGCCCGATCAGCACCTCCAGTACGTCTAAAACGCGCGGGTGGAGCAAGAAGCGCTCATGGATCGGCAGGACGCGGTGCAGCATATGCACGCGTAGATAATACGCGACTTTTTTGTCGGGGTCCCAATCGTCGGGCGGCGGAGTAACGCCAGGGAAATGTTCGCGCCCGGCTAGCACCCTATCCATGTGCTCGTTCATCTCCTGCACATCATCCTGCGGCACCAGTCCGCGCACAACCAGGAAACCCTGTTCGCGAAATGTGACATACTCCTGAACGCTTACTCGATACGGCTCATATGTCTTATTTGCCTGCTGTGCTGTTGTGATACCTGTGGTTGTCATGCTTTACGCTCCTTTGCTCTGCTGTGTCTCTGCTTATCACACCGGTAAGAGATTACTGGTCGCTGCAACCTTTGCTGTGAATATAATACTAGCAAAAGAGGTCTTTTACGATAGCTGGAATTGATCTAATGTTGTCTGGAATTGATCTATACCCTGTAACGCGTATTGTTTCAGATCAATGTGGGAGAGAGATAGAGAATGTTGATGAGTAACGATGGTTGTTTCTGGCCCAGTGATGTGCTGGCCGGCGAGGTTATTTATCCACCAGGAGGACGTTTTGGCCCACGTGACCAGTTGAACCTCCAGCTTGTTATGCTCCACAGTGGACGGTTGACGGTCTGGATCGATGGCATAGCCAGGCATGCTCCTGCCAATAGCGTTTTTGCGCTCTTCCCCGGCCATGAAGAATACTTTGAGTTTGCCAGCGAATGTGAGACCTGGCACACCTGGCTGCACGCGTATATGCCCCAGCTTGATACTGATCTACTGGCACGCCTGCAAAAGCTGCAATGGCCACTGCCGCTCTCTTCGACCATGCACGGGCTTATACGCGATGCCCTGCTCGTCCAGTCCACGCCCTTTCCCACCTCGACCATGCTGCTCAAAAGCCTGGCGTTACAGATGATCTGGCGCTACATCGGCGAAGGTGAGTTGCTTGTCAGCCAGGAGGCGATACCTGAGCATCCTGCCATCGTGCAGGCACAGCAATTTATGCAGGCGCACCTGGGTCAGCCGCTCACGCTCGATACCATCGCCAACGCCGTTGCTATGAGCCCTGCCCACCTGATCAGACTTTTCCAGGCGCAGGTGCATACTACGCCGATGGCCTATCTGTGGCAGCGCCGCGTGACGAAAGGGGTTGAATTGTTGGAGCAGACGGGGCTGACGGTGGGGACGATCGCGGAACGCTGTGGCTTTCAATCGCGCTTCCACTTTTCGCGCCGCGTACGCGAAGCGGTTGGCGCGACACCGCTGGAAGTGCGCCGCCGCTCGTGGCGACGCTCAAATCCTTGAACACGATTATATTGTACCCTATTCGTCAACGGGTGCGCATCGTTCTTTTGCACGATTTCTTTTTCCCTCGCCTCGTGTATACTTCCCGGGCACTTCGCGTGCGCTTGAATTTGTGTTGTAGCATATCACCTTCACTCAGGAGGAGTCGATGCACACCCCGCTTAAACGCTACCTGGCGTTACTCGTGACCTATCTGAAACCACAGTGGCGCAGTGTCCTGTTGTTACTGGTGACACTGCTGGCCGCCGTCGGGCTGCAATTGCTCAGCCCGCAGATCCTGCGTTTTTTTATTGACGCAGCCGTTGCGTATGGAGCCTCGCCCGCGCTGGTTAGCACGGGTCTGCTCTTTATCGGCGTCGCTCTGGCGCGGCAGCTCCTCTCTATCGCGACCGCCTATCTTGATACGAATGTGGCCTGGACGGCTACCAATCAGCTGCGTGCTGACCTGGTTGATCACTGTCTCGCGCTCGATATGGGCTTTCACAAGGCGCGCACCGCTGGCGAGATGATCGAGCGTATCGATGGTGACGTCGATGCGCTGGCGAACTTTTTTTCGCAGATGGTCATCAATCTGCTGACCAGCTTTCTGCTCCTCTCCGGTATCCTGGTTCTCTTTTTTACTGTAGATTGGCGCGTCGGCGTGGTGATGACGCTCTTCTCGCTTGTCGCATTCTTTGTGCTCATGCATATCCGTCGCCGTGCTATCCCCTGGTGGAAAGAGCTGCGCCAGATGAGCGCGACATTTTTCGGTTTTCTGGGCGAACGCCTGGTGGGGACAGAGGATATTCGGGCCAATGGCGCGACCGCGTACGTCCTGCGGCGCTTTTATGCCTTATTGCGCGCACAATTTCCCGTGTATCTGCGCGCGAAGCAGGCGACGACGATGATGAGTGCCCTTGGCCTCTTCATGTTTGTGTGTGGTACAAGCCTGGCTCTCTCGCTAGGGATTTACCTGTGGAGTATAGGCACGATCACGATTGGCACGGTTTATCTGCTCTTCTCTTACACCGATCAACTGTCCAGCCCGATCCAACAAATTCAGTTGCAGCTACAGGACTTGCAACTGGCGGAGGCGTGTATCCGGCGCATCGAGGAACTGCTGGCGCTACAGCCAGCTTTGCGCGACGGTGTTGGTGCACCTCTGCCAGCAGGCGCGTTGCCTGTTGAGTTTCGTGAGGTTACCTTTGGCTATAACGCGCATGAGCCTGTGATCCATAATGTGACATTCGCATTGCAATCAGGCAGAGTGTTAGGTATTCTGGGCCGGACCGGGAGTGGAAAAACAACGCTGGCCCGGCTCCTCTTTCGCCTCTATGATCCTCAAGCGGGCGAGGTGCGCGTCGCTGGCGTCCCGGTCACCATGCCCTATCTGCGTGAATTGCGCGGCCGTATCGGGCTGGTAACACAGGATGTGCAGCTCTTTCATGCCTCGCTGCGCGACAACCTGGCCTTTTTCAAGCGTACCATCCCGGATGAGCGGCTGCTTGCCGCGATCGAGGACGTCGGGCTAAGCACATGGTATCGCTCGCTGCCCGATGGATTAGATACGATGTTGGGAGGGACGGGACAGGGCCTCTCGGCGGGCGAGGCACAGTTGCTGGCCTTCGCGCGCGTCTTTCTCGCCGATCCAGGGCTTGTCATTCTCGATGAAGCATCGTCCCGTCTCGATCCCGCGACGGAGAAGCTGGTAGAACGCGCTGTGAGCAAGCTGTTCGCGGGCCGTACCGCCCTGGTAATCGCCCACCGTCTGACAACGATCGGGCGCGCCGATGATATCTTAATCATCGAGGATGGTCGCGTCTGCGAATATGGCGGCAGGGAAGCTCTGGCGAATGATCCCTGCTCGCGCTTCGCGCAACTGCTGCGTACAGGATTAGAGGAGGTACGCGCGTGAAGGTCTCCTCTTTGCTCTGGCGTTTAATCCGCTATCGACCCTGGCTCTTTGCCCTGAGCCTGGTCAGTCCGATCTGGTTTTTTATCGGTGGACGGCTGATCTTTGGCCTCATCCTCCAGGCAATTTTTAATACGTTGTACGCATTGCAACTGCACCATATGCGCATGAGTCCTCTGCCCTGGCTCTTGACAGGGGGACTGGTGCTGGCCGGCCTGGCACGCGCCGTAGTTGAATATGTGGTCAGGAGTGTGGCGACCGTCCCTAACAGGTTCAGCATGGGAGCACTTGTGCAGCGCAATCTCTTACGCTATATCCTGCGTCGGCCGGGGGCGCGCTCTATCCCCGGTTCGGCGGGAGATGCGCTCAGTTCCTTTCGCGATGATGTCGCGCTGATTACCGATATGCTTGAGCGGCTGCTGCTGACAATTGCCCTGATCGTGTTCGTCGTCCCGGCGCTGGTAATATTGCTGCGCATCGACGTGCCAATCACCCTCCTGGTCTTCGTTCCCCTCACGTGCGTTGTGCTGCTGGCCCAGGTGATGCGCGGACGCCTGGAGAAGTATCGCCAGGCCAGCCGGGAGGCTACAAGTCGGTTAACGGGGGCGATCGGCGAACTGTTTGGCGCGGTGCAGGCGATACAGGTCGCGAGGGCCGAGCACTCTGCCAGCGCGCATTTTCGCGTCCTCAATGAGCGGCGGCGAGGCCAGATGTTGAAGGATACTGTGCTCTCCAGTGTGTTAAATTCGGTCTTCGGCAATGTAACCGGCATCGGTACAGGCTTGATCCTGGTCTGCGCCGCGCTCTACCGCCATCTCAACATCGGGGATATCGCCATCTTTATCTCGTACCTGGGCACAGTTTCGGGCTTCATAGAGGGGATCGCAACTTTTCTCGCGCAGTACTCCCAGACGGGGGTCTCAGTTGAGCGCCTGCTCTCCCTGTTGCAGGGCGCTCCCGCTGCGACGCTGCTCTCGTACGATCCGCTATACCTGAAAGGAGCCCTGCCGGAGGTAGTTGTGCCACTAAAAACGGCGGCTGATGTCCTGGAGGAGATAGTCGTCAGCGATCTCGCCTATCACTATCCCGATACTGGACGCGGTATCTCAGGCATCAATCTACGCTTGAGGCGTGGCTCCCTGACCGTCATCACCGGGCGCATCGCGGCGGGAAAAACGACGCTGCTGCAAACAGTGCTGGGCCTGCTCCCGGCGGAGCGGGGTGAAATTAGCTGGAACGGCCGCATTGTAAGCGATGCCGCCAGTTTTTTTGTCCCGCCCCGCAGTGCTTATACTCCACAGGTGCCGCACCTCTTCAGCGATCCTCTGGCGGAGAATATCCTGCTCGGCCTCCCCGAGCAGTCTGTTGATCTGGCAGGGGCTATCCGTATGGCCGTGATGGAGCACGACGTGGCCGGTCTGGAGTATGGATTACAGACAATGATTGGCACACGCGGCGTTAAGCTTTCAGGTGGTCAGGCGCAGCGCGCCGCTGCGGCGCGTATGTTTGTGCGTGACGCCGAGCTGCTGGTCTGCGATGATCTCTCCAGCGCGCTTGACGTGGCGACTGAACGGACGCTCTGGCAGCAGCTTTTCGCCAGTGGAGAACGGACCTGTCTTGTTGTCTCGCATCGCAAAGAGGTCTTGCAGCGTGCGGACCACGTGATCGTGCTCAAAGATGGCAGGATAGAGGCTGAAGGCAGTCTGAACACTCTGCTGGAGACGTGCGCTGAGATGCAGCGATTGTGGCATGGGGAGTGGGATGCCAGTGAAGCAAGCACGTAGCACATCCCTCATTTTAAATTAT
>JAABUQ010009215.1_pt1 | contig 13449 bp, 14 predicted proteins | sample 5560001 | NCBI WGS metagenome assembly JAABUQ01 (sample SAMN10711888, study PRJNA513371) | rock metagenome | isolation source: Antarctica rocks | place: Antarctica: Victoria Land, Finger Mt nord | collected 2015-12-18 | reverse complement strand
GACTCGGGACGCCGTGCCTCGGTGCTGCCCGGCAGTGACGATTATTGCCAGCGTGTGGCCGCCCAGACTCAGCCCCCGACGTCACATGGAACGGAGTGGCGAATTCCGGCGAGCTGTACTAGTGCGCGTAGTGCCGGGTTACGCCGGCCCGTTGCGCCCGATGCGCTTTCTGTTCACGGTGCGCCAGGCGCAGGCTCCGAATTCCGCTCGTTCCTCGGCGGACGGGCGAGACGTCCACGTCCAGCCGAGGGGGGGCGGCCGGAGACCGGCGCCTGAACGGGCGCGCAATCCCTAGCCTGCCTTAGCTCCCGGGTCAAAAGCCGGTCGGGCCGACCGAGCCGATCCAGCGACCCACCTTCGTGGGGTCCTTCTCGTCCATGTAAAAGAAGTGAGTCATGGTCGGGCGGACCGGGGGCGTAGCCGGGTCGTCGAAGGTCATGCGCACCTTGCCGTGGAACACCTTCAGCAATGGGCTGTCGAGGTACTCTACAACTTCGTGTTGGGCGGTGAGGCCCTTGTCGATGAAGTCACGCAGGTTCTGCCGGATTGCTTCCCGGCCGTGCCAGTCCGCCACGCCCAGGTTACAGACCGCATCCTCGGCGAAGCAATCGAAGCCGGAGCCGAAAGTTTTGTCGTCGATCTCCTTCCACATGGCCAGCAGCCACGCCGGCGGTTCGGTCTTGGTGAAGGTAATGGTTGTCATCGTGTGCACTCCTTGGTTGACGGTTTGCGCCGCAGCTATCGCATCGCGGCGTATGGAGCCGGGATGCCCAGCCGGGCAGCGACGCGCCTGGCAGTTGCTTCCCGCCGGGCGGTGACGTCCCGCATCGCCCGGCGGGCCTCGGCCAGGATGGCTGGCGGCGCGGTCTCGGGCGTGCCGCTGTCGAACGGCGGCTCGGGCGCATAGGCCATGTCCAACTGAATCGTCTGGGCTGCCGCATCGCCGCGTAGTTCCGCCGCCAGGCGCAGCGCGCCATCGATCCCGGCCGTGACGCCGGCGGCGAAGACCCAGTTGCCGTCGACGACGACCCGCTCGTTTACCGGGATCGCGCCGAAGAACGGTAGAAGGTGGAACGAGGCCCAATGCGTCGTGGCCCGGCGTCCGTTCAGCAGCCCGGCCGCTCCGCACAGGAGCGCGCCGGTGCAGACTGAGAAAACGCTGCGTGCGCCCGCGGCTTGTTCTCGGATCCAGCCGAGAACGGCCTCGTCCTCCATGAGCGCTTCCTGCCCGAATCCGCCGGGCACATGCAGCACATCGAGTAGCGGGGCCTCGGCCAGCGTCGCATCGGGGGCGAGGCGCAGCCCCTTCACGTCGCGAATCGGCTCGGCCGTCCTGCCATACAGGCGGTAGGTCGAGTTTGGGATGCGCGACAGCACCTCGAAGGGTCCTGTCAGGTCGATCTGGTCGAGCCCCTCGAAAAGCAGGGAGCCGATGGTCAGGTGGGTGTCGGGCGGGATCATGGGTGGTGTCCGTCTCGCATTGCCTTGACACAGAAGATGGGCCTGACAGTGTTGGCCAACATGCCAGAACACCCTCGTTTCCCGCCAAACCAGCCGCGCCGGATCGAGCTGTTCGCCTTTTCGCAGTTCCAGATACTGGACGTGACGGGGCCGTTGCAGGTGTTCACGACCGCCAACGATATCGCCGGCGGCGATGCGCCGCCCTATGCGATCGGTGTCGTGTCCCAGGTTGGTGGCGGTCTGGCATCCTCGGCAGGGCTGGGATTGCTGACCCAGGCGCTGCCGCCGCCTGATGCCGCGCTGGATACGCTGATCGTCGCCGGTGGGCCGGGGGTGGAGGCGGCTGCGGCGGATACGGACCTCGTGCGATGGGTCCGCAGCCGGGCGCTCAGGGCGCGCCGTTTCGCGTCCGTTTGCACCGGGGCGATCCTGCTGGCATCGACGGGGCTGCTGGACGGGCGCCGTGCCGCCACGCACTGGTCGCTTTGTGCGGAGCTGGCGCGGCGTTTTCCCGCGGTGCGGGTCGAACCCGATCCCATTTTCGTGCAGGACGGTCCAGCCTGGACCTCGGCCGGGGTCACGGCGGGCATCGACCTTGCCCTGGCCCTGGTGGAACAGGACCTGGGCCGCAGCGTGGCGCTGGCGGTGGCACGCTACCTGGTCGTGTTCCTCAAGCGTCCTGGCGGGCAGGCCCAGTTCAGCGCCAGACTCGCCCTGCAAGACGCGGACAAGTTCGAGGGCCTGCACGAGTGGCTCTCCGGGCACCTGTCCGATGATCTTTCCCTGCCCGTGCTGGCCCGGCAAGCCGGGATGAGCGAGCGCAGCTTCAGCAGGCACTATGGCGAGGCAAGCGGCCAGACCCCCGCCCGGGCGATCGAACGGCTCCGCGTCGAGGCAGCACGCACCATGCTCTCGGACTCCGCATTGCCGGTGAAGCGGGTGGCGCAACGCTGCGGGTTCGGCTCGGAAGAAACGATGCGCCGCAGCTTCCTACGGCTGTTATCGACCACGCCGCAGGACTACCGGGCTCGATTCGGCTCCTGAAAAAGCAGGCCTACTTGCGTCAGTCATGCCGAAGCCAGGTGAAGCACCCAATTCAGAAAATTTCCACTATGCCCGGCGATTGCATGACGCAGTGTGAGAGCATCTGGCCGATCTCGTTCGGTAACCTCTTAAGACATGGCGTCCGCTCTCGGGGGGGCACGTAGGGCACTTAGATAGCCGACATGGGCGTAAAACGGACCTTGGGGCGCAACCCGTCTACAAGCGCCTGCCACCAGAAACCAACATTCAAACCGCCCCACCCCCGCCCAACCCTCAGCTCAACCCCGATCCCAAAGCGGCTCCTCCCCAAACTCCCCCGCCAAGAACTCGATCATCACGCGCGACTTCAGCGGCAACCGCCGGTCCGGCCTGAACACCGCCTGAATATACCCCGCCAACGCCGGAGGATGATCAAGCGACAGCGCCACCAACGCCCCGCTCCGCACATCCGCACCAACCAGGAACGTCGGCTGATAGATCATCCCAAGCCCCGCAAGCGCCGCAGCCCGCAACGCATCGCCATTATTGGCCTGCATCGTGCCAGACACCGCCACCACCACCTCGGTCTCCCCGCCAAAGCTCCAGCGCCCCGTGCCCATCCGCTCCGACAGCGTATAGCCCAGGCAATTATGCCCCCCAAGCTCCGCCAGCGTCCGCGGCGTCCCATGCGCCCGCAGGTAGCCCGGCGAAGCGCACACCACCATCCGGCACGGCGCCAGCCGCCGCGACACCAGCCCGGACTTCCGCAAAACACCGATCCGTACCGCCAGATCCCACCCCTCCTCTATCAAATCCACCACCCGGTCATTCAACCCCAGGTCCAGCCGCACCTTGGGATAGCTCGCCGCAAACCGCCCCAGCAGCGGAGCAATTTGCGACGTCCCGAACGACACCGGCGCATTCAGCCGCAGCAGCCCCCGCGGCTCCGCCTGCCCGGCGCCTGCCGCCGCCTCAGCCTCCTCGATCTCCGCCAATATCCGCTGGCAGGCCTCAAGATACCCCCGCCCCGCCTCAGTCAGCGTCAGCCGCCGTGTGGACCGCTGCAGCAGCCGCACGCCCAGCCGAGCCTCAATGGCATCCACATGCTTGGTCACCATCGTCTGCGACAAGCCACTCCCGCGTCCAGCCCCCGCCAAACTGCCCGCCGCCACCACCCGGACAAACACCCGCATCCCCGTAACCTGGTCGAGCACTCGCCGCCTCCAACCTACAGTATGAGATGATCCAACATCTCCCCCGATTATCATCGCAACCGCGAGGGCCGATATAGCCATCATCCCAAACGGAGAGCACCGATGACCGACCCACGCACCACCCCCTATGCCGCCTTCCTCTTGCGCATCAGCCTCGGCCTAATGTTCCTGGCCCATGCCGGAGTGAAGCTGTTCGTCTTCACCCCAGCCGGAACCGCCGGCTTCTTCGGCAAGCTTGGCCTTCCCCCTTCCCTGGCCTACGCTGTCATCGCCGCCGAGCTGCTGGGCGCCGTCGCGCTGATCGCCGGCATCTGGACCCGACTGACAGCCCTGGCGCTAGCGCCCATCCTGCTCGGCGCCATCGCAACGGTGCACGGCGCCAATGGCTGGCTGTTCAGCAACACCGGCGGCGGCTGGGAATACCCGGCGTTCTGGGCCGCTTCCCTGGTAGCGCTGGCCCTAATCGGCGACGGCGCCTGGGCGCTGGTGCCCACGCCAGCCTTCCCCCGCGCGGCCCAGCCCCGCATCGCCTGACTTAACCGAGACGGAGTTCCGAACATGTCATCCACCAACACTCTCTCCCACATCCAATCCCCAACGCAGCCAATCGCCCAAGGCGCCCGGATCGGCCACGTCCACCTGAAGGTGTCAGACCTCGACCGCGCCCTCGGCTTCTACGTCGGCGTGCTGGGGTTCCAGTTGATGCAGCGCTACGGCACCCAGGCCGCCTTCATCTCCGCCGGCGGCTACCACCACCACATCGGGCTGAACACCTGGGAAAGCCTGGGCGGCTCCCCACCGCCGCCGGGCACGACAGGGCTGTATCACACGGCAGTGCTGTATCCGACCCGGGCCGACCTGGCGGACGCGCTACGCCGGCTCATCCACGCCGGGATCAAGCTGGATGGCGCCTCCGACCATGGCGTGAGCGAGGCGCTCTACTTGTCCGATCCCGACCGCAACGGCGTCGAGCTATACTGGGACCGCGCGGCGGACCAGTGGCCGCACAACGCGGACGGAACCCTGGCGATGGTCACGCAACGACTGGATTTGGAGAACCTACTGCGGGAACCGCGACAAGGCGAAGGCTAGAGTTGGCGGGGTTCATGCTTCAGGCAGGATTCCCTCGCCTGCTGTCTCCCTCAGCGCTTCATCCAGGGTCGTGGGCCGGGCTGCCGCAGCAAGGACCAAACCTTCCTGAAACGGCGGATACCCATCCATCGTTTTCGGCAATCCTTCCAGAGCTTCCTGGAACAAACCGGGGACATCAACCTTGGGGCGCATGGATGGTGTAAAACGGCGTCGAGCGTTACTCCGGAACACGCGAGCTTCTGCTCGCCAATGCGGGACGTTCTGAGAATGAGGCCATGCACACGCCTTCAGATCGTGAAGAAGCGCCTGCATCAGCAGGCTTTCGACGGCATGCACCTGGCTCCGCCCCACGCTCTCCACTTCCTCAATGATATTGTCCCAATCCGGCTGCTCATTGCCGGGCTGCCGAGTCGCCACCCCACGCAAAAGCTGCGCCTGGCGCTCAGACCACTCGACCACATCGGTCTCATACAAGTCGCTCATCCCTGAACCCCCAAACCGACCCGGGCACCCCGCAGCCCCAACGCAAGCGTCACGAGTTCCCCGACCAAACCACCCCATACAGCGCCACGAGCTCCTCCTTCGTCGGCACCCGCGGGTTATTGGCCGGGCTGCCCGACGCCAGCGCCTGGTCCGCCATCACCTCCAGCCGAGCATCCCAATCCGCCTTACTGATCCCAAACGCCCCGGGCGTCGGCACATCCAGGTCACGGTTGAGCTGCGCCAGCCCCTCCGCCAGCTTCCCCGCCGCCACCGCATCGCTGTCCCGGTCCAGCGCACACCCGACCGTGCGCGCCGCCGTAGCATACCGCGCCTCAGCCGCCTCCAGCCCAAACCGTGTAATCGCCGGCAGCAGCATGGCATTGCTCAACCCATGCGGCACATGGAAGTGCGCCCCGATCGGCCGGCTCATCCCATGCACCAGCGCCACGCTGCTGTTGGTAAACGCAATCCCCGCCTGCATCGCCCCGAGCATCATCGCCTCCCGCGCCCGGGCATTATCCGGCTCGGCATAGGCGGTACGCAGGTTGGCGCCGATCAGCCGCATCGCCGCCATCGCCTGCACGTCCGAATACGGATTGGCCCGGCGGCTCACATAAGCCTCCAACGCATGCGTCAGGCTGTCCACCCCAGTATCGGCCGTGATCCGGCGCGGCACGGTAAACGTCAGCTCGTAATCCACCACCGCCGCCAGCGGCAGCGCCGCCATCCCCGCAATCAGCATCTTCTCCCCGCGCTCGGTATCCGTGATGACCGTAAAGCGCGTAGCCTCGCTCCCCGTGCCGGCCGTCGTCGGCACCGCGATCACCGGCAGAGCCGCCGCATCCGCAGCCACCGGCACCTTGAAGTCCCGCATATGCGCGCCCGCGCCCGACAGGCGGCCCGACGCCAGGATGGTCATCGCCTTCGCCGTGTCTATCGGCGACCCCCCACCGAACCCCACCAGGCAGTCATACGACCCGGCGGCCAGCAGCGCAGCACCTGCGTCAATCACCACGTCCGTCGGCTCCGGCACGGTGTCGCTGAACACCGCCGGGTGCAGCCCGGCCGCCTCCATCGGCTCCAGGCAGCGCCGGACCAACCCGCTGCTGACCATATAGGGATCGGTCACCACCAGCGGCCGCGACAGCCCGAGCTTCGCCAGCACGCCCGGCAGCTCCCTCACCGCGCCGCCGCCCACCACCATGATGCGCGGATGGACCAGCGTGGCAGGCGTCGAGGTCGCCGTCACTGCGCCGCGTCCACCTGCGCGGCCCGGCGTTCGGCATACAGCGCCAGCCGGCGCGCGGCCTTAGGCGGGGCGGCATGGACCTCCTCGGCATCCCAAGCCGGCAGCTCGGCAGCGCGGTGGCAGGCAGACAGATGGGCGGGCTCGATTGGCAGCAAGGCAGGATCCTCGGTTCGGCAGATGGGAATGACGTAGGGGCACCGCGTATGGAAACGGCAGCCCGCAGGAATATTCGCCGGGCTAGGCAGGTCCCCCTGCGCCGCCTGCCGCGCCAGCCGGCGGTGCGGGTCGGGACGCGGGATCGCCGACAGCAGCAGCCGCGTATAGGGATGGCGCGGGTTGGCGAACACCTGATCCTTGGGCCCGGTCTCGACGATCCGGCCCAGATACATGACGGCCACGCGGTCGGCGACGTGCTTCACCACCGCCAGGTCATGCGCGATAAACAGGTAGGCCAGCCCCAGCCGCGCCTGCAAATCGCCCAGCAGGTTCACAACCTGCGCCTGGATAGACACGTCCAGCGCGCTGACCGGCTCGTCCAGTACCACCAGCGCCGGCTCCACCGCCAGCGCCCGCGCGATGCCGATCCGCTGCCGCTGCCCACCGCTGAACTCGTGCGGGTAACGCGCAGCGTGATAGGTCGCCAGTCCGACCAGCCCCAGCAGCTCCGCCACCCGCGCCTGCCGCGCCGCCGCATTGCCGATGCCATGCACGACCAGCGGCTCCTCCAGGATGGCGCCCACCGTCATCCGCGGGTTCAGCGAGGCATAAGGATCCTGAAACACGATCTGCATCCGCCGCCGCAGCGCCCGCAGCGGCGCACGCTGCAGGTCGGTGATATCCGTCCCCTCGAACCAAATGCTCCCCGCTGTGGGGTCAATCAGCCGCAGCGCCAGCCGCGCCGTGGTGCTCTTACCGCAGCCGCTCTCACCGACCAAAGCCAGCGTCTCACCCCGGAACACCTTGAACGACACTCCATCCACCGCCCGCACCGCCCCGGACGCACGCGACAGCAGCCCGGCGCGGATCGGATAATGCTTGGCCAGCCCCTCAACTTCCAGCAGCGGCGTCATGCCGGTCGCGTCCCAAAACAGGAAAACGCCCCCCTGCTCCCTCTCCCTCCGGGAGAGGGCCGGGGTGAGGGGGTCTCGCAGGCGCAGCCCTCGCCAACGCCAGACCACGTGCCATCAGCAAAGGTATCACCCCGCTCCGCACCCAAGCCCCCCATACCCCACCCCTCTCCCAAAAGCAGCCGGAGCAACCCCTCCCGCCCCCTCAAGCCGCCATCTCCTCAACCGGCGCCCGTATGCAAGCCGCCGCATGATCCAGCCCAAGCGGCAACAACTGCGGGTCCACCTCCATACACCTCGCCGCCCGGAACACGCAGCGCGGATTGAACCGGCACCCCGTCGGCAGCGCAAACGGCGCCGGCACCGCCCCCTCGATGGCAAGCAGCCGGTCCCGCGTTTCCTCCACCCGCGGGATGCTCCCCAACAACCCCAAAGTATAAGGATGCTGCGGGTCATCAAAGATCGCCGTCCCCGAAGCCCGCTCCACCACGCGCCCGGCATACATCACCGCAACCTCGTCCGCCATTTCCGCCACCACGCCGAGATCATGGGTGATCAGGATGATCGCCATCCCCGTCTGCGCCTGCAGATCCCGCAGCAGGTCCAGGATCTGCGCCTGCACCGTCACGTCCAGCGCCGTCGTCGGCTCGTCGGCGATCAGCAGGTCGGGGCCGCAGGACAGCGCCATCGCGATCATCACCCGCTGCCGCATCCCCCCGCTCATCTGATGCGGATAATCATCCAGCCGCCGAGCCGCCGCCGGTATCCGGACGCGGTCCAGCGCCGCCGCCGCCCGCGCCCGCAAATCCGCGGCGCTAGCCCGGCGGTCATGCGCGCGCATCGCCTCCATGATCTGGTCGCCGACCGTGAACACCGGGTTCAGGCTGGTCATCGGCTCCTGGAAGATCATGGCGATCCGGTTGCCGCGCAGCCCGCGCAGAGCCGCGGCGTCCAGCCCCAGCACATCCTGCCCATCGAACACCACCTGCCCCGCCGCGATCCGGCCCGGCTGCGGCACCAGGCGCATCACCGACAGCGACAGCATGGACTTGCCGCAGCCGCTCTCGCCGACGATCCCCAGCGTCTTGCCCCGCGCCACCGACAGCGACACCCCATCCACCGCCGGCACGTCGCCGCCTCCCCCCTTTGCCCCAGGAAAGACGGTCCGCAATCCCTCGATGCGGAGAAGCGGCGCGCTCAAGAGCGGTAATCGGGAGTATCGTGCTCCACCTGACGCAGGCAGGACTCCCACATCATCTCATAATGCTCCAGCCGGCCCTCCCCACGGAACTGCTGCGCGGTGTGCTGCCGCACCTCCTCCGGCGGCATCAACAGCTCGGACCCGCCAGCCAACGCCGCCACCTGCGCCTGGCACGCCCGCTCCAGGTAATAGATCGTGTTGAACGCCTCCGGGATCGTCCGCCCGGCGGCGAGCAGCCCGTGGTTCTGCAGGATCATGGCATTGTGCGGCCCGAGGTCCCGCACCAGCCGCTCCCGCTCGTCCAGGTCCAGCGCAATGCCCTCATACCCGTGATAGCCCAGGTGCCCATAAAACTTCAGCGCGTGCTGGCTGATCGGCAGCAGCCCGTGCCGCTGCGCCGCAACCGCCATCCCAGCGGCGGTATGGGTATGGATGACGCATTGCAGGTCATGCCGGGCCATATGGATGGCGGAATGGATGGTGAACCCGGCGGCATTGACCCGGCGGTCGCCCGTCAGGTTCTCCACCATGTTGCCGTCCATATCAATCCGCACCAGGTCGGACGCCCGCATCTCATGGAACATCACGCCATACTGGTTGATGAGGAAGTGGTTCTCCGCCCCCGGCAGCCGCGCGCTGATGTGGGTGTAGATCAGATCCGTCATGCGGTGATGCGCGACGAGGCGATACAGCGCGGCAAGATCGCAACGAATACGCCACTCCTCGTCGGACACGCCGGCGCGTTGGGCGGGGGTGGTGACGACGTTCATGGCGGGGCCTCCTTGAGTAGGAGGATCATCGGCGGGTGGGCGTTGGGGGTCAAGCGAGTTAGCTCGCATCTAACATCTCCATAGATTGGCAGCCCAATCAGAACGCTGAACTTTGGCGAAGTGCCGTAAACCCATGAAGGCGTTACTGGAACGTCCGCTTCAGCGCAGGTAAAGCTTCGCAGTCAGGCGTTTTATACACCGACTATGCCTCTATAAAATTTTGTTGAATACATCGAAAATCTTCTCTGCCCGATTAAGAGTACGGGCAAGCGGAGCGGTCTCTCCATCAAGAATCATCGGATTGCGGAGTAGCCAAGCGGCCGGTGTAAAATGATTGAACATCGGAATTGTGTCAGGTAGAAGCCGAAAGGCAGCCTCTGCCTGTTTGACTAAGCGATCGGTCCCGCCATTGGCGGATTTCAACTTAGCTACCGTCAATCCATTCGCACCCTGGAAGCCATAGCATCCATTTACAATGTCAACAAACAGCTCGGGATCGAACAAGTCTTCAATGTCGGCCTCCGCCCTTTCTAGAAAATCGGCCATAGTATAAAAATGACCGGCACCAAGCACCTCCGATCGCTTCATTTCCTCAATTTTCTTGCGATCACCTGTTGATTGATCGGAAAGAACTGCAACGTGCAACGCATTGCTTGCGAAGAGGGCGACAAACGGCCTGATCTTATCAATGCCACCAGCCGGACACATCGTCCAACGTGCATCCAAACCCGACCGAGACTTACGACGTAATGCATCCGAGACGGACTGAAGGTAAAGGATATCACCCGGACCTTCAACAAGAAGAGTATTTTTACCGATAAAGAGAGACTGACTGATTTCGTAGCCAAGCGCTCCTTGCAAGGGGAAGAGGGTATCTGGATCACGAGTCAGAACATCATCACGAACTTTGGTGCCAAGCGGAACGCGCCGTGGCCCCTTCATCTCGATCTGATCCTCAACGATACGAACTGATGCGAGTTCATCAGCCGGCACCATGAATGGAGAATGCGTCGAGTAGAAGATCTGATGGTAAGGAGCAAGTTTTTCTTTGAAAAAACGAAGTAAGTCAGCCTGCGCCTTGCCATGCAAAGTCAATCCAGGCTCATCCAAGAGCAGTACGACTGGAGATACCTCATCTTTCACCTGAGCAAATTTCACGAAAAAGGAGAAGAACCATACAAAACCAGCGCTGCGTTCAGAGAAGGGTGTATCTACTCGGTGCAGATTATTCTCAATCCGGGCGCGCGCAACAGTGCCTGTGTTCAGAGGTGCCAGGTCGCCAGGTCGAGCACTCTCGATACGCACCGCTACGCTGAGGTCAGGATTCTGCGTCCAATACTCTAGCACTTGGTCCGTAATATTATTAGATGCAGCCTGAAGTTTTGCATTGAAGGTTTCATAAGTTGTAACACTTGTGATATCATCTATTGAGACGCCGGCATAGTGGAGAAATTCAACAAAGAGGCGTATACCTCTATTCTGGTCTAGGTTGAGCTGTCCGCTCGCGATTAGCTGTCGGGTATGTTCAAGCTGAACCGCGCCCTCCATACGATCATAAGATGAGAAATACATGAACTTAGGAAGCATACTTGCAAGTAACGCTTTTACGCGCGTTGTTACCGTGCCAGTCTGGGTTAAATGCTGCTGCAACTGCTGATGCTTGGCTGTCGGTGAATTGATGCTTTTCAACAACTCTATCAACTCAGTGGTCGTTGTGGAACTGGCGACAACAGCTCGTTCAGAGGCATCTAATGCGAATTTGCTATATAGCTCTTCCAATGCGGGCGCGAAGTTAATTCCGATATCAAATTCAATTGGTCGTCTATATCGGCGCAGAACTCGGACATTGTTTGAGGTAACAACCCCAGCACCGACGGCGTCTGCTATCGCTTTCATCTCGCTCTCGCTTAGGTGCCAGATGGTGTTTATTGCTACAGCGTCTTTATCTGCGTGGCGAGAGTCGTACTGTGTTAGTGAGCGACGGGGATAGTCTCGCTCCTTGTCAAATAACGCCGGTGTTGAATCGTGTGGATTCAAAGCCGCCAGAGCCAGTAGAACTGCGCTCTTTCCTGCCTCGTTCTTCCCGACTAGACAAGTCACCTGATCAACCGTGAAACTCTCACTATTTTCCACAGAACGGAAATTCGTTACATGTACAGATACTAGCTTCACTCTAATCTCTCCCATTCTATCTAGATGCACTGCTGACTAGTCCGAAGCTAGCCGTTTTTGTTTACATTGACAACGGGATCAAGGTGTCATCCGCTAATAGCCCCGTAGTGGTTCGTAGAAATTTGCTGGTACCTCCCCCCGCTCAAAAGCCCCAATCGCCTCCGCCACATACCCCGCCCGCGCCCGCCGAGACGCCATCGAAGCCACATGCGGCGTAACAATCACCCGAGGATGCCCCCAAACCGCCGCATCCCCCGGCAAAGGCTCCGCCTCAAACACATCCAGCACCGCCCCACACAACCGCCCAGCATCCAGCGCCGCCAGCAAGTCCGCCAGCACCACATGCCCGCCCCGCCCGGCATTCACCACCCCGGCCCCAGGCGGCAGCAGCGCAAGGGTCTCCGCCCGCACCGCCCCCCGCGTCTCCGCCGTATCCGGCAACAGGCACACCAGGATATCGGCCCCCGCCAAGAAGGCATCCCGCTCCCCCACCCCGGCAAAGCACTCCACTCCAGCCAGCCGCTTCGGCGTCCGCGACCACCCCGAAACCCGGAACCCAAGCCCCCGGAGCATCACCGCCGCCGCCGTCCCCAGGTTGCCCAGCCCCATCACCCCCACCCGAGTCTCCGGCGCAGTGCGCCCCGACGGCATCTCCACCCACCGCCGAGCCGCCTGCCCCGCAATGGCCGCCGGCAAGTCCCGCAGCAGCGCCAGCGCAGCCAGGCACACCCACTCCCCCATGCGCTGAGCCGTCTCCGCCCCGCCCATCCGCACGATCCCCACATGCCGCGGCCAATCCGGGTCGGACGTGATATGATCCACCCCCGCCCCGCTGCTCAGGATCAGCCGCAGCCCGGTCAGCCGCGCCAGCCACCCCGGCGTCGGCGACCACACGAACACATAAGCCACCTCCGCCAGGTCCACCGCCGGGTCCTGCCACCAGCGCACGTCCAGGTGCGGCGCCACCGCACGGAACTCGGCCTGCCACTCCGGCACAGCCGCCTCCCCGCCCGAATTGACCAGCAGGATCATGCGGACTTCCATGTTGTCCGCTGCAACGTGGCGGCAGCCCACCCGTCCTGTCGAGCCGCCGCAGCCGCCCCACAGCGGCGCAGCACACGTCCTAAACCATAGGGTCAGCCAGAACGCGAAACGGCGCTCATACGATTTCGACTAAGGTCTCACCGCGCTCCAGAGCCGAGACGACATACGGCATGACGGTCTCAAACCAGGTCAGGAGATCGCGGCGGCGGGTGTTCGGCGTCCTGATCCAATCCACCGCAGGCCCGCTCCTGCTTAAAACCTTGCGCTGCGCGAAGTCTTCATCTTTCGTGACCACCACGGCAGCATGTGCCACCGCATAGGTCCAGATTGCCGTGTCCGAAGCAGCCTGCATTCCAATGTCGCCGACATGTTCTGCCTCATGCCCCTCGTCAGCAATCCAACGGGCCAGAGCGGGTGGAAGCCGTGCGTCAACGAGGAAACGCACTATGCGACGCGCAGCACCGGATGGTCGGCCTGCCGAGCCGCATACTCGAGCGAGGCCGTGACATCGCCCGCCTCAAGCAGCGGGAAGTCTGCAAGGATTTCCTCCTAGTACAGCTCGCCGGAATTCGCCACTCCGTTCCATGTGACGTCGGGGGCTGAGTCTGGGCGGCCACACGCTGGCAATAATCGTCACTGCCGGGCAGCACCGAGGCACGGCGTCCCGAGTCAG
>JAABUQ010009214.1_pt1 | contig 13450 bp, 8 predicted proteins | sample 5560001 | NCBI WGS metagenome assembly JAABUQ01 (sample SAMN10711888, study PRJNA513371) | rock metagenome | isolation source: Antarctica rocks | place: Antarctica: Victoria Land, Finger Mt nord | collected 2015-12-18 | reverse complement strand
TGTATATTTTCTTGTATTTCAGATAGCCATGTGAGTAGCCACTCTGAATGCCTATGGTAATTACCTACCCCTAGTTTACACTGTTCAGGTGAAAGAGCGCAAAACAATAAGAAATATGTCCATAAGAGAAATGGCTAGAAGGATCATTGTGAGTTCATTGTAGTTGCGCTCTATAAGTTTTTTATGTTATCCTCTACGAGGACAAGGGAGAAATATATTGGATAGTATTACATTTTATTATGGATAAAAATGTTGTTCATCTATGCATGAGTAGCAGAAAATGGATGGTACATATGTATGTAACACAAAAACGCCTTGCTACTATTGGTACTGGTATCGGCTCTTTGCTCTCACTGATCGCTTTTTTCTTTTTGCCTTTTGCGCAAGATTTTCTCTTTGCTGAGTCAGTTTTCAGAAAAAACTTAAATTATCCATTCCCTATAACGGCGGCAGAATTTGCCGCCAGCCCTTATATTCCGTCTGTATATAAATATATCCTCTGGTTACAACCATTGTGTGCGCTGCTTGTTCTTGGATTAAGTATAGGCTTTTGCTTTAACCTGTTTCGCTGTTCTGAACAGTCTAAAAATGCCTATAGCACGATAATAACGCGCTTATTTGCTGTATGTATACCTGTATTGGGCCTGCTCGCGTTAGCAACTATCTTCAGCTTTTCTTTATACCACGATTACATATTTGAAGACATGGGAAACTTGTTTACTGCCTATCGCCAGGGATTCTGGCTCATTTCCTTTGGTATGCTTATCATTACCCTTGGTGGTCTGATTGGACTACCTTTCTTATCTGATACAAAATTGCTTCATCTTTTCACTCTGAAAAGTGTTGGCCCATTTTTTGCCGGCATTGGTGGTTGTCTCGCCCTTTATGCTTTTACCATTCCGCTTTATGTTGATATGTTTTTCACTGTATATCATAGCGAACCAGCGGGGGAACAGTACCTGTTCCCTTTCAGCGGTATAAGCTACCTTTCCGGGATTTTTTCTGCGCACCTCTATTGGCGTCCACAAAACCTGGTAGTGTACTATAGTGATCTATTTCTGCTCTGGCTTCAGCCTCTTTTCGCATTGATTATAGTTGTTTTCGCAGGGCACTTATGGCTGGAGGCAAGTCGCGAGAAGGCCGATTTGTATACAAATCAGCCTTCTCAGGCACGTCCTCGCCTCATAAAACCGGTAACTCTACTCATCCTTAGTGTTCTTATGCTCGTGGATCTGGCCCTGTTACGCCCTCTTAGTTTCAAGATACTGAATGTTGATGGATCTACAGTTGATGCAAGTGTAGACGCTTTTATTCACTACTACACTGGCTTCTGGCTGTTTGCTATTGCGATGGGTCTGTCTGGCATCGGTGGTCTCCTACACATCTTTTTCCTTCACCGGCAGGTTCATGCTCCTTCTTCTCTCGCTCTCTTGCTTGCGATAGAAAAGAATGGGCAAGAAGCGAATGGCATAAAAAACACATAAAAATCTCCGTATAAATTGGTCGCCTTAAAGAGCACTCACAGGCAAGCGCCACAGCTTGCCGCTTTTTGGTTCGGCGGAGACACGGCCGCCGTCGCGCATCTCGAATTGCCCGAAGTCAAGGACGTAGAGTTCGTTACCGCTCGGGTCAAATTTTACGTCGATGGGGCGTGAGAACGGACCCGAGGCAACCGCGTGCAGGCTCCAATCGCCAGGATCGATACGTGCTATGCTGCGTCCCACGCGCGGACCCCCGGCGGGCAGCGTCATGGGCGCTTCATCCCCGAACAGCGCGATATAGATATGCCCGCTATAATCCCCCAGCGCGGGGGGCGCGATGGCAAATTTAACCGCGGCTACGTGTGGCGGGAATTCCAGTAGCGCCTTTTCGGGAGGGGGTAGCTCGCCGTGATTTGCCAGCAAGAACGTTGGTGCCTCTCCCCGCGTGGGCAAGAACCTGGCGGAAGTGATCGGCTCGGCATTGATAAAATCAGGCCAGCCATACCACGCCCCCTGGCGTACCTCAAAGAGGAGATCGGGCACATCGGCGACCGGCCGCGAGCCTCGATCGTCAGCGCCCTGATCAACGGCAAGCAGCCTGCCATCGGGCAAGAAGCCAAGCGCGTAGGCGTTGCGAACACCCCAGGCGACCAGCTCTAGCTCGCTGCCATCGGGATTGCAGCGCATAATCGCCGCCGTACAGGGAACCCGCCCGGCGAGACGTGTTCCGGGCTTCGTTGTCTGACCAAACTTCGCGAACGCTCCCGTTAGCGTATGTGCTCCCGGCTCGTTGGCGAGTGGATTGGGCGATGCTATGTTGACGCCTGAGAGCGCAATATCGTAGCCGGGGATATCATGTTCGTGAGGGAGGCGACGCAGCCAGCCGATCTCATAGGCATCGAGTCCAACCACGCCTGTATTGGTCATCGCGCCCTGGCTGAAATACATCTTGCCATCTGGCCCGAAGGCAACCATATTAGTATGGTAGTTGCCAGGACCGGGCAGGTTATCGAGTAGGACGGTCTGTCGCCCATCCCGCTCAAACCTGCTGATACGTCCGGGATGACCACCCTCAGAAACATAGAGCCCACCATTGTGAAACTCCAGGCCATTGACAGGAGATCGCAGGTTTGCCGCGATCAGTTCACGCCTCCCTCTGGCATCAATATGCCAGACCCGGCCGCCAGGAACCGCGCCTCCAAAAGGCAGCCCTGCTTCCGCCGCGTATATCCCGCCCTCGTGGTCGAACGCCAGGCTGGTCGGGAAAGATAGTTCATCAACGAATAAGGTGAATCTGTTATTATTTTCAATAGACACGTAAGAACCTCCTGAAAGTATATAAAATATGTTATATGTTTTCCTGTGCCTGCACTGCTATTAGCAGTGCAGGCACAGGAAAACATATAACACATCACAACCATCACTCGTGTCCCTGCGCTCTTCGGACGACCAGGTGTTGCCAGAACTCGTGGAGGCGCGGGCAGGCGGCGAGTTCTCGCGCCGTCTCTACGTCCCCGTTACGAGAATGGCCGAAGTCGTTGATCAGGGCAATGGTCCAGCGCGGGTAGGGACGTTCGACAAGCGTGATGGACGCTCCTGGCTCGATCATTCCCTCTTGAAGCACGCGGCAGTACCAGCCAGTACGCCCGGTCTCCGCCACACAAGCCGTCAGCCCGGCTCTATGCCAGCGCCGTTCGATCTTCCAGCAGGGATAGCGTGGCCCTGTAACTTGCAGCTTTGCCGCGCCAATAACGTAGATGTCTCCGGTACATACCGTCTGCTCGCTCAAGCCCTCTACTGTAAAGTTCTCGCCAAATCCACCGCAATCAATATCCTGCCGGCCCAGTTCTGCTTGCCAGGTAGGATAGTGACTTGCACTATACATCAGTATCGCCTGCTCTGGTCTCCCATGATTCTTTGTATCCGCCTGTGCGTTGCCTTCAAGGTGGGTGGTATAGAGCCAGCGCGATTGTGTGCCTGGCTCACGAAAAAACGATGTCTCCCATGGGCGTTCCATTTCATCAGTCGCGCCTGGCGTGCCATATCTATGTGGCGTTCCCACCTGCACCGACTTGAGTACTCCAATCTGCATTATCATCATGGCCGACCCTCTTTCCATCGTTATATAATTGCTGAGAGACAAAGGATGCAAAGCGGAGATAGAAACACCATAACGTCTCCTGTGTCCCCCTAGATTGTAGCGCTTCAGGCTAGTGGTGTTTCCGTTCGAAAAAGATACGCGCGATGATTGCTGTAACATTGTCGAGCCCGCCTTGTGCGTTAGCGCGTGCGATCAAGCGCTGAACGCTTTCGTGAGGTGAAAATTGCTCAACGAGCCAGAGGATCTCTGTATCGGTGATCATACCGTGCAAGCCGTCGCTGCATAGCACAAGCGCATCGCCATGTTCTACCTCCTCCACAAATAAATCGACCTCTATGTCCGGCTGTGGTCCCAGCGAACGTGTAATCATATTGCGCATATCGTGAGTACGTGCCTCTTCCTCTGTCATGCCCCCGGCGCGCACCTGTTCGGCTACCCACGAATGATCTTGCGATACCTGCCGCAGCCTGCCGCGATGCACAAGATACGCCCGGCTATCGCCAACATTGGCGATATACGCAGTTGTTCCAAGCAGGACAGCGGCGACGCAGGTCGTGCCCATCCCATTGTGTTCTGTATTTTCGATCGCGCGTTGGTAGATGGCCGCGTTCGCGTACTTAATGGCGTGAAATAAGCAGGTAGGTGCATCATTAACTTCGTCCTGGTAGTACAGCGTACTGATAGTACTCACGGCCATTTCGCTGGCTACTTCGCCGGCGGCATGCCCCCCCATGCCATCGGCGACAATGAACAGTGCCCCTTTTTTGGCCAGTATCGTGGGGTTTTTAGGAATAATATAGGCGACATTGTCTTCGTTGTGTGTGCGCTGGCGACCAACATCGGTGCGCTGAGCAACACTGAGATGGAAGCCTTTGCCTGCCGCGTGACCATTCGCCGCAGCATTCGTCTGCGGAGAGTTTTTTGTGAAGATCTGTTTGAACCGCGTGATAAACCTCATGCGCTGTTTAACTAGCTCTGGTGTGGAGAGATGATGAGCGCTATATGTTGGAAATACTTCCATAAAAATTTTCTCCAATCGCGTGAGGACCAGGGAAATATGGTGTGTTCGATCGTGCTGAGATCGGCAAAAATTGTAATGGTGTCATTGTACTCTAAACGTGTGAATGCTGTACAGGTGGCTCAACCTTTTTCGCTATCGTCGATGTATGCTTTTTAATAGAGACGTGCAGCAGTACGACACACGTCGCGAGAATTTGCGATGTCCTTCGTCTCCAGAGGCGTCATACCATCCAGCTCTGAGATGCCTTGCAACTGGCAAAGCGTCAGGCTATCCGCGCAACATGCGTAAGAAAGCGCCATCCATGGCAGCGTATTTAAGTATACTTTCGATAGGGTGTGCGGGACGGAATGTTCGTGATGGACAGTCTCTTGCTCGCATAGGGCTCGCTCAAACGGGGTAACTCTGGTCTCTCGAAATGCTATGAGGTACACCACTTCCTACCGCATGTACATCGCGACGTTGCGCGCGTCCACCTCGCTGTGACCTCGCTACCTATAGGCGCAGTTACCGCACACCCTACCTTTTGATCGTGTGGGGACAGGCGCAAGCCTTTCAGTGCATTCCCACCTATGCACGTATCGTCTTGCTACGACACCGGGGGTGTCGCGAGGTAGCCTACTATGAGAATGAAAGTTGTCGCCGGGTGCGCGTTTCTACTGAATACCTTTCTCTTTGGCTCGTATTACGCGGTTTCAAAAGAGATGCTGGGCCGTATCGATCCCATTGTCTTCGCCTTTTTGATGATGATGACGCTCGTTCCTCCTGCCATCCTGATTCTCGCGCTTTCCTGGCGGCACATGACAAGAGCGGCAGCCAGGAGCGGGTTTTTATTGGGGAGTTGCCAGTGCCTGGGCCTGGTCGCGCTTTCGGTGGCTCTGAAATACAACAGCGCCACGGGTACCGCTTTTTTCCCATCATTAAATGGACTGCTGGCCGCGCTCTTTGCCTGGCTATTTTTACGGCAGCCGGTTACCAGGAAAACCTGGTGCGCGGGCGCTGTTTCCGTCGTCGGCGCTGTTCTGCTGATAGCGAACGCGTCGATAGGGGGTGTACGCGGCGCGTTGATTGCCTTTATCGGCGGACTCTTCCTTACCGCCTATATCTTCCTGGCCGATCACGAGCAGAACAATCCGGCTGTATACTGGCCGCTCTTCGGTGTTGAACTCCTGACGATGGCGCTCTGGGCTAATCTGATTGCCCTGCTCTTTGGAGATTGGGGGATGGGACATTTTGACCTGCCGAAGGATATCGCCGTCGTGCTTTACGCGGGGCTGGGCACGACCTTCCTACCCACACTCTGTACCGTGCTGCTCCAGAAATATATCTCGCCTGTAACCGTCTCCTTTATTTATATCCTGGAGCCGGTTCAGGGAGCTATCGTAGCTTTTCTCTATCTGCATGAAGTGCTGCCGCTGGTCGGCTATATCGGTGGCGGCCTGATTGTCGCAGGGACACTGATAAATACATGGAGTACTACGGTCAGGCACCCGGCCACGACTACCAGCTTCCAGCACAGGCTTGCGCTTGCGGGACAGTATATGCACTCCTCGCTGCTGGTGACGCTGGTCTATCCGGCTATCTGCTGCTGCGCTGGCCTCTTTATCGTCTATCGCCTGGGCGGCTTCCCACCTGCGGTATGGTATGAACTGCTTCGCATGGGACCCCAGTTGTCCTCGCTGGTACATGCTGGACGTGGCATGGATGTGTTTATGATCGTGGCGCAATCTGCGTCCTGGTTCATTGCCTGGGTCTCGCTGTTTGTACTGGCTTGCCTGGCTACGTATCGTGCCCTGGAAAAACTCTTCGTCCCGCCCGCGCCGCTTCCCTCCACGCCAATTGAGCTGGATACGCGCCTGCTGCGCCAGATGGGTTATACACCATACGCGACCCCTACGAACAGACGACCGCTGAGCCAGCGCCATGGTCAGCGCGGCCGCGTAGGACAACGCGTGCGCCTGGTGCGACCGGCTGCTATGCCTATAACCCCGCCTCGCGGCGAGAATCAGGCGTTAGCTGGCGACACACGCATGACCCCGCTCCCCGATGAGAACGAGGCGCTGCCATTTGGAGAGGTCGTCATGAGAGCAAATCATGAACATCACCATGACCAGTTCGGCAATCGCTGGGCCTACTGGGATGATATTGGCAAGACAGGAGTGAGGGAGCAATGAAAAGAAATGATGCAGGCGACTTCAATGTCCTCTATATAGAGCCGGACGATGATCGCAATGCGCTCTTCCAGACGATTGCCGGGCAGAAAAAGCCTGTGGTGATTATGCTGGCGGAGCAGGTACGCGTGTTTCAGCGTCCTGATGATTTTACCTCGCTCAAGCATGTGAAACGGCAGTTGAACCTGCCGGTTGTCTTTGTAATTCCCCATGCTGGACAACTTGCGCAACTGGCGGCCCGCAACGGTTTCCCCGTCTATCTTTCAATGGATGCGCTGGCTGATGCGTTGAGCGCCGGTCATTACGCCCGGCAGCGCGGGGCAGGAAGATCAACGGTCCCCCTCACGTCCTCAGAACAGGCAGCCGCGCCGAAAAAAACGCTGCCACCTGGCTCCGGGGAACAGAGTGTGGCGAGAACGGCCCAGCCAGCACCTGTAGATACGCTCATGCGCACGGCAAAACCGGCTCCAGCAGATACGCCTGTGCGCACCGCGAAAAAGACCATCCCGTTGTCTTTGGATGATAATGAAATCTCGCGTGCGAGGACGGCTCCTCTGGAAATACCGGTGCCCGGTATGGTTTCGTCGCCCCCGCCTCGTTTGCCCCAGGCCGCACCAAAACGACCACGCCACTTTCCACTCCTGCTGGTTGTGCTGACGGTTGCCCTGGTGATCGGCCTTCTCGGCAGTTTTCTCGTCTTTGCCCACGCTCTCCCTGCTGATGCGCCCACGCCACCTGTCATTAACGGCCGCCTGGCCTTTACCAGTAGTGAACAATTGAGCGAAAGCTCCAGTCAGGGCATCGAGGACCAGGTGGTTATCGATATGAACAATATGTCACCACCGGCGGCCCATAAAAATTATTATGCCTGGCTGCTGGGCGATAAGCGGCAGAGCGATCCAAAAGCAATTCTGCTGGGGACCCTGCACGTGAACAGAGGCAATGGTCACCTGTTCTATCCGGGCGATGGGCAGCACTCCAACCTGCTGCTTGCGGCCAGTCGTATCCTGGTGACTGAGGAGGACGCGGCTGTGATGCCGATCGCTCCTTCTCCCGATACGAGCACCTGGCGTTATTACGGTGAACTGTCAAGTACTCCTATTAATAGCCCTGATAACACAAAGCATTTCAGTTTTCTGGATCACCTGCGTCACCTGCTGGCCTCAGATCCTACACTGGATGAGCTGGAACTGCCAGGAGGGCTGAATACCTGGTTCTACCGTAATACTGGCAAAGTGCTGGAGTGGGCGACGAGTACGCGTGAGAAATGGGAAGAGACGAAAGACGTCGGTTTTGTGCGCGGCCAGACCGAACGTGTGTTGCAATACCTGGATGGCAACTCGTTTGTAGCCCAGGACCTACCACCCAATACTCCTTTACTGGTCAATGAACGCCTGGGACGTATCGGTCTGTTAGAGGTTAATGGGCCGAACCAGGAGCCGCCCTCTTATCTTAAGCATATCGTGCATCATCTCGACGGCCTGCTCCAGGCCGCTGGGGCAACACCCGCGCTGCGCAAAAATATCAGTGACTTGATTAGCGCCATGAACAATGTGGAGAACTGGCTCGGGCAGGTACACCACGACGCACAGCAGATCGTAAAGATGAGCGATGGAGAGCTCCAGCAGCCGGCCACTCTGACACTGCTCAATGATATGATCGACAACGCCAATCACGCCTACGTCGGACAGCTTGACCCGACTACCAATAATATGCGCGAAGGTATCATCTGGCTTCACGATCATATCCAGACGCTGGCTACCCTGCCCATCGCTCCCTTTGCTCAGAGTTCCAACGGGACGCCGGTGCAGATGATCCCGGATACCATCCATCTCAAAGCATTGTATGAGCGACCGTAAGTGAGGGACGGGCGACCGCAAGGGATCGCCCTTACTATAGACGTAAGTACGACCTGCATGATGAAACACAATAAATCGTATACACTGGTTAGCGCAGTAGACCAGAAAGAAAGGCTCTCTCCTGGGGGAAATATGCAGAAACGTTTACTGATAGGCACTATGCTAGGACTGCTGGTTGTGGTCGGGCTTGTCTCGGGCCTCTTTGCCGGCGCGATCCAGCAGGCGCTCACTCTGCCAATGGTGCAGGCTATGATGCGACACGATAACGCCCAGGTGCCCGCGCGGCCAAAAGCGCTGCCCACACCGCAGGCAACCTCGCCTGTTCAGGGGCAGACAAACGTCCTGGCGCAGGACACGTTTCAACGTGGCGATCAGCCCCTGTGGGGAACGGCTTCAGATGGCCGGCAGTGGGATGGCGATGCCAATGTAAAGCAGATCTTCACCATCAGCGGGGGAGCCGGGCGGATCACAGGTGGTCAGGGCGCTTTCAACGCTCTGCTCGGACCCGCCAGCATGAACGTTGAGGTCGTGGTCAATGGCATGATAAATCAGTTCGGCAATGGCGTCAATCTGGGTGTCGTACTACGCTGGAGCGATGCCGATCACTGGTATAAGGCCCTTGTCGATGGGACTCACCTGACTATTCTTAAACGGGCGGATGGCCGTACTACTACCATCAGTACGGTCCCTCTCGACGCGCAGGGCGGTGTGCCATACATGCTGCGCTTCCGCGCCATCGGGGCCATGCTCTTTGCCCGCGCATGGCGCAGCGATACGCCGGAACCCACGCGCTGGCAGGCCGCGACCAGCGATACGACCCTCGCCTCCGGGCAGGTCGGGCTGCGCGTCGTCACCAGGCCAACGACAATTCTCACCATTGCCTCCTTTGGCGCGACAAACGCGACAATGGGGGACACAATCTAGCACCGTTTTCTCTGTGCATGAGCGTTCGCGGCTTCGCCGCGTAAAAAGCGTTTCCTGCTGATGCACTACCTGTGTGAAGCACAGGTAGTGCATCAGCAGGAAAAAAGTATGCGGGCGCCACGCGCGAGCACGTATAAGAAAAAGAGAAGGCCGCCGCTGGCGGCGTATCACGAAAGGGCGAATGGTAGAAGATGATGGAGCAATTGAAAGCAATATATACCAATCATCTCTGGAGCAAAATTGTGGCCCTGGCCGCACTGCTCGCGGCTGCGGTCGTCCTGATCGCCGTTTCAGGGGGATTCCCACCCTGGGCCTGGCGCTTCCTGCTGCATGTGCTGCCGGAGGTCTCGCGCCTCTGGGGGATGCAGGGTGCTGGTGTCCTGCTGCCGCTGCTCGGGCTGCTCTTGCTCTCGCTGGCTCTCTTGATCATGTGGGTAGTCATCGTCTTATTGGCGCTCAAAATCGTCGTGCAGGGATGGCGAGACTCCTCCGCGCGGCGGTGCTTCGCGCTGGACCTGCAAGAGGCGGAGCGTCTGGCCGAAATGGAGGTGGCGGAAAGGAGTTTCGCGTACGAAAACGCCGCTGCTGATGGACCGGGCCAGTACCAGCAGGCATGGCTTAGAGCGCAGGCTGCCGCTACCACACAACAATACAGCCCCGTCATTGCCCGTGCCTCGCGCGCGGCAGGTGACTCTTACGTGTCCAGAGCACCCACCGCTCCAGCGGCCGCTGTCCCCTATGTTTTGCCTGCCGCACAGCAGCAGGTTGGACGCGGTACCAACGTTCCTGGCATACAGGAACCGGCCGCGCGGCGATTGGCGGTGGGAGACGAGCAAAGCTCCGGGTCTCGCTCTCTTCGCTCCGCATCCCTGCACAAACGGCTGCGTATCGTATCGTCGGTAGAGGATGAACTGGACAGCGAGGAGCCTGCTATGGAGGGGCTGGAAAACGCGTTTGCTCCCTTTACCAGGAAACAGGCAGACGTTCTCCAGCGCGGTGAGCCAGGGAACGGGAACGAAAGCGAGGCTATTGGCAGCAAGATGTCAACCTCTGGTACACAGGATGTAAATGCGGGCGAACGGGTTTTAGAGCAACCTGACGCGGTGTCCGGTCGCAACACGAACTACGATACGCTGCCGGATATGGGCTGCCTGGTCCAGAATGCGGCGCTGCGTTTGCTGATCGGCATTGGTTTAGATCCTGGTATCGTGCGCAAAAACGTGCCCAATGAGGACAGTCTGTTCGCCATTCAAGGGCTGCGTATCACCAGAACGGGCTCCGTCCCCGCTGGTCTCTTTATTGTCGCCGATGGTATGGGCGGCCACGCCAATGGGCGGGAAGCGAGCCGTATGGCTATTCAGGCCATGAGTGATGTCATTGTCCCCTCACTGCTGCGCGATGTAAGCGAGACAAACGCGCAGGATGAGCACAATCTCTTCAAGGATCTCTCAAAAGACGGTGTACATCGCGCTAACCTCGCCATCTACCGTAAGAATCGCGAACGAGCAGAGATGATGGGGACGACCGTAACGGCCGCGCTGATCGTGGATACTACCGCGTATATCGTCAACGTCGGAGACAGCCGTACCTACCTGTATCGTCCAGCCAGCGGCCTCAAGCAGGTGACGCGCGACCATTCTGTCGTCGCCGGCATGGTGGCAGCAGGTATAATTACCTCTGACGAGATCTACACGCATCCCAGGCGCAATGAAATCGAGCGCTGCCTGGGCGAGCGTCCCTCGGTAGAGACAGATTTCTACATCGAAGCTTTACAGGCTGGCGATATCTTACTGCTCTGCTCCGACGGATTGTGGGAGATGGTGCGTGATGGCGCTATCGAACAGATCATCGCCTCCGCCGCCCGCCAACCAGCCACTATCAGCAATCTGCTGGTGCAGGCCGCCCTTGGCCGTGGCGGCGCTGACAATATCAGCGTCGTGGTGGTGGGAGTGGTTGGGGCCGAAGGGTAGACGCGGCGGGTGAGACAGAAAGCTCTATCCATGCACATCTTAAGCGGTCCTGGACCTCAAGTGGAATAACGGGATGGGTAAAGGTACTAACATGCAATAAAGCAAACCGGGGGGGATCATCTACGTATACGTAGATGAAAACGTTGTTTTTTGTGTCAAAGAAATAATCTTAGATGGAGTGGTGAATAATGATCCCCCACGACGATTTTACCCCGCATGGCTACCTGGATAACCCGTATCATAGCTGGAAAATCAACCCCAGTGGTGTCCTACGTTCGCGTGCACCACTGGGTATGGGCTGGCATGTGCCCAATCTGGGGAGCTATGTGCGCAACCAGTTTCAATATACTGCTCACCTGCATATTGGTCTGAAAATTGGTAAAACCGTTCTGGTCACGCCCGAAGACTTCAAACGACACGGCTGTACGATCGGCAGTCATTTGCACACCAAAAATCGCTTTGCCTATATCTGTACCGTCCCCAAATACCATCTCACGCTCACCGCGCGTTATTTTCTTGTCACCGAGCACGCGTTAGGGTGTGTTCTGACCCTTACGAGCACGGCAAAAGAACCCCTGCCCGTGACCTGTTATCTCATACACCAGCACACACACAATCCCCATACCAGCCGTCTCTGGGAGCACGGCCTTTACGCGCTCCCCGGACCCCAGCAGGGTAGTTGCATGCTGGGCATTGCAAGCGAGGGAGATGTCTTTGTACACGGCGCGCGTGCGGCTGATGGCGCTGAACTGGCGTTTGAGGAGATGGGCTATGTGATCGCCCTGGAGGATGCCGCGATCTGGGCGCATGGCATCCCTGTCCCGCGCCCCAACATTACTGAGCACGAGGAGAGCACCGGCTGGCAGACACGTACAGTCGTTTTGCCCTGTACTATGACGCTGGGAGGTGAGGAAGCCAGCGAGCGTATCATCAACGCCGTCCTGGCACGCGGCGTCTCGCAGGACCAGGCCGCGCAGCGCTGGTTAGACGGTATTGAGGAGATCGCACGTGCGGATGCGGACCACCGTGCCGACGATGAGGCGTTCTGGATGCGCGCTCCCCAGCTCTCTGGCTCCTGGCCCGAAAGCTGGCGGCGCGGGCTGGTCTATGACCTGGAGACGTTGCGCATGGTTATTCGTCCCTCTGAGGGTATCATCCCCCATCCCTGGGACGGCATGCAGGTGCAAGCGCCGCGTACCGTTCTGGCTGAGGCCGCGATGGATATCCTCTTTCTGAGCTATGCCGACCCCGCTCTGGCGGCCGAAGTCATTCTAGGACACTTTACAGCATCGCCCCACCCGCAGCTGCCCTGTATGCGCGAGGATGGCAGTTATAACATGGTCACCGATGACGGGCAGCTCTGTGGTACCGCTCCTGAATGGGGTTATCCCCTCTGGTGCTGTGACCTGCTCTTCAAGCGTACCGGTGATAGAGCCTGGCTGCGCCTCCTCTATCCCGCCGCTGCTGCCTATCTGCGCTGGTGGCTGGATAACCGGCGCGATACCGAGGGCTGGCTGGTTTATGCTTGTTCATGGGAGAGCGGGCAGGACGTGTCAAGTCGCTTTGGTCCACAGCAGACCGGCGGCACGATTATCGAACATATCCGCCCGGTCGATCTCCAGGCCAGTATGGCGCAGGGGGCGGAGATTCTGGCGCGCTGGGCGGCGCTGCTCGCGCAAGAACCGGGTGCCACGCGTGACATTGATTTCGCCACTGAGGCATCTCACTGGCAGCAGATTGCCAACGAGTTCACCGTCAAGACGCGCCAGATGTGGCGGGATGGCTGGTTCCGTGATTATGATGCTGTGGCACGCGAATGGTCGTCTCAGCAGGATGTGATGCATCTGGCACCGGTTTTTTGTGGCGCGGCAGGCTGGGGACATGTTGAACAACTGCGTCCCTATTTCGCCCAGCCACCCATGCATA
>JAABUQ010009213.1_pt1 | contig 13451 bp, 8 predicted proteins | sample 5560001 | NCBI WGS metagenome assembly JAABUQ01 (sample SAMN10711888, study PRJNA513371) | rock metagenome | isolation source: Antarctica rocks | place: Antarctica: Victoria Land, Finger Mt nord | collected 2015-12-18 | reverse complement strand
GGTGCCAACACCAGCGACGAGCGTGTCGCAGCGCCCGTCCAGCGCCGCGCGAATCTCGGGGCCCGTCGTCTGTCGGTGGACCTCGGGGTTGGCCGGGTTGGAGAATTGGTCGGGCAGGAAGACGTCCCGGTCGCAGGCCATGGCCCGTGCGGCCTGCACCGCCTCATCCATCCCGCCCATGGACTCGGTCACCTGCACGCGGACGCCGAAGAGGTGCAGCAGCGCCTCGCGCTCGCGGCTCATCCCCTGGGGCAACGTGAGCACCAGGTCATATCCCCTGGCCGCGCAAACGAAGGCCAGGGCGATGCCGGTGTTTCCGCTGGTCGCCTCCACGATGGTGGTGCGCCCCGGCTCGATGCGCCCCTCGGCCTCAGCCGCGGCGATCATCGCCACCCCGATGCGGTCCTTGACGCTGCCCCCCGGGTTGTGGGACTCCAACTTGGCGAAAAGCTCCACCTGATTGCCGCCGTCCCCGCCCGGCAGCATGCGCGTCAGCTGGATGATCGGGGTGCGCCCGACCAGCTCAGCGATGTTGATCGGGATTCGCGCCATTACCCCGACAATAGTGCCGCCTGCCCGCTTCAGCCCCGCAGCGCCGCCGCGACGGCGGCCCGGAACTCATCTCGGCCGAAGGCTCCCTCCAGGCGCGCCGCAACCCGCCCCGAGCGGTCAAAGGTGAAGAGCCACGGCTCGGTCTGCAGATGAAAGGCGCGCAGCTGCGGACGCAGCCCGGCCTGGACCATGTTGTGCGCGTAGACCTCCTGATGGATGAAGGCCATGCGACGCCCATAGGTGGCCTTGAGCTGCTCGGCCAGGTCGACCACCGGACCACACAGACGCGACTGGCAGAGCAGGGGCGTGGCGAAGATCACCGCCACGGGCTCGTGACCGACCACCCGTTTGAAGTCGACCGCGTGCATGTCGTCGGGCGGGTCGCGGGTGTCGATCGAGCGCACGTTGCCGTGCACCGAGGCGAGCGTGGGGGTGTCGATGAGCGGCGGGCGCTGACCCACCTCGGGGATCGAGCTGTGAGCCACCGCCTTCAGGCCGGTGAGCGAGTAGAGCAGCCGCCCCCCCACGCGCGAGAGCACGAGCACGGCCTGGGGGCCGGGGGCGCGGATGGGCACGGCCGCGTGGTAGACTGCGGTCTTGGCGCCCTGGTCACGGGCCACTGTCCGACTCAGGTAGGCAGGATCGGGATAGATCGAGTCAAGCGGCGCCGGGAAGGGACCCCGGACCGGCGCACCGAGACTCGGCGCGATATACACAGCCGATTCGGCGAGCACGAAGTTGCTGCTGTCGTCGATCAGCGCGAAGGCCACGCGCGCGCGGGGGCCCGGGAGGAACACGGAATTGGCCAGCGCGAGGTGCGGACCCTGCGCGGCCGCGCCGATCAGTCGCTGGATGGTCTGCCCGTGCGCGGTCGGGAAGTCGGCAGCGCGGAAGGGCGCGACCCGACCCCGCGCCGAGCCGGCGCTGGCCTGTGGAGCCGAGGAGGGCGCCGGCGAGGTGTGAGCAGCGGGCCGCGCGGCGCTCCCGCGGGCCGAGGAGCCGCAGGCCGCCAGCGTGGCGATCACCAGTACGCTGCTCAACGCCAGGCCGGTCACGCGCAGCGGATGGGTCAGGCGACGGCGCACAGGTGCCGAGTCTAGGCAGGTCCGGCCGTATCGTCGCTAGGGTCGAAGGACGTGAGCCGCAGACCCGACACGCGCAGAGGTCCCCGCTACCAGCTCGAGCAGGCGCGCGCGGCGTGGCGCATCATCAAGAGCCTCGTCCGCGCGCGAGTCGTTACGCCCGCTGGCCATCGCGCCGAGGCAACCCTGCGGCTTCTGGACAGCGTCGAAGAGGGTCTGTGAGCATTCGGCGCCAACGCCGGGCTCTGACGCCCCGCCAGTCGCCACGCCTCTCTAGATGTAGTACATGGCAGCACCCGCCTGGCGAGCCTCGCGCTCGACCACATCGGCAATCGTCGTCTGCTCGAGCACCTGGCGTGCGGCGGCGGCGGCCTCGGCGAAGATGCCCTCCGCGTCGCGTCCCAGCGTGCCGTCGAGGAGCTCGACGACCTCGAGTACGGTGACCTCGGTGGGGGGGCGCCCGAACAGATAGCCACCCTTCACGCCGCGCTGGGAGCGCAGGATGCCCGCTCGGCGCAGAACGGCGAACAGCTGCTCGAGAAACTGAACGGGCACGTCACGACGCCGGGCCAGCTCTCCGATCGGTACCGGAGCCGCGCCCGTGGAGCGACTCAGTTCGGCGAGCGCCGCGACGGCGTAGGGAGACTTGGTGGTGATCGAGATCATGGGCGGCCAATCGCCCCGACGATCCTACGCGACGGGTGCGCCGCGGCTGTTACTACAGCCAGCCGCGCTCGGTGGCCATGAGCACGGCCTGAGCCCGGTCGACGGCGCCCAGCTTCCCGTAGATGTTGTGCAGATGGGTGCGCACCGTGCTGGTGGAGAGCGTCAGCTCATGGGCGATCTGCTTGTAGACCTTGCCCTCGGCCAGACGCTGGAGCACGCCGAGCTCACGTGCGGACAGCGGACAGGGCTCGATCTGACGCTGACGCCCCTGGGCGGGGTTGGGCAGCTCGTACATGACGCGTCGCAGCTCGGCCGGCCCGATACCCACCATGCGCGCCGTCTTGAGCAGCTCGCTGGGGGACACGGCGGCGCCCTGCTCGTAGTGGGCCAGCATGTCGGCCAGGCGCACGAAGGCGGCCTCGCCGGGGCCGTCCGCGGAGTGGTGGCGCTCGATCACCGAGGCGATGCTGTCCGGCAGGCCCCAGCGGCGAGCGAGGACTCCACCGACCAGCGCATGGTCGACGCCCAGCTCGCGACGCTCGCGGTGTAGACGCTCCTCGGGCGTGCGGGCGTCGCGATGCACGGAACCCGGATAGCCCGGGTAGGCGTGCATGAGCACGAGCTTGCCCACGTCGTGGAGCAGGCTGGTGACCATCAGGCGGTCGCGCTGCTCATAGCCCACTTCGCTGGCCGCGCGATCTGCGGCGTGCTGGGTGGCCAGACCATGCAGGCGGAAGCGTTCGGGCGCCGCCTCCCACACGCTGGAGCGCTCGAAGAAGTCGAAGGTACGGGCACGGACGGCCAGGGCGCGCACCGCCTTGGGCGAGAGCACGTCGACCGCCTGGACGACATTGTCCACGCGGCCGCGGGAGTCGCTGGCCACGCGGTTGGCCACCCGCAACACGGCGATGATGAGGGCCACGTCGGACTCCACCGCGCTGACCACGTCGCCGGCCGAGACGTTCTCCTGGGAGACCAGCGCGAGCACGCGATTGCGCGACTCGGCCAGCGCCGGGAAGCCCTCCAAGGCCTCGAAGGCAGCGGTCAGGCGGCGGCCGTGACCTTCGTTGTGATGGCGCCCGACAGAGGGGCCCGCGGCGCCGGCGCGCTCTGCGGCGGGGGGCTCTGGCGCTGCGGTGCTCACTGAGGACATGTGGTTATGACCCTTTCGGGCGATCGATCGGCTCGCGAGGTTGCTCTGAAGGGCATATCGGCAGCTGTCGACCTTGAGTTGAGAACCTGCGCTCGAGCGGGATCACCGAACAGTTGACTCCCGCCGCGCTCTGAGGGCAGCCTACGCGCCCGCGGGCGCCGCGTCAGCTTGCGTGCGTGCGAGCGCTTCGTCGATGCGGCGTACCGTCTCCTCCCGGCCCAGTACAGCCAACGTCTCGAAGATCCCCGGGGATACGGTGGTGCCCGCCACCGCCACGCGCACGGGCTGGTAGACGTCGCGGGGCTTGCCGCCTCGGTGCGCCAACACCGGGGCCAAAGCCTGCTCGACGGCCTGCTCGTCGAAGTCAGGGGCGCGGGCCAGCGCTTCACGGGCTTCGGCCAGCGCGCCGGCTCCCTCACCCGTCAGCCAGCGCTCACGTGCGGCGCGATCGTCGGCGGGACCGTCGAAGATGAAGCCCGCCAACGGCCAGAAGTCGTGCAGCGTCTGGATCTTCTCCCGCGATATGGCCACCGCGGGCCCGAGGCCTTCGCGGGCGGTGAAGGCCTCCAGGCGCTTTGTGAGCTCCTTGGGGTCGAGCCCACGCAGGTAGAGGCCGTTGAGCCAGCGCAGCTTGGCCTCGTCAAAGCGGGCGGGGTTACGGCTGACACGGTCCAGCGAGAAGCGCTCGATCAGCTGCTCGGTGGACAGCACGGTGGCGTCGTCGGCGTTGCCCCAACCCAACAGCGCCAGATAGTTGCGCACCGCCTCAGGCAGGAAGCCGGCGGCCCGCAGCTCCTGCACCGAGGCGGCGCCGTGGCGCTTGGAGAGCTTCTTGCCGTCCGGCCCGTGCAGGAGCGGCAGGTGGGCATAGACGGGCGGATCAACGCCGAGGGCCTCGAGTACGAGCAGCTGCTTGGGCGTGTTGGACAGGTGGTCGTTGCCGCGCACCACGTGGGTGATGGCGGCATCACTGTCGTCTACGGCGACGGCGAAGTTGTAGAGCACCGAACCATCGGCGCGCGCGATCACCGGATCGTCCATGTGCGCGTGGTCGAACCTCGTGTCGCCCAGGATCGCGTCGCGCACCACGGTGACCCCGGGCTCGCAGACACGCAGGCGCACCGCGCCGCTGGCGGCCGGCTCCCCGCGAAAACCGCGGTCGTGGCCGTGTAGCTCCTTGTAGGCCCGCACATCCTCGGCGGTGGCGTCGCTGCGGTAGGCGCGACCCTCGGAGAGCAGCAGCCCGAGCGCCTGCTCGTGACGCGTGACCAGCGAGGACTGCATGATCGGACCCTCGTCCCAGTCGAGCTCCAGCCAGCGCAGTGCGTCGAGGATCTGCTCGACGTTCTCGTCGGTCGAGCGCTCGCGGTCGGTATCTTCGACCCGCAGGATCAGGCGACCGCCCTCGTGACGGGCCAGCAGCCAGTTGAACAGAGCCGTGCGAGCACCCCCGATGTGCAGCGCACCGGTCGGAGAGGGAGCAAAGCGGACGCGCATGGGCAGATCTACCGGCAGGGCCGCCGCACGGCACCGGGGCGCAGGAGGTCCCGGGTTGGGCGTGGGGGACCGGGCGGCTCACGCATGCTAATCGGCGCGCACGTATCTCCCGCGGGCGGTCTGGAAAAGGCGGTGTCGCGCGGGCGCGAGCGTGGATGTCGGGCCATTCAGATCTTCAACCAGTCACCGCGCAGGTGGCGGCCCACGGCCTACAGCGAGGAGGACTTCGCGCGCTTTGCGAAGGCCCGGGCAGACTCGGAGATTGAGGCGGTGCTCATCCACGCCGTGTACCTGCTCAATTGCGCCAGCGAGGATCCCGAGATCGCCGACAAGTCGCTGGCCGCCCTTACGCACTCCCTGCGCGTGGGCGATGCCATCGGGGCTCACGCCGTGGTGCTGCATCCCGGGTCGGCCAAGACGGGGGCCGTCCAGCCCGCCGTCGCCCGCGCCGGCGCGGTCATCGCCGAGGCGCTGGCCGAGTCCGAACGTTGCCCGCTTCATCTGGAGAACACGGCCGGCGCGGGCGGAACACTGGGGCGCTCCTTTGAGGAGCTGACCCAGATCGTGGACGCCGCCGGCGCCCACGCGCGGCTCGGCCTGTGCCTGGACTCCTGCCACCTACTGGCGTCGGGCTTTGAGGTGCGTCGACCGGACGCCCTGACGCAGGTCCTCGACCGTTGCGTGAGCCTGGTGGGCGCCGAGCGCCTGGGCTCGCTTCACCTCAACGACTCGCAAAGCCCGCTGGGCTCAAACCGGGACCGCCATGCGAACCTCGGGGAGGGAGAGCTCGGGCGTGAGGGGTGCGCAACCTTCCTGTCCGAGCCGCGCTTCGACGGGCTGCCCTGCGTCCTCGAGACACCGGGCAAGGACCGCCAGGGGCCAGATCGCAAAGCGGTTGAGCTGGCCGGGACCCTGCGAGAGGAGGGCCGGCGCGCCCGCCGAGCTCATTGAGCGAGAAGGCACGGCTAGCGGCAGCTGGTGTGGGGGTCGGCGCGGCGCCGGGTGCGGGCCGGCTCAGCGACCCGTCGTCGCGCCGCTTCCCGCGCAGGTCTTGAACCCGTACTGCTTGGCCAGCTGATCGGGTTGGGTGGCTCTCAGCGCGCGCACGCCCTTCAACACGGAGGGAAGGTCGTTGCGCTTGGCCGCTGTGCTCAGCTGGTGCAGGTTGGCCTCAGCCTGATCGAGGGCCGAGAAGTAGCGGTGCAGGAGGTCCTGATTGGCGGAGGGCTGTCCGAGCCCCTTGAGCTGGTCGATGACGTGCTGGGTCACGGGCAGGACCTGATCGACGTAGGCGCTGAGGTTGGCCAGGATCTGCTGCTGGGGAAGGCCGTTGACCTGGGGCTGGCGGACGCTCTTGAACTGTGTGTCCCCCTTGGCGCAGATCGCATCCGCCTGCTTGATGAAGGCGGCCCGCGATGGAGCGCGGGAGCCACAGCCGGCCAGAACCACAGCCGCGAGAGCGACGACCAGCGGAGCGCACTTGGGCATTGAGCATCAGATCCTTGAGCGTGGGACGAAAGAGACCCGCGCCGGTGTGCGCGGGGCCTCACGGACGGATGACCTCGACGACCGGCGAATGCGGGCGGTCGCTCGCAATCAGGCGACGGGCGGTGCGCCAGTGTACGCGCGGACGGCCAGGGGCGCGAGCCCCTCAGGCAACGGCCTGCATCGCCGGCCCCAATATCTGGATGAGCTCCGCTCTCAGCGTGGCCGTGGGCGCCACGCGGTACGCCTCCCCGAGACGCAGCCGGCGCGAGCCCGCGCTGGTGCTCATCTCGAGAACCACCTCGGAGGGGCCGGGAGAGCTCTCAAGCACGTGCTTGAGCTCTTCGATGACGCTGGCGGGCAGCCGCGCGGCGTCCAGCGCGAGCCGCATCGGCAGCGCGGCGGAGACCGTGCGCACGGCTGCCCGTTCGCGCGCGCGGCTTACCTCCGCTTCGCTGGGAGAGAAAGCGTCGACGGTCTGGACCACCACGCATGTCTTCCCGGCTTCCTTATGATCGACGCGACCGCGCACCAGCACCAGCTGGTCAACGCCCAGGGCGCCTTCGTATTCGTTGAGAGACTTTCCGAAGACGAGGATCTCGACCGTCCCCTCGAGATCGTCCAGGGTGGCGAACATCATCGAGTCCCCGTTGCGCGTACGGATCCGCTTGGCCTCGGTGATGATCCCTCCCACGGTGACCCAGTCCTTGTCGCGGCGCTGGCCGACGTCGGCCAGCGAGCAGTCCACGCGTGCGCGCAACGCCTCGCGCACCGGTTTGAGCGGGTGCGCGGAGATGAACAGCCCGATCGCCTCCTTCTCGACGGCCAACAGCTCTGACTGCGGGAACTCATCGCCGGAAATGGACGGATGGGTCGGGCGCAGCAGCGGGCCGGCCACGGCGGCGCCATCCCCTCCCGCGCCCATGTCGAAGATCGATCCCTGACCGATGAGCGCATCCTGCTGGGTTTTCTGCCCGGCGCCCTGGGCCTGCTCCAGCACCATCAGCATGCCGCGCCGGCTGGCCCCGGTTGAGCCAAAGGCTCCACACTTGATCAGCGCCTCGATGGCCTTCTTGTTCACGGTGCGGTTGTCCACCCGCTCACAGAACTCCCACAGGGAGCCAAAGGGCCCTTCCTCGGCGCGGGCACGCTTGATTGCCTCAACGGCCTGAAAGCCGACTCCCTTGACCGCGTCCAGCCCGAAGCGCACGTTGCCCTCGACCACGGTGAACTCGTGGTCAGAGAGGTTGACGTCCGGTGGCAGGATCTCGATGCCCATCTCCTCGCAACGGGCCACGAAGAAGGGCACCTTGTCCTTGGTGGACATCACCGACGAGATCAGCGCCGCCATGTACTCGGCGGGGTAGTTGGCCTTCAGCCACGCCGTCCGATAGGCGATCAGCGCGTAACAGGCAGCGTGGGACTTGTTGAAGGAGTAGTCAGCCGACCTCTCGTTGGTGGCCCAGAGGAAGTCGATCACCTGCTCACGCGTGCCCGAGGCACGGCAGCCCTCAACGAACTCCGGCTTCAGCGCCGCCATGGCCACGCGATTCTTCTTGCCGATGGCTTTGCGGAGGTCATCTGCCTTGGCGCCCGAGAAGCCGGCGAGCTCCTTGGAGATCTGCATGGCCTGCTCCTGATAGAGGATCACGCCCTTGGACGATTCGAGGATCGCGCGCAGGCGCTCGTCGGGATAGGAGATGGCCTCGGGCTCTCGCTTGCCGCGTGCGTAAACCGGAATCTGGTCCATGGCCCCCGGGCGGTACAGCGCGTTCAAAGCCACGAGGTCGTTGAACTCGTCGGGTCGGACGCGTTTGAGCGCCTCGCGCATGCCCTCCGACTCGAACTGAAACACGCCGACGGAATCGCCCCGAGCGAGCATCTCAAAGGCCTTGGCGTCGTCCAGAGGCAGGGTGGTCATGTCCGGACGCTGGCCACTGGAGCGTTCGATGATGTCCAGCGCGTCCTCGATCACGTCGAGGTTGCGCAGTCCGAGGAAGTCCATCTTGAGCAGGCCGATCTCCTCGATGGGCTTCATGGAGAATTGGGTGACCGTGCGCCACACCCGTTCACCCTGCTCGTCGGTGCCGCCGTCGGCGAGCTGGAGGGGCACGATGTCGGTCAGCGGTCGATCGGCGATCACCACGGCGGCGGCGTGGATCGAGGAGTTGCGCACGATGCCCTCCAGCCCCCGAGCGACGTCGACGATCTGGCGGGCGGTGGTGTCCTCGTCGTAGGCGCTGCGCAGCGGCTCACCCGCGCGCAGACAGTCCTCAAAGGAAGGCGCGCGACCCATGACGGGGTCCGGAATCAGCTTGGCCAGGCGATCGCCCACCCCGTAGTCGAAGCCCAGGACGCGCGCCGCGTCGCGCGTGGCCGCCCGCGGGAACATCTTGCCGAAGGTCACGATCTGCGCCACCGAGTCGCGGCCGTACTTGTCGGTCACGTAGCGCATCACCCGCTCGCGGCCGCGAACGGAGAAGTCGATGTCGATATCGGGCATCGACACGCGTTCGGGGTTGAGAAAGCGTTCGAACAGGAGGTCGTAGCGCAGTGGGTCGACGTCGGTGATCGACAGGCAGTAGGCCACGATCGAGCCGGCGGCCGACCCACGTCCCGGGCCCACCGCGATGCCGTTCTCCTTGGCAAAGCGCACGAAGTCCCACACGATCAGGAAGTAGGCGTTGAACCCCATGCCGTCGATCACGCCCAGCTCCATCTCCATGCGCGCCACCGCTTGGGCCGGCGGCGGGTCTGCGTAGCGCAGGAGCAGACCCTCCTGCACGCGCGCGCGCAGGTGATCGCGCTCAGAGCTTCCGTCGGGAGTGGCGTAGCTAGGGATCAGCTGCTTGCCCAGCTCCATCTGGACCGAACAGCGCTCGGCGATCTCGATCGTGCTGGCCAGGGCCTGCGGCCACTGCGCGAAGGCGGCGGCCATCTCGGCACTGTCGCGCAGATAGAACTCGTTGGCGTCGAAGGTCATCTTCGGCGCCGCCAGCGTGCTCTTGGTCTGTACGCACAGAAGTGCGGTGTGGTGGTCGTAGTCCTCGCGACGCAGGTAATGCACGTCCCCGGTTGCGACCAGCGGACGTCCGGTCTCGCGAGCGATGCGCACGATTCCCTCGTTGGCCTTCTCCTGAGCCGCAAGCCCGTTCTTCTGGACCTCGAAGTACACGTTCTCCGAGCCGAAGATGCGCAGCAGGTCATCGGCGTGCGCTCGAGCTTCCGCGTGCCGGTCCTCGAGCAGCCGCTGGCAGAAGCGCGAGGCCAGGCAACCGGTGAGGGCTATGACGCCCTCGCCGTGGCTCTCGATCTGGGCCAGGTCCACGGTCGGCTTGCCTCGCTGCAGGCCCTCCAGATAGCCCACCGAGGAGAGCTTGACGAGGTTGCGATAACCCACATCGCTGGCCGCCAGCAACGTCAGGTGGTTGCGCTCCACCCGCCCGGGACCGCTGGCCAGGTGGTCATCCACCATGTAGATCTCACAGCCCACCAGGGGCTTGATGCCGTGCCGGGCACAGGCCTGGTGAAGCTCGACGGCACCATTCATGACCCCGTGATCGGTCAGGCCCAGAGCGGGTTGTCCGAACGAGGCGGCCCGTGCGGCGAGCGCCTCGATCTTGCACGCTCCGTCCAGCAACGAGTACTCCGAGTGAACGTGAAGATGGGCGCAGGTAGGAGTGCTCACCGGGCGCGAATGGTATGCGCCGGGGCGGATGGCGCCGGACTCGCTGCCCGCACTTTGCGGCGTCGGCGAGGGAGGATCACGCGGGCGCTAGGCCACCAGGCCCTGGGCCCGATGAAACCAGGCGAGCAAGCGGTGCACGACCTGCGGGTCGCCGGTCACCAGCGCCTGCGCAGGTCCGCGCGCGGCGATGCCGCCCAGCAGAGCGAAAAGCGCCCGCTCGCGGACGTGCAGCGTGGCCGAGGCCTGGGCGCTTGGCGGGCCGTCGAGGACCTCGACGCCCCGGGTGGGCCGGACACAAACCCGTAGAGAGCCGGCGTCGCCGCCGCTGTCGGGTTCCTGGTCCGTTTCAGACCGGATCGCGACCGCGACGGTGAAGTTCTCCCCCTGCGTCCACCCCACGGGCACCGCCTGAGCGAGAACGGCCAGGAGCAGACCAGGCCATGGACACACGCCGGCTGCCGCCAGCTCGGCCATGGAGACCGGCAGTCGCCGGGATCGCAGCAGGCGGCGGAGCACCCTTCGGCGACCCTGGACCTGCAAGCCGGACAGTTCGCGGCCGCTACCCCCGGCTATGAGCTCCGCCAGCTGCCAGGGCGTGCCACGCACGCGAAGCCCTGACGCGGGCTCGGTCTGTGGCGCGCGAGCCACGACCTCGGCGCGACCGTGTCCGTCGGCGGCGACGATGAACGCTCCGGTCCCCTGGATGTCGATCTCGAAGTCCAGCGGGCGGCGACAGCGAAGACCCTGTGCCGGCAGTAGCTCGGCCAGCAGCGCGCCGGCCAGAGCGTCGTTGCCACCCGCGGCCAGACGGCGGATGGCTACCGCCAGCCATGGGTGGCACGTGGTCTGCCTCAGCGCAGGCGACGAGAGCGCCGAAAACTCCACGGCGCCGGGGATGACCGCCGGCCGCGCGTGGCGGGTGGGCTGCGCCGGCGCCGCGGCGCGCGGGCGACCCCGCAGGGCCTCGAGCCGCGAGGGCGCAGCCAGCGACGGCGGCCACAGGACGGGCGCCGAGCCGGGAGCGCCTGTCCCTCCCGCGTGCTCGCCGGGACGCCTCAGTCCCCCGTGGGCGCCGCGAGGCGGAACGGCCTGCGCGTCGGCTCGGTCGCGCAGCCGCTGAACGGCTCGAGTAAGGGCGTCGGCCAGCTCGGTGCCCGCTCCCTCACCCACGGAAGCCGCCCCCGCGTTCGTGCCCCGCGCCCCGGACGTCGGCGAAAACGGTTGCGTGGCGACCGAGCTGCGCGCGGCGCCGCCCAGGCGGGCCGCCGAGATCTCGCCGTTCCAGGTGCCGTTGCGCTGGTCGCCGTGCCGCGTATCGGCGCTCTGAACGCCGCCCGTCGGCCCGGTGCAGGAGCGGGTGCCAGACAGGGTATGGGGGAGCACACCGACATCAGTAGGTGGCCCGGCGGCCCCACCTTCCGCGTGGGGGCCTGGGGACGGCGCGGACGGGCCCGCCGATCCCCGAGCCGCGGACTCGCGCGGCCCAAGCGAATCCGGGGGCTCGCGCTGCTCGGGCGAATCCGGGGACTCACGCTGCTCGGGCGAATTCGGGGACTCGCGAGGCCCAGGCGAATCCGGCGCCTTGAGGGCCCCTTCCTCCACCGGGGCGTCTGGGCGAGGCGCTTCCGGGCTTTCGGCCGCTCCCTCCCCCCCCGGTGCGTCGCCGGCGGGCGGACCCGATGCCGGCGATAACACCTGGCCGGGACCTGGCTCTGGTGGCGATGGGCCCTCACGCGGATCGCGGGCGAGCTCTGCCCGCAGCCTGTCGAGCTCCTGGTGTGCTTGGCGCTCGCTGCCGACCCGCTGCGCGAGGGCCCGGCTGAGCTCGGCGGCGGCTTTTCGGTCCTCGGCGGCCCGCTGTCGCTCCACCTCCAGCGCCCGCTCGAGCTCCAGGCGAACGCGTTCGCGGGCCCTTGCCCGCTCGCGTTCGGTGGCCAGCTGCTGCTCGGCGTCGCATCGGGCCCGCTGTTCGGCGGCAAGCTCCGTGCGCAGCGCTCGATCGGCCTGTCCCACCTCGCGCCGCAGGTGCTCGACGCGCTCCCGCACGGCGTCCAGCTCGCGTGCGTGGGCCTCGCGCTCGCGCTCGAGGCTTGCTCCGAGCTCGCGCTCGATGCTTGCCAGCTGGTGTTCGTATTCCCCGCGGAGTTGCCTGGCGGTGCCGATCAGCTCTCGTGCGGTGCGCTCCAGGGCGACAGTACGCCGCTCGGCCGCTCGACCCTCCGGCGACCCGGGGCCGTCAGGTCGGAGCGGCGCGTCGTCCGGCGCGGTCTGCGCCGACGGAAGCCTGTCGGGTCCGCCGAGGTGCTCGACCGTGGCGCGCAGGCCATCACCGAGGCCGTTGACCGAGCGCTCCAGGCCGCGCAACCGGTCACATATCTCAGCCCCCACCTCGCGGGCCGTGATCGTCGCCTGCTCGAGCCCCGCCTCCTGCGTGAACGAGTCCGCGGCCTGCCCTTGGGCCTGCTGTGCGGCCGCCTCCTGGGCGCGGCGCTGATCCTCGAGCTCGGAGCGTAGGGCGGCAGCGACCTGCGCGTGCGCTACGCGCTCGCGCTCCAGGCCGGCACCGAGGTCGGCGGCTGAGGCTCGCAGGCGGCGCAGGGAGACCTCGGCCTGACGCAGGGCCGCGGCGCGGCCACGCTCATCCTCGCGCACACGCTCCAGGCCGTGAGTGAGCACAAGCGCGTGCTCCCGCACGTGCGTCGCCTCCTGCGTACGGTCTCCGAGCTGTCGCTGGAGCACGTGGGTCTGGGCCTGCGCCGTTGCCCGCCGACGCTGGAGCTCGGCGGCCTCGTTGCGCAGGTCATCCACGGCCCGGTGCAGGTCATCCAGGACACCGCCGGCCTCGACGTTGCGCCCGGCGTGCTCGCGCGCGGCGTCGCGGACCTGCCCGAGCTCGGCTCGTAGCGCCGCGACTTCACCCGCCAGTCCGCCAGACGGGTCGTCGGTTACCCGGTCCGTGGTGTGCTCGCGAGCGAGCGCGTCCACGCTCAGCGCGCTCGCCGCGCGCTCGGCGTGCTCGTGCAACTCGGACAGACGCACCTCGAGCTCACGGCGATGCGCCTCGATCTCTCCGCGCATGGCGGTCAGCTGGCGGCGCAGCTCCGAGCCGCCTGAAGTTGGGGACCCCGTGGCCTGACCCGCCTTGGGTGGCACCCCCGCGGGTGGCCCGTCCTCGGCGGAATCCTGAAAGGAGTCAGCGCTCACAGCCGCCGCGCGCCTCTCCGCGCCCGCTCTCCGGGGACGTCCCCGGCGTCGGTGTGACCGAACTGTGGATGCGGCCAGGCTAGGGTCCCGTGCGGACGACAGCCCACTGCGGCGCGCAGCTCAC
>JAABUQ010009212.1_pt1 | contig 13451 bp, 14 predicted proteins | sample 5560001 | NCBI WGS metagenome assembly JAABUQ01 (sample SAMN10711888, study PRJNA513371) | rock metagenome | isolation source: Antarctica rocks | place: Antarctica: Victoria Land, Finger Mt nord | collected 2015-12-18 | reverse complement strand
CAGCGGACCGCCCAGAGGATGATATCGCCGCGAAAATGACGCCATTTGAAATCGCCCACACCCGCTCCCCGCTTACACTTCAGGCGCCGCAGATCGGACCCGCCGCCGGTTTTTGCAACAGAGCCAACGCCGCCACGCCCCCCATCACGTTGGCGCCCGGGTCCTTGCGTCGCGCTTGGGACCAACGCGCAGCATAGCGTCGGATCGCATCCTACGATCCCTCGAAGCCTTCGCGCAGCAGCAGATCATGGATGCGCGTCATCCGCAGCAGCGGCTGCACCAAACGATGATAATCGAACGCACCTTCCGACGCCCGGATCGCCTTGCGCACCACCTTGCGCGACAACCGAACATCCCGCGCGATCGCCTCGATCGCCTTGCCCCCGGCGTACTCGCGCCCAATCCGAACCACCCTCTCCACCACCAACATCCCGATCTCGCCGCCTGAAAATGACTAGACCGCTGACTAAACCATCGAAACCAGAGGTCCCTGTTGGACGCCGATCACCCCGCAAGGAAGTCCCTCTTGCACGCCGATCTACACTCGTGCGCTTGCGAATGCTCCTCGTCGAGCTGGCCGTGAACGCCGTAAGCCCGACGATCTTGGGCGCGGACCAGGTCGCGCGCATCGGATTACGCCAGCGAGGGATCGGCGATGTGGACCCTCGCCCGTGCAGATCGCCGTTACTTTTGCGCTTTGCGAGCCGCATAGCGAGCGTCCCGCGCCGCTTTCATCTGGGCTGCATCGGCGGGTTTGAGACGGGCGGCTTTGAGCGCCGCCGCAGCCTCCGCGTCCGCAAGCTTGGCCGCCTTGATTGCCGCCATTTCGGCTCTCGCGGCCGCATTGGCCGCGACGTTCGCGGCGTGCTCCTCGGCCAGGGTCTGCTCTCGGATTTCCCGCGCCTGACGCAGTTTCGCCATCACTGCCTCATCGACAGGAGGCTTCGCCTTGAGTTGGGCCACGGCCTTCTGCTTGGCCTTCGCGGCTGAGGCTACACGATCTTGGAAGGACGGATTTTTGAACGAGGCCACGGATTGTCCTTGATGGTGTGACATAAATACTGGCGCTGCCGATTATACGGCCATCGCTTCGCATTCAAGCTCACCAACGTCCGCACTCATTGAGTGTTGCGGCACCCACTGTGACTATGATGGAGCGCGTAGGGACCGTTGCCTGCACGTGGCATGAGAATCGACTCTTACCCGCAAGCCGACCGACTTACCCCGGCGCGGTAGTCTTCGCATCTACAGCACCCCCTTTCCTGCGTTCTGCTCGAACAAAACCGGTCCTTCGCATGATACAGACCGGCGTCGACGTTAGCGTCGGACGATCAGGCCCCCGCCGCGACCTTGTCCTGCGTCTTCGTTTCGAAGTCACTGGCATCATGTCGCTCGTGCAGTTGTTTGGATGGCTCGCCGTTGATGCGGTTGACCATGCTCCCGCGCCGCACTGCAGGACGTTGCGCGATCCTTTCGTCCCAGCGCAGCACATTCGCATACTCCTGCACCTGCAGAAACTTGCCGGACTCGCCGTACAGCAGTCCCTTCACCAGCCCGCCATACCAGGGCCAGACCGCGATGTCGGCGACCGTGTACTCCGGCCCGGCCAGGTAATCGCTCTCGGCGAGGCGTCGGTTCAGCACATCGAGCTGTCGCTTCACCTCCATCGCGAACCGATCGATGGCATATTCGATCTTGGTGGGGGCATAGGCATAGAAGTGGCCGAAGCCGCCGCCGAGGAAAGGTGCGCTGCCGACCTGCCAGAACAACCATGACAAGCATTCGGCGCGGGCAGCCCGCTCTGTCGGCACAAACGCGCCGAACTTCTCGGCCAGATAAACCAGGATCGAGCCGGATTCGAAGACCCGGATCGGCTGGGGTCCGCTGCGGTCGAGCAGCGCCGGGATTTTGGAGTTGGGGTTCACTGCTACGAAGCCGCTGCCGAACTGATCTCCATTCTCAATGCGGATCAGCCAGGCGTCGTACTCCGCCCCGGCATGACCGGCCGCAAGCAGCTCTTCCAGCATCACCGTGATCTTCACCCCGTTCGGCGTGGCCAGCGAGTAAAGCTGCAGCGGATGGTGGCCGACGGGCAGCTCCTTGTCGTGCGTGGCCCCGGCAACAGGGCGGTTGATCGAGGCAAAGCGGCCACCGCTTCCCTGCTTCCAGGTCCAGACCTCCGCTGGAGTGTAGTCGGGCATATCGGACACTGTCTGATCTCCATAACAGACGGGCGGCAAGCCGTCCCATGTCGGTCAACGCAGGTCACGCGACGAAGGTGCTTACGTGCAATATAAGAATTGACGGTAGGACCAAGCGTATACGCCTCACAGCGGACGGCCGCGTCGTCCTCGCTAACCTCCTCCCCGGCTACTTCGCCCTGATTGCCGACTTCATGGCTCGGGACGCGCACGATGCTCCGTAAGGCAGCGTTCGCGTTCGGCGTGTGGCTCTGCGTGTACCCCCCTCGTCACCGGCTTGCTGCTGGCGATCCGAAACACCGGACTGCAGCTACCGTTGCCCCTTCAGACGATGGTCGTGACCGCGGCTCTGGTGCCGACCATGATGTTCGGCTTGGTGCCGTTGATGCGGAAGTTGGTCGGTCCTCGCCCGTAGCGGGCTGCTAGTGTGATGGTGTCACAACCTAATGAGGCTGTTGAAAAAGTCGAACATCCCACGAGCGCATGCCTCTCGTGCCAAGTAGGCTAATCCGCACTGAACAATTTCAAATACTTAACCACGTGGGCTGCACTTAGAGGCGCTGAAGAGCGGCCTTAAATCGGCCGCGCCCGAGTTTTTCAACAGTCTCGTTCGGTTGTGACACTTGCAATGAAGCCTCGGTAGTCGACCCATCCCGGCCCTTCGCTCCAGCCACGACGATGCCCAACAGCGAACATAACCGCCCATCACGCATGCATTGTACCGCTTGACCGCTCAGTCAGGACAACCCTGCCGGCGCGCTACACAACAGCATATAAGGATTTCGTTATATCACCATTGACCGGTTGTTCCTTAACTGAGATACCCGGCGGGTCGAGGTTCTTCGTTGGCGCGCTGCTATCGGAGCTAAGACGGGAAGCCGGTGCGATTCTAGGATCAATGCCGGCGCTGCCCCCGCAACTGTAAGCGGCGAGCGGCGGCCATAAAGTGTCACTGACGGTGCAAGCCGTTGGGAAGGCCAGGCCGGCGTGATGACCCGTGAGCCAGGAGACCTGCCTCCGACGCGATAACGTCCACCGGCGGGGATCCCGGGCTGGCCGCTTGCATGCCGCGGCCGGGCCTTATCCCGACGCGCGTCCTGCCTGTGTCCGACCATCTTCTCCGCCCTCTTCGGGGTTGAAGATCATGACCGTCACCGTCGCCACACTTGGTTTCCCGCGCATCGGCCCGCGCCGCGAACTGAAATTCGCACTCGAACGATTCTGGTCGGGCAAGTCGTCCGAAGCTGAACTCCTCGAATCCGCCGCGGGTCTGCGCACCGCGGCCTGGGCGCGCCAGCGGGCGCTGGGCACCGACTGGCTGCCGTCCAACGACTTCTCGCTCTACGATCATGTGCTCGACACCAGCGTGATGCTTGGCGCGATCCCGGAACGCTATGGCGCGCGCGACGATCAGGTCGACCTTGCTACCTACTTCGCCATGGCGCGCGGAACCACCGATGGTGATGATGGATGCGGCCACCCACACGACAGCCTGATCGCGTCCGAGATGACCAAATGGTTCGACACCAACTATCATTACATGGTGCCCGAGTTGGTCGCCGGTCAGAAGCTGGTACTCAATGCGACCAAGATCGTCGACGAATATCGCGAGGCCAAGGCGCAAGGGTTCGAGACCCGCCCGGTGCTGCTCGGGCCGGTGACGTGGCTGAGCCTCGCGAAAGGGCGCGACGTCGATCCGTTCGATTTCCTCGACGAGGTGCTGGGACACTATGCCGTCATCCTCGGCCACCTCGCCGGCGCGGGCGCCGAATGGGTCCAGATCGACGAGCCGGTACTTGTCCTCGATCTAGACGATCGCCAGCGCCGGGCGTTCACCCACGCCTATTCGAAGTTCGCCACGTGCGGCGTGAAGCTGATGCTGAGCACCTATTTCGGCGGGATCGAGGATAATCTCGCTTTTGCCGCGGCGCTGCCCGTCGCGGGCCTTCACGTCGATCTTGTCCGCGCATCCGACCAGCTCGACGCGGTGCTGGCAAGCGCACCGAAATCGCTGCTGCTGTCGCTTGGCGTGATCGACGGCCGCAATGTGTGGCGCGCCGATCTGGCGGTGTTGCTCGACCGACTGGAGCCGATCGCCGCGACCCGCGATTTGGTGATCGCGCCGTCTTGTTCCCTCCTTCACACGCCGATCGACCTCGCGCTGGAAACGAAGCTCGACGATGAGGTGACGCAGTGGCTTGCCTTCGCGGTCCAGAAGATCGCCGAGCTGGCGACGCTGAAGCGCGCGCTCAACGAGGGCCGCGACAGCGTGGCGACCGAGCTTGCCGCTTCGAGCGACGCCGCGGCCGTCCGCAAGGTGTCGCCGCGCATCCATGATGCCAAGGTTGGCGAGCGGATCGCGACCAACACGCCCGACATGCGCGCGCGCCGGTCCGGTCATGTCGAGCGCATCGCCCGGCAGACGGAGGTGCTGGAGCTTCCGGCTTTCCCGACCACGACCATCGGCTCGTTCCCGCAGACTCCGGAGGTCCGTCACGCGCGCGCCGAGCATAATCGCGGCAAGCTCGACGATGCGTCCTACCAGCAGTTCCTGCGCGAGGAGACCAGGCGCGCGGTCCGCTGGCAGGAAGAAGCCGGGCTCGACATGCTCGTCCACGGCGAGTTCGAACGAAACGACATGGTGCAATATTTCGGCGAGCAACTCGCCGGCTTCGCCTTCACCGTCAACGGCTGGGTCCAGTCCTATGGCTCGCGCTGCGTGCGCCCGCCGGTTCTCTATGGCGACGTGTCGCGACCTGCGCCGATGACGGTCGAATGGTGGCGCTATGCTCAATCGTTGACCGACAAGCCGATGAAAGGGATGCTGACCGGGCCGGTGACGATCCTCAACTGGTCGTTCGTCCGCGACGATCAGCCCCGCGAGGCGAGCTGCCGCCAGATCGCGCTGGCGATCCGCGACGAAGTGATCGACCTGGAAACCGCCGGTGCGAAGGCGATTCAGATCGACGAGGCCGCATTGCGCGAGGGGCTGCCGCTCAGAAAGCGCGACTGGCAGCATTACCTGGATTGGGCGGTCGATTGCTTCCGGTTGTCGGCGGCCGGTGTCCGCGACGCGACCCAGATCCATACTCATATGTGCTATTCGGAGTTCAACGACATCTTGCATTCGATCGGTGCGATGGACACCGACGTGATCTCGATCGAGACCGCGCGGTCACAGATGGAGCTGCTGGAGGGCTTCGCCCGCTACCGCTACCCCAGCGCGATCGGGCCGGGGGTGTATGACATACACGCGCCGCGCGTACCGACCGAGGCCGAGATGGTGGCGCTGATGCGGCTGGCGCGCCGTCACCTCCGGCCGGAACAGCTTTGGGTGAATCCCGATTGCGGACTCAAGACCCGCAAATGGGAAGAGGTCAAGCCAGCGATCGAGGCGATGGTAGCGGCGGCGCGGACGCTGCGCACCGACCTGCTGGTTGAGGCATAGGGCGATGGTGACGAAGGCCGCGGGCGTCGTCCGGCTGATCGACATGATCTTTCCGGGCGACACCAATCATCACGGCACGTTGTTCGGCGGCGTGGCGCTCGCGCACATGGACAAGGTGGCGTTCCTCGCTGCCTCGCGCCATGGACGAGCGCCCTTCGTCACCGCGTCATGCGAGCGGATCGACTTCGCCGCACCGGCGATGAAGGGCGAACTGATCGAGGCGACGGGGCGGATCGTGCGCGTCGGTAGCCGCTCGTGCGACGTAGAGGTCGATCTGATCGCCGAGGCATTGCTGAGTGGCGAAAGACGCCTGTGTACGCGCGGGCTGTTCACCCTTGTCGCGGTAATGGGCGAGGCGACGAAGCTGCCATTGCCGCCCATTCCGCCGATCGGGGCGGAGACGTCCGGCGGATCGCTGCGCATGGCGGACATGGTCTTTCCGCCGCAGACTAATCATTATGGCACGCTGTTCGGCGGCGATGCCCTGCGGATGCTCGGCAAGGGCGCGTTCATCGCCGCGACCCGGGCATCGCGTTCGGTCATGGTGATGGCCGCATCCGAGCGCGTGGATTTCCACAATCCCGTGCGCGAGGGCGACATGATCGAGGTCATCGCTGACGTGACGATGACAGGGAGAAGTTCGATACGCGTCCGCGTGGCGCTCTGGTCGGAAAACCTTCTAACCGGCGTTCGTCAGCAGGCAGCCCGTGTTCGGCGGTATCGCCGAGTTCGAACGCACCCTCATCCTGAGCCGAACCGATGACGGACGACGCGCCGCCAAGGCGCGCGGCGTGGCATTCGGGCGCCCACGCAAGATGCGCCCCGATCAGCAGGAGGTCGCCCGCGATCTCATCCGCGACGGCAAATCCGTCAGCGAGGTCGCCAGGACCTTCAGCGTCCACCCCGCCACCATCTATCGATGCATCGAAAACGCAGTGGCCTTATGACAGTACACCGTTCCACTCCGCCGTAGAACCCGTGTCGGTGTCGATCTCCCATGCGTCCAGCCAATTGAAGCCCTTGCTGGTGCTCGTGCGCTTCTTAGGCTGGCGGATCGAGGTGCTGATCGAGGTTGTCTGCAAGCGCCTCAGCGCGGTCTCCAGCTCGGCATAATCGCGGCCGCCGATGCCCCGCTTGATCGCGCGCAACAGGTCGTAGGTGCTGGTGGTGAGTTTGCGCGGAAGGTCGTTCACCCCCTGCTCGCGCATCCGATTTATCACGGACGCGGCCCAGATCAGGATGTCGGCGTCCCAGATCGTAGGATGCCATTGGCGGGCATCGCGTCCACCTTCACCCAAACCGAACCGTCGGGGCTGGTGTATTCAATCGGCTTCACGCGCTTGCGCTTCGCGAGCGAGAAGAACGGCCGCTCCATCGTCTCGCGCTGGTCCTTGAGCGACAGGTCGTTCGCGAGCGGGATGAAGAAGTCGAACTCTGGATTGGGATCGGTCCGTTTAGTCACTCACTTGCTCCTACCGGCACACATACATGCACACATGCAGCCCTGCATGGTTGCATTCGGGCCTGGTTGCCTACCTCTCGCCAAACGGGTGTTTTCCATACTGCCTGAACAACAAATCGAACGCCTCCCCCATCAACCCCTGCACACTTGTGTTCTGCTCGATTGCGAGAATGTTCAGCGCTCGGCTTAGCTCAGGGCTGAAGTGTGCACCAACCATGCGCTTACCCTCGCGCGACCTACGCGCCGGTTGCTCCGGCGCTTGCTCCCCGACTAGCGTCTCGCTAAGTGGACTCGAAGCTGCGGGCGCGCTCGGACGCACGCTTTTCAGTCCTGCGAACTTGCTCATCGCGCTTCCTTTCTCTTCGCTCGTTTAGGCGAGCTACCTGAATGCAGCCCCACTTGCATACTTGCCCACGTCCATACCGCGACAGCCTCCTGTGCTGCCTTACCCTGGAGTTCCACCTCCATCGCGGTTCGACCTGCGCCGGTGCTATGATGGTAGACTGCTCGCTGGGTGAGCATGACGGGCGCGATCGGGAGGCCAAGCTCGGCGATCAACTCGCCCGCCTCGCGGTAGGTGTTAGGCGCGCGCTGGGGGCCGCCGATCCATATGACGTGCGAGGGCTTGCCGCTCGCCCGCGCCAGCTCGGCCGTGGTCGCCACAGCGGCCAAGTCGAAAGCCTGCGGACGGCACGGGATAAGAACCAGGTCGGCTGCCTTGCACGCCTCGCGCGCCATAATATCGGCATGGGGAGGCGTGTCGATGATCGCGAGCCGCGCGCCAAGCTCGGCCGCGCCCGCGATCTTGCGCGCGAGCAGGGGAGGTGAAGCGCAATCGATCACCTCCGGCTCGGACAATCCCGCCGCCTCGCGCCAGTGCGACCAGCTCGTTGCCGTCGCCTGCGGGTCGGCGTCCAGAATGACGGTCTCAACGCCAGCGGCAGCGGCAGCGGCGCTGAGGTAAATCGCCAGCGTGGTCTTACCCGCACCGCCTTTTTGGCTGATAATTGTAATCGCCTGCATGTATACCGGAATACATGCCGGGTTGTGTGGGTGTATGTCAACCGCCGCGTGTTCTTTAGAGTTCGCCTGGTGCTCGCCGGATCACATGATGGTGTTGTTGGTCAGCGTTGCGCACTGGCGATCCCGGCTGCACGACGTGGTCGGGATATTCCGGCGATCAAGCGGCTCCTGACCATGGCTGCCGCCCGTTCCTGCAGGTCCGGGTCGGCGGTGCGATCCGCAACCAGGCGGTGCGTTATCGTCGCCCGTTCAAGCGCAAGTTTGACCATGCGCTCTACTAACGGCCGTGCTGTGGTGGGATCACGAGGAACGAACAAGCGGCGGCCGCGCGGACCTACGGCGGCGATCGTGGCCAGCAGCTCGGCCTGTTCGCGCGAGTAGGTCTTGACCAGCTCGCCGCCGCGTCCAGTCGCAAAACGCACACCCATGGTCACCAAGTCTTCGACCACCACCGGCTCGCCAGTGGATGGAACGAGCAGGCCGTCTCCGTTTGGATCTTGGAAAAAGGCGGTGAAGTCGCGGAGCAGCGCGGGGTGGTCGCGCTCGATCTCGGCTATCACGTCGGTCACGATCTCGTCCGCGCCGATCGCGCCCTGGCGCGCGGCCTTGGCCTTGTTGTCGATCGCCTCCTCCTCCTTCACGCGCACCGCCTCGAAGTGCTGAGCGAGATGGGCATGGAGCGCATCGACGAGCCGAGTTCGCTCGCGCGCGCTGGTGACACCGAGCAGTTCGAGCACCGCGTCGTCGAGCGCGCGGCGATCGGCTTGGGTCAGCTCGCTTTCATCGGAGAGCTGGGCGAGTTCTCCCCGACGATCCTGTGCCTCGAACGTCTTGCGGCGCAGGCGGCGCTGGGAAAGCAGGCCGATGATCGACCGTGCCGCGAGCTTGTCATGCGCTGTCATGATCCGCGCACGGATAGCGTCCGAAACACCTGCTACGCTGGGAACCTGAAGCATATTGGCGTCGAGCACCATCGTGCTCCAATTGCCTTCAACGCCCACGGGGCGGCCAAACATCAATGTCGCCAGGAAAACGAGGCTCGAGTTCATCACAGCCGCCTGCGCCGCCTTGTCGAGATCGTCGCGGTAGGTGATCGTGTAGAGGCGGCAATTAACCGCGAAATGCTTTGGATTGGCCGGGGCGGCAAAGCGATACTGCCGCTCCTTCACCCACAGCGTGTCCGCCGGGATGACGTCTGGTCGTAGATTGTACCACTCGCGAGATTCGCCGCGCGCTCGACACGTCGCGCCTTTGTCGAAGTCGCGGTTTTCGCCCCACTCGATGTAGCGACCGATATAGGTGCCCTGGAGCGCTGCCTGGCTCTGGCCAACCATCAAGGCCAGACTTCGGCAATGCCGACGCTCGATCACATAGGCGTCGATGTCCATGAGGCTGTGGACGATCGGCACAAGGTGGCAGGTCTCGATCGGGTGCACCTCCTTCGTGCCGGTCATCGCGAGCGTCACCGCGCCCGTCTCGACCAAAGCGCGGGGCACGCCATAGTGCGCCTCGAACGTCGCGGCGTCGGCGAACTCGGCCAGCCCCTTTGCCGAATGGTCGCCGACGTAGAAGAAATCATCGCATCCCGATTTTACGCCGAACCGAACCTCGGCGAGTTCGGCGAGCGGCTTCCAGCGCGCGCCGCCAAGCTTAAGCAGCTCCTCCCACAGGTCGGGGGCGCGAAGCGGGATGCCCCATTTCCCCCCGGCGTAGACGGGCTTGTTCTTGGTGCGCTGTCCTAAACGCACGCCCTCGGCGCGCAGATCGCCCTGGCGACGCACGCGCACGCGCCAATTCTCGGTCAGCGTGTCCACGCTGCAGCGCAGAATTGCGTCACGCATCTCTTCAGCGGCCTGCAAAGCGCCAGCGTTGGTGCCGTCGCCCTGCAGCAGCTTGGCCATTGGACGGCGCACCTGGACGAAGCGGATTAGATTATCGTCGCGCGCCTCGGGGTCGCTCTCGCGCTCGGCGATCGTCGCGGCGGTCTCGACGCGCGCGCCGACGAACCACGGCTCTTCCCGGCTCTCAATGATTGCGCGCACACGAAAATGCTCCAGCAACCAAGCTTGAAGCTGAAACCCATACTCGGCGTCGAGCCATTGGCTTGACGCGAGGAAGCCGAGTGTCGCGTCCGGCTTCATCAACGAGAGCGCGTGACCCCAGAAATAAACATGTAAGTCGGAGCGGCCATTGGCGTTCAGCCCAGCTGCCTTGGCCCTGGTGGCATAGCGCGCCTTTGCGTCAGTGGGCACGTCCTCCTGGCGCACATAGGGCGGATTGCCGATGATCGCGTCGAAGCGGGGCACCGCAACCGGCTCGGCGCGCTTGCGCCCGGGAAGAAGCAAAAACTCGCTGCCGGGCGCGAGGTCGAAGAAGTCGCCACGTCGCACGCGCGGGTAATTGGCATCCTCGATAAGATCACGCGTCGCGAGATTGATCGTGCTCAGATGCGCCGCGAAGGGCGAAATATCGGTGCCGTAGACCCCCTCCAGCAACGCGCGATGACCAAGCCTCGGCGCGAGCCGCTTTTTGCGGGCATAGGCACGCACAAGGAAGGTGCCGCCGCCGCAACCGGGATCAAGCACGGTTGCTTCACCGTCCCGAATGGCGAAAGCGTTGATGATGTCCACGACCTCGGGCCGAGTATAGAACTGCCCGAACTTGTGCCGCTCGGCGGGGTCAATCAGCCGCTCGAAAATGCGGCCGATCACGTCGTAGTCGAGCCGAGATAGGTCGAAACGACCGAGCTGCCCCGCAAACTCCCGCCAGTGACCAACAACCGTGTCTTCGTGGAAGGGTAGCCGTGCGCCGGTGTCGGCCGCGATAGAGCCGAAGACCGTTTCGTAATCGCCGGTAACCTCGCGGGCAATATCGAAAAAGGTGCTTAGCTGATCGGTCAGCCCTTCGCCCGTTGTGATCGTGTCGCCGATCGTCAGCTCGGGGAGGTCGGAGAAGCGCTTGCGAAGCGCATCATAGAAAACAAGCTTGTTGGCGACGGCGTAACAGGCAAAGCGTGCGGCGCGGCCAAGCAGCTCGTGGCGGTCGCCGACGATGGGCCAGCCCTGTTCCTCGCGCATCCAGCGATCGACCGCCGCGCGCGCGGCGGGGTTGCCGTCCCGGCGGACCAGCGCGCTCGTCGCGGTCAGAATCGGCCAAATCAGGAAACTCTCGAACTGCCGGACGAAAAACTCATCCGGCGCGCGTGCGACGACGGCGATATCGCCCCGGAATAGGCGCATGAAATCGAGAAAAAACCGCTCCACCCCATCCCGTAGCTCGCGATTGAGCCGTGGGTTTTTTAGGTCTCCAGACGCGCGGAGTTGGGTGAAGTCGTATGTTTTATACTGGCGAGGCGCGTGCGGATCGTCGGCTCCCCCTGATCGCCAAAGCACAAGCTCGTTCAGGTTCCAGGTGAAGAACCACGGGCTGTGAACGGCTGCGGCCTTCTTGCGCGCATCGACGACCGTGCTCTCAACAAACGGCGATGCGCCGTCTGCCGCCCAGGGCACTTTCACCTCTCCGGTGAGGCAGATGCGACCCGCGCGATCGGTAATCGTCAGGTCACGACGTTTTAAGCTGCTGCTGGCGCGCGTCTCGACCTTTACCGCGCCGAAGGGCGACTGGTCGCCGTGCGCCTCGCGCAACGCATCCATCCACGATTTCGCATCCGCGACGATCGACCATTCGGTATCGGTGAGGTCGGTCAAGGAGCTTAGACCAGAACCGGCTGCTGCGCTGGGCCATCGCTCGCCCATCGCGTGGTGTCCAACACCGGCAACCGCGCGATCTCCTCGCCGCGCGCCGTCTCGGCTAAGCGCAGCTCGTAAAGCTTCTGGAGATTGAGCCAAAACTCCCCGCTCGTGCCGAAAAACCGCCCCAGCCTGAGCGCAGTGTCGCCCGTGATTGCGCGCTGGCCGTTCAGAATACCCGTGATCCGGTTGACGGGCACCTGCACCTGGCGCGCCAGCTCGGCCGCGCTCATGGCGAGCGCGTCGAGGTCCTCGCGCAGCGTCTCGCCGGGATGGATAGGGGTGCGGGCCATTGGTCGTCTCCCTCAATGATAGTCTACGATTTCGACATTCTCCGGCCCCGTCGCGCCCTTGGGCCAGCTGAAACACACACGCCACTGGTCGTTGACACGGATGCTCCACTGCCCTTCGCGGTCGCCCCTGAGCGCCTCTAGGCGGTTACCCGGACGCGCGAGGTCGCCAAGCGTGGTCGCCGCGTCCAGCTGGTCGAGCTTGCGCTCGGCCGCCCGCGCGAACCCCGAAAACGTCGGGACCCGCTCGCCCCGGTGGAACGCCTCGGTGCGCCTGTCCCGAAAGCAGGTGATCATTAACTTTAGGGTAGAAGGATTTCTGCTTTACGTCAAGCGTAAACTCTACTTGCGGCGTTTTTGGACGATGCCAACACACGCTATCGGGCCGTGTGTGCCTCGATCTCGGCCTTGATCTGGTTATCCATAATCAGGTCAATGTAGCCGCATAGCTTCTCGATCCCGCGCTCGTCGATGTCAGCAAACATCTGCATCACCAGCCCCATGCAAATCCCCGGGCTGACCCCGAACCGCTTGCCCGCCGTATTCAGCGCGTCTGCCAAGTGGGCGTGTAGCTGTTCGGCCTCAGTTCCAGTGGGCCTTCGCCAATGCTTCATATCACCTCCGCTTCTTGGAGGGGCGCTCCGGCTCCGGGAAGCCGGACGTTGGTAACCCGGACTCACGCACAGGCGCCGCCGCCTTTAGGCGAGCCCTGGACATACGCGACGGCCATCCGGCCACGCGCACGCGCGAAAGCCAGCAGCAATAATCGGGGTTACCACGCCCCACGACCGGGCAGACCGGACCGCGCCGCCATGTGGCCGCGCCATCGGACGGAAGGCAAGGGGGCGGGACGATTATTCGCCTTAGCTTGAACCAGCATTCGCGCGCCCGTCCGCCGCTTTTTGTAGAATCCCCTCCCGGTATTTAGCCTTCATGCCTTCCATCATCGACACGACCATCGAAGACGAAAAGCGCCCTAGCTTATCGTCAATCATTCTCTCGATGTCTTGTATCGCCGCCTCGACGCTGGCCGGGTCATGCGGATTGAAGCTGACGGTGCCCAGATGGCTCTGTTGCAAAAACCGGCGGCGGGTCTGATCTGCCGCGCCTGATGTAAGCGGGGAGCGGGTGTGGGCGATTTCAAATGGCGCCATTTTCGCGGCGATATCATCCTCTGGGCGGTTCGCTGGTACTGCAAGTACGGGATCAGCTACCGTAACTTGGAGGAAATGCTCGAGGAGCGCGGCGTCGATGTCGACCACACGACGCTTTACCGCT
>JAABUQ010009211.1_pt1 | contig 13452 bp, 16 predicted proteins | sample 5560001 | NCBI WGS metagenome assembly JAABUQ01 (sample SAMN10711888, study PRJNA513371) | rock metagenome | isolation source: Antarctica rocks | place: Antarctica: Victoria Land, Finger Mt nord | collected 2015-12-18 | reverse complement strand
GTGCTGTCCGACATGGCCAGTAACGGCCACCCGGTCACGCCAGAGCTGGTCGCCTCAACCAGCCCCTACACCCGCGGGCACATCCTACGCTTCGGACAGTACGCGCTCGACATGGTCGACCTGCCAGACCCGCTCGACCCACAGCCGCTCCCCTTCGAGCAGGACTTGTGACTACTTTTTGCACGTATCCCGAACCTACCCCCATCTGGCGCCGCTCGGTTGGCAGCACATCAATCTCACCGGTGACTACCTGTGGAGCACCAACAGCGCGTTCGGCCCCGACGGGTTTAGGCCGTTGCGGGGCATATCTCCCAGCCTGATCGCCGTCGCAGCGTGAGACCGTTCCCGGTTTACCCCGCCTACCGTGCTATCCTGCCCGTTCTATGGCGTCACCCCGTTAAGGCTGGTGGTGGTCGTCGTGCTTGATGCTGTGCGACGTGTAGCTGATGCCAAGCACCTTCAGAATCCGGACATGTTCAAGGCGCGTATGCCGATGATGGCAACGCGTTCTTCCGCTTTGGATTAGCTGAAGGATGCCGACTATCAAGCTAAGCACAGCAAGCGCAACGCCCAGCCAGCCCGATGGCTCGCTGAACATGTGCTGACCTTACAAGCTCGCGTGAAGCGAACTTGATTTGCTGCTGAATACCGCAAAACGGCGGCATAGCTTAGCTTTCCCGATGGTTCGGCCTAAAATGACCGGACATCAGGGGATTCCACGGCTACCGCACGGCAGCAACCGTGACCATCAAACTCCCATGCCGAGCGTCCCGACAGGGAATGATGATGGATTCGCCCTAATACCTCATTGACGCCTAGTCAGCTAACCGCGCCGCCTAGGTATCAGAGCATGATCAATTTAGACCCTCCAGCGTTCCCCAGTCAAATAATGAACGAAATCAACAGCATAGTAACATGGAAATGTTGCCTTAAACTGTCGATTTGGCCGAGTCGTGAGTGGTTAGTCTTCAGGGCTTAGATAAGTCAGAAGGTTGCGTGCGGTAAGCAGACGCACGCGGGGCCGTGATGACAGTGAAGATGCCAGGATCGATCCTGAGCAGGAATTGGATGATATCGGGATAGATATCTATAAGCGTTGATGTCTATCGATATGGATTGATAAACCCATAGATTGATTGCTTTGCGAGTAAGGGTCGCGACGGGATAAGCCCCGGCAAATGTCCTACAAACAATTCCGTCACGCGTGCGCGCGTGCGTAGAAGGAATGTGGATGCTCACCTCGAACTTGATGCCGCGACCTTGGTCGCCTGCGACCCCATACACCGGCACGCCAGCCGACGTGCGGGCGGCGTTCGTTGTGGAGATCCGCAAAGGCTTGCCGGTCGCTGCGGTGTGCGGTGCGCCCGGTTGGCCGAGGAAGCCGACTATCCGGGCGTGGCGTAGGAATGAACCGAACTTTGACGCGGCGGTGACCGGCGCGCAGGCAGCCGGGCGTCACGACATCGAGGTGCAGGTGCTGGCCGAGATCGTGGAATGCGAGCGCACACAAGGCCGCGCTGCCGCCCGCGTTCTTTTATACACCCGCCACCGGCAGCTCGCCTCGTCCCATGCCGCGTATTTCGCGGGCGGCGCGTGGTCGCTACCGGCGGAGAAACTGCTGGGCATCAAGCCGCAGATTTGATTATTCAGCTATTCGTTTGATTATCAATCTTGCTTGACCGTCAAATCGTGTCATTGATGATTGATGGCACGTATCGTTGCGGTTGGAAACTTGAAGGGCGGCGTCGGTAAATCGACGCTGGCGGTCAACCTGGCGTGCGAGCTGGCAGCTTTGATGAAGGTCCGCCTGATCGACGCGGACGCGCAGGCCACCGCTTCCGAATGGCTCGCCGCCGGCAGCCTGCCGATCACCGGGGAGGCTTTACCCCTCGATGCGGAGCGCCAAGCGGCAGCCTGGATACGCCGTGTGACGGCCGGCACCGCCGACCTAGTGGTGATCGATTTGCCGCCTCACACGGGCGCCGCAACGGCTGCCGCGCTGATCGTGGCGGATTTGTTTGTCGTGCCGGTCACGCCGTCCGGCCTCGATCTGCGGGCCGCTGGCAAGGCTATAGAGATGCTGCGCGAGGCACGGGACGCACGCCGCGATGGCAAGCCGGCCGCGCTGCTGGTGCCGAGCAAGGTTGACCGCCGGACCGGAGCTGGTCGCGAGATCGAGGCGGCGTTGCACGAAATGGGCGAGCCGGTCGGACCGGCAATCGGGCTGCGAACCGCGTTTGTGGACAGTGCCACCGCGAACGAGTGGATAGGCAGTTTCGCCCCACGTTCCGTAGCTCATCAGGAAATCGCCGCCCTGGCTGCGGTCGTCAACAAGCTAACGAAAGGTAAGTAGACGATGCGAAAGGGCAGTCTAATCGGTAACGCCAAGGCGGCGAAGGATCTAGTGGAAGCCGAAGCGGCAGCGCCCGCCAGTCGCGACCTCGGCGAGATGACGACGACTGCAATCCATATCCCGAAAGAGACACTCGCGTTGCTCCGGCGCGTTGCCGTCGAGCGCGCGAACCAGCACGGCGGCCGGCCCAGCGTATCGGCCGTCATCACCGAATTAGCCGAGGCGGGCCGGGCCGAGCTTGAAAAGGAAGCGGCGCACCGAGGTTAAGCCGCGCGCGGCGGGACCGCGCAAAAGGGGTTGGCGACGGATGTTGAAGCATCCGCCGCCGCAATCCAAAACATGAGGGTCCATCATGTCAAAGACCGTGATTTCTAATAACGCAACGCGCTCCGGTTTTCTACCCCGGCGCGTTGCCATCAAGGCAAGTGCCGCAATCGTGCTGACCGGCTTTGCTGCAACGCCGGCACCGGCTGGCGATGACGCCGAGCTTCATAGCGCAGCCACAAGGTTCTGGCTGGCGCACAGCGCGATGCAGCGAGTCTATGACCTCCCCCGCGCCAGCACCGATACGCTGGATGCCGCCACCCACGCGCAGCATGACGCGCTGGAAGCGGTGATGGATATGGAGCCAAAGACGGATGCCGGGCTGCGGGCAATGGCGCTGGCATATCGTGCAGACCTTTGCACCGTGACCGGCGATGACCGGGCTATGCGGCTGATTGAGGCGGTGTTGCTCCGCACGTAGCTCGCGCCACGAATCACGAACGGGCAGGGATTTGCTCTGTCCGTTCATGAGGGGACATAATCCGCCATAAGGCGCATTTTCTGTATGTGGCCGGTCATGATGATCGATCACATACAGAAAGGCCAAGACTTGACCTCCATTTTAAGCAAATCCCAGGTTGCGGCACGAACTGGATTATCCATTCGCACGCTGGATCGGATGTCGGAGCTGGTGAAAATCCGGCTATCCCCGCGCCGCGTTGGATACCGAATCGAGGATGTAAATGCCTGGATCGCAACTCGGGCTGGCGTTCGGTGACCAACATCGGCGCTGAAATCTGGCGTTGGAGTAAGTGAGGTGACAACGACAACGATATCGGGACTCCCGCCCGCGCAGGCAGTTTACCCGACAGACGCAATCGCCATAGACCAAAGCGCTGCGTTGCCGGGCAGCGGCGCTTCTAAGCAGGCAACACCCGCGCAGATAGTGCAAACCGGCCTGAGCGCCGCGCTCATCGGCGGCGTGCTCGGCTTCGCCCCGGCATCTGCAACCGCCGTGACCGCGAGCACATTGGCGGCTGCCGCCAGTGCCACATCCGCAGGAGTATCCGCCACAACCTCAAACACGAGTGCTGCGGCAGCATTGGCGAGCGCCGCATCTGGCGGAGCCAGCGCCACCGCAGCCGGGGCGAGCGCAACAACCGCCGTCAGCAGCTCGGCGGTAGCCGCTGGCGCTGCTTCCGGCGCAACGTCGAGCGCTGCCAGTGCTGGCGCTAGTGCAGCAAGCGCCAGCACATCAGCCACGCAAGCAGCGCTCGGGCAGATCGCCTCTGCGACCGCAACGTCCGGTTCGCTGCAACTGACGCTCGCGAACGGCACCCAGATTGCGGTTCCGGGGTCGCTGATCGGGCCGCCCGGCGCGACCGGGCCGGCGAGCACCGCCGGCACACCAAGGGGGGTTTGGAACGCCAGCACGAACACCCCGGCGTTCGCCAGCGGCGGCGGAGGCGGCGTGCTAGGCGACTCTTACGTTGTCGGCACCGCAGGTGCAACGTCAGTAGACGGCAGCGCTGCTTGGGCAGTAGGCGACATCATCACGCGTGGCGTTTCAACTTGGGCGCGCATCCCCGGCGCTGGCTTGGCGCTGGCCTCCGCCTCATTGAGCGTCCCCAACGCGACCCTTTCGGACACCGGAGCGGGAGCCGCAAATTGGTCCATCGTGGATGGGTTCGGCAACGTCGCGCTACGCGTCGATGGCGCTGGCCTGACCGTTGCCACTCTCACGGCGGCGCTCGCAGCGGTGTCTGCCCTCACGGCGACTGGTCCGGTCTACGGCGCGAGCCTCGCCGTTCCGAACGCCTCTCTGCTCGACGACGGCAGCGGCCTTGCCAGCTACTCTATCGTTGATGCCTTCAACAACGTGGTGGCGCAGTTCAACGCCTCCGGCGCGCAGTTCGGACCAGTGGCGGCATCGAGCCTGGCGATCAACGACGTCAATGGCCTCCCGCTGCTGGCCGCATCCAGCGGCACCGGAACCGCCACCCTTGCCGACATGACGGCAAGCCGTCAGACCGGCGGCCTCTACGCTCTAGCGATCACCGACCAATATGGCTTTACCTGCGGCGCGGTCGATTATGCCGGCGTCGGGTATGGCGTGTTCGGCGGCACCACAACGCCGGGCGGTGGCGGCGGCACGCCGGTATGGGCGGCCAGCGACATCGCGCAGAGCAACGCCCGCAACCTCGCAGCGTCCGCCCAGGTGGTGCGAAACTTCAGCAGCGTCGTTGCCCACCCGGTGTGGAACTACAGCCACGTCATCGTCTACGGGCAGTCGTTGTCGAGTGGCTGGGAAGGTTGGCCGGCGCTTTCCGTCACGCAGCCTTACGACAACCTCATGCTCGGCAATGCCGTGCGCCCGGTAGGCGAGGCCACCACGGTATGGGCGCCGGTTGGTGATGCCGGGCTGCATTCACTGATCGCCGTCAATCAGGTCAACGGTGCGTCGGGTGTCATTGAAGCGCCAGCGACGGTTGCGGCTCTGGCACCAGGTTCCAACAGCCTGGGCGAGACGATTGCCGAGGGCGGCGTCAACTTCTTTCGCCGCCAGCAACTCCAACAGCGCGGCTTGGCCGCCGATCCTGCCCGGCTCATGGTTGCCAGTTCGTGCGGCGTTGGCGGCATGACAGTTGAGCAGCTGTCGAAAGGTGCCAGCCCGGAACTGTTCAACCGGCTGCGGACATGCGCCACAGCGGCCAAGACGGCAGCCGGTGCCAGCAGCTACGGCATCGCCGCGTTCCTGTTTCTGCAGGGCGAGTTCAATTACAACGGCGCAGGCGGCGGCACCACGGATGGCCCTACCTATCAAGCCAAGGTAGCGCAGCTCTACGCTGACTTTTGCTCCGATGTCGTAACGGGGATTTCCGGCCAGGCTCAAATCCCAGCCGTGTTCACCTATCAAACCGGCGAAAGCTACGTCCGCGACACCGCCGGCATGGGTATCGGCATGGCGCAGCTAAACGCGGCCCTGGGCAACCCGTCATACTGGTATCTTATAGCTCCGGACTATCCAGTCACCGACAAGGCCGGACACCTCGATCCGAACGGCTACCGCTGGCTCGGCAAGCAGTTCGGCAAGGTCATGCACAAGGTGTTGACGCTGGGTCAGGGCTGGTTGCCGCTCTACCCCACAGCGCTTCGCATCCGTGGCAACGTCATCCTGGTGGACTTCCATGTGCCGGAGCCGCCGCTGGCATTCGATCTGCCCTACCTCGTCAACACAGCGACCGCCTACTCCGACCAGGGCTTTTCTGTCCGCAATGTCGGCACGTTGCTGCCGGTCACATCGGTGCAGATCGTCAGCGACACGCAAATTGAGATCACACTCGGCTCCGCGCCGGCTGCCGCCGACATTACCGCCGGCAAGATCATCGTCAGTTACGCCGACCAGGAACACGCCGGGAACGGCTGCCTGCGGGACAGTGACCCCGCTGTGTCGGATGACCTCTACGCCTACACCGCCGGGAACGGCCAATACGCCTCTGCCAATATCGCCGCCCTCGTGGGCAAGCCCTACCCGCTCCAAAACTGGTGCGTCGGGTTCTGGCTTCCTGTCATCGCCGGTTAAGGAACAGTCTCGTGGGCACCATTCTGACCATCGCCAATGCCGACTTCAGCGCCAATGCCTTCGCGTTCGCGGCTCCGGTCGCGTCCGGTCTGCAAGGCTGGTTCTTCCTTGGCGGAGGATCAGCAGCAGCTATCCAGAAAGACTACGCCTACCTCGCAAATCTCGGCATCGGAGGCGGGCCGACGTTTGGTGCCGGCTTTACCACGTTCGGCGGCTTTGCCACTGGGCAATGGTTAAGCACCGGCATCAGTGAGACTGCCGACCAGACGATTTTCGTGGTGGCGCGGTCAAGCGACACGTTGGCGAGCGGGCATGACCCGGTGTTGGTAAGTGACTACGGGGCGGACGGAAGCAACGGCATCAGCACCGCCGCGAAGGGCATTACGTTGCAGGTGATTGCCCCGGACGCCGGCGGCGCGCCAGGAGCGAACATCATTGGTTATCACTTCGTCAACAATGCTGGCGTGACCACACTGGCGGCGGCTGGCTCCCTCGATTTTCCGGCGTTCAACTCTTTCAAAGCTCTTTCTCATGTTATCAACTCAGCCGCCGGGACTGATGTGGTCAACAATCTCACCGGCGGAACCTCGGTCACCAGCTCGTTTACGCTTCCCAGGTTTCCGAACGTGACCAACAAGTTTCGCATTGGCGCGGCTTACACGAACAACGGCGGAGGCAGTTGCGATATCGCTTTCGTGGCGATCTACAACCGCGCGCTGTCGTCAGTCGAGCAGCAGACGGTTTATGCGTTCATCAAGAAGTATCTGCTGGCAAAATACTCAATCGCTGTTTAGGTAGGCGACCTGGAGTTTGCCGTTGCGGACGTGGCGCTGGACTATCTCAAGCCCGGTTTCGTTGGCTCTCATAGATCGAGATAGCTTCTTTCACCTGCATGACGGGTGCAATGGTGTATGGAAACCCTGCTTAGATGTCCGTTCCGTGGTTGCCTGATGTCCGTTTGATGGACTCCTGACATCCGCTTGGTGGACACTCGGTGTCCGTTTGATGGACGCTGAAGATGTCTACCGTGGTCGTTTTAACGTCCACCGGCCCGCAAATTCTGCTGCCCGTTCGCTCCGCCGGCCGTCAGGCTGAGGCCATGACGAACCGCATTACCTTGCAATCCAAGCTCCTCGCTTCCGCAATCGCCCAGAGGGACGTGTCCCCTTGGCGGAAGCTGAGCAGGAAGGAATTAGCTGAGATGTTCGACCCGTGCCGATGGCGCGAGCCGGTCTATGCGTGGCTGCTGGCGAACCTTGCCAAGGTGATCCGCGCCCGGCAGCACCGGAACGGCTGGAACGGGCTGCACTGGAAGGAAATCGCCCGGATCATGGAGCTAGAGGGCGTCAAGGGATCACGCGGTGATCCGCCGAACGCCAACTCGGCCCGGCGCGTCTGGTTACGAGTCTGTCGCGATCTTGAGGAGCAGGCGGCTTGGAAGAAAAAGCGCAAGGAAGCGAAGCGGCGCATCTGAGGATGCGGTGGCGAGGTATCGGTGGTTCTTAGCCAGTAAACCTTTCCCTTGGCGGCCCTTGTTCCGCAATGCTGCACCAATCCCCACCGCAGAAGGTCGAGGCGACGCTCGCCGCACCATGGCGGCCTGGGTCGGCGTCACGTTCCAGGACGGGGCGATGTTGGGGATGCTACCAGCCGTGCTGAAGGCATCGCGGATTACGGCCGGACCGTGGAAGCTGGCGAATCTGCCGCACATGGACGATGGCAAGGATTCGTGCGGGATCCTCACACAGGACCCTCTGACGCGGGTGCTGGGCTTGGCGGATGGGCGTAGGCTGGCAGATCGAACGGCAGCGGCGCGGGCGGTTTGCTGAGGTCGAGTTTGTAGCTGCCGAAGCGGTTCAGGTGCTCGTTCAGGTAGGGGCTGGTGCCGGCCAGCGCTTCCGGGGTGATGGCGGCCCCATGGCCGTCAGCGGCAAGGCTGTCGAGCGCGCGGGTCATACCAACGACGGTGTGGAAGATGAGCAGGTTGGCGACGAGGTGGTTGTACTTGACCATCTTGCGCTGCTTGTCGCGCTCGGCGGCGGTCGCCAGGCCGCTGCTGCCGAAGGCGACCCACTGGGCGTATCGGTTGAACAGCTCGCTCTTGTTGGTGGCAGCACCGATGGTGCGCCGCAGGTCAGCTGACCCAAGATAGCGAAGCAGAAAATCCGTGCGGATCGCACGGCCCAGCTCCCGGAAAGCGAAGTAGAGCCGGTTCTTGCGGCTGTAGGTGGCGAGCCGGCTCAAACTCGGCGAAGGAGCCGATGACGTGGAAGAACAGCCGGCCCATCGGCGTGGTGGTGTCGATGGCCTGGGTGTGGCTGATGAAGTCCACGCCGAGGTCGCGGAATTCCTGCAGGGCGGCGATCAGCGCGCCCAGGCTGCGCGCGAAGCGGTCGTATTTCCAGACCAGAACGCAATCGAAGCGGCGCCGGCGCGCGTCGGCCATCAGGGCATCGAACTCGGGCGCGCGCTGGCGGCGGCGCACGTCGCCGCTGGCCTGGTCCACGTACTCGCGATGAACTGCGAAGCCACGGCGGCCGGCATAGTCCCGCAGCTCCCGAAGTTGCAGCTCCGGGCTTTGCTCGCCGGTGGACACCCGGGCGTAGATCGCCACCCGTGTCGCGCCCCGCCCCACGTCCGCCTCCGCGCTGTTCTGCCGGGCACTATACTACAGGTTCGTGCACACCTCCGGCAGCCCTGCAAACAGCCCGGAAATGCTAGGCGCGGCGAAGCCGGAATCAGGGGAGTTTAGTGCACAGCCCCACCGAGGGCAGTGACGACCTGACGCGCCAATCCAGCCATGCAGTCCGGCAGCGGCGGTCAGCCGAGACCCTTCGCCGTCAGCCAGTTCTCCAACGCGGCATTGACCTCGGCAGGGCGCTCCAGGGTCAGCGAGTGCCCGCCCTCTATCGTCGCCTCGGTCAGGTCGGCGCAGTCGGCCCGCATGGGATCTGCCAACCGGCTGTGCACGGTCTCGCATACCGCGTCCCACGCCGCGTGTACGAACAGCACCGGCAGGGTAAGCCGGCCGAAGTTCGGCGCCTCGGCGGCATAAGCGAGGTTGGCGGCGTCGTTCATGTACCAGGCATTGGCGCCGCAGAAGCCGGTGCGGGTGAAGGCGGCAACGAGGCCGTCGTAATCGGCCTGCGACAGCATCGTTGGGTCGCGCGGCAGGACGGGGGTGCGGGCCGGTCCGAACCTGCCGCCTCTGGCCCGGATGCTAGCGGTGAATGCAGGCTTCCCGGACGCGTCAGGCGAGCCAGCCCGGTAAAGGAGCGCCAGCGTCGCCGCCGCGTCAGCCTCGAAGTCGGCCGCGGCCTGGGCGAAGCGCTCCCGGTAGAACAGCCAGTAGTCCCACTGGCCGACCGGGTACTCGTCGGCAGGATAGAGCGCGCGGTCGATCAGCGGCAGCAGGTTGGGCAGCGCGAAGCCTCGCGCCAGGTAAGGCACGCAAAGATTGGCCACGCCGCGGCAGCGTCCGGCGTGGTGCGAGGCCAGCGCCCAGACGACCGGACTGCCCCAGTCGTGCCCGACCCAGACCGCCGGGGCGCCGCCGAGCGCGTCGTGCAACTCGACCATGTCGGCGACCGTCTCGCGCAAGGCGTAGGCGGCGGTGGTGGTCGGCACAGAGGAACCGCCGTAGCCGCGCATGTCAGGCGCGACGCATCGCCAGCCTGCCGCGGCAAAGTGCGCGAGCTGCGCGCGCCAGATCAGGCCAAGCCCGGGCCAGCCGTGGATGAACACCATCAAGGGTCCGTCGTGCGGCCCTGCCTCCATCCAAGCGGTTCGGTGGCGCGGCATCTCAATGTGTCGGACGGTGAAAGGCGGTCCAGTCATGATCAGCTATCCCTCGGCTCAAGCCCTGCGCGCAGTCGCTTCGGCCCGTGTCTCCAGCGGCCGGAATTTACCCGGGCAAGTCCACCTTGGCCGTCGCGATCAATCGCCAGTCCTCAAGCGCAGCCTTGCGATGCGGGCTAGCCTCGGCCAGGTACTCCGGGCTCTCGACCACGCGCCGGAAGGCCGCGAAGCTGGGGTACTCCACAATCCCAACGTCGTCCCACTGCTCCCCGGCCGGCGCGACCAAGGCGGCGCGCACGGCGCCGAGCCAGAAGGGCTTGATGCCGGCTGGCGAGGCAAGCCGCCTGAAGACCGGGACGTAGCGCTGGTAATAGGCTTCCCGCCCGGAGCACGGCGCGAACTCCGTGCGGCCGCCGTACTCCGCACGCTCCCGGTAGCGGAGCAGGTTGACCATGTAGATCGGGCTGTCACCAGGCATCGCCGCGGCCGCGGCACTGACAGCATCGGGCGTTATCTCGACCGTACGCATGGATGCGATCTCCTGATTGTCCAACGTTCTGACATTTTCTGAATTAATGTCAAACTCGATGTTTGACATTCTTGGTCAGAGTGTCAAGTGGGAACCGTGCACCGTGCATCGATCACCACTGTCTCTCGGGAGGAACGCGTGCTGGACGCCGCGACCGACGTGTTCCTGCGCTACGGCTACGCCCGCACCACGATGGGCGACATCGCCGAGCGCGCCGGCTTGTCCCGGCCGGCGCTCTACCTGGTGTTCCCCGGCAAGGAGGAGGTGTTCGCCGCCACCATCCACCGCATGAACGACCGCAAGCTCGCCAGCATCCGCGTGGTCCTGACGACGCTGCCGAGCTTGGGGGAGAAGATGCTGCACGCGTGCGAGACTTGGGGCGCGCACGGCGTCGATCTCATGGCCGCTTCTCCCGACGCGCGCGACCTGTTCGATCTCAGGTTCACCCCCGTCCAACAGATCTACGCCGAATTCCAGGCGCTGGTCGCCGAGCTGATCGCGGCGGCCACAACCGCGTCGTTGCTGCGCGCGACGCCGAATGAGCTGGCAAGGACGCTGACCTTCGCCATGCGCGGGTTTCGGGAAACCGCGGCTGACGGGGCGGACATGCGACGGCTGATCGCGCTGCAGGTTTCCGTGCTGCTCGCTGCCCTGGAAGCTGACACTTGATCCGGGCCGGGCACGACAACAACCCTTGAGGCATCAACCCCTTCGGGCAGCATCGCGTCGGCTTGGAGCGGATGCGCCGAGCTTGGTCTGGGATCTCCGCGAGTTTGAACACGTCCTCCATGGTGTCGATGTGTGAGGATCACGCACGAATCCTTGCCATGGTCCCACATGACGGGAGCCTAGCCCATGGTTTCGGGATGGTCACTGGGCGCTGGCATTGTGCGTAATGCACTGCCGATCAATCGCGGGGGTGCATGGTCCGCACATTGTGTATCCTAGCAGGGGACAAATCTATTATGTGTGGGAGCCATTAAGTGCGTTTCGCACAAAACGAGGGTGGCCGCTGATGGCCGATCGCATGGACTATGCCGCAAGCTACGATAATGACGTTCTAGAGTGGTCTGAGCACCAAGCCGCGCTATTGCGCCGCGCGGCGGCTGGCGAACGCGTAAACGATCTCGACTGGCCGAATATCATTGAGGAAATCGAGAGCGTGGGGCGCAGCCAGGTCGACGCCGTGGAATCGCTGCTTTATCAGGCGCTCGTTCACATGCTGAAGGCCGAGGGTTGGCCGGATAGCCTAGATGTCGAGACTTGGCGTGGCCATGCGCGAGGTTTTCGGGCGCAGGCGAAACGAAAGTTTAGGGAATCTATGCGCGAGAAGTTCGATGTTCCCGGACTTTACAGCGATGCCATCTTGGAACTTCCCGCGACAATGGATAGCAAGGCGCCGCTGCCGTTACCAGACTGCACGATCACACTAGATAAACTGCTGGACAAAACATGGGACGGACTGCTGGGCGAGGTGGATGATGACGAACCTGGATTGTCCTAGATGCTCGATCATGCGTCGGACCTCACCTAAACAAAAGTCTTGAGCGCACAAAAAGTCCTAGACGATCACCTCTCTCCTGCTCTACAGGCTAAATTTTTTACTTACCCCAGTGTCGCGAGGCGCCGGTTCCCACAGAAGGAATACTTAGATAACAAATATCACGTCTGATACCCGCATTACAAACAAAGCATTCCGTTGCCTTCCAGTCACCGTGAACCTTGCTCCCAGATGGGAGGTGCAAGTAGCCGATGGTAAAGGGGAGTGGCAGCCGGCGCAGATCGCTCGGTTCTATTCTACAGGTGCCGAGTGTGAGGCAGTCATGCTGCAATTCGACATTGCTGAGAATGGAGACGGTCTAGTTGAGATTTAGGTTGGGTTCCTCCCTGCCGGTGCGTCACTCCGGCGTGGCAGGGGCGCCTACCTGCTTGGCTTCGAGGCAGGCTAACGCTGCACTGCTTGGAGGTTGGCGAGCGGCCGCTCCGCCAATTCCATAGGCGATCGTCCCGCGCGTGCCGGCTATTCCCCTCTTACTCGGGCCAGGGTCGGCCCATACTGCCTGTCAGGGCCGACCTGTGACTGCCTGTGCAGGATGACAAACCCCGACTGCGCGAGGTACTCGACCAGCCGCTCCGCCGTGATCTCGGCCATGGCCTCACTGGCGCTGTCAGTCCGCTTGCGGCCCCGGTAGCGCAGCGCGAACGCGAGCGCCTGGCGCACGTCTTCCGGCTCGGCTGGCATGAGCTGTCGGGCGCTGAGTTGAACGGGGGTGTCAGGAGGCGGGGGCTGATCGTTCATACGCCGACGCTATCGCGAGGCTGGGAACAAATCAAGAACATTATGGTAGGTGGGTCCCATTCCCGACAAGCTCAGCCGCACAACTGTATCCGTATCAGTATTATAACGATATCGCATCGTAATTGGTGTAGGCGTGCAGGAAGTCCGTATGGAAACCAAAATGAAAAGCGCTTGGGTTATTGTAGTGGCCTTAAACCTCATGGGCCGGGCAGCATTGGCTGACGAAGAAATCGTCTCGCTTGCCAACGGGGGAAACTGGTCAGCAGTTGCCCATCACACAAGCATGACATCCGCTCCCGATGTCTGCATCGCCGCGAACGGGGAAGCTCAGATGGGATTCCGCGCTGACGAAGAATCGCTGGAAATCCGCGTGTCTGATAGAAAGTGGTCACTTCCTTCGGGTGTCAGCGGTAATGTAGAAATGGAAGTCGGAGAATGGACAGGAAAATTCGACATCACCGGGAATACAGATACGACAGTTGAGGCAGTTATACCTCAGACTAGTGGATAACACCTAACGGAAGAGTCCCGCTGAGGATTCCCGCCGATCGCGCGTCATGCGAGTCTATGGCATGCGCACCGGTATTGCCATCAGCCTTAGCTCCTCCGACCAAACCCGTCTGGCC
>JAABUQ010009210.1_pt1 | contig 13453 bp, 16 predicted proteins | sample 5560001 | NCBI WGS metagenome assembly JAABUQ01 (sample SAMN10711888, study PRJNA513371) | rock metagenome | isolation source: Antarctica rocks | place: Antarctica: Victoria Land, Finger Mt nord | collected 2015-12-18 | reverse complement strand
TCAACAGAGTGCAGAAACTATCTCACCAACTCAGGTTATGTCGCAACGTGATACAAACACGCTCTAGATAATTTTGACGAGCAAGTTCATGCCTTTAGCTTGAACAAGCGGTTCAAGCTAAAGGCATGAACTTGCTCTAAGCCCGCCGCCGGTCGAGCAGGCCGTCGAGCAGCAGCACGCCGACGCCGCAGACGATGGCGGCGTCGGCCACGTTGAACACGTACCACGACCAGCCGAACGCGTGCGCGTGGATGAAGTCGACCACCGCGCCGAAGCGCAGCCGGTCGATGACGTTGCCGGTCGCGCCGCCGGTGATCGCCCCCAGCGCGGCGGCGATGCGCATCCGGTCGGTGCGGCCCATCCAGATCCCGAGCAGCACCACGGCCGCGACCGCGACTCCGGTCAGCAGCCACGGGCCGGCACTGCCGATGCCGTTGAACAGGCCGAAGGTGACGCCGTGGTTCCAGACCATGGTCAGGTTGAGCACCGGCAGCAGCGCCACGCTGCCCAGGGCGGGCAGGTCGAGCCCGTTCAGGATCCAGTACTTGCTGGCTTGGTCGGCGAGCAGCACGATCGCCGCCAGCAGCAGGCCGACCCGCATCATCCGGCTCGGATGCATCACGCGGCGGCATCCACCACGTCGGTGCAGCGCAGGCAGAGCGTCGGGTGGGCGGGCACCGTGCCGACCTCTTCGAGCACCTTCCAGCAGCGCGCGCATTTCGCGCCGCTCGCGGCGCGCACCAGCGGCGGACGATGCGCCGCCCCGCCCTCGCCTGCCGCCGGATGCAGGAACACCGAGGCCGCATCCGGCTGCACCAGCAGCTCGACCTTGGAGACGATGGCGAGCTCCTCCCAATCATAGCCGGCGAACAGGCCGGCCTCGCGCTCGGAGAAGGCGAGCTCGACCTGCGCCTGTAGCGACGAGCCGACCACGCCGTCGCGTCGCGCGGTCTCGATCTCGGCGGTGATCAGGCGGCGCAGCGCACGCAGGCTGTTCCAGCGCTCGGCCAGCGCCGGGTCGTGCCAGGAGGCAGCGACCTCGGGAAAAAGCTGCAGATGTACGCTCGCATCTTCACCGAAACGGGCGGTCCAGGCCTCCTCGGCGGTGAAGCACAGCACCGGCGCCAGCCAGCTGCACAGGCAGCGATGCAGCTGGTCCAGCACCGTGCGCGACGCCCGCCGGCGCAGGGAAGCCGGCGCGTCGCAGTACAGCGCGTCCTTGCGTACGTCGAAGTAGAACGCCGACAGGTCGCTCGCGCAGAAGCCGTGCAGCGCCGGGTAGAGCCCCACCCAGTCATGGCTGCGCACGGCCTCGCGCACCTGCGCGTCGAACTCGCTCAGCCGGTGCAGCACCCAGCGCTCCAGCTCGGGCATCTCCGCATGCTCGACGCGCTCGCGCTCGTCGAAGCCGTCGAGGGCTCCGAGCAGCCAGCGCAGCGTGTTGCGCAGGCGCCGGTACAGCTCGCCCTGCTGCTTGAGGATCTCGCGCCCGATGCGCAGGTCCTCGTTGGTGTCGGAGTTCATCACCCACAGGCGCAGGATGTCGGCCCCGAGCGTGTCGTTGACGTCCTGCGGGGCGGTGACGTTGCCGAGCGACTTGCTCATCTTGCGGCCCTGCTCGTCGAGCACGAAGCCATTGGTCACCAGGGCGCGGAACGGGGCGATGCCGCGCGTGCCGACCGCCTCCAGCAGGCTGGACTGGAACCAGCCGCGATGCTGGTCGGAGCCTTCCAGGTAGAGGTCGGCCGGGAACGGCAGGTCGTCCCCGCCGAGCACGAAGGCGTGCGTCGAGCCGCTCTCGAACCACACGTCGACGATGTCGCGCACCTGCTCGTAGGCGTCCGGATCGCGGCCCTCGCCCAGGAAGCGGCCCGGCGGCGAGCTGTACCAGGCATCCGCACCCTCCGCCTGGAACGCCTCGACGACACGCGCCATCACCGCCGGGTCGCGCAGCACCTCGCCGCTGCGCTTCTCGACGAACACCGCGATCGGCACCCCCCAGGCGCGCTGGCGCGAGACGCACCAGTCCGGCCGCCCGGCGACCATCGCGGTCAGGCGGTTGCGGGCCTGCGCGGGCACGAAGGTCACGCTTTCCAGCGCCTGCAGGGCACGGGCGCGTATCGGGTCCTCGCCGTCCATGCGTATGAACCATTGCGGCGTCGCGCGGTAGATCACCGGCGCGCGCGAGCGCCAGGAGTGCGGGTACGAGTGCACCAGGGTGCCGCGCGCCAGCAGGCCGCCCGTGGCCTGTAGCGCGTCGGCTACCGGGTCGGCGGCCTTGAAGACGTGGATGCCGGCGAACAGCGGCACGTGCTCGCCATAGCGGCCGTCATCGAGCACGGTCTCCGGCACCGCGATGCCGGCGGCGACGGTGATCGCGAAATCGTCCTCGCCATGCGCCGGCGCCATATGCACCAGGCCGGAGCCCTGCTCGGTGGTGACGAAGCCGCCGGCCAGCAGCGGCACCTCGTGCTCGTAGCCCTGGGCGCGCAGCGGATGCGTGCAGACGGTGCCCTCCAGTGCCGCGCCCGGCAGGGTGTGGACGATCTCGAAGGTGCTGACGCCGGCGGCGCGGGCGAGGCTCTCGGCCAGCTCGACCGCCACCAGCAGGCGTGCGCCCGGACGCGCCAGCGAACCCTCCTCGACCGTGCCCACCTCCAGCACGGCGTAGGTGATCGCCGGGCCGTAGGCGATGGCCCGGTTGCCGGGGATGGTCCAGGGCGTGGTGGTCCAGATCACCACGCTGACGCCCGCCAGCAGGTGCGCGGGCGTCGGATCGCGCAGCACCAGGAAGCCGACCCAGATCGTGCTGCTGGTATGGTCGTGGTACTCGATCTCGGCTTCCGCCAGGGCCGTCTTCTCGACCGGGCTCCACATCACCGGGCGCAGGCCGCGATACAGCGTGCCGTTGAGCAGGAAGCGGCCGATCTCGCCGGCGATGGCGGCCTCGGAGCTGAAATCCATGGTCGCGTAGCGGTGCGCCCAGTCGCCCTGCACGCCGAGCCGGCGGAACTCCGCAACCTGGATGTCCAGCCATTTCTGCGCGTAGGCGCGGCACTCGGCGCGGAACTGCAGGATCGGCACCTGGTCCTTGTCACGCCCGGCCTTGCGGTATTCCTCCTCGATGCGCCACTCGATCGGCAGCCCGTGGCAATCCCAGCCCGGCACGTAGCGCACGGCGAAGCCGGCCATGCGGTGCGCCCGGTTGACCACGTCCTTGAGGATCTTGTTCAGCGCGTGGCCGATATGCAGGTGGCCGTTCGCGTACGGCGGCCCGTCATGCAGGGTGAAGCGCGGCCGCCCGGCCTCGGCCGCCCGCAGCTGCCGGTCGAGCCCCTGCGCCGCCCAGCGCGCCAGCGTCTCCGGCTCGCGCCTGGGCAGGTCGCCGCGCATCGGGAACGACGTCTTCGGCAGGAAGACGGTGTCGCGGTAGTCGGTCTCGGTCATGGAGGGCACTCTGTCGAAGCCGGGCGGGGTTCAGGACGCACTGTGCTGCCTCGACCGTCAAAGCATGGTCGGCCAGACCATGCTCCGCTTGACCGAGGAAAGAGCAGCTTTATCGATCAAGTGGGACCGCGGGGCGATACCACCTAAATCGATGCTGCTCCAAGCTTGCGCAACAGATACTCGCGTGCCTGCGCGGCATCGCGGGCGATCTGCGCGCGCAGCGCGTCGAGCCCTTCGAAACGCTGCTCGGCGCGCAGCAGCGTGTGCAGCGCCACCGACACCTCCAGCCCGTACAGGTCGCCCTCGAAGTCGAACAGGTGCACCTCGAGCCGGCTCTCCGGCCCGGAGTTCACCGTCGGGCGGCGGCCGATATTGGCCACACCCGGATGCGCGCTGCCGTCCGGCAGCCGCACGGTCACCGCATACACCCCGCGCGTCGGCTCCAGATGGCGGCCGAGCGGGACGTTGGCGGTCGGGAAGCCGATCTGGCGGCCGCGCTTGTCGCCGTGCATGACGATGCCGCGCAGCGCCCAGGGCCGGCCCAGCTCCTCGGTGGCGCGCTCGGGATAGCCGTCCAGCAGCGCGCGCCGTATGCGGCTAGAGGAGAGCGGGCCGCCGCTGTCGGCGAGCGGTGGCACCACGGTCAGGCCGATACCGAGCCGCTCGGCCTGCTCGGCCAGGCTGCTCACGTCGCCGCCGCGTCGGTGGCCGAAGGCGAAGTCGGGCCCGCAGGCGAGGTGGCGCAGGCCGAGCGCCCCATGCACCACCTCGCTCACGAAGCGCTCGGCGGACATGTGCGAGAAGGCGTCGTCGAAGCGGATCTGGAAGACGCACGACACCCCGAGTGCCGCCAGGGCGGCGTGGCGCTCGGCGGGCAGGCTGAGCCGGAACGGCGGGTCCTCGGGCCGGAACAGCTCGCGCGGATGCGGCTCGAAGGTGAGCACGCCCAGCCGCACGTCCGGCCTGGCCGCGTGCAGCGTGCGCAGCAGGTGGGCGTGGCCGAGATGCACCCCGTCGAAGTTGCCGAGGGCGGCGATGGCGCCGCGTGCCGAGGACGGGATGTCCTGCCAGTCGGTGTAGAGCTCGGTCATGCGCGTGCGAGGTCCACATGCGCCAGGCCTGCGTGCGGCAAGCCGAAACGGCTCGCCACACCGGCAAAATCGGCGGCGGCGGGATGCCCCGCGCAGGCCGCGGTCGCGTCGGCCGGACGCACCAGCTGGCAGGTCGCGAGGCCGGCGGCGGCGGCGGCATCGAGCTCGGCCGCGATGTCGGAGAGGAACAGGATCGTCCCCGGCGGCCGGTCGAGGCGCCGCGCCGCCTCGGCGTAGCTGGCAGGCTCGCGCTTGCCGCCGATACGTGTGTCCAGGAACGCCGCGAACAAGCCGGTCAGGTCTCCCTCGGGCGTATGCGCGAAGATCAGCCGCTGCGCCGCCTCGGAGCCGGAAGAGTAGACGGCGAGCCGCACCCCGGCGGCATGCCACGCGCGCAGGGCGGGGGCGACGTCGGCATAGAGCTCGCCGGAAAGCGCGCCGCTCTCGTAGCCGTCCCGCCAGGCCAGGCCCTGCAGGAGCTTCAGCGGCGTGACCTTGGCGTCCGCGTCCATCCAGGCCAAGCACTGCGCCAGCGGGTCCGCGTCGGGCGCCAGCACACGGATCGCCTCGATCGCGCCCGCGACCTGCGGCTCGTCGGTGCGCCGGAGCAATCCCGGGAGTGCCGCACGTGCGTAGGGGAACAGCACCCGGTGGACGAAGGCGATCGGCGTGGTGGTGCCCTCGATATCGGTCAGCACCGCGCGCGGAATCTGTGTCAAGCTGCCACTCCAGGGCGAGTGCGACCCCGCAAGGTCAGGAGACCGGGAACCGCTCGTTGATGGTGTCGCCGGTATAGTGCGCGACCCAGCCGGTGCTGTCGGTGAACACCCGCAGGGCCGTCACCTGCGGCGCCTCGCCGGCATCGAACCAGTGCCTGACGCCGTGCGGGACCGAGATCAGGTCGCCGGCGGTGCAGTTCGCGTCATGGACGCGGCCATCCACGTGCATGATGAAGCTGCCCTGGCCCTGCACGAAGAACCGCACCTCGTCCTCGGTATGGACATGCTCGGAAAGGAACTTCTGGCGTATCGCCGACAGGTTCGGGGTCGAGGCGTCCAGCCTGATCACGTCCGCCGAGCCGGCGCCGCTCTCGCCCATCAGCCGGTCGAGATGCGGCCGGTAGGCGGCCAGGATGGTCTCCGGGCTGTCCTGCGGAAAGACCGCTACCGGGCTGTCCCAGGGCTCGAAATGCACGCCGATGGCGGCCAGCTCCGTCGCGATGCGCGCCACGTCCTCGGTGCGCAGGACCGTCTCGCCCGGCGCCTTCTCGTCGAATACGGTCAGTCGGCTCATCGTTCCAGCTTTCCTCGTTCCAGCGTGCAGGCCAGCAGGAACTCGCGTGCCTCCAGCCGTGTCAGCGCCAGCTCCATCGATGGTCCCCAGACATACACCCCATGCGCCCGTATGAGGTAGCCCACGGTCAGGGAGGGCAGCATCGGCGCGATCGTGCCGCACAGCCGTGCGATCTCCTGGTCGTTGTCCAGGATGGGCAGGCGCGCGTGCAGCCTATGTGCGCATTCCGCGAACGCCTTGAGCAGCTCGTAGCCACCGAGCACCAGCTCCAGTCCCGGCTGAGCCATCGACAGCACCGTCGCCGCGACCGAATGCCCATGCACCACGGTCCATACGCCGACCGGCGGCCACGATCTCGTCCGCCGCGTCGTTCCAGGCGGGATCCTCGGCCTCCCGCATGCCTGCCCTTCCGGAGCGGCTCAGCTACGTCGGACCGGCTCCTGCACCGGGGCTTGCGCGGTACCCGTCGAGGTCACGGTCGGCGATGCGAGGCTGGTCGGAGCCGGATGCGAGGTGTTGTGGGTCTCCATCGACTCGTCCTCGGCCATGTTCCGCTTGAACGACTTCACGCCCTTGGCGAAATCGCCCATCAGCGTACTGACCTTGCCGCTGCCGCCGAACAGCAGCAGAACGACCGCGAGCACGATCATCCAATGCCAGATGCTCAAGCCACCCATGATGCCCTCTCCCCGCGCATTGGCGGATTTCATTAGTTCTCTTGCAAGCACATGGCTCCACGCGCCTGGCCATGCAAGCGTTGTTTACGGGCGCCTGCCCTCGCCGGATGCCTGCCAAGACGGTCTCCTAGACGCGGCGAAGGCGGGCGATCAGGACCTCCGCGGTGTCGAGGTCGGCATCCAGCGCGCTGCTGGCGACGTCATGCGAGAAGCCGGCGCGCGCCAGGGCAGCCAACGCGCGCTGGCGCAGGGCCTGGGCGGCTTCGGGCTGGTCGTCCTGCGCATGCCGGCTGAACGGGCCGATCCGCCGCCTGCGTGCCTGCAGCAGTGCGGCGGCCAGTTCCGTCTGCGCGGGGTCGTCGAGCGCCTCGGACTGCGCCGCCTGCACCGCCTCGTGGATGCGCTCCGCATCGACACCACGGCTGGCGAGGTGGGCCTCGATGGCACGCCCGGAACGGCCACCGCGCGCGAGCGCACGCGCCCGGCTCTCCGCGAACACCGCGTCGTCGACGGCGCCGACCCGCACCATGTCGGCGACCACCACCCGCACGTCCTGTCTGGCCTGCTCCTGCGCCGGCCGCACCTGCTCCGGGTCGCCGCCGGCATCGAGCATGCGGCGCGCCCATCGTGCCACACGCCGGTCGAGTACGCGGGCGAGCCCTGCCTCGCTGGTGGCGAACCGGGCGAGATGCGCGAGTGCGGCCTCGCGCAGGCCGCTGCGGGAAGGTACCGGACCGGCCGCCGGCCTGGCAGGCGACGCTCCCGCCGATGACGCCCGTCGCGTCAAGATGCCTCAGGACGCGCCGATCCGGGACCGGTCATAAGTCTAACGGCGTGCCTTGCGTGCGGCGTAGCGCTTGTCGCGTGCAGCCTTCTGCTCGAGCTTGACGAGCGCCTCCTGGCGAGTGGCCTCGCGTGCGGCGGCTTCCTGCTCGGCGGTCCGGGCGGCTTCCGCGGCGACGGCGGCGGCACGCTCGGCGGCCAGGCGGGCGGCTTCCTCCTCGCGCTGCTTGCGTCGCTCGACCATGCGGATCTCGCGTGCCTCGGCCACCGCGAGGCGTTCCGCCTGCCGCGCCAGCACCTCGGGATCGTCCGCAGCGGGACGCGTCTTGAACTTGGCCAGCAGGGCCGTCTTGGCTTCGGCGGAGACGCGCTGGCGCTCGCTGAACTTGTTGTCCTTGAAAATGGTGGTGACCCTTTGGCTGGTGATAGGCTGGGTGCTGATGTGCCGGCGATGCCGGTAGCTGGCGCTCGGCCGGGGCGGTTTCTAGCCGTTGCTGCGATACGGTGTCACCACCATATACAGATGGCCCATAGGCCGTTCTGCGAGATTATGCCATAATATGGATGATTTGAAGTCGCGGTGCTCGCGCCGCAACCGAGGGGATGACCATGCCGCAACGCTTTCCACGTCATGCCAACATGGCGGGGAGCCAGTCATGAACGTCTTCAAGCCGGCTACCAGGACTGCGATGACCGAGGCGCAGGTGCGCAAGGCTGCCGCCAACACCGCGGGACACGAGAAGACCGCCGACGCCGATCCCTTCGGCGAGGGCGACGCGGTGGTCTATGCCGCCCACGGCGTCGGCCATATCGATCGTATCGGCCTGGAAGAGATCGCCGGGCACAAGCTGGAGGTCATCCAGGTCTCGTTTTCCGACAACCAGATGACGCTCCGCATCCCGCTCGCGCGGGCACGGGCGTCTGGGTTGCGCAAGATCGCCAGCAAGGAGATCGTCGAGAAGGCGATGGCGGTGATCCGTGGCAAGCCGCGCATCAGCAAGGCGCTCTGGGCGCGTCGCGCCGTCGAGATACAGGCGCGTATCAACTCCGGCGACCTGCTGCAGGTGGCCGAAGTGGTGCGCGACCTGCAACGCCACGTCGATAACCTGGAAGGCAGCTTCAGTGAGCGCAAACTGTTCGAGTTGGCCTTGGATCGCTTCGGCGCCGAGATCGCGGTCGTCGAAGGCAATGACAAGATCGCGGTGCTGGACCGCCTGACGGCGACGATGAAGGCGGCCTGATCCGGCCCAAACCGGTCTCCGCCTTCCGTAACGGAAGGCAGAGACCGCCCGGCATGCTCAGGACGGCTCGTCCTGGGCCGTCGTGCTGTCTGCGTGCTCCGGTGATGCGGCGGACTCGGTCTTGGCCTGCTCCGTCACGTCTTCCTTCTCGCGGCGCTTGGCTTCCTTCTTGGCAAGCTTCGCACGCAGACGCTCCGCTTTCTGAAATCCGTAATTGACCTTGAAGGTCATTCGTCCTCCTTCAGGTGACCTTGAGATTAACGGCAGACACACGGCCCTTCTGGCCGCTTTCCAGGTCGAAGCTGACCGCCTGGCCATCGTTCAGGCCTTGCAGTCCTGCGCGCTCTACGGCCGAGATATGCACGAACACATCACTGGATCCGTCCGAGGGCTGGATGAAGCCGTAGCCCTTCGTCGCATTGAACCACTTAACCGTGCCGTTGGGCATGGCCTATCTCCCGATTTCGGAGGCCACCGCAACGACGACCCATCTGCTCGACCACTGTGGAAGCACCGATACGCCATTATGTCGACGATCCGGGCGCATGCCTACCCCTGGGCCTCCCCCCGGCTGGTTTGACTTGGTCCAAACGCGCACGGCATCATCGGCTTCTAAATAACCTTGGTTACCTCAGCCGCAAGACAGCCTTGGGCGAAACAGGACCCGATCGATGATCCCCTCGCTGATGCCGACCTACAACCGCGCCGACGTCGCGTTCGAGCGTGGCGAAGGCGCCTGGCTGTATACCGCGGACGGACGCGCCTTCCTCGATTTCGGCGCCGGCATCGCCACCTCGTCGCTCGGGCATGGCCATCCGCACCTCGTCGCCGCCATCGCCGAGCAGGCGGCGCGGGTGATGCACGTCTCCAACCTCTACCGGGTGCCGCAGGCCGAGCGCCTCGCCGCGCGGCTGGTGGAAGCGTCGTTCGCCGACAGCGTGTTCTTCTGCAACTCGGGTGCGGAAGCCAACGAAGGCATGGTCAAGATGCTGCGCCGCGCGATGTTCGCGACCGGCCGGCCGGAGCGCACGCGCATCCTGTGCTTCGAGGGCGCCTTCCACGGACGCACCCTGGCGATGCTCTCGGCAACCGGCAACGAGAAGTACCTGCAGGGCTTCGGGCCGCCGGTGGAAGGCTTCGACCACGTCCCGCTGAACAACCTCAACGCGGTGCGCGACGCCATCACCCCGGAGACCGCCGCCATCGTCGTCGAGCCGATCCAGGGCGAGAGCGGCGTGCGCTCGGCGGATGCGCGCTTCCTGCGCGAGCTGCGCAGCACCTGCGACGAGTTCGGCCTGCTGCTCGGCTTCGACGAGGTGCAGAGCGGCATGGGACGCACCGGCAAGCTGTTCGCGCACGAGTGGGCCGAGGTACGCCCGGACGCGGTCTCCACCGCCAAGGGCATCGGCGGCGGCTTCCCGCTCGGCGCCATCCTGGCCACCGAGCCGGTGGCGCGCCACCTGACGCCGGGTTCGCACGGCACCACCTTCGGCGGCAATCCGCTGGCCTGCGCCGCCGGCAACGCGGTGCTCGACATCGTGCTGGCGCCCGGCTTCCTCGAGCAGGTCGGCCGCACCGGCGAGGCGCTGCAGGACGGGCTGCGCGCGCTGGTCGAGGCCGCGCCGGACGTGTTCGCCGGCATGCGCGGGCGCGGCCTGATGATCGGCCTGGCCTGCGTCCTGCCCAACGCTTCGCTGCAGGCCGCCTGCCTGCAGGAGGGGCTGCTGGTGGTGGCGGCCGGCGACAACGTGCTTCGCCTGGTGCCGCCGCTGGTGGCGACACGCGAGGATGCCGACGAGGCGGTGCGCCGGCTCGGCCTGGCCGCGGCCAGGCTGCGGCCAGGCCAGCGGGCGGCCCAGTGACCGGCGCGCGGGCGGCGCGGCTGCCCGCCACGCCTTTCCAGCAGCCCGGCCCGCGGCATTACCTCGACGTGCGCGACCTGGATCGCGGCACGCTCCGCGCGATCCTCGACGCGGCGCTGGCCATGAAGCGCGCGCAACGGGGCCGCGCCTATCCGCTGCACCCCGGACGCCCGCTCGCCGGACGCACGCTCGGGCTGATGATGGAGCGGCCCTCGACGCGCACCCGGGTATCGTTCGAGGTGGCGATGCGGCAGCTCGGCGGCGACGTGATCGTGCTGTCGCCGCGCGACACCCAGCTCGGACGCGGCGAGAGCATCCCCGACACCGCGCGGGTGCTGTCGCGCTTCCTCGACGTGCTGGTGCTGCGCACCGACGACCCGCGCAAGCTGCACGAGATGGTCGCGCACAGCTCCGTCCCGGTCGTCAACGGCCTGACCGCCGCCTCGCACCCGGTGCAGATCCTGGCCGACATCCTCACCTTCGAGGAGCATCGCGGCCCGATCGGGGGACAGGTGATCGCCTGGTGCGGGGCCGGCAACAACGTTGCCGCCTCCTGGATCGAGGCGGCGATGCGTTTCGGCTTCACGTTGCGGCTGGCGACCCCGCCCGACCTGGCGCCGGCACGCGAGGTGCTCGACTGGGCGGCGGCGCAACCCGCCTCCGGCGGCGGCTCGGTCTCGCTCACGCACGATGCCGCGGAGGCGGTGGCCGGCGCGCGCTGCGTGGTCACCGATGCCTGGGTATCAATGTCCGACGACCCGGGCGAGGATTGGGCCGGGGCACTGCAGCCGTACCGGGTCGACGCCGCGCTGATGGCCCGCGCCGCGCCGGACGCGCTGTTCATGCACTGCCTGCCGGCGCATCGTGGCGAGGAGGTCACCGCCGAAGTCATGGACGGACGCTGGTCGGTGGTGTTCGACGAGGCCGAGAACCGGCTGCACGCCCAGAAGAGCCTGCTGCTCTGGACGCTGGGCGGTGCCGGCTGGCGCGCGCTGGCGGATACCGACGCCGATGCCGCGAGACAGGGAGCCGCCCCATGACCGAACCTCTGAACGCCACGCCCTCCACGACCGAGGACGTGCCGGCGGCACCGGGCTGGGTCGAGCAGGCGGTGGACGAGATCTTCGAGGCCTCCTCCGGCCTGCCCAGCCGTCCCAGCCTGCGCGGCCATCGCAACGCCTACCTGGATTGCCTGGCCGCGGCCGGGCGCGGCGGCGATATCGACGACCAGCACGACCGCTGCCGCCAGCGCCTGCTGGCCGCCCTGGTCGAGCAGGAGGGGGTCTCCGCCGAACTGGCGCGCACGCTGGAGCAGAAGCTCGAGGCGCTGGAGGCCGAGATCAGCGCGCGCATCTAGCTCCCCACGGTCCCGCCTATGGCGATCGGCCACGCCGCTGCCTATCTTGCCGGCATGGTCGACACACCCGCCTTCCTCGATACCAACCGCCCGGACGTGCCCGACATCGTGGTGCCGCGCGGGATCACCCCGTTCTTCCTGCCGAACCGGCCGGTTCGGGGGCGGCTGGTCCGGCTCGGCCCGCTCGCCGAGGCACTCCTGTCGCGTCACGACAACCCCGACCCGGTCGCCCGGCTGGCCGGTGAGGCGCTGGCGCTAGTCGCGGGCCTGGCCTCGGCGCTGAAGTTCCGCGGCTCGTTCAGCCTGCAGGCCAAGGGCGACGGACCGATGTCGATGCTGCTCGCCGACTGCACCGAGGCCGGCGCGCTGCGCTTCTACGTGCGCACCGACGCCGACCGCATCGCCGCCCTGCAGGACACGGACTCGCAGCCTAACGCCGCCACCCTGCTCGGCAGCGGCTACCTTGCCTTCAGCGTCGACCAGGGGGCCGAGACGGAGCGGCACCAGGGCATCGTCTCCATCGAGGGCGAGTCGCTGGCGGCGATGGCGCAGCACTATTTCGAAACCTCTGAGCAGCATGACTGCGTGGTGCGCCTGGCCTGCCGCAAGACCCCGGCCGGCTGGCGTGCCTCCGCGCTGGTGCTGGAACGCATCGCCCATGAGGGCGGCATCGTCGGTGACGACCTCGGCCTCGAGCTGAGCCACGGCGCCAGCGAGGAGGCCGCCGAAAGCTGGCACACCGCGGTGATACTGGCCACGACGCTCAGCGACGACGAGCTGCTGGATGACGGGCTGCCGGCCGAGGCGCTGCTGTTCCGGCTGTTCCACAGCGAGGGCGTCGCCGCAGACATGCCGCGTGCGCTGGCCTATGGCTGCCGCTGCTCGCGGGCACGGCTGGCCGGTATCCTGGAGGGCTTCCCGACCGAGGACCTCGACCACATGATGGTCGAGGGCGACATCGTCATGACCTGCGAGTTCTGCAACCTCGACTTCCGTTTCCCCCGCGAGACCGTCAAGGGCAACGGCTGAGCCGGCGGCGGGTCGGGCATTTGTGCCGATGTCGCAACTTGTGCGAATGCGGGAGGATTTGTAGCGTCTGCTGCGCGCGGAGCGGCATCGCCCCACCAGGCCGATGTTTCCGGGATCGGGCGGGTCGTGGTCCCGTCATGCTGCAGAACGGGAGAAGCGGTTTGCCTTGCTGGCCGGTTTCGCATCGCGACGGGATATACCAGGTCACCGACAGCGAGGGGGTGCTGTATCCCATCACGCTCGGCCGCAGGCCGGTGGCCGATTTCAATCCGGGCTGGCGTCCGGTCGGGCTGCAGACCGGGCTGCCGCCGTTCCACCTGCTGGAACTACGCAACGAGGACCAGCCGGACCCGGATGCGGTCTGGTACCTCAGCGAAGAGCTGGACTACCTGGTCAACACGCCACGCCAGTTCAGCCCGGAGCAGACCGCGAGCCTGGTATCCGGCCTGTCCCCGCTGCTGCGCGACATCTACGAGCGGACGCTGTGCGCGGCGCAGCCCGAGGTGGCGCCATCCAGCCACGCCTTCGACGGCATCAACCCGCGCGTCGTATGCGAGCTGATCGGCGTCGTCGTAGGCGCGGCACTCACGCCGCCGGAGGTGGTGGCGGCGCACCGGCTCGATGGGGCCAGCGCGCACTACATGGCCAACGGCGTGCGCCTGTCGGCGTCGCT
>JAABUQ010009209.1_pt1 | contig 13454 bp, 10 predicted proteins | sample 5560001 | NCBI WGS metagenome assembly JAABUQ01 (sample SAMN10711888, study PRJNA513371) | rock metagenome | isolation source: Antarctica rocks | place: Antarctica: Victoria Land, Finger Mt nord | collected 2015-12-18 | reverse complement strand
CTAAATGGTGAGAGCAAGGCTTTGACCTGTGGGTATTTGCATGCTGTTACATAAGTGATTTTTAATGCTTTGCATATTCCCTTTGCCGTCACTTGTTCTCCTCTTTCTCTCATTTGAGTAATGGTTGCCTCCACACATGCTACCAATTCTCGTTCGCGCTCCGCTCGTTTACTCACCTGAATTTGCCCTCTGCGCTTCTTACGAAGTTCTGCCAACCCAGTCATCACTCCAGGAAGTTGGCATAAAAGGCGACGATTGGTCTGAAGTAGCCGTCCTAATTCATCAGCACTCAAGGATTTTCCTTCTTGTTCCATTTGCTTCATCGCTTGTGGAATGCATGGAAAGAGTTCTGCCTGACGGCATACTATGCGCTCCCGACGTTGTGGCAAAAGCTTACTGGGGATATGGGTCAATACGCTTTGGACTTCAGAGTAGAGCGATATCAGCTTAAGTGGAACACGCAGACGATCTGCGATCACTTGACGTGTAACAGGAAGATCGGCTTGTGCCATCTCCCGCTGCATTGTTGTGATGCGCTCTGCCAGAACTGCTCCCATCTGGCGCGCCTCAGGCGTTTCACAACGCTCTGGGTCTTGTAAAAGGGCGTTTTCAAGCCATATCCCCTCATCAAAGAGCATGCGGAAGTTCGCATCTATGGCTTGCAGGCGATGAAGGTAACCTAGCAATGGTCTACCATGATCCATTTGCTCTCCCGGTTTTCCTACCGCACGTTGCATAAACGCCAGTTGTTGGCGTACCAAGGTTCGACGGAGGGATAGTGGTAAGGAATCACTTGGTTCAGACAGCAAATAGGTGAGATCTTCTGTTAGGGACTGTACATGCGCCTGTTCAAAGGGAGACAACGGCACGCTTTTTGCACAGCAGAGGTCGGCATGACAAAGAGTACATCGCCCAAGTCTGAAAGGAGCGTTGAATAGAGGCATAGCTTTTCTACATTGTGGGCAAATATCCCACAAACGACAGCTATGAAGGGCACATCCTGAGAGAAAGGAAAATCGCCACGATAAACGGTAATAGGGATATTGCTGTTCAGCTAAACATTGTGGGCAAAAGCGCAAAGATCCTGCTAAGCTGCCCGCAAGGAAGGTTCCCATCCCGTGTGCTATTGGTTCTCGACCGAATCGCACTACTAAGTAGTGGAAAGTCGTTGCCAACAAGTCCTTTTTTGAGCAAGTAAGTGCAGTCTCAAGATTGTTCAAAGGTCGAGGAGCATGATCAAGTAGGGCGTTTTTGTCAGGTGGGTTTCGATACTGGATTGAAAGTGTAAGTGTTGTATGCAATCCGTACATGCAGGTAAGGCCATTGGCTCCTGCGTTGCGCATAAGTAGACTAGTCAAGGTTTCTTGTGGTTGTGGCTTAAGCCGTATTGGGAGAGTGTCGAAGACATATCGCGAATGCATTATTACTTCTTTCTATAGGTATATTGCTCGAAGCGTACTCTTTCTGACGTTTCTAGCAGGACTCCTGAAACGCCAGCTAGTCACGGTCAGGGATAGTGGAGCTGCCTAATACCATTCGTGAGAGATAGCTTTTCAGCGATTCAAGAGGTTGTATAGACAGAAGGACTAGCAGCACATCAAAGCCACAAGATGTTTCTATGACTACCCTGCGACCTCACTTATGACCTTCTCCGGCTGCACTAAAAAGTCTGTTACCCTTTTCCTCTGGACATCCTTCCATGTCTTCTCCAGGATATCTGGTGTGAGGCAAGGAAGATTTGTTTCTATAGCCCTCCTGCTAGCATCGCGAATAAGAATCATGATATCACGGAGAATCCCTCCCGTAGTCAATTCGACGAACTTTGCAGGTCCATCTACCTGCCTCGACCCTTCCTTTAACGTATGAAGGGCCAAGTGCGATGACTGTGTAAACGGAAGCAACAGTTCGATAGATGCTAGCAAGCCACTAAGTCTTTCTCCTGTATATCGAGGTAGCTCAAAAAAGTCATTCCAGCGACCAGCTACTTCTTCATCTCCCATCACCCAAGAAGTTGGGTTACACGAAGCACAGATGATAGGAACACCTTGCGTCCTGTTAGAAAGGTCTAGCACACGGCGCCGCATTTCTGGATGTGAAATATGCTCAACTTCATCTATCAGAATCAACTCTACACCACACTGTTGGAAGTACAATGCTAGCTTCTGATTCAGTTCTTCTTCCGAATCCCCTTGTAAATAGGTCAGACCGCATTCTAGGATCATCCTTTGAAGGAGTGCTTTCGGTGTCTTATTACTTACTGGGGCATCAACTTTGATAATCGGGACGAAGTTACAACTTTCTCCCACTACAGGAAGGTTTAGTGCCGATAGCCAGTTTAAGTAGGTAGTCTTACCCATTCCTGATGGTGCCCCCAGCAAAAAGTTACGTTGCTGTCCAAGTGATTGATATCCAATCACATACTTCACCTTCTCATGCAATTCCCACAAATCGGGAGTCATCATGAAAATGAAATTTTCTAGCCACAACAATTTCTCCTCTTTCGAAAGTCCTACAAATTGCTCCCTTAGATTTTGCCGAATGCCTTTAAAACCACTCTGAGCCTTTTCGGAAATCTCTAATGGTTCTCTTACAAGCCTCATCCTGAGACGTTTACGCAGAATACCAATCTGATCGCCGCGCTGAATATCCATCCTCTTATTGGGAGAAAGATTGCGAAGGCGTGCCTTCAATTGCTCATCTTCACGCAACCATTCGTCCTTCCACTCCTGCATCTGTGTCAAACGCAGACGAACATTAAACTTCTCATCCACAATCGCAGTTACTATTTCATACATAAACTACCTATCCCTCGATTTAGTTACTTGATGCATGACGGGTGAAACCAGTAATGTACCGATCATATTCCTCCTCATCAGCTGTCGAAACTTGCTCTATTGCCTTGCTCATCTCGCCGATGTCTACCTTGGATGATGACTTTAAGTTACCCTTCCTTGCTTTTCGTTGTGCTTCCTTCTTCTCGGCTTTCCTCTTATCAAATAGTTCACGCAGTTCATTGAGATAAGCTACCCAATCCCTAACCGCCTTTCCATCGTTATGTGCTAGTTCTTTCGCCAGTTCACGTTCCCAGAGGCTCACTAATTTGTACTCATTATTCGCTAAGCGCAGTTCTTTTGCCCGCACATCGCAAACGAACTTCCCATCTCGAAAGATCGCAAGGCGACTAATATCTGAAGGATCATATCGAATACCTAATTTCACTGGTTTATCATTGATATCTTTAGATGGAACCTTACTCAGTCCAAGGGACCAGTAATGCATACCGAATAAACTAATACCTTTCTGATTTTTCTCACGTTTTTGAGGGTGCAAACGCCAGAAGAGCCTTTCAACGTCAATTGATGGGTATGGGATAGGAGGAGGTGTCGATTGCAGTCCCTGGTCCCACTTCTCGTTTGGACTCATACCCAACTCGCTATGCTTTGTGTTCTGATAGGTAACGATCTCGTCGAGAATAAAGCGGTAGACATCTTGATAGAGCAAACAGGCTCTCTGCGCCGCATTGCGAATATCCTTGGGATGACTTGACTGAATTGCACCTTCCAATCTCTCCTTGACACGTGCCGAAAGAGTCCCAAAGAAGCGCTCAATAAGCGCTCCATAACGAGCTTTGTATGGCTTGCGAAATACAAGATCGATGCTGTTATACTTGCCATCCATGCTGATTTCTCGTGCAAGGGCCTCTAAGCTATGCGAATGATGGCACCAGGCGTTATCTAACGACAACTGAAGTGGAATACCCTGACAGGGCCATTCTCCTACGATACCAAGTTCTTTAAATCCAGACTTCGGAAAGATAGCATTTTGAAGTGCCTGTTGGATAGATTCGATGCATGGATCTTCATAGAGCAAAACAAAACCTAATATGGATCGGGAGTACGCGTCGATCAGTACAGTAAGCCATAAGCGTCTAGGCTCACTCCGCGTTTCCTCATCGACCACAAATACCTTGAGACGATGATGATCAGCAAACACATATTGTAATGGTCTGGTTGCCATAGAGACGAAAGTATCGAAGATCATCTGCTCATGTTCCCACATCTCTTCCCCGTACCGCTCTATTACAAGAGCTTTCCCTTCGTCAGGACGCCGTTCCCAATTATTGACATATCTGTATAACCAGGCTCTAGATGGGAGTTCCACAGGTGAGAGAAAACGCTTCTTCTCAAGATTCGCTTCGATAGCATCTATAGATAACTTAGGATTGAATAGCTCTAAGATAAGATCTTGCGGTACATTCGCTTCACATTTAGACAGGTCGAGCCATTTCCCTTTGTTCCTCGTATGGTCAGATTCCATGAACGCATACAGTGATTGTTTTGTAATGGCAGGCTTGCGTTTGTAGTAGTGTATAATAGCACTATCAACAAAATGTAATTGTGAGTCAGTGAAGCGTGTATGATTGCGATTGGCGTGTAAGAGGGAGGCTGCAATTGCATCTCGATTACCATTATATCTACGGATCAGGTCATCGTATTTATAATATGTACTTCGTCCAAATTTTAGCTGCCGACAAGCAGTATTAAGCAACTCAGTACGCGCCAATGTTTTACCTTCTTCCAGATCTTCTCTCTCTATCTTATCCATCACCTGCTCTATTTGTTTTGCCTTTATTACTATTGTCTCTGCCTTGTTAATTGCCCATTGAGGTAGTGTAGTCTCAGCAGTCGGCTTTGGGGTAGGATACGAGATACCCATCTCAACACGCAATTTATCCAGTGTAGGAGCAAATACTGGAGGTGAACCGTTACGGGACTCTGGTTTGTAAAGTTCATCTACACGTAGCTGAGTTGTTGTCCCAGGTATTGTAGTATTTTCGACCTCTATAAAAATGAGGTTACGTGATACAATGCAGTATGTACGATTCTGCCAAGACATAAACCATCCTGGCTTTAGATTTTCCTCAATCGTTGCTATAGTGCGAGTTGTACGGGCCATAGCTAATCCCCTCCTGGAAGCCAAACATAGGTATTTGACGTTGGAACTCCATCAACAAATATGAGTGAACGAAGGTCAGTGCCGATCTTTCCATGCCACATCAGATGATAAATTGCAAAAGATACGGTTGCAGATGGCAAATCTAGGTCTTGAGAGATAGAGCTAATGAGTTGACTAAGTAATATGTGTTGACCAATGCCAAATTTCTTAAACACTGCATGAGTCACATCTACCTGCAAATAAATGCTAGGACGATAAGTATATAATGCAAGCAAGTTTGCACCTTCAGTATCATTTGGCAAGGACTCCTCAGTATGTACTACATATTTCCAGCCCTCCTCATCACAGTATTTTTGCGCTCCTTTCTCTCTACGCTGTGCATTGGACAATAATCGCCGCTCCAATAGTGTCACCTCGTGTATTTCGATTACCCCATCCCATCGCCACACCTGAAAATCAGGCACATATGTATATGATTTATCTTCCGAGTCAACGTAGCTAATCCGCAGAGGTTGACTTCGATAGTTCTTGACTCGCGAGTCGCGATCAATGCGTAGTGCTAATTTGCGCTCAGCGTAAGATTCGCACTGTACAGTTTCACCGTTCTTATTAGTAATGGCATAACGGCTATTATTACCAATTGCAGCAACGCGACGTACATTGTTTTCAGGCGGTTTTCGTTTGAGTCCCATAAACCTCTCTCCCTAAAGTGATTCCTTACTTATGATAACGACATTTGAACAAATATTCGCAGGAAGTGGCAAGAAACGCCTTTTTTATAAAAATACTTAATGAGATATTGCGACAGCTTTCAATGCATTCAGTGAAAAGCATCCCTATTAACACATTTAGGAAAAGAGTTTTTTCACCTCACGTATTTTAGGCAAGGCAGTAAAACTATGATGACAATGTTGGCACTGATATCTTTGTGAACCACTTCGGTTATAACCACCACGAGTAATGTATTCATTTTGCTGGCAAATGGGACAAAGAGGCAAAAGTGTCGTAGGAACGTGATCAGAACCAGATATAACCTCATTAAATACCTCTTTCAAGCTAAGTCGCAAAAAGTGAGCATATTTGAAATAGCTTTTAAGCGTTGCTCCTCTATGTGGAAAATTTCCACGTTCGATGCCTTCTACTACTGTCAAGGTTAACCCAATATGTTTTGCTACTTCTGTCGCAGTAAGTTGGTTCTTTTGTCTAAGATAGAGAAACCGTCGGCCTACGCGTTTAATAATGTTACGGCCATCTCCTTCCCACGATTGAGGGGTCAAGAGAAATATAATATCGTCATAAATATGTATGGCTGTTTTTATCTCTGTTTCATCTAAAATCGAAGAAGTGACACACACTTCTAGACTCTTTTGGCACTCAGGGCAGCAGCCTAATTTAAATGGGGTAGTAAAGAGGGGAATCAGTGTATAACAGTGTCCACATGTTTCCAGTAACTGACACTTATGTTTGTAGCAGATGATGAATGTAAAAAATCTCCACGAGAGCGGGTAGTACTTTACGGGTTGTTCAGCGAGACATAGTGGGCAGTAGCGTAGGTACTGACTAACACACCCGGATAGAAAGCGACTCGTGGGCTGGGGAAGTACTGAACGTCCAAACTTAGCAGCAATATGAAAGAAGGTAGTCCTTCGCAAAGCTTCCTCATTACAGACTCCTACTGTCATCAGCTGATCAAATGATATAGGTGGATAATCAGCTATGTCTCTAGTAATCCTCACAACTTGATGCGGGAAGCTTAAAGCAGATATGCCATCTATAGATGAAATACCATTCAATTCAGCGAGGCGCATTAAGTAGCTCGTAAGTGACTCGAGATACTCTGGCTTTGGATGAAGTGGTAGTACGTCGAAATAGTAGGTCATGATGAGCTATTGCACTTTCACTAAAATCATAATGCTTCCATTTGTCCTGACATTAGATACCATGAGAACCCATCAAAACTCTCTTGAGAAAATACCAACTGTTTTTTTTAAGGCATCTCGTTCTTGCCGGAGCATCTCAATCTCTATTCTGAGCTGCTGCACCTCTTCTTGGGCCATGCGGACCCCAGTACCAAGCATTCCTAAGTTGTCTTGCCTCATAAACTGTTTGCACCAGCGATATAAGTTGCTATCGGCTACATCTAAATCGCGTGCAATATGACTCATGCTTTTGCCACTCGTCTCCACTAACCGAACAGCACTCATCTTAAACTCTAGCGAATAAGCTTTCGGCTTCTTCAGCATCTTGCCCTCCCTTTGACATTTACCTTCCTCTATCTACTAACTTTAGATAGAGGTTAATCCAAATCGTCAGGTACCTCTTCTATTAGCTCCCCTGGCGAGACTCCTAAAGCTCTGGCAAGCTTACCAAGTGTCTCTGTTGTCGTAATGTAGTAAGGGTCTTTAAACATTCGCTTCACTGTGTTATAGGCGACATCTGCATCCCTTTGAAGTCTCCCCATACTAAAGCCCTTTTCTCTGGCGACTTCTTTGACTCGTAAGCGTACTACCATAAGCTCCGTCCTCGTCTGTCGTAACCAGAATTGTAACAGTTTTCGCTTATTGACAACACTAGCCAGCTACTGTCTCACATGCATGTGAGGTCGTATATGTCAATCAAACATTTTGAGAAGTACTACAACTGCAAAATATTTTCTTACAACAATAAAATGGACACATATGGGTACTCCTATAAGTAGGACTACTATTATAGCATTACCTACATGGGTAGTTCTATTGTGGGAAGTAGCTTGCTACAATCTTGTTAAACAATGGGTGAGAAAACGAGATATGTCAGTACGCTTACGAGTCAAAGAGGTTGCGAAAGAAAAGGGCATCAGTATGGGCAAGCTCCATAGGCAAGCAGATGTGTCTTATAAGACGATCAAGCGCATCTACTCTGACCCCTTTTACGCCACAACAACCATTACTCTTGGTAAGCTTGCTAAAGTCCTTGGCGTTCCACCAGGGAATTTGATTGAAGAAGTATCAGATGACGCTGAAGAGGATGGAACGATAGAAAGTTGATGGGGAAAGTCTTCAATGGCAATCAAGAGAAGTGAACTTTATAGCTCACTGGGGAAAAGTTGTGACGAACTTCGTGGAGGCATGGACGCCTCACAATATAAGGATTAAGTTCTTGTTCTTCTTTTCATCAAGTATGTCTCAGATGGAGTCATATCCTAAGTAAGAGATACCTCCCAGTGCTTTTTATCTCTCTTTAATCGCAATTATTCGATTGCATACTACTCTATTACTTTGTATAATAGATTTTGCAATTTATTTTTACCATACGGTAGTAATAACTCTTTCGTTGAGAGTGAGTTCCTGACAAAGATATGATATTTTCATTCCCCAAGCTATTTCTTGGCAATTTGTCTTACTCATCAAGAACGAATTCCTATCGACTGCTGCATGATACCGAAAGGCGTAGGGCGTGAACCATCTAACAGCGACGAAAGAGACGGTTTGGCGAGCAACAGGCTCATATAGCCCAAAGTTAGCGTCAAAAGCGAGTCTTGTGGAAGAGGCAAAATTGTTTCTTATCACCTATGCTCAATTAGAGGATCTTTCAGCAACGAGTAAGGCACTTATTGACGGTGTTTTACCTCAACGTTCTCGTGAGACGCGAGCCACTATTGTTGGCATTCTCCGTAGAAGGCTTGTGCTCTGGAACCCACCTACTTGGGCACTGGATGATCTTATCACCTTTGCTCATGACGCCAATCCTGATACGCTACGACTGGCACTTTTACTTCATACCGCCCGTCAAGAGAGAGTGCTCTATGACTTTGTACAGCAGGTAATTGTGCCACGCTGGTATTCCAGCATCTACAAGGTTATGCGTTCTGATGTGCAAGGATTTCTTGATAGCGCACAAGAGGAGCAGCCTGAAGTCTTAGGTTGGAGCTATACAACCCGTGAACGGCTCTCTAGTAGTGTTTTAACAGTGCTGAGAGATTGTAAATTGCTCAAGGGCGAGGTTAACAAGCATATTGTTTCCCCTCATGTACCAATACAGGTCGCGCACCATCTTGTTCGTCTCTTGCTTGCGGAAGGGATTGCGGAGAAGGACATCGCACACCACCCCGATTGGAGGCTGTGGTTGTGGGATGAAGCACAAGCTCAAAAGGTGGTAAACACGGTCACAACACAGGAACATGATGCATGGAGGACAGTTTGACGAAGTATACGGAAGACATTGAGCAGAGACTAGAGTATCTTGTACAGCGTTTACATACGAATTATGAGGCTATCGGGCAGAGCAGCGGACGCCCCTTTATTTATTTTGTGTATCATCCCTCTCTGGAACGCTATGTGCAACGTATGGTCGGCGATCTTCTACGAAGCGATGCACAGATTACCGTACACTCACTGGATATCTTGCCACTCACGATTACCGCTTTACAGGGGCGGGAAGAGCTACGTCAGCGTCTCCTGAATGACCCTTTGCGTACTGAGAGTGCCACCGATGCAATTTTGCGTCTTTGGACGCGCAGAATTAGTGGAGAGATTGCGGCAAAGCTTGCGGCGACAACAGCCGATGAACATCCTGTAATTGTTCTCTACAATCTTGCTGCACTGCATCCACTGGGTAATCCGACCTCGCTCATGGAGTTTCTGGCGGAGCAGGAGCCGCGCAACCCACGCACACGCGCGATTGTGCCCGTGGTATTGCTCGTCCCAGGCACACGCCCACCACAAACAAGCCGCCTCTATAACTTTTTAGATCAGGAACGCCTCCAGTTAGGCTTTTATCGGGGAGAAGAGATGTAATGCTTATTCGCGATATCTTTGACACAAAAATTCATGAACGTATCGAAGCCGTGGTAAAAGTCGCTGACCGCGATCCTTTTCTTTTGCTGAGTGAACTCAAAAATCTCGTGGTGACACCACAATGGGAGCGTCACCTCAAGAATATTCTGGAGGCATATTCCGACGCCTTTGACCGCGAGGATGAACGCGATATTGGCATCTGGATTAGCGGTTTTTTCGGCTCTGGTAAGTCGCTTTTGATGAAGATACTTGGCTTGTTGCTAGAGGGTGGTGAAATACAAGGCGAAGTCTTACACGATATCTTCTTGAATCAGTTACCCCAGGCAAGCACCGAACGAGCCGATATCACGCGCTTTCTGGCTGTCTGTGAGCACAAAATTGCGACCTCGCTCGTTGGCGGCAACCTGCATGCACGACAGGCAAAGGCGACAGACCCGCTCGCGCTGATTACATTCAAACTCTTTGCCGAGTCGCGGGAGTACACCAACAATTGGGCCTTTGCGTGGGCTATCGAATATCATATCGACCTCAAGGGACGCACACAGGCATTCCGTACTCTTGCCAGCGAACTGAGTAGTACAGAGTGGCAAGAGATCGCGCAAGATTCGGATATCTATGGCGAGGTACTGAACACGGCGGCGGCACAAATCATGCCTGAACAGTTTAGTGGATCGGCTGCGGTAGCGGAAGCTGTCAAGACCACGTTTCAACTTGGCATTGACGCAAAGGGACTCGTCGAACGCCTACACCGCTGGTGTGTCACACGCGATCAGGCTGGAGTGCGCCATAAGATGTTGGTGCAATTGGACGAACTGGGCCAGTGGATTCGGGGCGGAAGCAATACGACGGACAAGTTGATGGAGGTGCAAGCCCTGGTAGAAACTGCTTCAGGCTTGGGACAGGGACGCATCTGGATTGTGGTCACGGCACACGGCGATGTGCAAGAACTGCAATCAAATGTGCAGCAAGCCCTCTATGCTACCATCAATCAACGTTTTGCGATTCAGTGTAAATTGACAAACGAGGACATCAACGCCGTTGTGCAAGAACGCTTGTTGCGTAAAAAAGCTACTGCAGCGAGTCTGCTGCGCGAACAGTTTCAGCAACATAGTGGCGAACTGATCGACCTGGGAACGCTCAAAAATACGCGCCGTATCTATGTGCCGCCAGATGAACAGAACTTTGCACAATATTATCCCTATTTTCCCTGGACCGTGACCGCTATTCCCAATATCGTGAAGGGGATTGCACAATCGACGGGACGCGATGAAGCCCTGACCGGCTCGAATCGCACGATGATCAGTATGGTGCAATCAGGCATTATTGATACAAAGGGTCTGCTCGATGCACCAATTGGACGTGTGCTTAGCTTGATAGACCTGTATGAACATCTGTCAGGCGATGCTCCAAGTGAGACACGCACCGATTTGAATCGTATTCTCGCCACTGTTCAAGGTGCCAAAGAACTCACGGTGAGTGTTGCGCGTGTGTTGTATCTGCTAGGACGTGACCAGAGTATTCCTTGCTCACTCGACAATATTACGCACGCGCTCGTCAAATCGTTCAGCGACAACATCAGTGTACTACGAACAGATGTCGAGACGGAACTGCAACGTCTGCTTGATGCTGGCTACGCAAAAAAAGTGGGTGAGATCTACGAGTTCCTGAGTACACAACAGCGCACGTTCCAGAGAAAGATACGTGAGCGCGAGGCAGCTCTGTATGATGAAGTCTACGAACTCAGCCAAAAGCTCAAAGAGTATGACAGTGAGGATATGTTTCGTTTCGAGTTGGTGCCTGTCAAAGGCGTCACTGGCGCACGCGAAAAGCTACTCAAAGTCGAACTTGACACACGTGTGATAAAAAACGCGAACAATCCTTCCGCGAATGTGACGGTGCGAGTCTATAGCCCATTGCAACGCTTGCTCGATACGGAGATACAGAGCGATGAGGTATTGAAGCAGCGTTCCAACGAACAGCCTAACAGTTTCTTGTTACGTATGGGGGAGAGCAAAGACTTTCGGCGTCTGCTGGCACGTGCCATTGCCACACGCGAAGTTATCGACGAGACGACGCGTAAGGCAGGCAACGATCCTGAAAAGAAGGTGGCAGAGCAGGCAAACGACGACGCAGAGCAATACAAAAATGATGTGCGTGAGGATTTGAACAACGCGATGCGTGGTAGTGTGCTCTTTTTCCGTGGCTCAACCTACCCCTTGTTGGATGGCACTAGCTCGAATAACGCGGTTCGCAATACGTTAAGCTATCTCTTGCCAGAAATCTATTCGCAGTTCGCGTATCTGCCGCATCGTGTGGTCAACGAAGAGACGGCGGTCAAGGCAGCCCTACGTGACAATACGTCAAACGAGGACCTGCAAAAACTGGGCGTCTTCACGAATGATGGGCAACTGAACATCAGTTGTACGCTGTTAAGTACCTTGCGTGGCAAGTTGCCGCAGGCCGAAAATGATCAAGGTATTATCAGTGCAGACATACTGCGGAGCGATTTAGAAAAACCGCCTTTTGGTTGGGATGGCAACGCGGTAAAAGTTGGTCTCGCCCTACTATTACATGCCGCCCAATGTCGCTTGCTCATTGATGGCAAACCCTTGACCGACCCACGCAGTCCAGAGGTGGAACAGGCTTTGATTAAAGACCTGTCATTTAAGAAACTACGTGTGCAAGGTGTGCGCTCCGACCTCAAATCTTCCGAGCTACAGACGATTCGTGGCTATATCGAAGTCATCTTCAACACCAAAACATTCGCGGTAGCAGCCACACTCAATGCTGACCTCGGCAAGCAGTTAGAGAACCTGACGACAAAAGAACGCACTCTGCACGAGTGGACGGCTACGACCTCCTGTCCCTTACCGACGGTGTTTGAGTCGGGTCGGAGTCTGGTGGCAGAACTCCTGGCGAACGCGGCCTTCTCATCGCGGCTGCCACTCTTTCTCAGCAAGTGGGAGATGCTCAATCAGCATGTGCAGCTTGTCGAGACATTGCAATCGTTCAAAAATGAACATGGCACCACCTTCTTATCCATTCGTGATTTCTACAACACAATGCTCAACGCCGACTCCGAGACGCTCCCCGAAGAGGTACGTACCTTTAGAGATGATTGGTACACCGTAACGAAAGACCGTACCGTGACCGATATGGCAACCTGGAATGCTATCGTGCGAACATGTCGCAACGCACAACAGGCGATCACCAATCAGATTGCGCTGTGGCGACAAGAGGTCGAGCAGGGGCTGACAGAGCTAGAAGCCTCGATCAAGCCATCGCTGCAACAAGTCGGCGTGCCAGATGAGCAACTTGAAACTGAAGTGACCGCACTCGCTGCCAACATACAAGCATTGCGCCAACGTCTTGCGAAACCTGACGTAAGCTATAGCGACATCAAAGGCATTCGTAGTAGCCTTGCGACTATGAGTGTCAACTTACCAAATAAGCTACGCGAAGTACAACAGCGCTATCAACCCAAAGTTACAGAGACACCCCAGGACGTACCACAAGAACTACGCCTCACATGGCGTGACGTTATGGGTGTGGTTCACATTCATTCACAAGACGATGTGGAGCGCGTGTTAACACGCATGAAAGAGCAGATCGAGGTAGCATTGGCCCAACAGAAGAGCATTATTATTGAATAGAATCTCTGTACGGGTCTGATTTATCACACCCTTTCCCAGCACACGAATGTTAGAGGATGTTAAAATATTT
>JAABUQ010009208.1_pt1 | contig 13454 bp, 11 predicted proteins | sample 5560001 | NCBI WGS metagenome assembly JAABUQ01 (sample SAMN10711888, study PRJNA513371) | rock metagenome | isolation source: Antarctica rocks | place: Antarctica: Victoria Land, Finger Mt nord | collected 2015-12-18 | reverse complement strand
AGCATGTTACGGTCCAGTCTCCAAGCATATCGCGCAGATACGTATCATATTCTGATTTCCAGACGTTATTGGGGTTTGCTCATAGTTGGAACCAAAACTCGGAATAGTCTGCTGAACCAGCCTCTAGCGAGCCTCGATGAAGCTCTCAGCTTGGACAGAAAGAAGCAATTTCACGAGGAATATTACGCTCAAAAAGTCGGTTTTGCCGCTTTTATCTCTCAATTTAAACAAAATTGGCTGTCATTTCCTTCCTATTCCAAGTTTTGGTTCCAACTAGGGGCAAACCCCAAGTGTGAGACCATCACGCTGTGCAGCTTTGGCAAGGTCCATAATCAGTGTTTGCTTCATGGCTCATTTCTCCTCCATCGTTCATCAGAGTGACGGCTACCACAGGTGTGACACCCTAGCCTTGTCACATGGTGCACCTGGTTCTCCATATGTGACAGGAAATGCGTACCCTCTCTCTGCAGATCGTCGCGCTACGCTCTCGTAATTCCTACTAGCGTTACAGGGCCTTGGGGTGCGCCACAGTTTTTTGCAAAAGCTTTTGGATGATATACCAGTTAGGTGCCGTTTGACTTCATTCAAGTCGTTTTCTCGAAATTTGTAAAGCAGATTGGCAGTAGACGTCGACAATTTGGTCATGACCCATATCGGTTCATGACCACTTCGCTTGCAGGTTTCCAGGAGAGGAAGGGAACGTCGTACTGAAACATCTCCATCTCTGCGAGAGGATAACTCATAGGCTCGATGGAGTGACTACTCTTCTTAGGATCATTGCACTCCCAACCATGCTCTTCAACGTCTCACCTTTCTTTGCTGGAGACAATCCTAAACACCTGTCCACCCGGCGCTTGGACATAGAAGAACGGTGTATACGGGTGAACCACCCTCTTGAGTCCTGCATCCTGCACCTGTTGTTGCAACCCTGGTGCGTCCTCTGTTCTCAACTCAAGCCATGCCCCACGCTCGGCTTGCTGATCATCAAGCGCATCCTGCGTAAACTCCACGCTCAGTGATGCACCGTTCGAGAATTTGAAGGCGTAAATCGGTTCCCGCGAACCGATTGCATCGGAACTCTCATGGGCTTCCAGACCGAGAATACGGGTAAAGAATTCCAGAAATCTCTCCTTGGTATCAGGTCGGACATACAGGTGAACAGAATTACTGAGCGCGATCATAGGTGTTTCCTTTGCTCTACTAGAACGTGTCTCAACTCCCATTAGTGTCTCCCGCCTAAAGGAAACTGGTCCCATGGGTTCTCGTTGACTGTGATTCGGTATCCATCGGGATCCGCAAAGACGAAGGTGCGTCCAAACGGGCTCTCGAAGGGTGGCCTGATAATGAGGACCCCGGACGCTTCCAGCTTGCCATGCAACGCATCGACCTGATCGCAGTCGATGTAGAGTGTCACCCCCCATCCCAGATGAGGGACTTCATCCAGGTTGACTCGTGCCTCACTGAGACCAAAGGGAATCGTGGTCGAGTCGAACAGAACGAAACCGGGAGCACGGAAGTGGGGATATTCTGTCAATCCCAAGAGGTCTATGTAGAACGCACGCGAGGCGGAGAGGTCACGCACCTGTAAGCTCACAAAATCGGGTACTAAAAGCTTTGCCATGAGTCTTTCTTTCTTTCAACATTGAGTAGCTGCACCAACTGCGGCTCTTGCTTTCTCTTCTCTCCATAGTCTACCCTATGCGAGTGACAACAGTATGTCAGGGGCGGAACCTCTTTTTAAATGAGTAAGGTGTACATCACGGAGGAGACAATTCATAGACGCTTTTGATGAAAGGCTTATCTGTACGAGACACGTGATTGTTTTTCTGAATATCAAAAAGTAACAGCCTTTCACACCAACTCCCAACTCTGTAGAAGGACCTCTTTTTGCTCCTCGTGATGCTGCCTGAGCGAGGATATCCATTGTGTCTCTCGCTTACGGTACGCGTTGATACGACAGCGATCAGAGCAGTAGTGTCTGATTCGTCCACCGCGATTTGATTGCACCAGGAAGTTGCCGCAGATGCATGCCTCCGCGCTCATCTCGACTTTGGTTTGAGGGGAAGAATATCGTTCACTTTTTGAGGTATCGAGATGAGGGACTCGTGCCTTTGGACGATGAGCAGAAGCACGGGAGAAACCGCATCGTCTGGCAGGAGGAGTAGGGGGAACGTGTGTCCCTGATGGAGGCAGAGACGGAGGCAGTATTCCTTCACCTGAAGCAGGAGATGATGAAGGATCGCTCTCAGCAAGCAACGATGCTGTTCGCAGCTTTCCGCGCTCCTTGCGACCAAGCAATTGCTGCTGCCGATGCTCTTGAAGAGCTTTGTGCCACATTTCCCGCCAACGGTCATTACAGACCGCATTGCGTAACGCGAGCATGGGATTGATATGGCTGCGTTCCCAATGCATCCCCGTTCCTTTGAGACGTGCTTCGACCACGTTTTTGTTCGCGCTCTCTACCATCCCAGAACCCAGAGGCCAGCCCTGCTGTTGGAAGAAAGGATACTGCATCAACGTCTCTCGTTTGCGTAGGTACCCCAGGTGGCAACTTTCGCCTTCTTGTTGAGTGGAAGGGCGCAAGTGCTGATCGGCCAAGCGGAGAAGAGGACGTGGACCTCGATGCTTGAGGATATGTAAACAGCGTTCCAGCATCTGTGGCGGAAATGGTATTTTCCCTTTCTCTAAGCCTTCCAACAAGAGGCTGACATGTTCTGCTGCATGTGGAAAATCCAAGATACGCACCGCATCTGGTCGATACCTCTCGGTCAGGGATTGACACCAATCGGCTCCGTCCGTCACGGCACAGACCTGCTTTGCCTCCCTCACCTGGCGGCGTCGCATCTCCACTTCTGCCAGATCGATGAAGCTCGACGCATCAGCTAAGCGTGAAAAATACGAGAGCTTGCCAACATGAATCTCTCGTTCTTGCTGGGCGTTAAGCTTCTCCTGTGGTTCGCCAATGGCGAGGGTGCGGACTTCTGCCCATTGTTTCTGAACCAGAGAGACCATTGCTCCATCAGAGCTGATGACGCATCGATGCGGTGCTTGCCCCTCTTGCCCTTCCTGCGAACAAGGGGTGACTTCCGCTGTTTGTACGGCTTGCATACGTGCTCCCATGTACTCTGTACGCTGACGTGCCGTCTCCTCGTTGGTCTGTACCGAGAGGATCGCTTCAAGCATCTCTGCTGCTTTGTCGAAGGGCATAAAGCAGGCCAAGTGAACCAAGTGTTCTTGTTGTCGTGGGGCAAGATTGCCTGGCAGTAGCCCTAACTCCTCATCTAGAGGGAAAAAAACCTCTCCCACAGGTGGAGCACGTCCCATAGGTTCTAGTGAGTGTCACACATTCCCCGCCGTTTCCTTGCACGGTCCGTGTGTGTTTGCCTCGTGCTTGCAAAGGCACTGCACATTGAGGACAGAGGACTGCATCAATTCCTGACCCTCTTCCCCACTCCCGGCTTAGACTTTCTGAGGCTGCTACTTGCATGAGTTGAGCTTCCAAGTGCATTATCCGTTTGTGGACTTCATCTTCTATCTCCACATAGGTTGCTCTGAGATGCGCTCGTCGCCATTCTTTCACATCCATCAGAAGCTGAGTACTCATATGTTGCAGGGGCTGGTCGTCCATCTCGTTTCTCCTTTTTCGCATACCAATAGGTGTATCTTACCACCTTCCTTTTGGAAAGATATTCCCGTTGCAAAAAACTGTGGCGCACCCCATTTTAACTCTCACCACTTGTTTATTTCAGTGATTCTATATTCCTCCTAGTTTCATGCGTCGTACTTTGCTTGCTTACTTTTCATGCGTCGTACTTTGCTTGCTTATTTAGAATTACTTTTCACGTAACATTGACTTTTGAAAATTTGTCGTGTACTGTAATGCATGGAGAGAATATATTAATAATACATTCTCTACTATAGTAGAAAGGAGAACTGAACTATGTGGTCTAAGAAATGGCAAACAGCGCGGAAATCTCGCCGCACAGCAGTTATGCTCTCTGTTGCAAAGTGGTAAAGTTGTAAGCTGATACCTTTCGAGAGGAAAGTTTCACTTTCTTACACGCCAGTATAAAGGTATCAGCATCTCTTCTAAAGGATGAGAGGGATATTTGCACTCGAAGAGATGCCAACTATTTCTCTCACCGATACGTTTTGATGTAAGTATTCTGTGCCTGTTATAAAGCCTTGCTTAGGAGTGTATATGTATGAGAGCCAACAGATGGAAAAGTTACTGAACATACTTGCAGATATCAACACCATTAACGTGCTTCCAGCCGATCAGCATGTCGATCTACTACAGGCACTTACTAAGAGTATTGAACACTTTTCTTTATTTGATACTGAGCTACGACAAGAATTATGTGGAGTTGCTGCTCTTCATCCCAATCCATGGGTCCGTCACTTAGTTATTCAAGCATTGGCTCCATTTTGTACTTATGATGATGTAGTAGAAGTTCTTATCTGGCTTACACACGACCCTGAAGATTTTGTCATTTTCCAAGCAGCAGATATATGCGGGAAGAATCGAGTGCAGAGAGCTGTTGGAGATCTCATGATGCTTATAGGACGTCCTAGTGCGAGACTTACCGGACAAAACGGTAAGCCTGTTGGCTTAGGACATGTTGTTGTTCTCAATGCATTAATAGCTATATTTGGTACAGATGATCCAGTAAATTTGCACCAGCTCGAAGAAGAAGTTAAGCCTCCCACTTTAGAAGCTGAACTACCGCTGTTTATGCCAAATAATGCTGTTCCTAGTTTATGTAGTTGTTCGCTTCATGCACATCAGGGAATGTCGTTTATTCCTGCCGGACCGGTTCATATTAGAGTTCCTGATGCGTTCGATAAACAGCTTTTGCTTTTTGATTGGAGTGATGTTATTCTACATGAACAAATCATTGATGTTAGTTCTTTTTATATCGATACCTATCCAGTTACATGTGCAGAATATGATGCTTTCGCATCATCGGATGCTGCAAAAAATCATCAATTTTGTCATCCATCTGAACCTGATGGTAAGCTTCATGTCAGAAATACATTTCTCGATAAGCGATTTCACTCTGATCACCCTGCTGTTGGTGTAGATTGGTTTGACGCCTATGCCTATGCAGCATCTATCGGTAAACGTTTACCAACAGAGTGGGAATGGCAAAGAGCAGCTCAAGGGGATAGCTCGCGAGCATATCCTTGGGGAATAAGCTTTGACTCTCGTCGCTGTCGGTGGTTAGGTGAGGTTATACATCGTCCCAGTCTCTCTTCCATTACTGATTGGCGCAATGCCCTCTATCAGATTTTTACCTCAAGGGATGTACATACACTAACAGTTCCTGTAGATAAACTTGATAACGTAAGTCCTTACGGCGTCATTGGATTAAGTGGTAACTGTTGGGAATGGACTATGTCTAGTTCTATTACTGGTCAGTGCTTGACTCCACAGGTAAAGGGACTTGATATAGTAGAAGTGACAAAGGACTGGAGATCATATCCTGTTATCCGAGGAGGTGCATGGAGTGCTTTACCTGAATTAACGTCAGTAGCTTTCCGTGGGCGCGACTTGTTAACTGACCGACATTTTGAAAATGGTTTCCGCTGCGTTTGTTCAAATTAAAGATGGAGGACAGATTATGGCTAAGCGTAGATCAGAGCAGCTGATTATTTCGGTTTTTGATGATCCTCTCACATTTGACCCTCACGTTGCTTATGATAGTAGTAGTCGGCATATCACTCTAAACATTTATGAATCTCTATTGCGTTACGACGAAAGCAGTAAGACTATTATTCCCTGTTTGGCAACTCAGGTGCCAAACCCATTGTACCAGGGAAACATGGTTGAATATTTTTTCCCTCTACGTGAGAACGTCCAGTTTCACAATGGTCTCTTCATGACACCGGATGATGTTGTGTATTCGCTAAGGCGAGTGATATCAACAACTAGTACTCTTACTGCTTTATGGTTGGAAGCACTATTGGGAGAACGGCTATCCAATCCTACCATTGAGCAAATCGTCTCGGCCTGCAAACAGGTAGAGCTGTACGATTCTGGTGTAAAAGTTTCCCTAAAGTATCGTTTCTCCCCATTCCTTGCTCTCGTTGCACACTGGTCATCTATACTTTCACGACATTGGGCCATTGACCAGGGCGATTGGGATGGTACATTTGAAACACTTCCAATGCACATATCTTCTAGTACAAGATCAAACCTGGCAACAAGTGCTAGCGGAACTGGACCATTCATGCTTAATGAATGGAATCGTGCATCACGCACTATCTCCTTTTACCGCTATAAACGCTACTGGGGGTCTCTTCCTGACGCTCAACAAGTGCTATTGATTTCGGAAGATGATAGAGTAGCGCGAGAATGTTCTCTTGTCGAAGGAAAGGTAGACTTTGCCGTGTGCCAGCCAGAGTCAATGAAGCGGTTACAGCCGAGGGAATCGCTTATAGTTGAAGAGGTAACAAGTGAATGGCTAGTTAATCCTTTAGGTTTTATTACGCATCAGCTAGATCCTTCCTGCGAGGCTGTAGGATCAGGATGCTTTGATGGCCGAGGTCTGCATCCTAAAGCTCTTTCAGACCATGATTTGCGACTCGCTCTGGCACTCAGCTTTGACTATCAAACGTTTATCAAAGAAGCTCTACATGAGAACTACTTAAACCACTATGGGGCATTTCCTCTTATCTCCTTGCCAGAAGGACCTCATCCACTATTTACTTACGACCTTGCACGAGCACGTGTTCATCTGAAGCAAGCGTGGAATGGCGAGGTTGTTCGAGGGGGGATTCGATTGATTGCTTACACTCATAGAGATAACTTTGCTCGTATGTACGCTGCTCACTTACATGCTCAACGCTTCAACCAACTCCATCCTCAATGCTCAATGGAAGTACGAGAACTACCACTGACTGATTTGTTTCCCATGCTTTTCTCCTCTCAGTGTCCAATCGTTTGGCTTGGCTGGGATGCGGATTATAACCACCCTTATACATTTGCTGCCCAACTACTGGCAGAAGATGCATTACTACCTCAGAAGTTAGGTGTCAAACTACCTCACGTTCCAGAACTGTTACAAAAGGCTCTGGATGCCCAGACCTATAAGGAAGAAGTCGGTATCTACCAAGATATTGCTCGTGAAGCAATCGAGAACCACGTCTACCTTTTTGTACCGGGGAAAGTGAGCTATTTATCATATTCTTCAAGATGGCGAGGTGTAAAGCTCAAGGACGGAGTCGCAAATGTATTAGATTTTTCCAGTTTTCATCAGAGTCAGGTTTAGCATCCGTTGGTAACTAGAATAGGAGAAAGTTATGAACATTACTCTACCCAAGTTTGCCTTTAATGGCGAGGTAACTCAAGGACAAAAACAGTTTTATGATACTTACGGCTTTATCGTTTACAAAGAGGCTCTTTCTCAGGAAGAACAAGCTATCATCATCGACGAAACCGACAACTTAGAGCGGCGAACTTTAGCTAAAGAGATCCCTCCATCGGACATTGATGATATCACACCAATGAGTATCACGCCGGAGGGGAAGCCCTTGTTGCATCGTTTACCTTATTTCATACAATACTCGCCTCAGACTCGGGGACTGATTGAAACAAAGGGATTTTTAGCTGTTGGCAAAAAGCTATTAGGGGAACGAGCTTGGCTGCTCACAGATACGATGCATGGTACTATACTACAGAAAAAACTGGTAGCTCCTAAAAGCAAATATGCGAGTATTCATTGGCATATAGATTTCAGAGCCAATCATGTCTTAGCACCTGTTACTTCAATGGGTATCTATCTCGATTCTTCTACTGTAGCTAACGGATGCCTTCTGGTAATACCTGGCTCGCATCACTTCCCGCCCGGGAAATATTTGCCGCCAGCAATTCCGGTTGAAGTAGAGCCTGGTGATGTTATTTGTCATTCAAGCCTTCTTTATCATGCTTCAACTCATCCTACAGAAACCGGAGCAATCAGACGTACACTGTACTTATACATTTGTGGTGGCGAATATCCAGGTGCAGGTTTACCTTTTAGTGGGAGCGAGACGAAAAAGTCAGTACGAACCCTTTTTGCAGGTCACTAATTGGAATGAGATAGAGGAGCAGACAATGAATAATTCTAAGACAAGCTCAATCATTGTAAAGGCGTTCATTCAGGATGTCTTACAACCTCTAAGCGAGAATATTCAAACGACTGAAGAGCTACAAGCAGTATGTGATTTTGCGAAGTCGATGGCTGCTCTTCTAGATAGTGATTCAGTAGATGAACTCTTGAGTGCAGGAGCACTTCATCCTGTTCCGGAAGTACGGAGAACTATGATCGAAATTGCTTCTGCTCGCTTTGATACTTCTGAGACGGCAAGACAATTTCTAATTTGGAGCTTACGCGATGGAGATGATCAAGCTGCTATTGCTGCAATACGCATCTGTGCCTTATCGAACAATTCTTCTGCTTGGTCCGAAATGTATGCGCTACTAGGCCGGGTTCCCTCTCGTGTTCAAACAGGCAATACGTTTGCCCCCATGAGTTTGCGCGAGGCAGCAACGATACAAATGTTCCGACAATATCAGCAAAGCGGATTTGCAAAGAATCCCGATCAATTAGATCCAACTTTGACTACTACACCTGAAGAAGGTATACTTATCCTGAATCGCACGGCAGATTTGGACGGGATGATAAAAATTGATGCAGGAAGTTTTGTATCTGGTATCTCTACTGACGAAGGTATGCCAGGCTGGTTTGCACTTGATGAAGTAATGCCAGAGCGAGTCATTGAACTTGGAGAATTTTATATCGATAGATATCCTGTTACCAACGATGAGTATGATGCATTTTGTGATGCCATAGAAGAGAATGGACATCTATGGTGCCATTCTGACGAGTCGTTGGAAAAAGATCATCGTCGCTCTACTTGGTGTGATGCACGAGTAGAAGGTGATCACCCAGTTTGTGGAATAGACTGGTATGATGCATTTGCTTATGCTGCTTGGAAAGGGAAAAAACTACCCACGGCAGAACAGTGGGAAAAAGCGGCACGAGGCACAAATGGACAAAGTTATCCTTGGGGTAATGTATATGATCCAACTTGTACAAATGACGCGGATCGGGCTTGTGGACAAACGATCCAATCAGTAGAGGAGCTATTGCGTTTTGCGTCGGCCTTTTCCTATACAGAACCGGCTCAATTAACAGTATCTTGCAATTTGCTACCGACAAATATTTCTCCCTTTGGAGTACAGGGTATGGTTGGAAACACATGGGAATGGACCCGTACAACATACCTGAGCGGCGAAGATGTAGTGCCTCATTTCCGAGGTCTAGACCCGGCACTTGCAATGGAAGATTGGTCATCCTATATAGTAGTTAAAGGTGGTGCATGGAGTAGTAAAGCAGAATTGTTACTACCTGCTTATCGAGGAAGGTCTCACATATTTTTTCGTAGTCCTGATGTTGGTCTTCGCTGTGTATATGAGCCATAGAGAAAGAGGCAGGAGACAAATAGACTATGTGGAAGGTTATTCTGAGTTGAAAGTAATACCCAAAGCTTATTATCGTCTGTTTAGCATAACCCAGTTTCGTTGGTTTTGGATAGGTGCAACTCTGTCATCCATTGGGGATGCTATGAGTGAAATTTCAATTATCTGGCTCGCCATTGAACTCGCTCCACATGATCAAGGTACCGCTATAGCATTTTCCAGTGCGGCTTATCTCATTCCTGGTGTCGTGAGTAGCACTTTGTTAGGAAAAATCTTAGATAGATTAAATAGTCGAACGTTAATCCTCATTGATTGTTACGCACGTTTTACATTCCTTGCTTTAATTTCTGTATTTCGTCTAGTAAGCTTCTTACCTCTTTGGTTATATATTGTACTGCTTGCGTTCGCCGCCATCACACGACCTATTGGACAGGCAGGAGAGCGAGTTTTTCTGCGAGACCTCATTCCACAGACGGAGTTCTTCTCAGCCAATTCGATGCTTTCCATAAGTGTTCAGGCAGCTACGATTGTTGGCCCTGCTTTAGCAGGAATCTTGATTGCTTTCATAGGTGCTGCTAATGTCGTAGCCTTGGATGCACTGTCCTTTGCAGCTTTTGGACTAGTTCTCTGGTTGTTACCGAAATCAACTTCAACAGCAGATTTTTCTATATCACCACTCTCCGCTCCCACTAATCTGCGCCAGCTACTTCAGTTGCGCGTTATCGTTAGCTTGTTTCTTTTAACTCTTTTATTTCATGTCCTGTATGGACCGTTAGTGGTTGCTCTCCCATTATATGCAGAGAGATTAGGGCGGCCCGTAAAAGCTTCGGGAGCCGCAACATTAGGTATTCTATGGTCTGGTTTTGGCATTGGTACACTTTTTGGCGGTTTTGTTGCTGGGCTACGGCAATCCTTAGCTTCCTATACTGCAGCCATAATTATCGTTGGTTTGTGGGGTGTGGCAGTGGTCATGATCGCTGCCACCACATTCATTCCCATTGCCGTAGGAGCTATGACTATCGGTGGTTTCGTTTATGCACCCTACACAGCTATAACAACAACTATCATGCAACAGCAATCCCCAAGTAATTGGCTAGCTCGCATTAGCAGCTATTGGAGTGCTATGACAAGTGTAGCTTCGCCTCTAGGCACCATTGCTACTGGAATAGTAGTTCCCTTGATTGGTGCAAGGTCAGCACTTTTTGGGTCGGGATTACTAACCACTCTTATTGCCTGTATTGCCTTATGCTCAGTGCGTTTAGTCTATACCAACCAAGAGGAAAGAGGAGGTTAGTTAAATATGAACGAAGAAAAGCAAGGTGAGAAGTTTACTAATTATTTATGGCTTAATGACGTACTGGATTTTACTAAAGTAGAAAATCGAGGAAAAATATATTTCGTTCTGAATGAATTTGTACCTTCTGCTGACGCAAGGTATCATGATCAAGAAGCTGAGAAGTACGATGCCTATTTAGTTGAAGAGCCTGTGCTTTCTACAGAAAGTTGGCTCGTCCCACAAATAGTACAGCTCTTACAACCAGGTATTATTGTTGATATAGGCTGCGGTACAGGACGTATAGCAGAGCGGTTAATCAGCCTCGGAAGACCGGTAATTGCAATAGATCACTCGATTGGCATGCTACAAAAACTAGTTGAAAAAATAGATTCGGATTTACTTGTGCCAATTTATGCTGACGCACATCACTTACCTCTGAGATCAGCATCCTGCGATAATGTCGTATGCTCTGGGGTACTTCATCACATACAAGATTGGTCTTTGGTATTAGATGAAATTGCACGGGTATTACGTCCAGGGGGACGATTAATAGTGCGAGAGCCTAATGCAGATTATGCGGTAAAGGTTTTTACCTTTATCGAAACAAGATTAGCCAACTTAAATCAATGGTTACATTATACTCACCAGCAGAATGACGCTCAACAAACGAGTTCTACAGAAGCAGAATATAAGTCCGCCCCTTACGAACAACATTTGTCTATTGAGGCTTTTCATAATAATCTCCCTATGTCCCTACGTGTAGAGTTCATCCTATCTACTATGTTCTTCGGTTCATTGAATCTTGAAGAGGGTTTCCCTTTGCGGAACTTGTACTACAAAGCTGCTAGCTTTATTGATCGCTTGTTATTCGAGTGCCGATATCGTAATCGATTTGGTGCACTCTTGTTTTCTTCTGCAAGAAAAGAGGTCTCTTAAGCACAAGCAAGTAGACTCGGTACTACGGAAGCTGCTATATGGGACAAAATAGCGAGCAATAGATGCTGTGATTTTACCTCTGTCTAGGCAGTGCTTTTGAAGCATATCGTGGCACTGCCTTACGCTCCCAGGCCGATTGACAGCAGCCAAACGGTATGAGGCAATGAAGCATATTTTGGCAGCGATTCGGTATTGCGTAGCATATCGTGGCCTATTAGGGCCGCCGATGAGATTTACAACGTTAAGCGTTCAATCAGCTTCGCAAGCTAGCTGAGAGGAAGGCTTCGGTTTTTCTTCCTTGCCTCAAACGGTTCCTGTGTGACCATTAGGCACACCTGTTGGATACTTAATCACAACCTGGGGTACGTATTGTTGCACTTGTAGCTTGCGCTTAAAACAAGCATATATCTAAAGTAGATGTATTAGAAGCAAGATACATGTAGCCCGAAATGGCTATTTCTTGACCGCTAAAGAGGGAGGCGGTATTCTTGTCAGTACAACCTAACGGAGAGTCAGGAGAGCAAACACCACGATAAGGGGGTGTTATGCCTACGCACAAGCGGAAGCACCGAGAACGCACCCACGATTGGCAAGACATTCAGCAATATACACTTTGGCCGGAGCAGCAGCTCTACGAAAAAATTCGTCCAGTTGTGCTTTTTCATGAGAGCGCGGTAGCGCGTGCCAAAGAGATCGGGGACAGTCCACGCACGCTGCAATACCATGCACAGCAGTTTGAGCAAGTGGGTATGACAAGTCTGTCCCACAAAGAGCGTGCTCCTGCACCTTCGGCCGGGCGGAGTCTCCCCGAAGACATGCGCCAATTGATTGTCAATCTGAAAGCGGAGTACCCAGGCTTTCGTCCTCACGAGATCGCTACCATCTGTTTTCTGCACTTTGAGCGCAGACCATCCGACCACACCGTGAAACGTATCCTGGCGGATGGATCGAAGTCTTCCATTTCCGGGCGGCGCTATCCACCCTACGCCCAGATCGCCGATGGGTATCAGAGACGGCGGGCTATCGTCGATCTGCATGCGGAAGGGTGGTCAAATACGACCATCAGTGCCTACTTGCAAACCCCTCGACATCGGGTGTATGAGGTACTCAAGCGTTGGGCCGAAGAAGGGCATGCAGGACTGGATGACAGACCGACGAGTGCCCCACGGTCTCCTGCTCGCAAAGTGACGATGGACGCGATCGCCGAGGTCCGAAAGAGCGTTCGGGAGAGTCCTGAGCTTGGTGCGTATCGCGTGCGGGCGGCTCTTGAGCAAATCGGTATCCATCTCTCACAGGCGACGTGCGGGCGACTCCTCAACCTCAATCGCAAGCTCTACGGCGTGCCAAAACCGAAAGCGGGAGAGCCACGCACTCGCCGCGAGATGCCGTTTAAGGCCCGGTTTCGGCACGAGATCTGGTCTGTGGACGTGAGATATATTGAAGAGCATAACTTAGGATTTCCAGAACCCATCTACATGATTAGCGTCCTAGAGAATTACTCCCGTTCGCTGTTGGCGAGCAAAATTTCTCCTACCCAAAATCAGTGGGATTTTTTGGAAGTCCTCTTTGCTGCTCTCTCGACCGCAGGGATTCCATCCATGATTGTGAGTGATGGAGGAGCTATTTTTGGGGTCCCAACATTTTTACCCCCATACGCACCAACTTAAGAAAGGATGAGGCAAAAAAGAACTCCATCTGCGATGATATCAAGAAGAATAAGATAGTCATTTCAGAGGGAGTTAAGAATATGACAAGTGTAGCACAGGTAGAGCGATC
>JAABUQ010009207.1_pt1 | contig 13455 bp, 10 predicted proteins | sample 5560001 | NCBI WGS metagenome assembly JAABUQ01 (sample SAMN10711888, study PRJNA513371) | rock metagenome | isolation source: Antarctica rocks | place: Antarctica: Victoria Land, Finger Mt nord | collected 2015-12-18 | reverse complement strand
CGCATGGTGGAGCGGGCGATGGAGAAGCGGGCGGCGGCGGTGGCGATGTCGGGGCGGGTGGGGAGTGTCTTCGCCGGTCTGGTGACGGGAGCGAGCGGGAAGGGGACGTATGTGCGGGTGTTCAAACCGCCGGTCGAGGGGCGGATCGTGGAGGGGGAGAAGGGGCTGGATGTGGGGGATCGGGTGCAGGTGGAGCTGCTGCGAACCGATCCGGGGAGAGCGTATATCGACTTCAAGCGGGCAGGGTGAGTTGCCGGGCTTCGGGCGGTAAAAGAGGCTTACTGCGAGATGGCGTCGGAGGTTCTGGCGGACTGCGGTTGGTGCTGGTTGAAGTCGACGCGTACGATGGTGCGTACCTCGACGGGAGCGCCGTTGACGACGTAGGGGCGGTAGCGCCAGTGACGGACGGCTTCGATGGCGGCGGGGCGGAGGGCGGCGTCGCCACCGAGGATGTTGAGGTCTTCGACCTCCCCTGAGCTCGAGATGTTGGCTTCGAGGATGACCATGGAGCGGATGCCCGCGGGAACGGGGGTGCGGGGCGATTCGGGCCGGGGGGCGGAGACGAGCCGGCCATCCATGACCGACGCGGGAACAAAGGTTCCGGCAGGGCGGAAGCCGCCGCCGGAGTTCGGCTCTTCGATGGACTGGTTGGGCTGAAGGGCGCTTCTGGCGCCGAGAACGCGACCGGTGCGACGGTCCACCGGCGGATTTGCGGCTCGGTTCGCGGTGTTGCGGGCCGGGCTGGAGGTGAGTGGGCCGATCTGCGCGACGGAGGCCTCGGCGGGACGAGCAGCGGAGGGTCTGGGAGCGGAAGGTCTGGGAGCGGGGGAGGAGGAGATGCTTCCGTCCGCGGAGCCCCCGTTGGCGCTGGCTGCGGGACCGGAGTTGCGCCAGTAGAAGAAGGCGGTAATAGCCAGACCGAGAACGAGGACGACGGCGAGGATCAGGAGGATCCTGGGGCGTCGCGGCGCCGGGGTTTCGGGCAGGGCGACCAGCGTCGGGTCGGGTTGCGACTCCAGATCAGGAGCGGTGCCGAAGAAACCACGGGGAAGCTGGACGGATCTTCGCGGGGCTACTTCGGGGGTTGGGGCCGGCTGCGGCGTGAGGTCGCTGACCTGGGTCTCGGCGGCGTCGGGCTCGCGGGAGAAGCGGCTGAATCTCGGGACGGTTGCGGGCGGCTCGGAGGCGGAGCGGGTTGGCCGGGTAAGCTCGGCGGTCGCGGGGGCCTCGGTGGCAACCGGACCGCGGGTACGGCCCGAAGGTGATGGGAAGGGGCGATCTTCGATGGTGGGGGAGGGCTCGAGGTGGAACGATGGCGTTTGGCGGACCTCCGAGCGCGTGAGGTCTCGGAGGTCCGGCGTGCGTTCCGGCTGCCGTGTGCTGGCTGCCTCCGGGAGGATGGGCAGAGCGGACCGGGTGGAGGGCGCGGCGTTGCCGGTGGGGAGGGGTGCTTCCGCGGCAGTGGGCGAATCGGTGGGGAGGGTGCCGTCTTCGAGCAGAGGCTCCATGCGGCTGATGCGCTGGTCGATGGACTCGAGGTGAGCGCGAAGCTCCAGGTTTCCGCGTTCGAGGCGGGCGAGGGCGCGGCCGATCTCGGCGGCAGGCAGGATGTCGGTGCGGAGGTCGTCGCCACCGGGATGGGCGGCAGGTTCGGCGGCAGGTACCGGGGGCGCGGCCGGCTTTTCGGGCTTGGTGGAGAAGACCGCGAAACGGGGTGGGGCGGCGGGCGGGGCTGGAACCCTGGCGATGGGGACTACGGGTGCGGGTGACTCGGGGCGCCGGGCCAGCTGCGGTTGTGGCGCCGCGGGCGGATCGGGACGAGGGGTCAACTGCGGACGTGCGGGTGGTGTCTGGGATAGTGTTTGGTGTGGTGTTTGGGGACGGGTGAACTTCTGGATGTTGGCGGGGATCTCGCCGGGGGCAAGGATGGGCTGGGACTCGGCACCGGGCCAGCGGCCGACGTTTGCGAGGAAGCCGCCGAGCAGACTGAGCGGCTCGGCGAGCTGTTGGGCGTTGCGTGATGCGGTGTTTCCGGCGACGGCGATCACGAGGATGTCGAGGACATCGGGCAGGTGGAGGCCGCTGCGCTGGAGGGAGCGGACGATCTCGACGAGATCCGCGCGGAGGCCGCCATCCTGAGAGATGCGGAGGGGAAGGCCGGCGAGATCTTCCGGGTGGCCGGTGTGGTAGGCGTGGAGGCGGAAGGTGGTCCGGATCTCTTCCAGTTTGTCCTGGAACTGCTGCGTGGTGTCGGTTAGTTCGGAGCTTTGGGGCATCGTGGTCGATCCTTTGTGAACCGCGGGGTGTTCGGGCGCAGGGCCCACGGGTGTCAGGCGGTACGGATCCGCGCTGTTGTTCCAGGTGGTTTGATGCGTTCCGCCCGACTTGTTTGATGCGTTCCGCGGGAACAGGGCTTAGCCCGTGGACTGATGGTGGGTGAAGCTCGTGGGTGGCCGGTGCACGTGCGTCACCCGGTAGAGACCCCAGGACGTGGGGAATGACTCGGAGGTTGCTCCCCGTGGGCTGGAGATGGAGGGTTGGAGGGCTGGGTGGAGGCCGGACCGGGCTGGGTGGTAGGCTGCGGAGGCGAAGCCAAGGAGGCTAACGATGCGTGTGGGTCTGATGACGCGGGAGTACCCGCCGGCAGTGTATGGCGGGGCGGGCGTGCATGTGGAGTACCTGAGCCGGGAGCTGGCGAAGCGGATGGAGGTGGAGGTGCACTGCTGGGGGGATCAGGTGGTGGATGCGGGGAGCCACCAGGTGCGGGGGGAGGAGCCGCCGGCGGAGGTTACCGGCGGCACAGCCGAGAAGTTCAAGACGGCGGTGGATGCGCTGGAGCTGAATCTGCAATGGATGAAGGAGCTGGGGGAGATCGACGTGGTGCATACGCATACCTGGTATGTGTCGATGGCGGGGTTTCTGGCGAAGAAGCTGTATGGGGTTCCGTTTGTGCTGACGACGCATAGCCTGGAGCCGCTGCGGGCGTGGAAGGCGGAGCAGCTGGGGTCGGGGTATGCGATGAGCTCGTGGATGGAGCGGACGGCGATTCTGGATGCGGATGCGGTGATCGCGGTGTCGAAGGGGACGAAGGCGGACATCCTGAAGGCGTATCCGGAGGTGGACGAGGGGAAGATTCATGTGATCTACAACGGAATCGACCTCGAGGAGTACCAGAAGGCTTCAGGGACGGAGGCGCTCAAGAAGTATGGGGTGGATGCGACGGAGCCGTATGTGTTGTTTGTGGGGCGGATTACGCGGCAAAAGGGGGTAACGCATCTGGTGGAGGCGATTCCGCACCTGCCGAAGGGGATGCAGGTGGTGCTGTGCGCTGGGGCTCCGGATACGCCGGAGATTGCGGCGGAGATGCGGGACAAGGTGAAGGCGGCGCGGGCCGCGGGCGGGAACGTGGTGTGGATCGAGAAGATGGTGACGAAGGCGGAGGCGATCGAGTTGTACTCCCATTGCGGGGTGTTCTGCTGCCCTTCGGTGTATGAGCCGTTCGGGATCATCAACCTGGAGGCGATGGCGTGCCGGGCGCCGGTGGTGGCGAGTGCGACGGGGGGAATTCTGGAGGTGGTGGTGGAGGGAGAGACGGGCTACCTGGTGCCGTTTGAGCCGGATGCGGCGACGGGGTTTCCGGTGGATGCGGGGCGGTTTGCGCGGGATCTGGCGGGGCGATTGACGGAGTTGATGGGGGATCCGGAGCGGTGCCGGCGGTTTGGGGATGCGGGGCGCGCGCGGGTGGAGCGGATGTTCAGCTGGGGCGCGATTGCGGAGCAGACGATTGCGCTGTACGAGCGGCTGCTGGAGGAGAGAGGCCGGTAGCTACCGGAGGCGATGTTTGGTGGGGTGGGAACGGATGTTGGCGCGAGCGCCCTGAAGTTTTAGTCCCATGCAACGCCGGGAGGGAGTGTTTGCTTCTCATGGATTTCAGGTTCCGCGATGCGGGAGCCACGGACCATCAAAGGCGGGCCGGAGTTCGGGTCTGACTTGGGTGGTTTCTGGAAGGGGCTCTGAACGGGCATAGAGCGGGGCCTGGGGGCGGATCTGGAACGGTTCTGGAAGGGCGCCCCGAACGGTCGATGAAGACGACGGCGCGGCGTCGCAGCAGGGCAAGCCTCGCCGGAGAGAGTCCTGCGGAGTGGAGAGTGAAAGCCTTATGTACCACCATGTGAAGAAGCTGATGTACACGGTTGAGGTTGGGGAGTCCGACCCGAAGTTTGGCAAGATGCTGCTGGAGCAGTTCGGCGGAGCGAACGGCGAACTGGCGGCGGCGATGCAGTACTCGATCCAGGGGTTCAACTGCGAGGATGCGGCCCGCAAGGATCTCTTGATGGATATCGGGACGGAGGAGCTGAGCCACCTGGAGGTTGTGGGTGCGCTGATTCGTCTGCACCTGAAGCCGATGAAGCATGAGCGGGAGGCGGCCGAAGCGGATCCGCTGGTGGCGATCGCGGGCGGCGGCGGCGTGTGCCTGCAGGACTCGATGGGCAATGCGTGGACGGCGGACTACCTGAAGATTACGGGGGACCTGGCGGTGGATCTCCGGAGCAACATTGCGGCGGAGGCGCGGGCAAAGATTGTGTATGAGCGGCTGATCGCGTTTACGCAGGACAAGGGATCGCAGGAGGCGCTGCAGTTCCTGATGACGCGGGAGATTACGCATATGCGCGCGTTTACGGCGGCGCTTGAGAGCATGGAAAAGCCGCAGTTCGCGGTGGGAATTTTCAAGCCGACGCCGGGCCTGGTGGACCAGTACTTCAACGGGTCGACGGGCGTGAGCCAGTATGGCGATGGGGACTTCAGCGGGCAGTGGAATCGCGGCAACGGGCTGCATACGGTGGAGTTCGAGCGCAACGGAGGCGAGAGCCTGGATGTTCGGCCGTACGCTCCGGAGCCGGGAACCGAGGTGACCTCGCCGCTGGACTCGACGCCGGTAGGGCAGTGGACGAACGGGGCGGGGGAGAAGCAGCAGAGGCTCCACGACCAGCAGAAGAAGCACCGGATGAAGGAGGCCGCGGCCGCTATGTAGACTATGACGATGGGAGTGATCCTCGGCATAGTCGCAGCAATAGGCGGCTTTTACTCCCAGCGGAAACGTCGAACTGGTGTTTCCGGTCCGTTTGTCAGCAGGTCAGTCGCGCTTACCCTTGCAGGGTTAATTCTAAGTTAGCTGTATTTTGTCTTGGGATGCGATTGCGCATAACGCTGCTTGATCTCGCTTGAACGAAGGGGCGCGCTCTGGTGAGCGCGCCCCTTTCGGTTTTGTGGGGACGCCGGAGTTTGTAACCGCCTGGTGCTTAGAGCTCTGGAGGAGGAGGTACTACCTACTTTACGGCAGACGGGTTTTCGGGGTCGGGCTTTGGCCTGGGCGGGAGGAGGTCGGCGGAGCTGGGCTTGGGTCCGGGGCCGTCGCGGAAGACACGGATGGAGCGGCCGCCGAGGATGACCTTGTCCGAGATCGAGACCTCTTTGCAGGGGTCGTCGATGTGCTGGGTGTCGATGAGCTGAACCCAGGGCTTGCCTTTGGGGCCTTCGGGCAGAAGGAACTCGACGCCCTCGTGGTAGGCGTTGACGAGGAAGAGAAAGCTGTCGTCGTTGACGGGATGGCCTTCCTCATCGGTGACGCCGAGGGTGTTGCCGTTGAGCATGAGGCCGAGGGTTCGGTTCCAGGGCTGATTCCAGGCCTCATCCGAGAATTGGTTGCCGTCGGTGTTATACCAGGCGATGTCCTTGATGACCTCCGGCTCGGCTCCGCGTGTTCCCTTGATGGTGCGGTCCTGGAAGAACTTTCGGCGGTGGAGATTGGGGTGGTTGCGGCGGAGCTCGATGAGCCTGGAGGTGAACTCCATGAGGCGTCTGCGGGGCGCGTCGAGGTTCCAGTCGTACCAGGTGAGCTCGTCATCCTGGCAGTAGCCGTTGTTGTTGCCGCGCTGGGAGCGGGCGACCTCGTCTCCGCCGCAGAGCATGGGGACGCCCTGGGAGAGAATAAGGGTGGTGAGGAAGTTGCGGGTCTGGCGCTCGCGCAGCTCGTTAATGACGGGGTCGTCGGTGGGACCTTCGGCGCCCATGTTCCAGGAGTCGTTGTCGTTGGCGCCGTCGGTGTTGTTGTCGCCGTTGGCCTCGTTATGTTTTTCGTTGAAGCTGACGAGGTCGCAGAGGGTGAAGCCGTCGTGGGCGGTGATGAAGTTGATGGAGGCGTAGGGCTTGCGACCGTCCATCTGGTAGAGGTCGGAGGATCCGGTGAGGCGGTAGGCGAAGTCGGAGAGGGTGCCCTCGTCGCCCTTCCAGAAGCGCCGGACGGTGTCGCGGTATTTGCCGTTCCACTCGGCCCAGACGACAGGGAAGTTGCCGACCTGATAGCCGCCGTCGCCGACGTCCCAGGGCTCGGCGATGAGCTTGATGTCGGCGAGGGTGGGATCCTGGTTAATGGTGTCGAAGAAGGAGGAGAGCTTGGAGACGTCGTGGAGCTCGCGAGCGAGGGTCGAGGCGAGATCGAAGCGGAAGCCGTCGACGTGCATTTCGAGGACCCAATAACGGAGCGAGTCCATGACCATCTTGAGGACCTGCGGGTTCATCAGGTTGAGGGTGTTGCCGGTGCCGGTGTAGTCCATGTAGAAGCGCGGGTTGTCGACGACCTGGCGATAGTAGGTAGCGTTGTCGACGCCTTTCCAGGAGAGCATGGGACCCATGCGGTTGCCTTCGCAGGTGTGGTTGTAAACGACATCGAGGATGACCTCGATGCCTTCCTTGTGGAGGGCCTTGACCATCTGCTTGAACTCGTCGACCTGGCAGCCGGTGTCGCCGCAGGAGCTGTAGCGGGACATGGGGGCGAAGTAGCCGAGGGTGTTGTAGCCCCAATAGTCTTTGAGGCCGCGGTCGACGAGATGGCCTTCGTCGATGAAGTGATGGACGGGGAGAAGTTCGACGGCGGTAATGCCGAGTTTCTTGAGGTAGTTGATGCTGGCCGGGCAGGCGAGGCCGGCGTAGGTTCCGCGCAGATGCTGGGGGACCATGGGGTTGCGAATGGAGTAGCCGCGAACGTTGACCTCGTAGATGATGGAGTCGGCAAGCGGGGTGTCGGGGGCGCAGTCATCCTCCCAGTCGAAGTGGCGACCATCGACGACGACGGATTTGGGGACGCCGGCGGCGGAGTCTTCGTCGTTGCGCACGAGGTCGTCACCGTTGGCGATGTCGTAGGGGAAGATGGGAGCCTTCCAGTCGACGTCGCCGGTGATGGCCTTGGCGTAGGGATCGACGAGGAGTTTGTTTTTGTTGAAGCGATGGCCGTGCTCGGGGGCCCAGGGACCGTCGACGCGGTAGCCGTAGCGCTGACCGGGCACGATGTTGCGGAGGAGGCCGTGGAAGACGAAGGCGGTGCGTTCCCGCAGCTGAACGCAGTCGGTTTCCTTGCCGGTCTCATCGAAGAAGCAGACGAAGACGGCGGTCGCATTCTCTGAGTAAAGAGCGAAGTTGGTTCCTTTGGAGTTGGGCGTTGCGCCGAGGGGATAGGGCCTTCCGGGCAGGAGGGTACGTTCCATGCGTCTCACTTTGCGTGGGGATTTAGCTTCGCGTTTGCGGGCTTTGTCGCTTGGATGCGGCGATGTGCGGCAGCGGGTGCTTTGTTTCTGCAGGGGATAGCTCTGGTTGTTTATGCGAGACTCAGGTGCGGTGAGGATTTGTGACGTTGCTTGACAGACGGCGAGAGGTGACGGGAGCGTTGGTGGTGGTGGGGGCCGCGCTGTTTGTGCTGCTGTTGTCGGCGGTGCGCGGGCGTGTGGGGCAGACGGCGGGAGTAGAGTCTGTGGGGAAGAGGCAGGCAATGGCGGAGATGTCGCTGCGGACATTGGAGGGCGGGATGTGGCGGCTTTCCGAGCACAGGGGTGAGGTGGTGGCGGTGAATCTTTGGGCGACGTGGTGTGGACCTTGCCGCGAGGAGACGCCGATGTTGGTGAGGGCGGCGCAGGATCTGAGGGCGGAGGGGTTTGCGGTGGTGGGTGTGTCGCTCGACGACGGGGACCGCGAGGCGAAGGTGCGGGCGTTTCGGGCGCAGTATGGCGTGGGGTACCCGTTGGCGTTTCCGGATGCGATGTCGCAGATGAGCGCGGGGCTCGAAGGAATACCGACGACGCTGCTGATCGATCGGGAGGGCCGGGTAGCGAAGACGTATGTGGGCGAGATGAGGGAGCGGGTGCTGCGGAGCGATGTGGGGGAGCTGCTGGGGGAGCGGTGAACGGGTGAGCTGCGGGGGGCGGGTGTTGGTCAGGTGCGGAGAAGGGCTTCGTAGGCGGCGATCTGACGGAAGGTGAGGGCCTGTAGGTCTTCGTTGCGGTCGGCGGCGCGGTACCACTCGACGAGCCACTGGAGGGCGGTTTCGAGGCGGAGCCGGGGGCGCCAGTGGAGGTCGGCGCGGGCTCGGGAGGCGTCGAGTTTGAGGTATCCGGCTTCGTGAACGCCGGGATCGGGGTCGAGGACCCAGGAGGCTCCGCTGCCCCAGAAGCGGGTCATCTTTTCAACGATCCACTCGACGGGCTGGGCGTCGTCTTCGGACGGGCCGAAGTTGTAGGCGGTGGCGAACTTTGCGGCTTCGGGACCGGGGGAGAGGAGTTTTTCGGCGAGGGTGATGTAGCCGTGGAGGGGTTCGAGGACGTGCTGCCAGGGGCGGATGGCGTGGGGGCGGCGGATGCGGACGGGTTCGCCGCGGGTGAAGCCGGCTATGAGGTCGGGGATGAGGCGGTCGAGCGACCAGTCTCCGCCGCCGATGACGTTGCCAGCGCGGGCGGTGGCGATGGCGGTGGTGTGGCCGCCAGGCTGGTTGAGCATGTCGGGATGGAAGTAGGACTGGCGGAAGGCGGCGGAGACGATCTCGGCGCAGGCTTTCGAGGAGGAGTAGGGGTCGTATCCGCCGAGGGGATCGGTTTCGCGATAGCCCCAGGCCCACTCCTTATTTTCGTAGCACTTGTCGGTGGTGACGGAGACGACGGCGCGGACGGTTGGGGTGCGGCGTACGGCATCGAGAACGCGCGCGGTGCCGATGACGTTGGTCTCGAAGGTGCCGACGGGGTCCTCATAGGAGTAGCGGACGAGGGGCTGGGCGGCGAGGTGGAAGACGACCTCGGGGGCGAAGTCAGCCATGGCCTGATTGAGGGCGACGGCGTCGCGGATGTCGCCGCGGAGGTCTTCGATGGTGTCGGCGATGCGGGCGGCGGAGAGGAGGTTGGGGGTGGTGGAGGGGTCTAGGGCGTAGCCGCGAACGGTGGCGCCGAGCTTGGTGAGCCAGAGGGCGAGCCAGCCGCCTTTGAAGCCGGTGTGGCCGGTGAGGAAGACGCGCTTGTTGTGCCAGAGGGAGGGGGCCATGGGAGAAGGATAGCTGAGCGATGGAGTGGGATGTGAGTTGCTCAGGGATGGTAGACGATTGCGAGCTTGGTCGCGATGGCGTCAAGGCGTTTGTCTCGGGTCCACAGGGTGGCTCCTGGGGTGAGATGCGTAGAGGCGAGCAGATGGGCGTCGATGTAGCCGATGCCGATGCTGAAGAGCTTATGCATGTCGACAAAGGCGAGAACTTCTTCGTCGCGGGCAACGGTGGCGCGGGAGAGTTCCTGCAGGGAGGAGAGGGCTTCGCGGCGGTTGCCGAGACCCCCCATGGCGAGCTCGCCGACGACGAAAGGGTGGACGAGAACCACGTCCCGAGCCAGCAGATGGCTGAGTTCTCGATCGGTCTTTCGGAGATGGTCGATCCAGATGGACGAATCGACGAGGATCACAGGGCTGGGCGTCGGCGGGGGATATCTTTGAGGTGTGGCTCCGATCCGCCGAGCCGGATAAGCCTAAGGGCCGCTTCACGGCGGATGAGCGTGCGCAGCGCCTCGCGAATGAGCTCTGTCCGTTCCGTGATACCGGTGAGGGAGGCGGCTTCTGCGACCAGGTCGTCATCGAGCGTGATGGTTGTCCTCATGTGAACCTCGAGCATCGAGCTTAGCATCATTTGATGCTCATTATCGACACGAGCTCACGCTGGGACTAGTGCGTCTCTATGGATGCTTGATGAGCCTTGGTGCACGCGGTGAGCTTGTTATGTGGGGAAACGCGCGACTCGGGATACAGTGAAGATCTTTTACTTCCCAGAAGAGAAGAAAGGCTGTGTCGGTGTCCGTCGTTGCGGGCCTGAATGTGTCGCCCTGAGGATGCTTGCCGTGATCGTTGGCGAGTACATGACCCACGTACTTTGCATGCCAGAATCGTTCATCCTGGCCGCTCTCGTCCTCTGAATGTGAATGCGACGCGTAGATATACACGTCGCGTATCGAATCGGTCCGATTTTTTCGAAGAGATCGATGCTGTTGCTGCCGAACGCGACTTTGCCGTGTTCGCTCACGACGGAGATAGCGGCGCGCAGGTGTAACAACGGAACCGGTGCGAGTAGTGAATCAGCTTTCGGACTTCGAGTGTTCGTCATGCCGTCTCCTTGCTCCTATAGCGGTAGGTGACTGGTACTACCAGGATTTCCAGGGGGCTTTGCCTTTGGTCCAGAGGTCTTCGAGGTGTTGTTTGTCGCGGAGGGTGTCCATGGCTTGCCAGAAGCCGTGGTGGAAGAAGGCGTGGACCTGGGCTTTGGCGACGAGGGTTTCGATGGGTTCGCGTTCGAACATCTGGAGGTCGTCGGTGACGGCGTTGATGGCTTCGGGTTCGAGGACGAAGAAGCCGCCGTTGATCCAGCCGCCCTCGTCGGAGGGTTTTTCCTGGAAGGAGTAGATCTGGGTGTCCTTGAGGCCGAGGGCGCCGAAGCGGGCGACGGGCTGGACGCTGGTGAGGGTGACGAGTTTGCCGTGCTGCCGGTGGAAGGCGATGGAGGCGGTGATGTCGACGTCGGCGACGCCGTCGCCGTAGGTCATGCAGAAGGTTTCGCCGGGGGTGAGGTATTTGGCGACACGGCGAAGGCGGCCGCCGGTGCCGGAGGTGTCGCCGGTGTCGACGAGGGTGACGCGCCAGGGCTCGGCGACGGAGTCGAGGACTTCCATTTTGTTGTCGCGCATGTCGAAGGTGATGTCGGACATGTGGAGGAAGTAGTTGGCGAAGTACTCCTTGATGACGTAGCCCTTATATCCGCAGCAGATGATGAAGTCGTTGATGCCGTGGGCGGAGTAGAGTTTGAGGATGTGCCAGAGGATGGGCCGGCCGCCGATCTCGACCATGGGCTTGGGGCGGAGGGAGGTCTCTTCGGAGATGCGGGTGCCGAGGCCGCCGGCGAGGATAACGGCTTTCATTCTGGGCTCCTTTGGGGAGGAAGTCGGTTGCTAGGTCATCATACCGCTGCGGTTCCGGGCGAATTGTTGCGGCGACCGTGGATCGCGAAGAGACTTGATGAGCTATGAGGGATGCGCGGCGAGTGTTGAGCAAAGACGTCGCGGTGTTTGGCGGGTGGTGGTTGGAGTGAGCGTGTCTGTGTATCCTTAAGGAACATATGAGCGAGCGGGCAGAGCATCTGAAGCGGCAGATTCTTGAGTTGACGGCGCAGTACCACGCGGAGGCGTTTCCGCAGCGGGCGTTTGTGCCGGGGGTGTCGGCGGTGCCGGTGTCGGGCAAGGTGATCCGGGCCGATGACATGAGCGCGGTGGTGGAGTCGGCGCTCGATGGATGGTTTACGACGGGCCGGTGGGCGAAGGATTTCGAGAAGAAGCTGGCGCGGTTTTTTGGGGTGCGGTCGGCCAGCCTGGTGAACTCGGGGTCGAGTGCGAACTTGGTGGCGCTGAGTGCGTTGACCTCGCCGAAGCTGGGCGATCGCGCGCTGAAGCCGGGGGACGAGGTGATCACGGTGGCGGCGGGATTTCCGACGACGGTGAACCCGATCTTCCAGAACCGGCTGGTGCCGGTGTTTGTGGATGTAATTCTGCCGACGTATGAGATCGATGTGACGAAGCTCGAGGAGGCACGCAGCGAGAAGACGCGGGCGGTCATGATCGCGCACACGCTGGGGAACGTGTTCAACGCGGGCGCGGTGAGCGAGTTTTGCAAGAGGTACAACCTGTGGCTGGTGGAGGACTGCTGCGACGCTCTGGGGGCGACGTACAACGGACAGAAGGTGGGGACGTTTGGGGATATCGCGACGGTGAGTTTTTACCCGGCACACCACATTACGATGGGCGAGGGTGGGGCGGTGCTGACGAACAAGCCGGCGCTGCAGGTGCTGATCGACTCGTTTCGTGACTGGGGGCGTGACTGCTGGTGTGAGCCGGGCGTGGACAATACCTGTGGAAAGCGGTTCGACTGGCAGCTGGGGACGCTGCCGTGCGGGTACGACCACAAGTACACGTACAGCCATGTGGGCTACAACCTGAAGGCGACGGATATGCAGGCGGCGCTGGGTGTGGCGCAGATTGCGAAGCTGCCGGAGTTTATTGAGCGGCGAAAGGCGAACTTTGCGTATCTCAAGGAGGCGATGAAGCCGCTGGAGGAGTTTCTGCAGCTGCCGGTGGCGGGGGAGAATGCGGATCCGAGCTGGTTTGGGTTTCCGATCGGCGTGAAGGAGGACGCGCCGTTTACGCGGGATCAGCTGACCAAGGCGCTCGAGGCGAAGAAGATTGGGACGCGGCTGGTATTTGCGGGGAATCTGACGCGGCAGCCGGCGTATGAGGGCTACGAGTATCGGGTGGTGGGGGAGATGCCGAATACGGATTACGTGATGAATAACGTGTTCTGGGTGGGGGTGTTTCCGGGGCTGACGGAGGAGATGCTGGATTATATTGTGGCGACGGCGACAGAGTTTGTGGGGACGGCGAAGGCGGGGTTGGTGGTGGTGTAGCGAGGCGGCTCGGTTGGTTGAGGAAAGCAGCGCGAGCCTGGTGGCTTGCGGTGCTTTCTTTGAGACAAGACAGAAGCAGGTCCTCCGCTGCGCGAAGGATGACAAGGGTAGAGAAGTATGTAACGGATGTGGCTACGTGGTGTAGCCGTGCCAGGCGGCGGTGCGGCGGAGGGCTTCTGCCAGGGGGACGGTCTGGTGGAGGCCTAGTTCCTGGCGGGCGCGGGCGGTGGAGGGGACGTAGGAGTTCATCGGGGCAGCGGGGTTGGAGGTGCCGTCGATTTTAATTTCGAGGCCGGGGCGGAGGGTGCGGGCGGTGAGGTGGGCGGCGTTGGCGATGGTGTGCGGGTCTTCGGAGCCGACGTTGTAGGCGCGGTTGGGGGTGCCGCGAAGGAGGATGGTCCAGAGGGCGATGGCGAGGTCGGTCATGTAAAGCCAGGAGCGGATGGGGGCACCGTCGCCGCGGATGTGGATGGGGGTGTTGTGGATGGCCGAGGCGAGGAAGTTGCCGATGGCGAAGTGGGCGTCGAGGGGGAGGTGGGGGCCGACGAAGGCGAAGGGGCGGGCGATCGCGCATTCGAGCGAGGCTCCGTGGGCGTAGGCGACGCAGAGGTGCTCCGACATGCGCTTGGATTCGTCGTAGGAGGACTGGAGAAGGA
>JAABUQ010009206.1_pt1 | contig 13457 bp, 12 predicted proteins | sample 5560001 | NCBI WGS metagenome assembly JAABUQ01 (sample SAMN10711888, study PRJNA513371) | rock metagenome | isolation source: Antarctica rocks | place: Antarctica: Victoria Land, Finger Mt nord | collected 2015-12-18 | reverse complement strand
TGGGGGGGAATGAGGGGTTAGGCATGGGGTGGGCAGCGATGGGTGAGCAAGAATGGGTGTGAGCTGGTCATTCTATGAGGATAAGGGGATGGGATTGTAGGTAGGAAGTTTTGTCGATGTGGCTATACCACCTTCGTAATTATCAGAAACACGGAAAGCGAATGATACTTTTATCAAGCGATTCCTTGTGTGTTGAAGATTGTTCAAAACATGATTTTATTCCCGTACATCCATCTTCCTGCTCCCCTCATCCTCATCCTCATCCTCGCTCTGCCCAACCCACGCATCTCCACCACAAGACGTAAGTCTATCCCTTCCACTTGCCCTACCGAGAACGGGGAGATGACTTTTTCTATCCACCACGACCGAATAGTCCACCGGCCACATTCCACGTAAGAAACAATAAGTTATCGGAGATTCCATTTCCGAAGATCGTAGCATCACCGTTCCGACTCGATAGAGCGAGCCAAGTGAGTTAGCCAACCATAACGATGCTGCTCCATCCTAGATGCTGCAAGGGCATCGAATGCAACTGGGATCGACATTAGCTTTTTGTAACAATGAAAGAAGTCACTACACTACTTGAAAATAAGCCCCTGGCAGGCTTCATGATGACAATGCTGCTTCATCCGACAACAGGCAGGTCCACTACCTACACAAGCCTTCCCGAACGGAGCAGACGATGGGCAACACAAAGCAACCCTCTCTGAAATCAAAAAAACTTCACAGACACCACTCTTCTTCTACAGAACCTGACTGCAGCCTCAAAAACAGGCAAAACCAGCTCTGGAAAAGCACCGTCGCCATCGCCATAGCCGGGCCAGGAAATTGAAAGTCTTTCACGCATACAACTCCAGCCAGAGCAGCTAAACTCAAACAGCATGGAACGAGGACGCGGCGCAGAGACGACGGACTGTCCTCGGCATCGAGTCCGTTAAACAACGACTGGAACAGCAACACCGCACCCGTGCGAGTATTTTTGGGTCGGGCTGATCGATGGCTGAACATGTGCAAGTTGCGTTGAAAGGGCAAGAGCCGGTGGGTTGAGTGGGCCTGGGGGTTCGAGTGATTTTGCCAATGGAGCTTGGTGCATATTATTTCTTGATTCGGTACACGTACGTGACGGTTTTTGCGCTGGAGGTGACCGGCAATGGGTGTTAGAGAGGTGGGGAGGGGGGGGGTTGAAGGCACGCGTTCGATTTCGATGGTAGGGTGAAGTGGTGGGTGGGAGGTATGGTGGCTTTGGATAGAAGGGAAATCGGCTATGGTTGTGGAATCGAATTCGACGCAAGTGTGACGAGTTGTAGCCGGTGTGTGGCCTCTATGGCTGGGAAGGATGAACGGAGTGACGGCACGAGAACCCTTGTCTTGCATCTGATATCTCAAAAGCGGATCAGTGAGCAGAGCGGTGATTGGTGATTTACGGCCTTGACTGGGGACCACTAGATAGAACTGGATTGGACCCTCCGATTTTCGACCACTCGGTAGAAATCCTGTCGTACCGCCCTACAAATACTCTCGGTTCGCCGGTCCAATGGAACCATCCCCCCTCAGGAAAGGTCAGCCGAAACTTCCGGCCAGGCTCACTCTTGTCCAGGTACTGTTCCAATCCAGTCCAATTTCCCGGTGACATCACAAGTCTATCAAGACAAACCTCCTGGAGCGAAGGCACGTTGCTGGTCATGAAGAGAGCCAGACAGTCCGTATCCGTGGTCACATGGCGGAAGCGGACGTGTGTGAGTTTGGGAAAGGCGCATTCTAGGAGAAGAGAGACGATGTCGAGGCCGGGCTTCATGTGTGGGTTTTGGGTTAGGTGGAGGGAAGTAAGTCTGCCGAGCGCTTTGCACCAGGATGGTAGGCCCCACGGCATGGATTCTGCGTCTTTGGGGTCGTCGAGGATGCCGCCGAGATCGTTACGCCAATAAGATTCGGCAAAGTTAAGCGAGAGATGTTGAAGATGGATGAGCTCGAAGGTTGGATCCAGCTCATTGGGATGGTGATCCGTTGATAGAATATCACTCATGTTTGATAGACATAGCGAGGTCAGCCAGTGGCCTGCTGTTTCCGCCGCGTGAAGCACCGATGATAGGTGCGTGTTCCTTGCCCAGAGCTTGTAGGTGGCCTCGTACTCCTCGTCCATGGCAAAATCGTCCGGGTCTTCGAGAAAGGCTTGGACAAGCTGGTAAGTATTCCAAGGAATGAATCCGTCTTCTCTGCTCTCCGAACTCCACGAGTCTTCGATCCAGCATTCCCGCTCCCTTCTGTGATACCTAGGCCGGCCCCGACGATCCGGAGCAGTCTTTTTGAGCGCTCCGGAGTCAATCGTTTGAATCTCTTTGAGATTCTTGAACAGATGAAAGTCAAGGTTCATTTCACTTTCGTCACTGATACCGCTTGTAACCATGTATCTCTCACCGGTCACCCAGTCGCAATACGATCGGAATCGATCCCGCGCCGCGACGAATTTGCGTCGGTTGAGGAACAAGGTCCAATGCCAGCGAGGGGTGTGAATGGTGATTTTACTCTTGCAGTAATCTTTCCCAGCAACGGCTTTGGTGCGCTTACTCCAAATATGGAAACACGGCTCTTGGTACCACGACTGCGGTAGGAGACCAATCATTGCGACTTCGACTGTTCGTACGAGCCGGGCAAGAGATGGCTGGTTTGCGACCTTCCTTAGTCGGTTCCAGCTGTCGGGTTCCTGGTAGATGAGTAATTTACGGAAGAGGACCTCGACGGCGCTTGCTTCCAGTCTCTTGCATGACAAGCGAGCCGCTCTCAGTGAAGGGACGTCGTGCTGTAACCGGCCCAAGACAAGACCGATGATATCCGGCGGCATCATTTCAAGGGAGAGGCGCCGCTTCGGACCTTTACGGCTAATCCTGTAAAGGGCTCCTGCGTCAATAGGATCAGATGGTACGATGAATTTGGCGATGCTTACACTTGGAGAGCACATCTTCTCATAGCATCGAAAGCTCTCGACCGCTTCCCAGGATACGAGGGAATCAATTTGTTGCCTTTGGCGACGCTAGCCAGGCGAGCGTCGGACGCGATCATGTTGTGTAAACGGACCTCTCTACAATCTCTGAGCGAGGTTTTTGGACGAGAGCCTTCTGCGAGGGATCTACGAGTTGCAAGAGCGTCGTGGATTACGAGCGAGGCAGTGGCCGCGGACAAGAAAAAAGCAAGCGTGGGGCTGAGGGTGTTATATCTCAAGCGTAGTGTCCGGATATGTAAGACTGTGGTGAGTAAGTGAGTCAACACAAAGCAAACCTGAGGTAAGACTTGAGCGACTCACATCTCAGCCTCACGGCCTGGTGATGTGATATTCATCTTGAATGCTACCTACTCTCTAACGTCCAATCACAATGATGCCGCACCAATACCTGCATTAGCCGCCTGGAGCGGAAAGGTCCGCTGCGATCTTAAGCTCACCCCAGTGCAGCCAATCATGCGTTATTTCCCGTACAGTCGCAATGGCTGCTTAGAGTACAGCCTTAAGTACCCCGATAGTGTCTGCCTATGATATCTTATAAAAGAAGATATCCGGGAAAATAGCCGGAAAATATTCTCTATGAAGGGATGTAGTCAGGGATTATAAGACCCGGGTATTGACTATTTATTCTATTTCGGAGCAATATCTTTTAGGCTTCCGTTAAGGGGCAAAGCAATCTCTAGGAATCTTACCAATATAGACCTGTCGACTTTTGGTTTTATCCTCCGAACCAGGCTATGATTGGGATAGGGTATGCAAGCGATAGCAATGGAGACTTGTGAAGGTCCAGCTAATTATATCTTTTCACCAAAACAAGGCCAATCCAGAGAGTTCAGTCGATGCACCACAGCTGTGTCTGTGCCGCGTCTTCTTCCAAATTCGCATAATTCCCCAGTAGCCACCAGAGTATTGTTTCCTTGAGAAATGCCGGAGTAGCTGACATCGAACTTTGCTCAGCCTTACGTAATGCTTCCTTGCCGTCTTCACTCGCCACTATACGATCGAGTTCTGAATGTAGGAATGCGATGAATCTCTGATCAACTTCGGCGTCGACCGCAGGGTTTGTGGGGTTGGTGTGTGGTACTTGGTAAGCGGACCACACGTATGTGAGCTCCTTAGAGAGCTGGAATGCTGATTCAAATAAGGGCATTCTTCCTCTTTGCACAATACCAATGAGAATGTGCAGCCTTGTCTGTACGAATTTGGTTTCTTGGTCTTCGTTCATTCTTCCGGTAATCAGTCCAAAACTGACCTTTTTCGTTGCTTCCGGTCCATCCAGGTCTTCTAGTTGTATAAGCTCCAGATCCCTTTCCCCACGCAACGTGGCACATAGATTTTTGTCTGACAGGTAATGATCTTGTTCGACGGGTAAGCGCCGTTTCACAGTGTACCAAGTGGACTGGGCACCCCTCATATACAGCACATCCTGGCTCATCGATTTGATACAGTTCCAAAGGACTGGTGGCAGGTTTCGGGGGCGGGGAGGCAATGAAATTCTACGGCCTGGCCTGCGAACCAGCAGACCATCTTTACTTAAGACTGCCGACTCGTTGACATTGTCCCTCAGTTGGAGAATACGACTAGTAGGCTCTTGTACCAACAGGGTGGCTGGTGCCCATCGAAAACCAGGCTCGTGTAGTCGTGGTCCTATCCTGAAAATGATATCTTGGGGGATGCCTCTGCGCGCCGCTGAAGCCAGAGACCACATGCGATTCATCCGAGAATCCTTGGGACCATCCAGTATTCTCAAAACGTCAAGCCCCAACAGTAGTCCAACGAGCACCGGCTCGTCTGAGGAAACACTGACAGATCTATGCCTAAGGGAATTTTCAACCGCCGCGACTGAGATAGATCGCCATGACGAGACCAGACCAGCCATTCTTTTTGTCATCTCGAAAGCGAGGCCTCTTCGACCGACACTTGAGGTATAAGCGGCTAAAATATTTTCCTGAAAATCAGACATGTTGATAGCTTTGTCCATGAATTGGAACCAAAGTCGCTTTTGCGCTGCGGGTAGCGTTCCTTCCTGTAGAGTCCTAACCCGATTGAGCATCAATATCTGCCTGTCGGGAGAGGGAAATACTTCTCGGAAGAAAGCCTCAAAAGATCTTCGCCTGCTCGGAGTGAAAGGGGATTTGATGCCAAATTACTTACCACAGCCTACGCATCCATCCTGATGAAAGCATTCGAAGGCAGGCTTCATCTGGATCCAACGACTGAGTATGGCAGAGGAGTAGTGATGCTTCTAAAACGAGGACGTGTGTGGCTGCTTGGTAAGTTGACGGCATGCGAGCTAGTGCCAGCCTTTTGGCATGCTCTGGTCGGTTTGGGCAGCAAAGGGTGTCACACCAGAATAGTAGCTCACGGCCATCCGGGGGACCTGACTTTGCATCCAGCTCGTGTATGAGCCTATGGAGACGGAATAGCTGGCATCGCGGCCATGCATTCTCCCAAGGATTGCCTAGACCATCTGCCCAGACATGTGACAGTGCTACATACCTTGAGGCTGGCGCTGATGATAATATATCGACAGAAAGCTCGTCTATCATATTACCTCTCTTAATATTAAGCAGAGGAAGTGAGCCACGTTCTAAGATATCAGACATGATCTGAGTATCAATAGATAGTTTTTCACAGTTGCATTCATTATTCACATGTTGTGTCTTATATGTTGCGAGATCGTTCCAAAATGCTCCGCATTGCTTATTATTACAATTGCGGTGGCTTCTGTGAGATAATGGCTGAGGAAGATAAGTATGATAGTGAAGGGACTGTATACATTGACGATCGTCGAGGATACGTCGGACTTCGCTTTTGCACCAACCAGCGGCCAGCAGATGGGGCTCCCAGTACTCTTCCGCTATGAGGTAAGGCCAGGTGGCCGGACAGTGGTTTTTATTATTGTAGTCCTCCAGCTTGACGGCTTTATTTAGAGACATTTCCAGGATCTCACCAAGTGAAGAAAGCGAAAGCTTCAGCGTTGGATCGAGAGTTTCTTTGACTGCTTCCAAAGTGGCAAAGGCAAGACACAAACACTCTGCAAGATGATCGTAGGTAGTTCTGGGCTCGATAATACTGGGCTGGTAATGAGACACCCAAATATCGAGGCCTTCGACAAGCCCGGAGGTTGATAAGAATTTGGCCCTTTTGATGTCTGTTTCGACCACAAACGTGTACTCTTCAGGATCGTAGTGGCTGCCGAAGAATTCATGGATCAGGCCGAAGAAAAGCCATGTTTGGAGAAAGGGCTCAAGCTCATGTTTCGACAATGATTGCAGGTGGGCTTTATGTCCAGGCAGGAAGAGGCCACGGGCTTTCCCTTCCGCCCCTTCGACACACAATTTAGGAGTTATTCCTAGCCTTTCCGGATAACTTAAGAAAGGCCCACCATCATAGTCTAGTCGACATAGATACGGGACCCGGTCATTCTCCTTGCGTACGGAAGACTTCGGTATTGGAAGATGGTCCATTTGACCGCTGCAGCTAAACCACAAGTCAAGGTTTGAAGCGCTGTGCAAATATAGCATACTATTTCGGCTCAGGTCTTGTATTGTTTGAGACTACACCCCCAGCCGTTGCAACTTGGAAAGGCGTACATGGCGCTCATTACCAGCTCATGAGACTCATAAAAGGTTTGGCTCGGAGAAGGAATGGTATCGCTTACACTCATAACATGGTGGGTCGCACGTTCAGAGAGAGGATGGAGTTGACTCTGTGACAAGTGCGCGGAGAGCACAATGGACCACACGAGCCAGCGAAAATGCTTAGCGGTAATTATCATGGTATTTAATACCGAGGCTCACTTGCAGGTCAAATGCAATCATTTCCAAACCCCTACCTTTGCTTTATATCCACTCAACAAGCTGATTTGACTTAGTATATGAGAAATATCAAGCTGCTTTCTTCAAGAACTCTTTGACGCTCTAGCAACTTGCCATGACGCTGTCCAAAAGGTCTTCCTTGCCAGTACATGGCAACTCGCAGAGACATCGAGAACTAGACTCAATACCTCAGGCTTTGCTGGATGTGCGCGCTATTCCGGACAATGACTTCAGGCAAAGAATGATTACCTTGAAAAACAGGCTCAAAACGGAGATGCAAGAGGCCCCCGAGGCAGGATCGCCTACAGTAACCTCGGACAAGAATCACGACGGCCCCGAAGAGATCGACCCTTCAGTCTACACCGAACCCTTCATCTCTTTCATCTCCGAGAACCCTACCACTTTCCACGCCGTTGATTACGTCTGCAAGCGCCTCAAATCTCGAGGCTTTACTAAGCTTTCCGAGCGCGAGTCTTGGACCGACAAACTCTCAAAAGGTGGGAAATACTTCTTCGAGCGCAATGGGAGTAGCGTCGTTGCTTTTGTTGTTGGGAGCGAACACAAGTCCGGGAACGGGGCGAGCGTCATTGCCAGCCATATTGACGCTCTCACAACAAGATTGAAGCCCATACCAAAGCTCTCTGCCAAGGCTGGGTACTGTCAATTGGGCGTTGCTCCCTACGCAGGTGCTCTCAACGGGACATGGTGGGACAGGGACCTAGGGATAGGTGGACGAGCCCTCGTCAAAGACGAAAAGACCGGAAAAATCACAACCAAGCTGGTAAAACTAGACTGGCCCATTGCCAGAATACCCACTCTGGCACCCCATTTCGGTGCCTCAGCCAACATGTCGAACGCCAACAAGGAAACAGAAATGGTGCCCATTATTGGCCTCGAAAACCCGAATCCACCCCCATCGGGTGAACCAGCGCCAGACTACAGCAGCATCCAAGGCAAACAAGCCTTCATCTCCACCCAACCCGCCCGCCTTGTCAGCGCCATCGCAAAGCAACTGCAAATCGAAAACACCTCCACAATCATAAACTGGGAACTCGAGCTTTTCGATACCCAAACCGCCACCCTCGGCGGCATCGACAAAGAATTCATATTCGCGGGCCGCGTCGACGATAAATTGTGTTGTTTCTCGGCCATCGAAGCCCTCCTAGCCTCGCCAGCAACAACATCTCCCAACAGCATCAAAATCGTCGGCTGCTTCGACGACGAAGAAATCGGCTCCCTCCTCCGGCAAGGCGCGCACTCCAACCTCCTTCCCAGCACTCTCGAGCGGATCTGTGAAGCCTTCGCCGAAGAGAAATGCGGCGCCAACTGCGTGGGGAGGATGTACGCCAACAGCTTCCTCATCTCCGCAGACGTCTCCCACGCCGTGAACCCCAATTTCCTCGGCAGCTACCTCGAGAACCACGCCCCCAAGCTCAACACGGGCGTTGCCGTCCAAGCGGATCCGAACGGCCATACCACAACTGATAGCATCAGCACGGCCTTCCTCCAGCGGATTGCCGACCTCTGTGGGGCCACCCTGCAGGTCTTCCAGATCAGAAACGATTCCCGCTCCGGGGGCACGGTGGGGCCGATGCTGAGCAGCGCGATGGGCATGCGCGCGATCGATGCGGGATTGCCGCAGTTGAGTATGCATAGTATTCGGGCTACGATAGGAAATTTGGATCCGGGGCTTGGGGTTAAGTTATTCAAGGGGTTTTTCGACCACTTTGAGGAGGTGGATGCGGCGTTTAGGTGATCGAAGAGGGGAGCGGAGGAAGGGGAGGGGTTTGTATGTGGAATTTGGAGGCCATTTGCTTAAACGGTGGGAAGTAGATGGATGTCGCTGTCGTGAGTGGTCCTTGCATCGGAGGGGATTTTGCATTGAGCTGCAATGTATAATCATACCAACCTTATTGTTGTGAAACGCCTTGAGACCTCGGACGTATGCCCTGGTCGATCACCGGCCGAGTCAACCTGCCCGCTTCTTTCCCCGTGATCACCCTTTCCAGCACTGCTCTTCGCATTGCAAGCCTCGAGAACGGACTGGATTTGTATGCAGGACATCCATTGGTTCACTTCATCTGTTCCTCAGTCCACGGTGCGGACGATCGAATTATGGTGTTGCAAATCGAGAAGGTAGAGAACTCTTACGCTATATAAGGAACGAGCATTCTCAAGATTATTCTGATCCAAAAATCCATTTAATCCGCAGAAATCCCTTATGTGCAGCAGAGTCCCTTATATACAGCAGAGTAACTATAGCAAAGACATGGTGCAAAAAGCCAACTTTGAATGACAAAAGGTAAAGGTATACAGGGTTGCAAGACGTTTTCACAGTATTGGCAAAGTTCGTAACAGGCAATAGTAGGTTTGAAAAGAACGCACAGTCGTGCAAGATCACGATGCTGAAGTAGGAAGCGAAAAATAGCGATGAGACCGGCTATGGTGATGGTGAATCAGCACCGCTGATGATCTGTGGGGAGTTGATGTGAATACTCGTAACCGATGATCACATAAACTTTCTAATGTTGTTGATTGAGTCTGTCTTGATAGAGAGGCGACATCGGAGAGTGTACTTAGCTGGGCCATTCCCAACTGAAGGACCAGAGTGGTAAGGTACCGTCCCGAAACCGCGTGAACAGGTGTACCTTGGCGTACCAAATCCAGATCTGGCATATTTTATGCATGACACTTTTGAGCTCTCGCGACAAGCTTCGGAAAACGCTCGACGCCGTAGGGGGAAAAACCGCTCGGATAGGGTCAGCGCGCAATCTAATCCCGAACTTCCAAAAATATCCGAGCTATGCCTTGACGATAGAAGAGCAGCGATAGCCGATATATCTCGGATAGATTTCCGACAGCCGACCTCGGCAGCTCGCATCTTAAATTTGTAGGGGCTCGATGAGCGTGAAAACCCCGCGCTGATGAGATCTTCATTCCTGCCCCTCGTAGCATAACTATCCCACATAGATCGTGCTGTCCTACGTCATGGCACTGTTTTATATTCGAAACCCTAAGTCCCTCCGCTCAAGTCTCATCGCTATTCTTGGTCCTTTCCGTCTGGTTATCAACTCTCCCCTTAGGGGTATTGTATAAATTGAGGAGCTCTCCAAAGGAGTATTCTCGCACGATGGAGTTCATCAAGAGGGTCCTCACGGACAAAAAGACCGAAATTGTCGTCTTCTCCTCCACCGCCATTGCCCTGTATGGCTACGACCAGGGGATGATGTCCCTCATCAACACCAATTACGACTACCTCAATACCATGGGCATCGCCGAAGACAATCCACTCGTTGGCATCATCGTCTCGGTTTACTACCTCGGTTGTGCAGTGGGTTCGATATTTGCCAGTCTCCTCGCCGATTTGGGAGGTCGAAAGCCAAGTATCTTTGCCTGTCTCGCTGTTACCGCTCTGGGCAATCTCTTGATGTTCATAGCCGGCTTGGGGTTTAGCCAAGGTGCCATGTCCATCATGTTGGTGGGTAGGATCGTTATGGGCCTTGGCGTTGGAGGAATCGACGCTGTTATACCTGTCTACTCATCCGAACTCAACTCCGACGGTGGCCGTGGGGAGGCGTTGGCCAAAGAATTCCAGTCCAACATCTTCGGTCTGAACATGGCCTTTGCGATCAACTTGCTCGTGACAAATCTCTTGGGGAAAGAAGACCAATGGGGTATGCATGCCATCCCAGATAGTATCCTCAAAATGCTAATTCTGACTAGCTTGGCGCATCCCAATCATTGCCATGCAAGTCTATCCGATCCTTCTCCTCTCCTTCATCTACCGTCTCCCGGAAACTCCAAGATGGTTCATCTTCCACGAACAACATGACAACGCCAAGGACGCTCTCACAGATATATATGGCGAGAAAGACATGGGAGGAAAGTACGACGCACTTGTCAAGGCCCATGAGGAAGAATCCAGTCATTCGGCGGGTTACATCGACATGATCTCCCCCAATGGTTCTCAATTCCATCCTACAATAGTGACGGTGATGGGACAAGTCAATCAAGCTTTGACAGGCTATGGTGCAGTCAGTGTGTACGGCCCACAGATATTCCAGCTCCTAGGCTTAGGGGTTCAATTGTCCGAATATCTGACAATGGGAAATTACGTCTCCTACTTCTTCCTCATGACGTTTGCCTGGCTTCTAATCGACCGTGTGGGCAGACGTCCTCTGATGGTTTGGGGTGCATTCGGAATCGCGGCCTGTTTCTTGGCCCTTACACTTCTTGGCGGGCTGGCACAGAATTCGGACAATCTCGGTATTGCCAACCGCCCAATAGCAATTGTGGGAGGCATCTTTCTCTTCATTGCTACTGGCACGTTCGGAATTGGCTGGTTATCAGAGGTCTGGCTTATACCGACTGAAATCTATCCATCCGCTTCTCGAGCACAGGGTTCCGCCATTTCCGTAGTCATCTGGGGGCTTGCCAATTTCGTGGTGACCCTCATCACGCCCATTCTCTTCAACAACTTGAGTTTTTGGCTGTTCCTGGTCTTCGCCGCAACTAATTTATTCGCGGCGTGGTGGACTTGGGTAAGCGCTCATCATACTGTGCTTAGACATATGCTAATGAACATACTCAGATGTACTCGCCCGAAACAGGCGGCCGCACCTTTGAAGAGAATCAAAGCTTCTTCGAAGACGCCAAGGAGAAAGGCAGCTGGTCGGTTCATAAAGTCAACAAAGGCGAATTCAAGGGCATGCCAAAAGGCGAGAAGGGAGATGAGAACGGCGAGAGCCAACCTCTACTAGGAGGTGGATCATGACATACCTAATATACACGCCGATGGGATCAGCTGGGTAGTACGCTGTGTGCCATTCTTGGATGACGAATGTAGACATATACGAGTTTTGGTGTGGAGGCATGTCTTCGTACAAAGCAAATTATATACCCTCTTTGCAATCTAGACTTCTTCGAGCATCAATCCACCATCTTGGCGTAGCGAGAGAAACGGTGGACTATTTGCTGCTTTATTGTCCAAGCTTTGACACGCTCAGTGAGGAGACCCTATAGGCTGATAGTAAGCACGAGACTGACCGCAACAGGCTTCTAGGCACGGAGGTAATCCCATACGAGTAAAGATAACGGCAGCGTACCTATTTCAAACAAAAATGCTAAATTCATTCCGATTTTATGTGCCATTTCAGGGCCATATACCAATGCAACTTTGGGAGAGACTATAACAAATGTAATATATAACCTATTACGACTTTTTATATTACCTCCTTTGCAACTTCTCGGAGGAGGATTAGGCCCCAACCGTAACTGATTGAGACTTCGCAATCAGGACGGGGCAACTGGTACAAGGCAACTATCTGACAGTAATCTAACATTTTGGTACGTTTGACGTTTGTTTTTGGAAACGAATTGGAAAGGAGGACGATCCCCAATAACACTTTCGGAGCTATGCTCCAGGCAGGATCCCGTAGGCGTTTGTCAAGGGCTTTGGGATGACTGAACAATTTGTATTAATCTAGGGAATCGGTATTCTGGGGGAATTAATCTTTGTTTGGATATTTTTCTTGTTGTCTTTCTGCCTTCACTTAATAGCATAGCGCCCTGAATCACCCCGGCAACGGGGAAGGCCATTTCCGCCATAGCCGTACGGGTGAGAAGCGAGTATGAATCAATCAAATCAAATCAAATCAAAGCTGCATGCAATTCATGTACAACATTAAGCCACTAACCCTTCCCCGATCATGTAACAGTCTTGCATCCAAATTCCACGTTGAAACAAATTCGGAGGAATAAGTGTAGCTGTAGATGAAGCACATGACCATTCTCACTGGATCATTCCTCCATGCCAAATGACAAGGAAAATACGAAGGTGACAGACACCAGCTGACACTGGAACAACCACGGAAAATATGACACAACAAGTACAATTGAGACACCACTCTACCCAATCTGTACCAACATGTCTACCGAAATCGACCCAGCATCAGCATCAATCCCCTATCGAAGCTCTGGTACAGACCAAAAAAAACCCAGACCTACGCCTTCTCCACTTCAACGATGTCTACCACATCGAGTAAACCTCCTTAATCCTCCGAGATCCCTCCGTTGAATCTAGCAGCAATCTCGGGGACCGTGCGGGGCGACCATATCTATCCCCTCGGCGTGCTCCGGCTGAAGGACATACTGAACTGTTTCCCCTTCGAGGACCTCGTGGTGGTGCTCCGGGTTTCCGGGTCGGCGATCCATACGGCGTTGGAGAACAGCGTGGTGCTCGAGCCGGCGCTGGAGGGGCGATTTCCGCAGGTTTCGAACATCTTTTTCGAATACAACCCCAACCTGCCGGCTGAAAGGTAGGTAGTTAAGGTGAGTATAGCAAACGAGCCCCTGGATACGGAACGCGTGTACAGGCTAGCGACGCGGGAGTACATGGCTCGCGGGAACGACGGGGACACGTCGCTGCTGGCGCGGTCCGAGGGCAGGGAGGCGGAGGAAGTGGTGAGCGAGGAGAATGGGATGCTGATCAATATGATTCTGCGGCAGTATTTCATGTCGGTGAAGATATTGGGGAAGTGGGCGCGGTGGTCGCCGAGTTTAGGGCGGCATTGGGGCGGGGTGCACGAGGGGTTGCATGTTGATGGGAGGGTGAAGGCGGTGGGGAAGGGGAGGGGGGGACG
>JAABUQ010009205.1_pt1 | contig 13459 bp, 11 predicted proteins | sample 5560001 | NCBI WGS metagenome assembly JAABUQ01 (sample SAMN10711888, study PRJNA513371) | rock metagenome | isolation source: Antarctica rocks | place: Antarctica: Victoria Land, Finger Mt nord | collected 2015-12-18 | reverse complement strand
TCGGCACCGACGCCGACAAGCGGAATTACGAGGTGTCCTACGAGAAGATCCGGGCCAAGGGGTTCGAGACCTCGGTTGACCTCGACCGGGGCGTCGCCGAGCTCGTCCGCGCCGCCAACCTGATCGACTTCCAGAACCCCTTCGCCAACGTCTGATAGCGGTCAGCGGTCAGCGGTGTCTCTATATTTCCTGGCTGATCGCTGACCGCTTCTTCGCTCACATCCAAGGAGGGACACCCATGAAGAGCTTTTGGTCGGACAAGAAAGTGACCGTGACCGGCGGTGCGGGTTTCCTCGGTCAGCACCTGGTCAAGCGGCTGGAGAGCTTCGGGGCGAAGGTGTTCGTCCCGCGCCAGCGCGAGTACAACCTGACGACGCTCGAAGCCTCGCTCCGCTGCCTCCTGGAGCACCCGGCCGACGTTCTCTTCCACGCCGCGGCGTATTACGGCGGGATCGGGATCAACCAGACCCAGCCGGCCACGCTTTACTATTCCAACCTCGTCATGGGCGCCAATTTGATGGAGGCGGCCCGGCTGGCGAAGGTCGGCAAGTTCGTCGCCATCGGCACGGCTTGCAGCTATCCCGGCTACCTCGAAGGCCACCTGAAGGAAGAAGACCTCTGGGCCGGCCCGTGCCATGCCAGCGTCGTCAACTATGGCTTGACCAAGAAGATGATGGCCGTGCAGGCGCAGGCGTACAAGCGGCAATATGGGCTCGACTCGATCCACCTGATCCTCACGAACCTCTACGGGCCCGGCGATTCGTACAACCCGGACCGCTCGCACGTCGTCGCGGCCCTGGTCCGGAAGTGGGTCGAGGCCGACATCGCCAAGGCCCCCTCGGTCGAGGTCTGGGGCACCGGCAAGCCGATCCGCGAGTTCATCTACGTCGAGGACTGCGCCGATGCGATCGTCCTCGCCGCCGAGAAATATGATGACGCGGCCATGCCGCTCAACATCGGCACCGGCGTCGGCACCTCGATCAAGGAACTGGCGGAGACCGTCCACGACGTCAGCGGCTACAAGGGCAAGATGACCTGGAACGTGGACAAGCCGGATGGTGCGGCGGTCAAGGTCCTCGACACGGCCCGGATGAAGCAGGATCTCGACTGGACCCCGCCGACCAAGCTCCGCGACGGCCTGGTCAAGACGGTCGACTGGTACCGGGCCAACAAGGCCCAGGCGGACGCCAAATGGTGAGCCCCTCGCGGCCCGGACCGGGCCGCAAGCTCCTGTTCGTCAACCAGTATTACTGGCCCGACCACGCCTCGACCGCGCAACACCTGGCCGACCTCGCCGAGCACCTGGCCGCCGAGGGGCACGAGGTCCACATCCTCTGCGGCCGGGGGGGATACAAGCCGGGCGTCGACCGCCCGGCCCGCCGCGAGGTCCATCAAGGCGTGGTGATCCACCGGGTCGACACCACCTCGTTCGGCCGCCGGACGACCCTGCACCGGATGGCGGACTACCTCAGCTTCTATCTGAGGGCCTTCTGGCTCGCCCTGCTCCTGCCCCGGTTCGACGTGGTGGCGACGCTCACGACCCCGCCGATCATCGGCCTGGTCGGCACGATCCTCCGCCGGCTCAAAGGGTCGAGGCACGTCTACTGGAGCATGGACCTCCACCCCGACGCCAGCATCGCCCTGGGGCGGATGCGGGCGTCGCATCCGGTCGTCGCCGCCCTGGCCCGGCTGAGCGACGCGGTCTATCGTCAGGCCGACCGGGTGGTCGTCCTCGGGCCGTGCATGGCCGACCGGATCGCCGCCAAGGGGGTGCCTCGCGAACGGCTGATCGAAATCCCGGTCTGGAGCCGCCGCGACGAGATCTATCCGGTCGCGCGAGAAGGGCACGCGCTCCGGGCTTCGCTCGGCCTGGCGGACAAGTTCGTCGCCATGTATTCCGGGAACCTCGGCCTGGCGCACAGCTTCGCCGAGTTCCTCGAGGCCGCCCGCCGGCTCCGCGATCGCGACGACATCCGCTTCCTCTTCGTCGGCGAGGGGCCGAGGCTGGCGGAGGTCGCCTCGGCGAAGGCGGCGGATGGGCTCGACAATATCTTGCTCCTGGATTATTTTCCCCGCGGTCAGCTCCACGCCTCGCTCACGGTGGCCGACGTCCACCTGATCTCGATGCGGGCCGAGATGACCGGCATCGTCGTCCCCGGCAAGCTCTACGGCGCGATGGCCTCGGGCCGCCCGACGCTCTTCGTCGGCCCGGAGCATTGCGAGTCGGCCGACACGATCCGCCAGGCCGACTGCGGCCCCACCGTCCTCCTCGGCGATCCCGGCGGCGTGGTCGACGCGATCACCGCCCTCGTCGCCGATCCCGGCCTCCGCGACTTGATGGGCCGCCGCGGCCGGTCGGCCTTCCTCGCCCGGCACGACAAGGACCCTTGCTGTTCCCAATGGGCCTCGATGATCCGCGACCTGCTCCCCGAGCCGGTCGACCCGATCGGGGCGAAGCCGGCCTTGCGGCTCGGCCCGCCCGCCGCCTCGTAGTCCCTGCTTCCCGCCTCGAGCCTCGGACCCGGTGTCGCCCCTTCGCCTCGGAAACCACGGATGGCTGACCGCAAAGGAGAAGTGATGGTCGATTCGATCGGTTCCCGTCGGGTATGCAAGGCCGGGGCCCCGGCCCTGGTCGCGACCCTGGCCCTGCTCGCCGGGGGGTCGTCCGCCGCCAGGGCGGACCTGATGCGCTACCAGTTCAGCGGCATGACGACCCCGAACGGATCGCCCACGCCGACCCCGTTCTCGGGCACGGTCGCCTACGACCCGACCGAGGCGACCTCGAAGTCGAGCAACAGCCCCGGCTACAAGAGCACCGCCTTCGGCAACTTCTGGAACGTCCCGGGAACCCCGGCCGACTCCTCGGGCCTGACCCTCAACGTGGGCGGGACCAACGTCATCTCCGAGACCGGCGGCCTCGGCGTGGCCGTCTATCAGCCGACCGGCCTGCCCCAGCCCCTGACCGGCCTGTCCTTCACCAGCACCCTCGGCCAGCCGCTCCAGGCGACCATCTCGTTCTCCAACCCGAGCAAGGCCGTCTTCTCGACGCTCGAGCCGCCCTCGGCGATCAACACGAGCGACTTCAACGGCGCAACCCTGCTCGTCTACCAGAACACCAATAACGGCGGCGCGCCCGGCCAATCCCTCCTCTACAGCGGCCAGATCACCGGCTTCAGCCCGGTGCCCTCCACCCCCGAGCCGTCCACCGCCGCCCTGCTCGGTGTCGGCGGACTCGGCCTCTACCTCCGGGCCCGATCGAGGCGCCTGAGCGACCGATCGATCGCGGGCTGACCCCCTCTCGACCTGAACTCGGGAAGAATGACCCATGCCGAGCGTCCTCAAGCGAGCCCTGGCCCTGGCCGCGCTGGCGTTTGCCGTCGCGGCCGGATCGGCCGGGGCCGACGAGCCCAAGAACGTCGCCGAGATCCAGTCGGCGCACGACCGGGCCTTGATCCGCGACCTCCTGGCCTACCTGGCCCGGTCCCCCAAGGCCGACGACGTCGATCAGGCGTACATGAAAGTTTTCGACAAGGTCATCGAGCACGACTGGTTCGCCGACCACGAAGGGGTCGCCCGGAAGTATCTGGCCGATTACCCGGCGGGCCCGGTCCGGTCGCTCGCCCAGATCGTCGTCACGATGGGGCGGGCCCAGGCCGGCGACTTCAAGGACGCCCTCCGGTCCTTCGACGCCCTGATGGCCGGCCTCGGCGGCTCCGACCAGGAGGAGTTCGCGACCAACTTCGCCGACAGCCTGGCCACCGCCGCCACGGTGGCCGGCGAGCACCAGGCCGCCCGCAAGGTCTATCAGGGGCTCCTCCGCAAGTTCGCCGACAGCCCGACCCTGCCCCAGAAGGTCCGCGACGAGCTGGCCAAGCTCGACCGCGTCGGAACCCTGGCCCCGAGCGTGGCCGTCGTCGACGTCAACGGCTCCCCCCTCCGCCTCGAAGACTACCGGGGCAAGTACGTCCTGGTCGACTTCTGGGCCACCTGGTGCAGCCCCTGCATCGCCGAGCTCCCCCGGCTCCAGGCCGCCTTCGCCAAGCACCACGACCAGGGCTTCGAGGTGATCGCCGTCAGCCTCGACGACACCAAGGCCGCCGTCGTCGACTTCGCCAAAGGCCGCAAGCTCTCCTGGCGCCAGGTCCACAACGCCACCAGCAACGGCGACCTCGTCGACGCCTTCGGCGTCCGGACCATCCCCGCCACCTTCCTGATCGACCCCAAAGGGACCATCATCCGCCTCGAACTCCGCGGCCCGGCGCTCGACAAGGCCCTCGACGCGATCTGGAAGTAAGCAACCGGCCGCGACTCCACCCCCGATCGACCGAACGCCCCTCCGCATCCGTCCGGTGTTGCGGCCAGGGGTGTTCGTCCGTTACGCTGGGGAGATCAAGACCGCCCGCCCACGGTTCGCGGGGGAGGGGCCCCCCGCCCGACCGCCTCGCCATCGCGGAACAAATCAAGATGCCAAGGTTCCATGCCGGTGCGGCCTCGGCCGCGTTCGTTGCCCTTTCGCTCGCGCTCGGGTCGGTCCCGGCCCGGGCGCAGCACGAGGGGTACAAGCCCGAGGTGGCCCCGGCCTCGCCCGAGGCGGCGCAGTCGATCAAGTCGATCCGGCTCGCCCCCGGGCTCAAGGTCGAGCTGTTCGCGGCCGAGCCGCTCCTGGCCAACCCGGTGGCCCTGACGATCGACGACCAGGGCAAGGTCTACGTCGCCGAGACATTCCGGCTCCATGCGGGCGTCACGGATAATCGGAGCCACATGAATTGGCTCGACGCCGACATGGCGTGCCGGACGGTGGCCGACCGGGTGGCGATGTACCGGAAGTACCTCGGGACCGACGGGTTCGCCGCCTACAACGTCGAGCACGAGCGCGTCCGCTTGATCGAGGATCGCGACGGCGACGGCCGGGCCGACGCTTCGAGCGTCTTCGCCGACGGGTTCAAGGACGCCGCCGACGGCATCGGCGCCGGGGTCCTGGCCCGCAAGGGGGACGTCTATTTCACCTGCATCCCCGACGTCTGGAAGCTCCGCGACACCGACGGCGACGGCAAGGCCGACTTCAAGCAGTCCTTGAGCACCGGCTACGGCGTCCACGTCGCCTTCCTCGGCCACGACCTCCACGGCCTCCGGATCGGCCCCGACGGCCGGCTCTACTTCTCGGTCGGCGACCGCGGCCTGAACGTCACGACCAAGGAAGGTAAGCGGCTGGAGGTCCCCGACACCGGCTCGGTCCTCCGGTGCGAGCTCGACGGGTCGAACCTGGAAATCTTCGCGACCGGGCTCAGGAACCCGCAGGAACTCGCCTTCGACGACCTCGGCAACCTCTTCACCGGCGACAACAACTCCGACGGCGGCGACAAGGCCCGCTGGGTCCACCTCGTCGAGGGGTCCGACAGCGGCTGGCGGATGGGCTACCAGTACCTCGACTTCCCCACCTCGCGAGGCCCCTGGAACGCCGAGAAGCTCTGGCACCCCCGCTGGGACGGCCAGGCCGCTTACATGCTCCCGCCAATCGCCAACATCGCCGACGGCCCCTCCGGCCTGGCCCACGACCCGGGCACCGGCCTGCCCGCCCGATACCGCGACCACTTCTTCCTGGCCGACTTCCGCGGCGGCGCGGGCAACAGCGGGATCCGCTCGTTCGCCAACAAGCCCAAGGGGGCGACCTTCGAACTGATCGACGCCGACCAGTTCGCCTGGTCCGTCCTCGCCACCGACATCGACTTCGGCCCCGACGGCGCCGCCTACGTCTCCGACTGGGTCAACGGCTGGAACAAGACCGGCAAGGGCCGGATCTGGAAGATCACCGCCCAGGAGCCCGACCCCCGCTCCGCCGAGGTCAAGGGCCTCCTCGCCCGGGGGATGGCCTGGCTGATGGCCGACGAGCTAGTCAAGCTTCTCGGCCACGCCGACCAGCGCGTCCGCCAGGAAGCCCAGTTCGAGCTGGCCGACCGGGCCAACGCCTCCGACGCCGCGGGCAAAGCGGCCCGACAGTCCCTCGACGATGCCGCGCTGAACATCAAAGCGGGCGTCCTGAGCCGGGTCCATGCGATCTGGGGGCTCGGCCAGTCCACCCGCCGCGCATCCCAGGCCCACCCGGTCCTGATCCGCCTGGCCCGGGACGGCGACGACGAGGTCCGGGCCCAGGCGATCAAGGTCCTCGGCGAGACCCCCGGGGACGAGGTCGGCAGCCACCCGGTTTTCGTCGACGGCTTGCGCGATGCCAGCCCCCGGGCCCGATTCTTCGCCGCGCTGGCCCTGGCGAAGCACCCCCAGGCCGACTCGACCGCACCCATCATCGGGCTCCTCCGCGAGAACAACGACGCCGACGCCTCCATCCGCCACGCCGCCGTCATGGCCCTGGTCGCCTCGAAGCGGATCGAGACCGTGATCGAGGCCGCCGCCGACCCCTCGCCCGCCGTCCGCCTGGGCGTGTTGCTGGCATTGCGCCGGCTCGGTCGCCCCGAAGTCGCCCGCTTCCTCGGCGATTCCGACCCCAGACTCGCCACCGAGGCGGCCCTGGCGATCTACGAGTCCCCGATCCCTTCCGCCATGCCCGCCCTGGCGGCCTTGGCCGACAAGCCGACCGGGTCCGAGGCCCTGGCCCGCCGGGCGATCAACGCGGCCAACCGGGTCGGGCGGGCCGAGGACGCTTCGGCCATCGCCTCGACCGCCCTCCGGGTCGACGCTTCGAAGAATGTCCGGGTCGAGTCCTTGAGCATCCTCGCCGCCTGGGCCAACCCGCCCGGCCGCGACCGGATCAACGGCCTCTGGCGACCGATCGACGTCCGGGCCGCCAAGGACGCCGCCGATGCGCTCCGGCCGGTCGCCGCGAAGCTGGTCCAGGACGCCCCCGACGAGGTCCGCCGCGCGGCGATCCAGGCGATCGGCGAACTCGGGATCCGCGAGGCCGGCCCCGAGCTGATCGCCCTGATCCGGGACGGTCGCGGCGGCTCGGCCGCTCGGGTCGATGCCCTCAAGGCCCTGGAAAAGCTCGAGGACCCCAAGCTGGCCGACGCGGTCGACCTGGCCCTGGCCTCGAAGGAAGGGCCGGTCCGCTCCGAAGGGCTCCGCGTCCTGGCCAAGCTGAACCCCGAGCGGGCCTTCCCGGTCGTCGCCCGGCTGGTCGAAGCTGGCTCGGCCCAAGAGCGGCAGAAGGCGCTGGAGATCCTGGGGGGCTCCAACCGGCCCGAGGTCGACGCCGTGCTGGCGAAGGCCCTCGACCGCCAGATCGCCGGCCCGACGCCCGCGATCGAGCTGGAGCTGGTCGCCGCCGCGTCCCGGCGCAAGTCGTCCGAGGTCGCCGAACGCCTCGAAGCCCTGCTCAAGGAGCGGGCCAAAGGGGGCCCGATCGCCGAATATCGGGCGTGCCTCGAAGGGGGCGACGCCGAGCGGGGCCGGAAGATCTACCGCGACAACGCGGCGGTCTACTGCGTCCGCTGCCACAAGGTCAAAGGGGAAGGGGGGGAGGTCGGCCCCGAGCTGACCGGGATCGCCGCCAAGCACCCGCGCCCCTACCTCCTGGAGTCGATCGTCAACCCGAACGCCGCGATCGCGCAGGGGTTCGAGTCGGTGGTCGTCGCCAAGGCCGACGGCCAGGTCGTCGCCGGGGTGTTCAAGTCGGAGGACGACAAGACCTTGAAGATCATGACGGCCGAGGCCAAGCTCCTCGAAATCCCCAAAGCCGAGATCGAGGAGCGGAAGCGGGGGGCCTCGGCCATGCCCGAAGAACTCCACAAGAAGCTGACCCCGAGCGAGCTTCGCGACGTGGTCGAGTTCCTGTCATCCTTGAGATGACCCCCCGAGCGGCCATGCCCGACCCGCTGGCCTGGATCGACGAGCAGGCCGACGCCTGGGCCCGCTTGGGCCTGGAGCGTCGGCTCGTCGTCTCGGGCCGAGCCACCCCGGGCCGGCTGGAGCGCGACGGGCGGTCGCTGCTCAACTTCGCCTCCAACGACTACCTCGGCCTGGCCTCCGACCCCCGAGTGGCCGAGGCGGCCCGGCTCGCGGCCGAAACTCACGGCTGGGGCTCGGGGGCTTCGCCGCTCGTCTCGGGCTGGCGCGAGCCGCACGAAGCCTTGGCCTCGGCCCTGGCGAAGTTCGAGGGGGTCGAAAGCGTCGCCCTCTTCCCCTCGGGCTACGCGGCCAACCTCGGCGCGATCGTCGGCCTGGCCGGCGCGGGCGATGCCGTCTACATCGATCGGCTCGACCACGCCTGCCTGATCGACGGGGCCAAGCTCTCCGGGGCCCGGCTCCGGGTCTACCCGCACAACGACACCGATCGGCTCTCCTCCATCCTCGCGCGCGACCAGGGCCGGTTCCGCCGTTCCTTGATCGCTACCGACGGCGTCTTCAGCATGGATGGCGACCTCGCCCCCTTGGCGGACCTCGCCGACCTCGCCGACCGATTCGGGGCGATCCTGCTCGTGGACGAGGCCCACGGGACCGGCGTCTTCGGGCCCGGCGGCCGGGGCGCGGCGGCCGAGCAGGGCGTCGCCCACCGGGTCCACGTCAAGGTGGGCACCTTGTCGAAGGCCCTGGGTTCCGCCGGAGGGTTCGTCGCCGGCTCGCGCCGGCTGATCGACTGGCTGACGAACCATGCCCGGACGTTGATCTATTCGACCGCCCCCCCGGCGGCGGCGGCGGCGGCGGCCCGCCGGGCGCTCGAGATCGCCGAGGCGGAGCCTTGGCGACGGTCGCGACTCCTGGAGCTTGCCTCCTCGTTCCGCCGAAGCCTCCCGGACTCCGGCCCGGGTGGGCCGATCGTGCCCGTCCTCCTCGGCGAGCCGGCTCGGGCCGTCGCCGTCGCCGGCAGGCTCCTCGAGGCCGGCTTCCTGGTCCCCGCGATCCGCCCGCCCACCGTCCCGGCGGGGACCGCCCGGCTCCGCATCAGCCTGACGGCCGCCCATTCGCCCGAGGACGTCGATCGCCTGCTCGGCTCGCTCCGATCGGCCCTGGCTTGAAAGGCATCGAACCTCTCACCCTTCGAAGAACGACCCGTATCGGGCCTTGGTCGCCCGGATCCCGGCGTGGACGGCGTGGTGGTCGAAGCCGAGGACGAACATCCGGCAGCCCCAGCCCTTCATCCGCTCGGCATAGTCGGGGCCTTGGGGGACGATCCCCCAGGGCTTGCCGGCTTCGGCGCAGGCTTGGGCGATCTTCTCGATGGCGTCGAGGCAGCGGGGATTCTCGAAGTCGCCGGGGATCCCGAGGACCTGGCTGATGTCGGCGGGGCCGACGAAGAGGAGGTCGACGTCGGGCACGGCGGCGATCTCGGCGACGGACTCCATCGCGCGGGCGGTCTCGATCTGGATCCCGACGAAGGTCTCGGCGTTGGCCTTGGCGACGTATTCGGCCGTCTTCATCAGGCCGAACCGGCCGTCGCGGTTGCCGCCGTTGAGCCCCCGCTCGCCCCTGGGGTGGAATTTCGACCAGCGGACGGCCTGCTCGACGTCCTCGGGCCCTCGGGCCATGCTGATCATCACGCCCCCCGCGCCAGCCTCAAGCGAGCGCATGATCGAGGCGTAGTCGGTCGCCGGCTGGCGGACGAAGTGGTCGAGCCCGTAGTAGCGGGCGGCGAGGGTCGCCGTCTCGATCTGGGCCATCGAGAGCCCGGCATGCTCGGCGTCGAGCCAGAGGGCGTCGAAGCCGCCGTGCTCGCCGACGACCTCGATGAACTTGGGCGTGAAGAGCTGGCCGATCCCGAACATCCGCACGAGTTCCCCTTGCGCCAGCAGTTCCTTGATCCTCGGCATGATCCGACCCCCTTCGATCCCGAACGAACCCATCCCGCCGCCGAGTTGAACGTACCGGAGGGATCGGGGATAACCAAGGGGCTCGCCCCGATCCGGCCGGAGGATGGCTCCCTTTGAAATCGCGACCGACCGTGATCATCGCCGACTTCCTCGAAGACGCCTCGGTCGAAGGGCCGATCCTGGCGGACCTCGCCGACCTGGAGATCGCCGGGGCCCACCACGAGGCCGACCTCGCCGGCCGGCTCGGCCGGGCCGACGCGATCGTCCTGTTCCACGACATCCCCCGGATGTCCGACGCCACGTTCGCCGCGGCGGATCGGCTCCGCGTCGTGGTCCGCGCCGGGGTGGGGTACAACAACGTCGACCTCGCCGCCTCGGGCTCGCGGGGGATCGCGGTCTGCAATGTCCCGGACTACGGGACGGAGGAGGTGGCCGACCATGCGATCCTCCTCCTCCTGGCGGTCGCCCGGCACCTCCGGGTCCAGGACGCGGCGATCCGCGATGGGGCCTGGGACTACCTCGCGGGCCGGGCCACCCCCCGGCTCCGGGGGAAGACCTTGGGCCTGGTCGGCTGCGGACGGATCGGCTCGGCCACCGCGCTCCGGGCCAAGGCGTTCGGCCTGGACGTGGCGTTCTTCGACCCCTACGTCCCCTCGGGCGTCGACAAGGCGCTGGGGGTCCGCCGCGAGTTCCGGCTCGAAGACCTGCTGGCCCGGAGCGATTTCGTCAGCCTCCACTCGTACCTCGACGATCGCTCGCACCGCTTGATCGACGCGGCGGCCCTGGCGCGGATGAAGCCGGGGTCGATCCTCATCAACACCGCCCGGGGCGGCCTGGTCGATCAAGGGGCGCTGCTCGAGGCGCTCGACTCGGGCCACCTCCAAGGGGCGGGCCTCGACGTCTTCGAGCGGGAGCCGCTCGACGACGACCGGCTCCGGCATCACCCCCGGGTGATCCTCACGCCGCACTCGGCCTTCTACAGCGTCGAGGGATTCGTCGAGCTCCGGACCAAGGCGGCCGAAGAGGTCCGGCGGGTCCTGCTGGGCGAGCCTCCACGCAACCTGGTCAACGGGGCGATGCTCATGGGTGCCCGGATCGCGCTCCCGGTCCAAGGTTGACGACGGCTTCGGAGCGACGCCTGATCGCCCGATCGGGGTGTTGCGGACGACCCGGTCCGGGCGCACAATGGGGGCGTGCCGACCGGCTCCGGGGAATTTCGGATTTCGGTCGAATTCGCGCGAACCCCGCCGACGTCTGTTCTGTCAGACCGGCGAACGACCGGGTTCGGGGGTGGCGCCTCCGAACCTCGGCCGGCCTTCCGACCTCCAACCCGTCCCCCGCGAACCTCCGCCTTTTCGGCCGCCCCGACCCCGTTCGGATCGGCCCCGCTCGACGGCGATTCGCCGTCCGGGCGTCTCCAACCCGCCTCCGTGGGCGGAAGTGAGGGTCCTGCCATGTTGAACCGCACGAACCGGACGCTTTTGGCCACCACCCATCGGCTGAACCTCGGCACGCGGTCGCTCGACCAGCTCTCGAGCGGCAACAACGGCAGCAAGACCCTGCGCCTCGCCCACGTCGCCCATCCCGTCGCCGTGCGCGTCGGACTTGGGGAATATCCCGGCGCGATGGGGGGAGGGCCCGAATCGATTCGGGCCTCCTATCCGATCGCATCCGCGATGCCCCCGATGTCCGGCTCATCCCCCGGGTCTTCGCAACGCTCCCAGCGTTCGAAGGCCCGGGACCAGCAGCCAGGGCAGCCGCTCGCCAGCAAGCCGAGGCTCGTCAAACCGGTCGCCGACCCCCAGGTCGACGATCGGAGTCGACGCCCCGACGCTTCGCCGATCTTTTCGCCCTGCCGCTCGCCGAGGACAACCCTTGGCTGGCGGCCCCCGGTGGAAAGGTTAGCGGGCCGGTCGGCCCGAGTTGTCTTGGTTCCCGTCGCCGCGCCATGAGTCGCGGCCTCGGGGGATGAGAGCCGATCCCCCCGCTCAATGACCCCGGACCCGTCGGCGTCGAGCCGGGCGCGTCTCCCCCTCGAAGGGCGAGTCGCGACCGGACCGATGATCCCGGACCCCGGCTCCTTGGACCGGGCGGTCGGCCCGCGCGGAAGATGCTCGTCCGCATCCCATCGGACGAACTCCCCGCGCCCCAGCCGTCACCGTCGAGCGTCGCGCCTCCGCCGCTTTTCGGAGCGTCGGGCAGATCGCGCCCCTTCGCCTCATGGTGGCGAAGCCGCGATCCCCCGCCGGACTTCGATCGGCCGGGCCCGGCGCCTGATCCGTGTCCAGGCGATGCCCGGCTCGCGCCCGATCCCGTTTTGGGGAGATCGGCGGCGCGACCCCCGGGCCCAGAGGCCCCCGAGGATCGGGGGAGGGGCGATTCCGTGACCGCGACCTTTCCGAGCGCGACAACGATCGATCAAGAGCGGTGGTCCGAGCTGGCGGACACCGTCGTCCGGGCCCAGGGGGGCGATCGCGAGGCGTTCGGCGAACTCGTCGAGCAGTTCGAGCGGACCGTGCACGCGGTCTGCCTCCGGAGGCTCGGCAACCCGAGCGAGGCGCTCGAGTTGACCCAGGAGGTCTTCCTCCACGTCATGAAGCGGCTCGACCAGCTCCGCGAGCCCGAGCGGTTCGCCGGCTGGCTCCGCCAGGTCGCCGCCCGGATGGCCATCAACCGGGCGACCCGGAGGATCCAGCCCCCCAACGTCGACTCCGAAGTCCTCGAAGCGGCCGGCGAGCACCACCTCGCCCCCCTCGACGAGCTGATCGCCCGCGAGCGGGCCCAGCGGCTCCACGACGGCCTGGCCCGGCTCAAGGCCCTCGACCGCGAAACCCTCGTCGCCTTCTACATCCGGGGCCAATCCCTGATCGAGATCGCCGACGACCTCGAAGTCCCCATCGGCACCGTCAAGCGGCGGCTCCACACCGCCCGGAAGCGGCTCAAGGCCGAGCTCGAGGCCGGCGTCGCCGACGCCGCCGACTGGTCCGATGGCCGGGATGACCCCGACGATGAGGCCGAATCGGAATCCGAGCTTGCCGCCTTCGCCGGGGCCGGCTCGCGGTGATCCCCGAGAACGGGCCGGACCTCGCCCTCGGCTGGAACCTTCCCGGTTCAGCCGGCGGGCGGGGTCCCGGTCATTTCCGAGGCCGCGACTTCCCGGTCGTAGGCCAGGGCCCGGTGCCTGAGCAGGGCGAAGTCGAGCCAGGCCCAGGCGGCGACCGGGCCCAGGATCAACCCGCCGACCGCGAAGCCGACGTCGGGCCGGCCGAAGGCGGCGAAGATCGCCAGGAACATCGAGCCGACCCCCGCCAGGATGCCCGTCATCGCCACGATCGCCCGGAACCGGAGATCAAGTTGGCGCCCGATCGGCTCGGCCCCGAGCCGGATCCGCCGACCGAGCTTGCGCCCCAGGGCGAGCTCCCGGGCGGTCGGCGCGGGAGGGCTGCCGGTCTCCGAGGCGGGGTGATTCGTCGAGTGGTCAATCAAAGAGGGTCGTCCTCGGCCTCGGGGGCGGGACCGGCTCGGGTTGGCCGAGGAGCTTGCGGAGGTCGCGGACCGTGGCGGGGGAATGGCCGGCGTAGTGGTTGTTGGCGAAGACGGCCACCGGCACCCGCTCGGCCAACGTTTGGAGCAAGCCGGCCGTCTCGGCGAGGTCGGCCGAGCGGTCGACGACGACCTCGCCCCAGGTCGTGGTGAGCTTC
>JAABUQ010009204.1_pt1 | contig 13461 bp, 11 predicted proteins | sample 5560001 | NCBI WGS metagenome assembly JAABUQ01 (sample SAMN10711888, study PRJNA513371) | rock metagenome | isolation source: Antarctica rocks | place: Antarctica: Victoria Land, Finger Mt nord | collected 2015-12-18 | reverse complement strand
CAATGGTGTCGGTCGGGGAACACGTCGGTGTCGGACTCGTGCCACACCGGATGGTCCCCGGCCGTCTCGACGTTGAAGCATAGACCAGAGCACCCCCGAATATCGCGCCCAGACACGACGGTCAGGGCCCCTGGTGGTGGAGGACGGCGGCGCGTCGGTCGCCGTCTGCGCCGTGACCGGGCATCGGCCTAGCTTGTCGCGCCCCGGCTGCTCCGGCCATCCGACCTTGGTCGTACGACCGTGGCCAACATCCCCATGTGAGGGTCGGTGAGGCCCAGAGCTCGGGCTTCGGTCAGCGACCTAGGTCGGTGATCACGATGTTGCGGCGCCCATAGTTGTTGGCCGACCAGCAGGACTGCATCCAGATGTCGAATTGGGTGCCATAGCCGTAACGATCCTCGACGGTGACCACCTTGCCGGCCAGCGGTCCGTTCTCGATGCGGAAGCGCTCGCCGAACGGCACCCACTGGTTCGTGCCCGGGTAGGTGTTCATGGCCACCGCCCCGTCGTGCACCCAGCGTCCGTTGGCCATCTGGCCTTGCAGGCAGTAGGCGGTGGAGGCGGCCGTGTACTGACTGCCGCCGTTGCAGGCGGTGGCGAGCAGCGCCAGCACCGCTAAGGCCAGGGCCACTACCGACCTCGTGGTGATTGGGAGCTTCACTCCCTGCTGATGTTGCGTTTGCATTGCGGCATGGTGACGGATGGGGCACTATCCGTCAAGACAAGCGGTCAGTCCGTCACCTGCTGTGTTCGCGGGCTGGGGCAGTGGGTCGTCCGGCTGTGCGTCGCTACACCGTTGGTCGGCAGGAGCCGAACAGCACTGCTGAGGCGCTGGTTGAGACGGGTCAAGTTGTGGGCCAGCCAGTCGAGTTTGCGGATGGGTCCGGTGTCAACGACGGCGGTGCGCCGAGCCCGCTTGGCCATGATCTGAAGTCCCCGAGCGCGGAGATAGGCGGTCACGGCCCGGACGTCTGTCTGGTCAAGCGGGCGGCGGGAGTGGTAGCCGGCCAAGAAGCTGGCGATGCGCTCGTGGTCGAAGCTCTCGGCGCTCTGTGACGGTCTTCCGCTCCGCCACAAGGCGAAGCCGATGTCTGCCAGCGTCGCTTCGCAGTAGGCGTTGGCAAAGTCGATGACACCGGAAGCCTTCGGGGGAAGGCCAGTGGCGAGGATGTTGTGGTTCGTGATGTCTCCGTGAATGACGGTCCGGCGGCTTCCAGCGTGGTCGACGTCCTCGAGGTCTTCGGTGAGCGAGGCAAGCGATCCCATCACGGTGCGCCGGTCGGTGCTTGACAGCTCCACGCGGGACCACTGCTGGTCTGTGAGCGTGTCCACGGGGATGCATGGTTGGCGCTGTCCGAGTGCGCCGGTCTCCGCGACGACCTCGTGAAAGCGCGCGAGGAGCCTGCCCACCTCGTACATCGTCGGACTGAGATCCCATCCGACGACCCGACCGGGAACAAACGTCAGCGCTTCCCAGACCGCCCCATCAGCGATGACCACGCTCGCACCGTCGAACAACGGGACGGGTCGTGGAAGGCCAAGCCCGCCGCCGTCGCGGCTGGACAGGAACCGGTGGACCCATCCGATGTCGTTCGTCACCGTCGACTCGGACGGTGGGTGCGACGCAGGGTCGTTGCGCCGAAGGACAACGTCGCCGCCGCCCATCTCGACCCGCCAGACCTCGGTTCGCCCGTCGAGCCGTGTCGCAGTCGTGCCGCCGAGCGACGAGCGCAGCTGGGACGGCAGCGCCAGATCCATTCCCGGTAGTTCACCAGGTCGGGAAACAACCATGATCCCAACATGACGACTGGGAGAAGCGTCTGGCTCGATCAGCTCAGCAACGGGGAACGAGCCGCACTGAGTCCGAGGCTCCCGACGTCACTCGACCGCCGGCCCGATGTCTTGGTGGTGGGTGGCGGGATCGTGGGGGTGGCCACCGCGGTCGCCTGCCAGGAGGCCGAGCTCGGCTCGGTCCTACTCATCGAGGCAGATCGTCTCGGAGCCGGCGCGACTGGGGGTGCGGCCGGGCTGCTGATCCCCGAGGCCCATCAAGGAACCGACCCGGACGCGCTTGTCGCGCTGGGTCGGTCCAGCCTGGAACGGTGGAGGCAGCTCCAAGCGAGTCGACCCGGAGGCGTCGGCCTTGTGGACTTGGACTGGACGGGTCTCGCGCCTCATCCCGACGGCTTCGTGGACGATCCCTCCCCGGCAGTTCGATGGCTTACCGCCCACGAGGTCTCCCGGCTCTTGCCCGGCCTGGCCGCGCCGACCAGCGGGGCGCTCATCCCCAACCAGGCCCGCATCAACCCGCTCCGCGCCATGGCAAGCTTGGCCGTCGAGGTCTCACAAGTCGCCACCGGGGTTGCCGCCACCGCTGTGAGCATTGGCGGGGGGCAGGTGACCGCGGTATCCACCACCGCCGGTGCCATCACGCCCGGTGCGGTCGTCTTCGCGACGGGTAGCCCCCCGGACTTGGGCGGACTGGAACTGCGCGTGCCAGCCGACACCGTGAAGGGCCATCTGGCTGTCACCGAACCGGCCCCTGTCCGCCTGTTCGGCACCGTTGCGCCGATTGCGACCCAGCTGGAGGATGGACGCCTCCTGATAGGTGGGACCCTCGAGGTGGGCGACCCGAGCTCCGCGTTGCGCCTCGAGGTGATCGAGGCCATCGTCGCCGAGCTCTTCGCCGCTCTCCCAGCGCTCCGCGGCCTTGGTGTCACGCACCGGTGGTGCTGTTTCCGGCCCCACCACCCCGACGGACTGCCCGTCATTGATCGCGTCCCCGGTTTGGACAATGCCTGGGTCACGTCCGGGCACTACCGCACTGGCATCCTCATGGGGCCAACCACCGGTGCGCTGCTCGCCGAGTGGATCGCGAGCGGTCGTCGACCCGTAGGGGCAGGCCCGTGGGCGATCGAACGACTCGACCCATAGCGATCGCCCCCCAAAAGATTTGGGGAAATGTGGCGGCGGTGCGGCGCCCCCAGAAACCCCAGAAGTTTTGGGGACAACAGCCCCGGTCGTGGTTCTCGAGCACGACCACGTCCCCACCTGGCGGCGGTGAGCGTGTGGGCGACCGCCCCCGTCGACGGAGCCCCGCAATGATCTCTCACCGGGCAGCGTCACGTTGCTGGTCGACATTAGAGCCGCTTGACCATCCTGAAGAAGTCGCTTCCATCCCACGCCGTGTCCTTCCTGAGCACCTCGTAGCCGTTGGCCTCGTAGAAGCCCTTGGCGTAGACGACCGAGCCAACGGGGAGCCGGTCTCTCCCGTCCGTGCGCGAAATCACCATCCACGCGGGCCACGAGTTGGGTTCCGATGCCGGCCCGTTCGACCCCGGAGCCACATGCACGTGTCTCAGGCTTGCGCGCCACCCTGCGACGCCTCGGACCTCCCCGCTGAACAACGCCACGGGTCGTGGAAGGCCAAGCCGGCCGCCGTCGACGCTGGACAGGAAGCGGTGGACTCATCCGATGTCGTTCGTCACCGTCGATTCGGACGGCGGGTGGGACGCAGGGCTGTTCTGCGAAGGACAACGTCGCCGCCGCCCATTTCGACCGCCAGACATCGCTTCGCCCGGCAAACCGTGTCGCACTTGCGCCGCCGAGCGACGACCGCAGCGGGTACGGCCACGAAAGACCCATCCCCGGTAAGTCCATCATCCCGGCGGCGTCGGGCTCTGGGGCGCGCCTCGTCGGTCGGGCCCGCGGTGGGAAGGCACTCGACCAGCCGTCGAAGCGAGAGGCCTTGGTGAGTTTGGCGACGCCTACGCTGGGCCCATAGTCGTCGTTCGAGAGACTTTTGATGCGCTGGATGAGCCGTGGCGGGTGGCGCTGTCCGAGGCCTGGGCGTCGTGGTCGAGCGGTTCTGCGGGGGTTGGTGCGGTCATCACCGATGCCGATGGGCGCATCGCTGCGGTCGGTCGCAACCGGCTGAGCGAGGCTCGCCAGGAGCCCGGCGTCCTCGCATCGACCTTCCTTGCCCACGCCGAGATGAACGCGCTGGCGGTGCTGCCTCTCGGACCGTCCGACGGCCTCACGGTTTTCACCACCTTCGAGCCGTGCCTGATGTGCGCGAGCGCCATCCTCCAGTTCCGCATCCCTCGTGTCCGCTACGCGACCGCCGACCCCGTGTTCGATGGCCTGCACGACTGGTTTGCCGCGTTGCCGTTCACGAGTGATCGGCTACCGGAACGAGAGGAGCTGGGCGGTCGCATTGGGGCGTTCGCTCACGTCTTGCATGTGTCATGGCTGGCGTTCTGGGTTCGCGACGGTGCCGTCCTGGATGCCCATCGCCAGCTTCGTCCTCGCCACCTCGACGTTGCCCTCGAAGTGGTTCGGAGCGAGGGTCTCAGCAAGGTCGCAAGCGACGGCGGTGACGTGGTCGACGCGTTAGCCGCGCTGTGGGACGCCCTCAGCGATCTCCACCGCGACACGACGCCAGGTTCGCCGCACCGCTCCGACTGACCCCCCTTCAGGCAGGTTCGCCGAGCGCCATGCGCGTCGTCGTTTGCCCTCCTTCGCTCGGCGTCTTTCCGCGGCACCGATCTCGCATTGATCGGCTCAGGTGGCGGCGAGCAACGCCTCGGTCTCATCCCAGAGCCGACGCCGGAGGGCGACGTCGCGGACGGTGGGCATCGTCGGCAGCAGGCCGGCGAGAGGGGTCGACGAGATGAACTCGCCGGTCCGGGTCGCCAACGCCGGGTCGGTGGCCAGCCGCACGAGCACCCGCGCCCCTTGGTCGGGCCGCCGTACCAGCGGCGTGGCCGACAGGGTCTTGGCGACGCGGTCGGCGCGGGTGTCGGTGCCCGACAGTCCGGTGGCGACCAGACCAGGGCAACAGCAGTTGGCGGTAACGCCTGTGCCCGTGAGTCGCTCGGCGAGCTCGAGGGTGAACAAGATGTCGAGCAGCTTCGACTTCCCGTAGGCCACCATCACGCCGCCCCGCCCGAACGGAGAGGTGTCGGTGAGGATGGTCTGCGGGTCGATCGTCCCGCCTATGCGGTGCCCCTCCGACGCGGTCACCACCACACGGGCCGGCGCTGACGCCTCCAAGCGGTCGCGCAGCAGGGAGGTGAGCAGCCAGGGGGCGAGATAGTTGACGGCCACCATCTCGGGAAAGCCTTCGCGCGTGGTGCGCTGCTCGGGAAGCTGGATGCCGGCGTTGTTCACCAAAACGTCGATGCGCTCGTAGCGATCCGACAGCTCGGACGCCACCCTGCGCACGTCGTTCATGAGGGCGAGGTCACCGAGGAAGACGTCGACGGAAGCGCCCGGCGCGGCCGTCGCCATGCGAGCGACGGTCGCCTCGGCCTTGCGGGGATTGCGGGCGACGATGCCGAGGTGGGCTCCACGACGAGCCAGCTCGATGGCGGCGGCCTCACCGATCCCGTTGGTGGCGCCGGTGACGATCATGACGGGCTGCTCACTCATGACGGCCTGTCCTAGCCCGAGGCGCCCTTCGCCACAAGTGGCGCCGACGTGCGCGGAGCTGCCTCGTCGCTCCGTCCCGGACTCCTCAACGGCCGGCCCCAGATCGTTCAGGGTTCGGTGGTCGTTTTCCGGCAACCAGCCTCCGAACGATCGGCCGCAGGGTGGGGGCTGACCGCTGCCGGTCGGCGGGCTTCCGAGGATCCGGTGAGGTGGATGGGCGAGGCCACGGGGAGTGGAAGGGTCACGCCGCCGTTGCCGGTGGCGAGCAACGCGTCAAGGTCGTCGGCGGACGCCGGTCGGGCGAAGTGGAAGCCCTGGCACGAGTCACAGCCCAGCGCGGACGCCTGCTCGTGTTGCTGAGCGGTCTCGACTCCTTTGGCTACCACCGTCATATCGAGGCCGTGAGCCAGCATCACTACGGCCTGCACGATGAGGCGACTGGTGCGGTCCTGGTCAAGGTCAGCGATGAAGGACCGGTCCACTCTGACGATGTCGATCGGGAACCGCTTGAGGTGGCTGAGCGAGGAGTGTCCCGTTCCGAAATCGTCCAAGGCGAGCATCACGCCGAGGCTCTTCAGCTCGTTGAGCACGACGAGGGCTCGTTCGCGGTCTTGGACGAGGACGCTCTCGGTCACCTCGAGGGTCACAAGGTTGGGGTCGGTGTCCGTGTCGATGAGAACGGCTGCGACCGACGCCACGAAGTCGGCGGCCATGAGTTGGTAGGCGGAGACGTTGACCGAGATCTCAAGCCCGTCGTGGTCGTGGTGGCGTAGCCACCGGCACCCGTCCCGGCAGGCCTGTTCCAGCACCCAGTGACCGATCTTGGTGATGAGACCGGACTGCTCGGCCAGGGGGACCACGGTGTCCGGCGCCACCACCCCCTGGGTGGGGTGGGCCCAGCGGAGGAGAGCCTCGACGCCGGTGATCCGCCCGTCGGAGGTGTTCACGATCGGCTGATACTCGATCCTCAGCTCGCCGCGACCCAGCGCGCCGCGCAGCTCACGACGCAGGCTGATCCGATCAGCAATGAGGCGGTGCTCGCGAGCGCCAAGGACAGCGTGGCCTGCACCGCCCTTGCGTTTGGCTTGGTACATCGCCGTATCGGCCTGTTGCAGCATCTGTTCAGGGACATCCTCACCCGCGCCGGCAAAGGCGATACCCACGCTGGCGGTCACTTGGACCTCGGCGTCATCGATGACGAACGACTCACCCAATGCCGTGCACATCCGGTCGGCGATGGGTTCGACCTGTGACGCCTCGTCGAGGTCCTCGCACAGGATGATGAACTCATCGCCGGCGAGGCGGGCCAATGTGTCGCCCGGTCGAAGCAGCCCCTTCAGTCGTCCGGCGACGGCCACGAGCAACTTGTCGCCGACGTGGTGTCCGTAGGTGTCGTTGATCGACTTGAAGGAATCCAGATCGGCGAACATGATCGCCACCACCTTCTGGGACCGCCGACACCGGAGAATGGCGTGTTCGAGACGCTCCACAAGAAGGGTTCGGTTGGGTAAACCGGTCAAAGCGTCGTGAAGAGAAGTCTGCTTGGCGAGCTCGGAGGCTTCCCGAAGTTCAGCTCGCGTCTCCGCGTTGATCACGTAAGCGGCGGCCACATCGGCCAACGTCCGCGCCGCAGTCATGGCTGCGGCATCCAATGGACCAGCCTGGGTGCGGTACAGGTCGAGCGCACCGAGTGGCTGGTCGTCATGGCGGAGCGGGAACGTGAACACGGCCACGAGCCCCTCGGCCAGGGCCCGCGGACCGAACCGCGGGAACTGACCGTCATCGTGCAGATCTGGCACGCAGACGGCTTCGCCCGACCGGTATGCCGCCAGGCAAGGTCCCTCGACCAGCTCGCTCTGAAGTTGCTCGAAGCGCAACGCCGACTCGTCGGAAGCGGCGACATAGCGGGGATCAGCGCCGGGTGAGATCAGCGTCACCCCGGCGGCGCTGATCGGCAGCACGTCGACGATCCGACCCACCAGGTGATCGAGGATCGCCTGGATCGGCAAGTCCGTGCCGAGCGTCCGCGCGAACTCACTGAGCACCTGGGAGAGCCGTCGTTCGATCTCCATGGGGACGTCTCCAGGCAACGCGAGCGTGGCGTACGACCAGGCAGAAGGTCGTCAGTGAAGATCGACCGGAGAAGTGATATCGAAAGGCAAAGCGCCGACTTTGTCCCTGACTCTTCGAGGCCGCGGAAGCGGCACCTGGGACCGGTCGCCGATGGAACCGGTGCGTCTGAGACCGTGCCCGGCGGTGCTCGAACAGAACCGCTCCGTTCGTCCAGGTCGGACGACTTGTCGGCAGTTGGGTGGCGAGAGCACGGTCAAGCCCGCGACATTTGGAAGATGGCGTCGGTCGACACCAGTTCAACGCCAAGTCTGATCGCCGACCGGCGATGAGCGAACGGTAGGCAGCGGCCCCACTGGACTGGTGTGACGGGTTCAGGATAGAAGAGACGACCATTGTGTCGACTACAACCGCCGAGGTCTGTGGCTCGCTCACCGGTTAGCAAGGGCCTGCTCGAACGCCTTCCACTCGTCATGGATGAGACCGTCGATGGCCATCTCATCGTCGCTCGGGAGCGGCGACGCCCGGCGTCCCCTTCGGCGCTGCCTGCGGGGCCCACGGCGCCGAAGAAGGTGCGCTTTGCCATCGCTCACGACAGGAGGTACGTGATGGAGTTTCCCGATTTCGCCGTGGCCTGCGGCGAAGAGGGTTCTGACCCGCTCGTCACCCACAACGGGGAGACGGTTCGGGTCGATGAGTACGCGGCCAGTGGCCACTTGGCTCACACGGACGACGACTTGGCCGCGGTCGCGGCGCTCGGCGTGCACGTCTGGCGCTACGGCATGCCGTGGCGGATGACCGAGCCCGAGCCCGGGGTCTATGACTGGACGATGTGGGACAAGGCACTCGCCGCCTGCGAACGCCACGGTCTCACGCCCGTGATCGACCTGTGCCACTTCGGCCTTCCCGACCACTATCCTGGCTTTTGTGATCCGTCCTGGGTCGAGGGTTTCTGCCGGTACACCGACGCCTTCCTCGCTCGCTATGAAGAGCCGAAGTGGTTCACACCGGTGAACGAGCCGGGGATCACCGCCCTCTCCTCGGGCTTGATCGGGGGATGGAACGACCGCCGAACCAGTCGGCCCGATTACTTCGTCGCTCTCGCTCACGTCGTGCTCGCCAATCTGGAGGCGATCGCTCGCGTCCGAGCCGACCGCGACGGATGGTGGATCGGCGCGGAAGGCTTCGGTTGTTACATCGGCGTCGACGACGACGGCCAACGCAAAGCGGACGACGCCCGGGCCCTCCAGCAGGCCGTGTGGGACCTGCACCTCGGCGTCGAGCCGCGCCCCCAGGTCGCCGACCTCTTCGAAGCGGTTGACGACGGCGTGCTGGCGCGCATCGGTGATCTGGAGGCTCCGGTGGATCACGTGGTGGCCGGCCACGACTTCTACCCCGTGGGGGTGACCAGATACGGCGGGGGCGAGCACCAGCCGTTGACCATCGGCGAGCGTATCGACGCCTACGAGCGCGAGGCCCGCGCCTGGCACCAGCGCTACGGCCGGGACTTTTGGGTGGCCGAGACCTCCAACCTTGGCCTTCCCGTCGGTCAACAGGAGGAGTGGCTCGCCGCGCTGGTTGAACGGCTGGACGCCATGAAGGCCGACGGTCTGCCGGTGCGGGGTGTGTGCTGGTACAGCCGCGGGGACCAGTACGACTGGGACAGCATGCTGCTCGAACCGGTCGGCAGGGTCACCAGGGTCGGTCTCTTCGACGATCAACGCCAGCCACGACCGGTGGCTGATGCGTATCGCCAACTCGCCACCAGATCGTGAGCGGTCTCGACGAGCCGTTCCTGATCGGGCTCATTGCCGTACGGTCAACGCCGGATCAGGCTGAGGCGGCTCGGCGGGGCGCTCCAGCCCGTTCCCGTCGGGCGATCATCAAGACGCGAGGGCGGAGACCAGGGGGGTGGGCGTGATGCGGTACCGGGCGCGAACCTCGGCGAGCGGGCGGTCGAGCATCTCTTCCCACTTCTCGGTCTGGATGTTCGGGATGCGGCGGCCGAACTGCCAGCCATCGGTGATGGCGTCCATCATCGGGATGATCATCTTGGGATCGATGAACGTCATGCGGGTGGCGATGACCGACATCCACATGGCGAAGTACGGAAATTGAATCTGCGCCAAGCAGAACGCCTGTAGGGCGATCTCCCCGCGGCCCGAGGGGTCATAGCCGGTCACGACGTGCTGGAAGTCGTGGGTCTGAAAGCCCCGGAGGACGGCATACTTCATCGGTTCGGGCGTCCCATCAAGTTGCCCGGCCGCTTCGAGCGCCTCGTGAAACTGCCGGTAGTTCGTGGCGATGGCGGCTGTGAGGTTGTTGTCCACGATCCAGGCGTGATACGCCCGACCGAGGGTGCCGTCGGGCAGCTCGGCCAGCTCGTCGAGGTCGAGCGGTTCGGCATAGTGCCGTTCCTCGACGAAGTCGGCCATGGCGGGATCGGCGAGGAAGTTCTCGATGTACGCCTGTTTCACGTCCTCGGGAGCATGCTGCCACCACTGGTTGAAGAGCAGGTGCACGCCGTTGTCAGCAGGATCGTTGAACGTCCGTACCAGCAGGCTGGCGAACTCCTCATTGATCATCCTCGGTCCTCCTCGAACGACGAAGCCAGTTGGCCAGCGTGTGGGTCAAGCTACTCCCGGCCGGCGCGGACCAAAAGGTGCTCGGAGCGGACAGCCCAAGGCGCCCGACCGTCGGCCAACCGGATCTGGTCACGAGAGGCAACTTTCATCCCTCAGTGGCTGCAACGACAACACGTCGTCCGGTCTCGTGCGCCTCGATCGCCGCGAGGGCGAGCGCCAACGCCCGGCGTCCGGCACTGGCCGGCACGGGCGGCGGTTCGCCGGCACGCAAGGCCCGAACCATGGCGTGGACGTACCGGTCCATGGTGTGGAAGAAGTCTCGGTTGGCGTCGTTGAAGTACCCGGCCTGCCACACCTCGGCGGTCTCGCTGCCCGCCGCCTGGAACGTGGATCGACGAACCGTGTCCTCGACCACAACCCGGCCGGCGGTTCCGTTGACCTCCAGGCGATGGGTGTCAGGGTAGGCGTAGCTCGAGCGGTACGACCCCACGATGCTTCCCACCGCGCCGTTCGCGAACCGCAGGCCCAAGACCATCGTCCCCGGCCCTTCATCACCTCCGACATCACTCATCTCGGCCGAAACCGCCGTGACGGGCCCGCACAGGTGCTCGAGCATGTCGAAGCCATGGCACTGGGTCTCGATCACATCGGCGTACGGGTGATGCGCGCTCGATCCCTCGCCGCCGAACCGCCACGTGGCGAAGACCGTGTCGCCGGTGCGGCCATCATCGATCGCCCGCTTGGCGTTCTGCACGGCCCGCGCGTAGCGGTGGTTGAAGTTGACGGCGAAGAACGATCCTTGCCTCTCGGCCTCGGAGACGAGCGCATCTGCTTCGGCGAGATCGAAGGTCAGGGGCTTCTCGACGAGCACAGCGAAGCCGGCGCGCAGCACGGTCATCGTTGGCCCGTAGTGCTCGGTGTTCGGCAACGACAGCGTCACCAGGTCCGGCTGTTCGGTCTCCAGCATCGCTTCGACATCGGTGTACGGCGTTGCGCCGTACTGCTCGGCCCGTGCCTGCGCCCGCTCGGGTCGTCGAGCGACGATGGCGCACAGCTCGATGTCGTCACGGGATGCGAACGCCCGGGCGTGTTGCCCACCCCACCAGCCAGCACCGACGACGGCCACCCGCACACGATCGGTCATCCGTGGGCCGTCACGGCAGGATGACCGCCTTGCCGGTCTCGCCCGACGCGAACAGCTCAAACCCCTCGACGATGTCATCTACCGGGAAGCGGTGGGTGATGATCTGGGCCAGGTACTGGCGGTTGGCGGCCAGGTGGTCGGCGTTGGCGCGCAGCTCGTCGAATCGGAAGTACTCGCTGCCCATGACCGTGCGCTCGTTGGCGATCAGGTCAGGGGTCACGTTGAGACGCAGGCCCTTCCCGTGCCCGACGCACACGAGCACTCCGCGCTTGCCGAGCGCATCGAGCATCTCGCGCCGCGGCTCTTCGCGACCGGTGGCGTCGAAGGCCACGTCAGGAGCGGTCATGCCGACCTCCGCGAGCGCGTCGGCGATCGTGGCCCCCGTTGCGTCGACGGCGAGCGCCCCCAGCGATGCGGCCAGCGAGCGCCGGTACGGCGACAGATCCGTCACCAGCACCGGCACGTCGTCGCCGAGCACGATCTTGGCCATCGCCACGAGGCCGAGGCCGATCGGTCCGGCGCCCGCGACCACGACGCTCTCGATGTCGGTGCGCATGCGCCGGGCCCGCTCGATGGCGTGGCCACTGGTGCCCATCACGTCGAGCAGCAGCGTCGCATCGACGGGATCAACGTGGTCGACGGCGAAGAACTGCCGGTCGTCGATGACCTCATAGGGCCCGTACCCCCCGTCACGCTCGAACCCGAGATCGCCGTGCTTGTCCAGGCATTGGTTGGTGTGACCGGATGCGCAGGAACGGCACGCGCCGCAATAGCCCATGAGGTACGCCACGCCGGTTGTGCCCACCGGTGTGCTGGTGCCACCGCCGGTTGCGACGACATGTCCGGCCGCTTCGTGACCAGGGGTCACCGGCGAGCCGAAGCGGTACTGAAGTTTGTCGGTCCCGCATACCGCGTTGGCGGCGACGCGGAGCAGCAACTGACCCTCGCCGGGTTCGACCACCGGCTTGTCGGTCCAGTCGATCCGGCCTCTCCGGCGAACACCGGCACGTGCATCATCGACGGGATGACGGGCGACCGTGCCATCGTGGCGACGCTACCGTGTCCTTGTCCTTCGTCTCGGAAGTCATGCTGACTTCCGAGACGAGCTTGATGGACGGCCTGCGGCCGACGCTTTGCCTGGCTCGAACGGCAAAGCCGCACCGAGCCAGGCCGAGGGGACCCGTAGGAACCGGTCCCCTCGGGCTCCCCCCGAAGCTTGCGCTGCGCCAGTCATCAGCATCTCGTCCGCGGAGCACTACTAGTTTCTTCGCGGGCGCAGCGTTGCCGACCACCGGGCGGCATCGGAGGATCGTGGTGGCCAACCAAGACGAGCTCCATTGGGCGACCCTGTGGGAAGACGTGACCGACGCCGTCGGCGATGACGTCGCCATCGTCGAGGGAGCTACCCGACGGACGTGGTCGGAGTTCGAAGACCGGGCCGCCCGCCTGGCTTCAGCGTTCGCAGCGACTGGGTTGGGCCGCGGCGCCAAGGTGGCGCAGTACCTGTTCAACAGCGCCGCGTACGCCGAGTCCTGGTTCGCCACCCTGAAGGTCCGGGGCGTACCCGTCAACGTCAACTACCGCTACCTGGCCGACGAGCTGCTCTACCTGCTGGCGAACTCCGACGCCGAGGCCCTGGTGTTCCACTCGAGCCTCGGTGAGCACGTGGCCGCCATACGGGACAGGGCCGCGAACATCCGTCTCTTCGTCGAGGTTGACGACGGTGCCTCAGGGCAGGTGCCCGGGGCGATGCGGTATGAAGATCTGTTGGCCGACAACAGAGCGGCTCCGCGCATCGCTCGCAGCGAGCGCGACCAGGTCATGACCTACACCGGCGGCACGACCGGCCTGCCCAAGGGGGTCGTCGGGCGCATCGGCCCCGGCGTCCGCGGCCTGTTGGCTGCCGTCCCACCCCTCGTCGGCGAGCCACCGGTCACCAACCTTGCCGAAGCCGCCGAGACGGCGGCGCGGCTGGCGGCCGAGGGTCGCCGCCTCATCGGCCTCGCCGCATGCCCGCTCATGCACGGCACAGGCATGGTCATCGGGATGCAGACACCGCTGTTGCTCGGCGGCGCCATGGTGTTGCTGGAGAACCGCCGGTTCGACCCGCACGAGGTGTGGGACCTCGTGGAAGCCGAGGGCGTGCAGGTCATCGCCATCGTGGGCGACCCATTCGCCCGGCCGCTCCTGCGAGCCCTCGACGAAGACGCGGCGGCCGGCCGAGGTCGC
>JAABUQ010009203.1_pt1 | contig 13461 bp, 11 predicted proteins | sample 5560001 | NCBI WGS metagenome assembly JAABUQ01 (sample SAMN10711888, study PRJNA513371) | rock metagenome | isolation source: Antarctica rocks | place: Antarctica: Victoria Land, Finger Mt nord | collected 2015-12-18 | reverse complement strand
GGACCTGAAGGCGCGGATCGAGCAGTTCATCGACTACTTCAACCGCACTCTCGCCAAGCCCTTCAAGTGGACCAAGACAGGGAAGCCCCTTGCCGCATGAGCTACGCCGAAATAGGGACCGTTCTTCGTAACTGGGGCAAAACCCCGGGCACGCAGTTGCAGCAGAACAAAGGTCAGAGTGGGTCGGTAACTCTACCACCTTGAATATATGCGGCTTTTTTCGTTCTTTTAGTGATATAGATTGGAATGCGGTTCGTCTTTGCCCGGGGTTTTGCCCCAGTTACCGTTCTTCCAGCGGGTTGTACTAGGTTGGAAGGCGGGCACGTCTGACGCGAGCCAATCTTGCGTTCTCTATCAGGAAAAGCCTGCAGCCGTGTCCAGCAGTTGATTGTTCGAACCCGGCTGCAGCCTGCTTCAACTCTTCAACAGCCCGGCCGAGCGGAGCGCCTTCTCGATCACCTCGCCCACCGCACCCGAGCGAGCGGCAGCCGGCAGTTTGATCTCCGGCAGCAGCCCATCCAACAGCCCTCCAAAGGCTGGCCTTGGCCCCATCTGGCCCGCCTCCGCCTGTCCAGCACGGGGCGTTTCGTTCCGCGCTGCCTCAGTCCGAACCTGCGCTGCCGCGGTCAGCAGTCCCCAGGACTGCGCCATGTGCCAGGTAGAGCTGATGCCGGCGTCGAGCATGTATGGCGCCGGCACGCCAAGGGACTCGTCGAGGTCGGCAGCTCGTGGATTTAGCGGCGTGCCATGCCCCATGCCCGATATCGTGAAACACTCAAGCGTGACCTGACCCGAGGCATCCCGCCAGGCCTGGTGCGCCGCGCCATCCACCCGGTCCACCACGGACGGCGCAGCGGGCAGGCCCAGCACATCCGTCCACTGCTTCACCAGTTCCGCTGCGTTGCCGGGCCGCACCGTGCTATCTGCGTCGCCCTGCCAGATCTGGACCCGGGGCCAGGAACCCCTGTGCGGCGAGGCCTGGCGGACCAGATCTCCCCATTCCCGCGCGGAATGATGGCGCCGCCCGCCCATAGCCTCGAACGCTTCCGGCATGGATTGCGCCGCGCCATGGGGCAACCCGGCGATGATCGCCCCGCCCGCAAATAACTCCGGATAAGCCGCGAGCATCGTTGCCGCCATTCCGCCGCCTGCGGATAGGCCGGTGATGAACACCCGCGCCGGGTCCAGGCGGTGGGTCGCGACCATGTGGGCGATGCCCTGGCGGATGCTCTCCGCCTCGCCGCCGCCACGGGTAGTGTCGGCGGGCTGGAACCAGTTGAAGCAGGTATTCGGGTTGTTGCCCCGCACTTGCTCTGGCAGCAGCACGGCAAAGCCGTGACGTTGAGCCATGCGTGACCAGCCAGCGCCGGCGTCATAAGCGGCCGCACTCTGGGTGCAGCCATGCAGCGCCACTACCAGCGGGGCTCCGAGCGGCAACTCCTGGGGGACGTAGGCCAGCATGTGAAGGGCGCCAGGGTTGGAGCCGAAGCCCTGCACATTCATTAACCCCGGGGTGCCGGCCGGAGCCGCACCGGAGGCCGCCTCCCGTTGCCGGCGGTTGCCGATCAGTTGCGCTATGTTCTCGCCGAGACCGGGCATTGGATGGCCTTTCGTAATGCAGCTAGAGGCCAAGATGGCGTTGCGGAGCTACCGCTAGAACTAAGGATGGTGCGGTGCAGCATCGCATTCCAGACACGTTTTCGAGTGCCGGATGCTCCCAAGAATTCTGTTGTTTTATCGCAACGTCGGCATGCTTCGGCAGGGCAGTTCGGGCCGGCAGCAGATGGCCACCGCTGGCGAGGGCAGCCAGGTGCGCCGTACAGCGCCGGGCGTTGCGTGATGGCGTCACCGGGACGCAGCCGGCCAGCCCCGGGGCGATCCCATCAGGTAAGCCGTGGCAGGCTGCAGCCAGGTCAGCCCGGGCCAACTCGTCGCGGTGCGCCGGCCGCCGTGGGGAGCGTGATGCTCAGGCACCCGCTGCTGGAACGCCGGCTAGCGCCGGCTGCGGCTGCTGCAGGCGGGCACGGGCAGCCGCGTATTCCCCGGCCATGCGCGACACCAGCTGTGCCGTCGGCACCACGGCCTGCACGGCGCCGATTCCCTGGCCGCTGCCCCAGACATCCCTCCATGCCTTGGGCTTGTCACCGCCGAAGTTCATCTTGCTGGCGTCGGATTGCGGCAGGTTGTCCGGGTCAAGCCCAGCCGCCACGAGGCTGGGACGCAGGTAGTTGCCGTGCACGCCCGTGACCAGGTTGGTATAGACGATGCTGTCTGCCCCGCCGTCCACGATGGCCTGCTTGTAAGCGGCGTCCGCATTGGCCTCCTCCGTCGCGATGAAGGCGGAGCCGACGTAGCCCAGGTCCGCCCCCATCGCCTGAGCCGCCAGCACGGCCGACCCGGTGGCGATGGCTCCGGACAGGGCGACCGGGCCGTCGAACCAGGCTCTGATCTCCTGCATCAAGGCGAAGGGCGACAGGACGCCGGCATGGCCGCCGGCGCCTGCGGCCACAGCTACCAGGCCGTCCGCGCCCTTCTCGACCGCCTTGCGCGCAAAGGTGTCGTTGATGATGTCGTGCAGCACGACGCCGCCGTAGGAGTGGACGGCCTGGTTCACCTCCGGACGCGCTCCCAGCGAGGTGATGACGATCGGAACGCGGTGGCGGACGCACACCTCCATGTCGTGCTCCAGCCGGGCGTTGCTGCGGTGGACGATCTGGTTGACGGCGAAGGGGGCGGAGGGCCGGTCGGGATGATGCGCGTCCCAGTCGGCCAGCGCATCCTGGATGCGGTTGATCCACTCCGTCAGCGCTTCTTGCGGCCGGGCATTCAACGCTGGGAAGGAGCCGACGACGCCAGCGGTGCATTGAGCGATCACCAGCGCCGGGTTGGAGATGATGAACAGCGGGGAGGCGATCACAGGCAGCGTGAGCCGCCCGCGCAGAAGGCGGGCGAGGGGTTCGGTCAGGGCCATGCGGGCCTCCGGTGGGATGCGGACGGGGAGGGTGCGGGGATGGGCGGGGCAGGTCAAGGACGCAGCGGCCGCGGCACTGAGGCTCGCATACGAGCTATTCCTCGGCACAGGTTAGCTAAGGCTTAATTGAGTTGGGGATGCAGCGTGACGACTGTCAACATCCATGCTGCAAAAACCCACCTTTCGCGCTTGGTGGACGCTGCGGCAAAGGGCGAAGAGGTCGTAATCGCGCGCGCCAGCAAACCGGTAGCCCGGTTGGTGCCGTTTGAGGCGGCCAAAAAGCCCGACCGCGTGCTTGGCACCATGGCGGGCCAGTTCACGATCCCTGATGACTTTGACGCGCCGCGGCAAACCCAAGCCCTGATCCAAAGCGGCGCGAACGAGATCATGTTCAGCGCCGCGAGCATCTGGGTGGTTGCCATCAAGGCCAGGCTCGGGCGTGACGATTTCACGGCACGGCCAGAGGCGGTAGCCCGCAATGCCCGTGACGTGGGCGTTGTTGAGGTCCCGATCCATGCCGACGCAGCAACCCGCGTGGCAGACTTGCCGTTCCATCACCAGAATCCGTTTCTTGATTGCATGGGCGTTGAGTGCGCCCGCACGCTTGGTGACTCTCGATTTGATCCTTTGCCGTTACTCGGACCTGGTCATGCTAGTGAATTGAACACCGCCCGCCGCATAACCCCGTTGACGCATCCCGCGCGGGCGGAGAAGGTATCCCCAACAAAGCCGGCCGCCGGAACCACAGGCGCCGCCAGGGGGAAACGACCATGCTCCGCATCGCTGCCGCCGCACTGCTTGCGCCCATCCTCGCAGCCGCCCTGCCCGGCGCCGCCCGCGCCGACGAGGTCGTACGCATCGCCTACATAGACCCGCTCAGCGGATCGCTCGCCGCCACCGGCCAGCTTGGCGAGCAGCACTTCCGCTTCGCCATAGACCGTGTGAACGCCGCGCAGGCCGCCGGGCCAGGCCGCCGGCTGGAGCTGGTGGCGCTGGACAACGAGGTCAGCCCGGAGAAGTCGCTGACCCTGCTGCGCAAGGCCGTGGATGACGGCGTCCATTACGTGACGCAGGGCAACGGATCAGCCGTCGCCTTCGCGCTGGTGGATGCGATCAACAAGAACAACCGCCGCGCGCCGAACCAGGCCGTTATGTTCTTGAACTACGCCGCCGTGGACCCGGCGCTGACCAACGACAAGTGCAGTTGGTGGCACTTCCGCTTCGACGCCGACGTGGACATGAAGATGCGGGCGCTGACCGATTACCTGGTCAGCCAGGCCAGCGTGAAGAAGGTCTATGTCTTCAATCCCGACTACAGCTTCGGCGTGTCGGTGGAGAAGGCGGCGCAGGCAATGCTCGCCAATCGCCGCCCGGACCTGCAAGTGGTCGGCGCGGAACGGGTGCCGTTGGGCAAGGTGAAGGACTTCACCCCCTATGTGCAGAAGTTCCAGGCAGCCGGCGCCGATGCGGTGGTAACGGGCAACTGGGGCGCGGACTTGGCCCTGCTGGCCAAAGCAGCGCAGGACGGCGGCTATAAGGGGACGTTCTTCACTTACTACATGGGATCCGGCGACGTGATCGCTGGCGCCGGTGCCGGTGGACGCGGCTACGCGCAGATCAGCGAATGGCATGCCAACGTCGGCGCCCCCGAGATCGAGAAGATGGCGAACGAGTTCGAGGCGAAGTACGGCGTCAAGTTCTACTATTGGCGCGTGGTGAACGAGATTGACATGCTGGCTGCCGCGATGAAGCAGGCCGACAGCAGCGACCCGGCCAAGGTGGGTCAGGTCCTGGCCACGATGGTCCAGCACACGCCGCTGGGTGACGCCACCATGCGGCCGGACAACCACCAGCTGCTGATGCCGATGTTCGTGTCGGATCTGGAGCCGGGGATGCCCTACACCTTCCCGGACAACAAGATGGGCTTCAAGACGATCAGCCGGATTGAGCCGGAAACCCAACGTTTGCCGACCACGTGCAAGATGGCACCGCCGTCATAGGGGCGGGACGGATGCCCTATTCGCGGCCCGCTTGCGGCGTTGATGTGCCGGACCGGCCGTTCCGGATCATGCCACGACCTGCGGCCTTCTCCCTCTCCCTTCGGGAGAGGGTCGGGGTGAGGGGGTCTTTGGGCATGGTCCCCGGCCAGGGAAAGCTGTGTTCCGGCGCCACCGACAGTTCCCCGCTTCGCAGCCAAGACCCCCTCACCCCGACCCTCTCCCGGAGGGAGAGGGGGACGGCAGTGCGGTTCTTGCATTGCCGCCGGGATCGCTGAGGTGGAACAGGCGGTCCTGATTGTCCTGAACTCGCTGGTCTATGGCCTGCTGCTGTTCATGCTGTCGGTCGGGCTGACGCTAATCTTCGGCATGATGGGCGTGCTTAACCTGGCGCACGCCAGCTTCTACATGCTGGGCGCCTTCCTGGCCTACACCATCAGCATACGGCTGGGCTTCTGGGTGGCGCTGCTGGTGGTGCCGGTGCTGGTCGGAATATTGGGGGCCGGGGTGGAGCGCTGGGGGCTGCGGGCCGTTCATAGGCACGGGCACGTCGCCGAGCTGCTTTTCACCTTCGGCCTGGCCTTCATCATCGGCGAGGTCGTGCCGCTGATCTGGGGCCGCAACCCCGTGCCTTACCGGGTGCCGGCGGAGTTGGACTTCGTCCTGTTCCAGGTCGGCGGCAACGCCTATCCGGCTTACCGCTTGTTCATGATGGGCGTCGCTATCGCGATGTTCCTGGCGCTGTTCCTGGCGCTGGCGCGGACCCGGCTGGGTCTGATCGTGCGTGCGGCGCTGACGCACCCGGACATGGTTGGGATGCTGGGCCATGACGTGCCGAAGGTGTTTACCCTCGTTTTTGGTGCCGGTTGCGCTTTGGCCGGGCTGGCGGGCGTCATCGCGGGCAACGCCTACACCACTGAGCCAGGCATGGCGCAGTCACTCGGAGCCATCGTGTTCGCTGTGGTCGTGATGGGTGGCTTGGGGTCCATTTGGGGCGCGCTGGTAGCCTCGCTGCTGATCGGCTTCGTACAGGTCGGCAGCATCAGCCTGGACCTGACGCTCGGCGCGGCGCTGGGGCGGATGGGAGTCGCGGTGCCCGGGACGTTCACCGACCTTTGGAGCATCAGCATCGCCCGTGTTGCGCCCGTCATCCCCTACTTGCTGCTGGTGCTGGTGCTGGCCGTGCGCCCGCGCGGGCTAATGGGCACGAGGTCCGCCTGATGCTGACCGCGGCGCAAACCCTCCCTGTTCGCCCCCGGGCCGGCGGCGCAGTCCGCGCCGCGCTGCCCTGGATGCTGGTTGCGGCGCTGGCGCTTGTGCTGCCGCACGTCGTTCCCGGGGGCTTCGGACTGTCGCTGCTGTGCCGCATGGGCATCGCCATCGTCTTCGCCCTGTCGTTCAACATGCTGCTGGGGCAGGGGGGGATGCTGGATTTCGGCCATGCCGTGTTCCTCGGACTCGGCGGGTTCTTGGCAATGCATTGGATGAAGCTGGCGGATGCCGGCTGGTGGCTGCCGCTGCCATTGCTGCCGGTCGCGGGTGCTGCTGGAGGACTGCTGGCCGCCATTGCCGCCGGCTGGATCGCCACGCGCCGGGCCGGGACGGCGTTCGCGATGATCACCCTAGGAGTGGCCGAGATGGTGGTTGCCATCGTGTTGCTGCTGCCCGGCGTGTTCGGCGGGGAGGAGGGGCTGTCCGGCGACCGGTCGGGCGGTCCGCCGATGCTGGGCTGGGACTTCGGCACGCAGATGCAGGCTTATCACCTGATCGCTGCCTGGACCTTGGCCTGCGCGCTGCTGATGTGGCTTTACACCCGCACCCCGCTGGGCCGCCTGGCGAATGCGGTACGGGACAATGCGGAGCGGGTCAGCTTCCTAGGCTACGACCCCGCACGGATACGCTGGCTGGTGTTCATGCTGAGCGGGTTGTTCGCAGGCGTCGCCGGCGGGCTTGCGGCACTGAACGACGAGATCATCACTTCGGGCAAGCTGGGGGCGGGAGAGTCGAGTAGCGTGTTGCTGATGACCTTCATCGGCGGCATCGGCACCTTCTGGGGGCCGGTGCTGGGGGCTGTCCTGGTGACGTTCCTGGCGGTGGCGCTCAGCACCATCACCGATTCTTGGCAGCTCTATAGCGGGCTTTTGTTCATCGCGATGGTGGTATGGGCGCCGGGCGGGCTGTCCGGGATCATCCTGGCCCACCTGCCGCTGGCGCGGGCAGGGCGGTTGGGGCGGGTGGTGCCGGGTTATCTTGCGTGCGTGCCGGGAACGGTTTTGGCGCTGGCGGGGACGGTCGGACTGGCGGAGCTGGCGTTCCGGCTGCAGGCCGTCCGCAACGGCGCGTCGCCACGGCCGGTGTTCGGATGGACGGCCGACCCCGTCAGTATCCTGCCGTGGCTGCTGGCGCTGGCGCTGCTGGCGGCGGGGGCGCTGCTGCTGCGCCGGACTGCGCCGGCCGCACGGGCGGCGTGGCAGGAGGCCAGCGTGGCTGCGGCGGCGCCATGACGGCCTTGCTGGTCAGCGGGCTGCACAAGGCGTTCGGCCCCACGCGGATCATTCAGGGCGTCGAGCTGTCCGTGGCCAAGGGCGAGCGCCATGCCGTGATCGGCCCCAACGGCGCTGGCAAGTCCACCTTGTTCCACCTCATCAGCGGTAGGCTGCGCGCGGACTCGGGACAGGTGATGCTGGACGGCGCCGACATCACTGGCCTGCCGCCCCATGCCATCTTCAATCGTGGCCTGGCGCGCTCGTTCCAGGTGACGAGCTTGTTCCCTGGGCTGTCGGTGTTCGAGAACCTGCGTGCTGCCGCAATGCGCGCGGGAGGCTGCGGCCTGGCATTCTGGCGCCGGCTGGACGGCTACGCCCCGCTGCGGCAGCGGGCGGAGGAGCTGCTGGACGGGTTGGGCCTGGAGCGGCGCCGGGACAGCCTGGCCGGCAACCTTGCCTATGCCGAGCAGCGCGCGCTGGAGATCGGCGTGACGGTTGCCGGCGGCGCCCACACGATCCTGCTGGACGAACCCACCGCCGGCATGAGCCGGGCGGAGACGGAGCGAGCCGTGGCGCTGATCCGCCGGGTGACCGAGGGCCGGACGCTGGTAATGATTGAGCATGACTTGGGCGTCGTGTTCGGCCTGGCCGACCGTATTTCGGTGCTGGCAGAGGGTCGGGTGATCGCCTCCGGCCTGCCAGACGAGGTCCGCGGCAATGCCGCCGTCCGCACGGCCTACCTCGGCGCCGCGGCGGAGACGCTGACATGATGAGCGGATGCTTGCTGCTCCCTCTCCTTCCGGGAGAGGGCCGGGGTGAGGGGGTCTTGGCCGCGGCGCGGAGACCGCAGGTGCCAGACGAACACGGCCCGCTATATATGAGAACGGCGCTTACCCGCCCCCTCACCCCGGCCCTCTCCCGGAGGGAGAGGGAGCAGAAGCATGAAGTGCTCTGTTGTCGTAAAGCCCCTACTCAGGCCGCCCCATGCTGAGCGTCCGCAACCTGCAGGCCTGGTATGGCAAGAGTCAGGTCTTGCGCGGTGTCAACATGGAGGTTGCGAAGGGTGAGATCGTGGCCCTGCTCGGCCGCAACGGCGCCGGGCGCAGCACGACGCTGAAGGCGATCATGGGCGGCGTGGTCCGCGACGGCGAGATCCGGTTCGACGGCGCCGAGATCGGCCGACTGCCGCCGCACAAGGTCGCGCGGCTTGGCCTGGGCTATGTGCCGGAGGATCGCTCGATCTTTCCGGACCTGACCACCGCCCAAAACCTTATCCTGGGCGAGAAGCCCGGCCCCGGCGGTGCCTTCGCCCTGGCCGACGCCTACGCCCTGTTCCCCCGCCTGCAGGAGCGCGCCGCGGCTCCGGCCGGCGCGCTGTCCGGCGGCGAGCAGCAGATGCTCGCCATCTGCCGGACGCTGATGGGCAGCCCGGCGCTGCTGATGGTGGACGAACCCACCGAGGGCCTGGCGCCCATGATGGTCCAGCGCGTGCGCGAGCTGCTGCAAGCCGTCGCCGCCCGCGGCACCACTATCCTGCTCGTGGAGCAGAAGTTGGACATCGCCCTTGCGATCAGCGAGCGGCTGTATGTGATGGGACACGGCGAGATCGTGTTCGAGGGCACGCCGGCCAGCCTGGCCGGCAACGCCGCGGTGCGGCGCGAATGGTTGGAGGTTTAGAGATGGCTGCATACGGTCCGGTGACGGTGGAGCGGGACGGCGACGTCGCCGTGGTCACCATGAACAACCCGCCGGTGAATGCGCTGGGCTTGGCGCTGCGCCAGGGCATCATGGCGGCGCTGGACTCGCTGCGCGGGGAGGCCGGCCTGCGAGCAATCGTGCTGGCCGGCACGGCGCGGGCGTTCAGCGGCGGCGCCGACATCACCGAGTTCGGGCGCGCGATGCAAGACCCCAACCTGCGCCAGGTCATCGCCGCCGTCGAGGACATGCCGGTGCCCGTGGTCGCCGCCATGCAGGGCGTCGCGCTGGGCGGCGGGCTGGAGCTGGCGCTGGGCTGTCATGCCCGCGCTGCCTGGGCCGGTGCGAAGATGGGGCTGCCGGAGGTGAAGCTGGGCCTGCTGCCCGGCGCCGGCGGCACGCAACGCCTTCCGCGGGTGGTCGGCGTGGAGAAGGCGCTGTCCATGATCGTGACCGGGACGCCGGTGTCGGCGGAGGACGCGCAGGGCATGGGGCTGGTGGATGCCCTGTTGGACGGCCCTTATCCGGGGGCGGCGGTGGAGTATGCCCGCACGGTGACGGATCGCCGCAAGGTGCGGGACCGGGAGGATAAGCTGGAGCCGGCCCGTGCCGACCCCGGCCTGATTGACAAGCTGGCCGCGCCGCTGCTGAAGGCGTCTGGCGCCCAGGCTCCGCGCGCCTGCGTCGAAAGCGTCCGCAACGCCGTGACGCTGCCCTTCGACGAGGGCGCGGCTGCCGAGCGCAAGCTGTTCGAGCAGCTTGTGGCCGGGGATGAAAGCCGCGGCCAGCGCCACGCCTTCTTTGCCGAGCGCGAGGCGCAGAAGGCGCCGTTGCCACCGGGCACCGCCGCACGGCCTATTGCCCGCGCCGCCGTGGTCGGCGCCGGCACCATGGGCGGCGGCATCGCCATGTGCTTCGCCAATGCCGGCATCCCTGTGACGGTGATCGAAATGGAACAGGCGGCGTTGGACCGCGGCCTGGCCCGCATCGCCGAGCTGTATGCCACCAGCGCCAAGCGCGGCAGCATCACCCAGGCCCAGGCGGAGCAGCGCCGCGGCCTGATCCAGGGACGGTTGGGCCTGGAGGGCGCTGCCGACGCCGACATCGTCGTCGAGGCGGTATTCGAGGAGATGGGTGTCAAGCAGGACGTGTTCCGCACCCTGGACCGCATCGCCAAGCCCGGCGCCGTGCTGGCGACCAACACCAGCTACCTCGACATAGACGAGATCGCCGCCGCAACCTCCCGCCCAAGCGATGTGCTGGGGATGCACTTCTTCAGCCCGGCGAACGTGATGAAGCTGCTTGAGACCGTGCGCGGCCGGGCCACCAGCCCGGAGGTGATCGCCACCGCCGCCGAGGTCGGCAAGAAGCTTGGCAAGGTCGGCGTGGTGGTCGGCAACTGCTTCGGCTTCGTCGGCAACCGGATGCTGGCCCGGCGCACGGACGCCGCCGAGAGGCTGCTGCTGGACGGCGCCTCGCCGGCCGAGGTGGACGCGGCGCTGCAGGCCTTCGGCTTCCGCATGGGGCCGTTCGCCATGGCGGACCTAGCCGGGCTGGACATCGGGATGCGGATACGGCGGGCGTTCAACAAGCGCGCGCCGGTGGCGGACGCGCTGTGCGACGCCGGGCGGTTCGGGCAGAAAACGGGGCGGGGCTACTACCTGTACGAGGGACGCACGGCCACGCCGGACCCGGAGGTGGACGCGATCATATCAGCCGAAAGCGGCAAGCTCGGCATCACGCGCCGGGCCATTGCGCCGGAGGAGATCACGGAGCGGCTGGTGTATCCAATGATCAACGAGGGCGCGCGCATCCTGGAGGAGGGCATCGCCGCCCGGCCCGGTGACATTGATGCTATCTGGCTGCACGGTTATAACTGGCCGGCCTGGCGGGGCGGGCCGATGTTCTACGGCGACCTCGTGGGGTTAGGGCGCATTCGGGACCGGCTGCTGGATTTCCACGCTGCCACTGGCGACGAGAGCCTGCGCCCCGCACCGCTCCTGATGCGGCTGGCGGATGAGGGCCGGGGCTTCCTGGATACCGGAAAGAAGGCCGCGTGATGCGCGCTGTTCTCCTTCTCCCTTCGGAAGAGGGCCGGGGTGAGGGGGTCTTTGAGCATGGCCCTCGGCCAGGGGAAGCTGTGTTCCGGCGGCACCGGCAGCTCCCCGCTTCGCAGCCAAGACCACCTCACCCCGGCCCTCTCCCGCAGGGAGAGGGAGAAGCAGCAACATGACCCGGCCACATCCCTGGGAGGCCAGCTACCCGCCCGGCGTAAGGTGGGACATGCCGATCCCGGACGGCACCCTTCCGGCCCTGCTCGACCGCGCCATTGCAAGGTATGCCAACCGGCCCGCCCTGCAGTTCCGCACCCGGCGCATGACCTTTGCCGAGCTGGGCGCCCGGGTGGACCGCCTGGCGCGTGGGCTGGCTGCGCTCGGCATCCTGCCCGGCGACGCCGTGGCGCTGCTGATGCCCAACTCCCCCGCACACCCGATCAGCTTCTTCGCCATACTCCGCCTAGGCGCCCGCGTCGTTCACCTTAGCCCGCTCGACCCTGCCCGCGTCATCCAGCGCAAGCTTGCGGACAGCGGGGCGCGCACCCTGATCACCGCCAACCTTCCCGGCGTGCTGCCGCAGGCCCTGGCCGCCCGCACAGCAGGCGCGATTGACCGCCTGATCGTCGCCGAGGATTCGGACTGGGGACCCGGCGGACACGACGCCGCCGTTCCCCCCGGCGCCCGCACCCTGCGTGACCTGGACGGCCCTGACCTCGAATGGCCGCACATCGAGCCAAGCGACATCGCACTCCTGCAATACACCGGGGGGACCACCGGCGCCCCGCGCGCCGCCATGCTGACCCACGCCAACCTGACCGCTGCCGTCGGCATCTACGACGCATGGTCCAACGGCACCGGCCGCGCCTATGTCCCCACTGACCGTGTCATGTGCGTGCTGCCGCTGTTCCACATCTATGCGTTGACGGCCGTCATGCTGCGCGCGATCTCGAACGGCATCGAGCTGGTGCTCCGTCCCCGTTTCGACCCGGAACTGGCGCTGGACGACATCGAGCACGGGCGCTGCACCCACTTCAACGGCGTGCCCACCATGTGGATCGCCCTCGTCAACCATCCCGGCGCGGCGTCGCGGGACCTGTCCTCGCTCAAGGTCGCGTCGTCCGGCGGGGCCGCGTTGCCGCCCGAGGTGGGGGCGGCGTTCCACCGGCTGACCAGCCTGCAGCTTGCGGGCGGCTGGGGCATGACGGAAACATCGCCGGCGGGCACCAACCTGCTGCCGGACCGTCCGCAGGCGCAGGGCGAGATCGGCGTGCCGCTGCCGGGCATCGAGATGGACGTGGTGGCGTTGGACGATCCTGGCCTGGTGCTGCCGGCAGGCGAGATCGGCGAGCTTCGCATCCGCGGCCCCAACGTCACGCCGGGCTACTGGCGCCGCCCTGACGAGACGGAGGCGGCGTTCATCGGCGACTGGTTCCTGACCGGCGACGTCGGTCGCATGGACGCAGACGGCGTGTTCACCATCGTGGACCGCAAGAAGGACATGATCATCAGCGGCGGCTTCAACGTTTACCCGCGCAACATTGAGGATGCGATCCACGAGCATCCCGACGTGAAGGAGGCCGCGGTGATCGGCATCCCCGATCCCCGCCGCGGCCAGGCCGCCAAGGCATTCGTCACCCTGCGCGACGACGCGCCGCCTATGACGCTGGACGCCTTACGCGAGTTCTTAGCCGACAAGCTGGGCCGGCATGAGATGCCCACGGCGCTTGAAGTGCGTGATGTCCTGCCCCACACCCCCGTGGGCAAGCTGGCGAAGCGTGATCTCGTCGCGGCGGAACCAGGCCGGACGGAGGCAGGAGCAGGCGGATGAGCGAGGGGTTTCAGAGCCAGGTTTTAGGCGCACCAGCAGAGTTGCCGGGCGGCAATACCGAGTTGCGTGGAGGGTTTGCGGACTTGCAGGAAGCATTCGCCGAGCAGCGGGCGGTTCTCGACCGGGTTGAGGGCAAGGTGGACCGGGTTGCGGCGGAGATGACGATCATGCGGCCCCGCGTCACAGCCTTGGAAAGCGAGAAGGCCACCAACGACCTTCGCTCTGCTGCCCTGCACGCGCGCCTTGACGACCATGCGGTGCGTCTAAGTGTGGCCGAGCGCCGGCTTGAGCTGCGCTACAAGTATACCCCGTTCACGTGAGGATCCGAAAATCCTTAGGCGAGATGACACGGAAGTTGTCTGATACTGCGTCGCAATAGAGGTGCCACTTCCTGGGCACCTCCTCGCGCAGGAATGTCAGGATCGCG
>JAABUQ010009202.1_pt1 | contig 13463 bp, 16 predicted proteins | sample 5560001 | NCBI WGS metagenome assembly JAABUQ01 (sample SAMN10711888, study PRJNA513371) | rock metagenome | isolation source: Antarctica rocks | place: Antarctica: Victoria Land, Finger Mt nord | collected 2015-12-18 | reverse complement strand
CAGCATCGGACCCATCGCCCCAAGCGCCGGCGACAGAAAGGCGCGCGCGGCGCCGAACACCGCGGCGGCGATGAATAAGGCGGCCAGCGGCGGGGGCGGCCCGTGGGCGATGACGGCCAGGGTCGCGGCGACCACCACCTCGATGGCGCTGCAAGTCAGCACGATGCGCTTGCGCTCGCGCCGGTCGGCGGTCTCGCCCGCCAGAAAGGTCAGGGCGAACAGGGGCAGGAACTGGGCCAGGCCCAGCATCCCGACCAGAAAGGCGCTCTGCTCCACGCTCTGGGTGCGCCGCGCCACCGCGTAGACCTGCCAGCCCAGCGTCACGCTCTCGATCTGCACGCCCACGGTGGACAGGAAGCGCGCGCTCCAGAACCGGACATAGTCGCGGTTGCCCAGCAGGCGGGCGGCGGGCGGCGCGGGCGGTGTCATGGGCGGCGCACCATGACGGCGGCGGCCCGGCCGGGCAAGGCGGTGCGCATCGGGGCGAGTCGGGCGGATCGAGTCGGGTGGATCGAGTCGGGCGCATCGGCGTTTGCGAGCCTGCCCACGGCGCCGCTGGGCCAGACACCCCCCTGCAAGGATCGCCGACGCCGTGCCAGGAGCCGCCGCCCGCCTCGCCGACCCCGCCTTCCGCCTCGCGCTCGAGCGGGGCGAGGACAGGGCCGCGTGCGACGCCCTGGTCGACGCCGCCTTCGGCCCCGGCCGCTACGCCAAGACCGCCGAGCGATTGCGCGAGGGCAACCAGGCCCGCGCCGACCTGTGCTTCTGCGCCTGGGGAGAAGGCGCGCTGGTCGGCTCGGTGCGGCTGTGGCCGGTGCGGATCGGCGGGAGGGCCGGCCTCTTCCTCGGGCCGATCGCGGTGGAGCGGGCCTGGCGCAAGCACGGGATCGGCGCCGCCCTGGTCGAAGCCGCCTGCGCAGCCGCGGCCGAGGCGGGCGACGGGCTGGTGCTGCTGGTCGGCGACCCGCCCTTCTTCGGCCCGCTGGGCTTCGAGGCGGTCCCGGCCGGTCGCGCGACCCTGCCGGGCCCGGTCGACCCCGGCCGGGTCCTGTGGCGAGCGCTGCGTGCCGGCGCCCTGGACGGCGTGGCGGGCGAGGTCGCGCCTTCCCTCCCGCCCCGCGCAGGTCTAACTCAGGCGCCATGAGCGAGGTGCAGCAGGGCGGTCGGGGGCAGGGCGGTCGGGGACTGGGCGGGATCGCAGCGGAGGCGGCCAAGGTGCGCGGCCTGCCGCCCGTCCACCTGTGGAACCCGGCGCACTGCGGCGAGATCGACATCCGCATCGCCCGCGACGGCCGCTGGTTCCACGAGGGTTCGCCGATCGGGCGCGAGCCGCTGGTGCGGCTGTTCTCCACCGTGCTGCGGCTCGATCCCGACGGCTACCACCTGGTCACCCCGGCCGAGAAGCTGCGCATCGTGGTCGAGGACGCGCCCTTCATCGCCGTGCGGGTCGACCGCGAAGGCGGCGCCTTGCGCTTCGCCACCAACGTCGGCGACGAGGTCACGGCGGGGCCCGAGCACGCCATCCGCGTGGAGGTCGACCCCGAGACGGGCGAACCGGCCCCCTATCTGCACGTCCGGCGCGGGCTGGAGGCGCGGCTGAGCCGGCCGGTGTTCTATGAGCTGGTCGACATGGCGCAGACCCGCGACGGCCCGGCCGGCCCGGAGATGGGCGTGGAGTCCGAGGGCGCCTGGTTCCCGCTCGGACCCGCCACGGACGCGGTGGAGCCCGCTTGACGGGCGCGGTCACGGCGGCGTCGGCCCTGGAGCTGCTGGAGCCCTGGATCACGCAGCGCCTGCATCCGCTGACCGACTACGATCCTGCGACCCGGCGGCTGCACTCCGACTACGATCTCAACCCCACGAGGCGGCCCGAGGGAGCGCGCGCGCTGCACCCGGCCGCGGTGCTGGTCGCGCTGGTCGAGCGGCCGGAGGGGTTGACGGTGCTGCTGACCCGTCGCGCCGACGCCCTGCGCAGCCACTCCGGCCAGGTCGCCTTCCCGGGCGGCCGTTGCGATCCCGGCGAGACGCCCTGGGAGACGGCGCTGCGAGAGGCGCACGAGGAGGTCGGGCTCGACCCCGCCTTCGTGCGGCCGGCGGGCCTGGGCGACCCCTATGAGACGGTGACCGGCTTCACCGTGACGCCGGTGGTCGCCTTCGTGCGCCCGGGCTTCACCCTGACCCCCGCCGCCGCGGAGGTGGCCGAGGTGTTCGAGCCGCCGTTCGCCTGGCTGATGGACGCCGCCAACCATGAGCGGCGCACCCATGACGCTCCGGACGGCTCCCGCCGCTGCTACTTCGCCATCCCCTACACCAACCAGTTCATCTGGGGCGCGACGGCGGGCATGCTGCGGGCCCTGTCCCAGCGGCTGTTCGGAGAGGCCGCGCCGGCTCAGCCGACATAGCCTGCGGCGCGGCGCAGGCGGTCGTCGATGGCTTCGCCAAGGCCGTGGCTCGGGATCGGCGCGACAGCTATGGCGACGGGGCGGGTGCGGTCTGCGGCGCGCAGGTGGGCGAACAGGTTGGCCGCCGCCTCGCGCAGGTCGCCGCTCGGGCTGAGGTTCCACACGGCGCAACCGGGCGGGGCCGGGCCGGGCGGGGCGGGGCCGAACGACAGCCAGGCCTCCCCTGGGCGGGGCTGGGCCGCCTCCAACCTGACGGGCGCGTCGGGGGCGTAGTGCAGGGCGAGGCGGCCGGGGGATCGGCCCGTCTCCGACCCGGCCTCGGCCAGCGGCCCGGTCAGCGCCTCGATCGCCGCCCGCTCCAGCCCGCCCGGCCGCAGCAGGCGCGGCGCGCCGTCCAGCACCGCGACCACGGTGGACTCCACCCCGACCGCGCAGGGGCCGCCGTCGAGCGCCGCGGCGGCCGCCGCTCCGGTCTCCTCGACCGCATCGGCCAGGGTGGTGGGACTGGGTCGGCCCGAGCGGTTGGCCGAGGGCGCGACCACCGGCCCGCCGAACCCGGCCAGCACGGCCTGAGCCAGCGGGTGAGCCGGCGCGCGCACCGCCACGGTCTCCAGCCCCGCTTGCGCCAGCTCGCCGACCCCGCCCTCAGCCCGCGCCGGCAGCACCAGCGTCAGCGGCCCCGGCCAGAACGCCTCGGCCAGCCGCCGCGACAGGGGGTCGAACCGCGCGACCCGCTCGGCCGCGGCGAGGTCGGCGACGTGGGCGATCAGCGGGTTGAACCGCGGCCGGCCCTTGGCCTCGTACAGCCGCGCCACGGCTTGCGCGTTTCCGGCGTCGGCGGCGAGGCCGTACACCGTCTCGGTCGGCAGGATGACGAGCCCGCCCGCCCGCAGGGCCGCGACGGCCTGGACGACCGCTTGGGCGACCGGCGCGCCGGTCACTTCCCCGCTTTGGCGGTCAGGTGGACGACCACGACGACCGCCGCCGCGACCGTCTCGGGACCCTTGAACTGGCCCTGGCCGACGCCGTAGCCGATCCGGTCCACCGCGGCGGTCCCGTCCAGGTGCGCCACCCCGTGGTCGATGTGCAGGGTGAAGTTCAGGGTGGCGGGGCGCCTGGCGCCGCGGATGGTCAGGTCGCCCTGGGCCACATAACGGTCCGGCCCGGTCCGGCCGATGCTGCGGCTGGCGAACACCGCCTTGGGGAAGCGCTTGACGGCGAACCAGTCGTCGGTCGGCAGGGCCTCGTCGCGGGTGGGATCGCCGGTGACCGTCGAGGACAGGTCGACGCCGACCACCGCGCGCGAGTCCTTCAGGTCCTGAGGATCGAAGGCGATGGCGGCGTCCCAGCGCTTGAACACGCCGTCGAAGCCGACCCCGTTCATCGCCGCCTTGAAGCCCAGCCGCGAGGCGGCGTGGTCCACCGTCCAGGCCTGAGGCGCGGCGCACGCCGGCATGGCCGCCAGGACGGAGGCCAGGGCCAGGGTGAGCGCGAGGAACGGGGCGGGCAGGGCGGTGCGCATGGGCGGGCTCCGGTTCAGGTCGGGCGGCGACGGAAGGTCGGCGTCATCCGGCCCATGACGGCGTCTTGCGAGACGAACTGATGCTCCAGCGCCGCCCCGACATGCAACACGATCAGCCCGTAGGCCAGCCAGGCCAGGGCGCCGTGGCCGAGGTGGCCGAGCCGGTCCCAGCCCTGCTTCACCGGCGCCGCGGCGTCGTGCACGAAGCCCAGGTGCGGCCAGGGCACGGCGCCGTAGAGCAGGGTCGGCAGGTTGTAGCGGCTGGCCGACACCATGATCCAGCCGGTCAGCGGCATGCCGATCATCACGGCATAGAAGGCCCACTGCACCGCCTTCGACGCCGCCTTGCGCCAGCCCGCCAAGCCCGGCGGATAGGGCGGGGCCGGATGGCCGATCCTCCAGCCCAGGCGGGCGAGGCTGAGCAGCAGCACGGTGATCCCCACCGACTTGTGCAGCTGGATCAGCCTGAACCAGGCCAGCCCCTGCGGCAGGGTCTTGAAGGTCCAGGCCAGGCCGATGTTGGCGATCAGCAGCAGGGCGATGGTCCAGTGCAGGGCGACCGCGACGTTGGTGTAGCGCGTGCCGACCGCCGCGGAGGCCACCCGACCGCCCCCTACTTGCGGAACTCCGCCTCGAGCAGGACGGTGACGTCGTCGCCGACCAGGGGCACGTACTTGGTCGCCCCGAACTCGGACCGGCGGATCACCGTTGAGCCGGAAAAGCCCATCCGCGGCTCTCCCCGCATCCCCTTGCCGGAGCCGTTGAACGTCACGTTCATCACCACCGGCCGGGTCACGCCGTGGAAGGTCAGGTTGCCGAACACCCGGCCGTGCACCCCGTCGCCGGGCTCGATCCGGGTGGAGACGAAGACGATCTGCGGGTACTTGCCGGCGTCGAGGAATTGATCGGCGATCTCGGCGTTGAACTTGGGGTCGCCGGTGTCGATGGAGCGGGGGTCGACATTGAACTGGATCTGCGACCGGGCCGGGTTGGCGGGGTCGTAGCTGTAGCCGCCGTCCAGCCCGTCGAAGCGCATGGTGTAGCCCGACAGCCCCATGTGCGACAGCTTCAGCGTCAGGCTGCCGTGGGACTTGTCCAGCGCATAGACGCCTGCGGCGGCGGCGGCGGGGTTGCGGCTGATCGCGGGCTGGGCCGACGCGGTCGAGCTCACCGCCAGCAGGGCGAAGGCGAGGCAGGGCAGGCTGGTTCGCATGGCGCCGTCTCCAAATCGCAATCGTAGGAGTTGCAATAGCCCAACGGCCACGCTTGCACAGCGACTCTGCACGAGGATCCGCTCACGAATGCGTGATCAGTGCGGACGTACGGGCGCGCTCGTCTGCGGCCCAGGCGAGCAGGTCGGCGCGGGGCCAGAGCAGGGCGTAGCAGGCGGGCCGGTAGACGCCCCCCTCGAACAGGCGCAGGCGCGTCGGCGAGCGTTGCAGGGCCATCTGGACCTGCTGCGGCTCGGTCTGCAACTGGACTTGCAACGCCCCGTACCGCACGGGATAGTCTTGCAGGTAGGCGAGCTTGGGGCTGATCGCGGGTATTTGCGGGTCGTAAAACCAGCTCGCGCCGTATATGCCCGCCGCTTCGGGCCGGGCCTCGAGCAGGTCGGCGGCGGTCAGGTGGAAGCCACGCCAGCCCAACTCGTCGAAGGCCTCCAGGCTGCGCCGGTCGGTGTGATGCTGCAGCCAGGGGCGGCCCTGGGCGACCAGGGCGAGATGCAGGGCGTGGCCGAGCTCGCCGGCGGCCGCCAGCCGCAGGGCCAGCGCCGAGTGCCGCACCAGCCGCCGCGCCACCACCGCCGAGCCCGCCCGGTCGTTCAGGTCCACCGCCTGCGCCCCCGCCGGCACGCTGGCGCCGATGGCGAGGCGCACGTCCTTGGCGTAGTCCTGCGGGTCGTACGGCCCGCGATCGGCGATTGTCCGCTCCAGCCGGCGCAGGGCGTCGGGATAGCGGGCGCGCACCGAAGGCGGTAGGTTCAGCCGGTCCAGCCGGGCGGGCAGCGTCAGCGCCAGCCGCCCCACCCGCGCCCGACGGTTGCTGTCGCCGGGCTGTTCGCCGTCCCTGCGGATGGCGCGATCGACCACCAGGGCCGGGCCGTCCAGCCGCCAGTGCGCCGCCGCCCGCGCGCGCGCGAGCAGCCGTTCCAGCGAGGAGCACGAGTCCGGCAGGCGCTCGCCGGCCATGGCTGCATCGTCGACGAACGAGACGCTCATGCCCGCATCATCGCCGACCCCGGTTAACAGCTCCCGAGGACGCCGGTATTCTCAGAGATGGGCGAGCAGGTAGTCGGCCGACGACACCTTGAAGTCGCCGCCCTCCTCGACATTGAGCTGCTCGACCACGCCGTCGCGGGCCACCAGCGAGTAGCGCTGCGAGCGCTCGCCCATGCCGAACTTCGACCCGTCCAGGGTCAGGCCGACCGCGCGGGTGAACTCGCCGTTGCCGTCCGCCAGCAGCACGACCTCGTCGGTGACGCCCTGGCTCTTGGCCCAGGCGCCCATCACGAAGACGTCGTTGACCGACACGCAGGCGATGGCGTCCACGCCCTTGGCCTTCAGCTCGGCCGCATGATCCTTGAAGCCGGGCAGGTGTCGGGCCGAGCAGGTCGGGGTGAAGGCGCCGGGGACGGCGAACAGCGCCACCCGCTTGCCCTTGAACAGTTGGTCGCCGGCCATCGGCGCGGGGCCGTCGGCGGTCATGGTCATGAAGCTGGCCTGAGGCAGGGTGTCGCCGACCTTGATCGTCATGCGCGGTGTCTCCTGATCGCGCGCCGTGGTGCCGGGAAGACGATCCCGGCGCGCCGTTCGGCGTGCGGGGGATAAACACCGGGCCGAGGCTCCCGCGCAAGCCGGCAAGGCTTGCCAGCGCGCGCGTCCATGCCGATCATAGGGCCATGACCAGTACCGCCCCGACCAGCGAGTGCGAGTTCCTGGGCGGGCGGATGCTGATCGCCATGCCGGGGATCGAGGACCCGCGCTTCGACCGCGTGGTCATCCTGATGTGCGCCCACACCTGCGACCACGCGATGGGCATAGCCGTGAACCGGCCGCTTGACGGGCTGTCGGTGCCCGACCTGCTGGCGCAGCTGGGCGTGCAGGCGGAGCAGAGGCTGCCCGACCGGCCGGTGCTGGCGGGCGGCCCGCTGGAGCGCGAGCGGGGCTTTGTGCTGCATACCGACGACTACGCCGCCGCCGAGTCGACCCTGCCGGTGAGCGACGGCGTGGCGCTGACGGTCACGCGCGAGGTGCTGGAGGCGATGGGCAGCCACGACCGCCGTCCGCGGCAGTCGCTGCTGGCGCTCGGCCATGCGAGCTGGAGCCCCGGCCAGCTGGAGCGCGAGATCAAGGACAGCGTCTGGCTGATCGGCGATCCCGACGAGGCGGTGATCTTCGACACCGACCACGAGACCAAGTGGGAGCGCGCCCTGGCCAAGATCGGGGTCCGCCCGGGTCAGCTCTCCGCCCAGTCCGGACGGGCTTGAGCCCGACCCGACCCGTGGGGGACCAGTCCGGGTGGGCTTGAGCCGCAGTCAGGCGTTGGCGCGGAGCGGCGCGCCGTCCAGGTAGGCCTCGTTCAGATAGACCTCGGCCTCGCTCGCCTCGAGCGGGGGGGAGTAGCCGAAGCCCTGGCCGTAGTGGCAGCCCATGGCCAGCAGCTGGCTTGCGGCGGCGACGGTCTCGACCCCCTCGGCCACCACCTGCAGGCCCAGGTCGCGGGCCAGGGCGGCGACCGATCGGACGATCTTGGCCGAGCCCTCGTTCACCGTCATCGTCCGCACGAAGTAGCGGTCGATCTTCAGCGTCTCCAGCGGCAGGCGGGTCAGGTAGGACAGCGACGAGAAGCCCATGCCGAAGTCGTCGAGCGACAGGCGCGCCCCGGCGGCACATAGGGTGTGCAGCACCTCTTCCGCGCGCTCGGGCTCGCGCATGATCTCGCCTTCGGTGATCTCCAGCTTCAGCGCGCCGGGCGCCAGGGCATGGGTCGCGAGGGCGGAGGCCACGTCCTCGACCAGGCCCTGCCGCCCGATCTCGCCGGTCGACAGGTTGACGCTGACGAACAGCTCGCCGGCGCGGGGGTGAGCGGCGCGCCAGGCCGCCAGCTGGGCGGCGGCGGCGTGGATCATCCGATGCTCCAGCGCCGGGATCAGCCCCGCCTCGGCCAGCAACGGCAGGAACTCGTCGGGGGGCAGCAGGCCGCGTCGGGGGTGTCGCCAGCGCGCCAGCGCCTCGAACCCCGCCAGCCGCGAGTCGGCCAGCCAGACGATCGGCTGATAGAAGGGCGTGATCTCGCCCCGGTCCAGCGCGCCGCGGATGTCGGCCTCCAGCGCCAGCCGCGACAGGCCCGCGGTCTCCAGCTTCTGGCCATAGTCGGCGCTGGACGCCGTCGAGCCCTTCGCCGCCTCCAGCGCCAGCTCCGCCCGGCGCAGCAACTCGGCGGGCTCGGCGTCCTGACCCAGTCCCTCCGACTCGGCCGAGCCGATGGAGAACACCGGGTAGATGTCGAAGCCCGACAGCCGCATGGGCGCCGCCAGCGCGCGCTTCAGCACGTCCAGGGCGTCGTCGGACCGCGCGAATATCGCGAACGTGCCGTCGGCGACCCGCGCCGCTCCGGCGTCGGCGGGGAAGGCGGCGGCCAGGCGGGCGCCCAGCGTGGCCAGCACCCGGTCGGCGTGCTGCAGCCCCAGCGCCTCGTTCAGGCGGCGCAGGCGGGCCAGGTCGGCCAGCACCACCCGCCCGCTCGCGCCGTCCCGCATCAGGTCGTGCAGCCTGGCGACGAACCCGCCGCGATCGAGCAGGCCGGTCAGGGCGTCGCGGCCGCGCGTGTGCGCGTCGTCGACGGGCGTGACCAGGCCGGTCAGCCGCCGCTCGTCCTCCAGCCACACGCCCGACCACAGGGCGGTTTGCCCGCTGCGCAGGGTCAGCCGGGTCGACGCGCGCGCTCCCGGCTCCGCCTCGGCCAGCAGGGCCGTCGCCGCCGCCCGCGACGCGGGGGCGAGCATGGCCGTCAGCGCTGCGGCCGAGCCATGCGTCCCCAGCGGCGACAGGCCGAGCGCTCGCGTCGCCCCGGTCAGGGTCAGCCGGTCCCGCCCGGGCGTCCAGGCCCAGCACGCCGCCTGCGCCCCGGCCAGCGCCTCGAGCACCCGGGTCGCGTCGAAGGCGTCAAGCGCGTCGGCGCCGCTCATGTGTCCTCGGGGCTCGGCGGGATGGCAGGGGCGGGATGGCGGGGGTCAGTCGTCGCGGACCATTCCAAACAGCAGATGATCTCGCCAGACGCCGTTAATTTTCAGATAAGCTCGCGCCCGCCCCTCCAGCTCGAATCCCGCCGACAGCAGCAGGCGGCGGGAGGGCTCGTTGTCCGGGCAGCAGGCCGCTTCGATCCGGTGCAGGCCCAGGCGCCGGAAGCCGAACCTCAGCACCGCGCGCACCGCGTCCGCGGTCAGGCCCCGCCCCGCGAACGGCTGCCCCGCCCAGTAGCCCAGCACCCCGCTCTGCGACACGCCGCGGATGATGTTGCGCAGGTTGACGCCGCCCGCCAGCCGCTCGTCGGCGCGCGACTGGACGAAAAAGGCGTAGCCCAGCCCCAGCTCCTGGTCGCGCTGGTACAGGTTCAGGCGGCGGCGGAAGGCCGCGCGGGTCAGGTCGTCCTCGGGCCAGGTCGGCTCCCACGGCTGCAGGAAGTCGCGGGAGCGGCGGCGCAACTCGGCCCACTCGCGGAAGTCGGCCATGCGCGGCGGCCGCAGGCGCACCGCCTCGCCTTCCAGCGCCAGGCCGCCGGCGTCGGCCCCGATCCAGTCCAGCACCGCCATGCCGCTGAGCCTAGCGCGAGAACCGCCGCGCCGTCATCCCGATCTGGCCGTTCGCCTGGCTTCGATCAGGCCGCGGCGGGCCAGGGCGTCGGCGCGCTCGTTCATGGGGTGGCCGGCGTGGCCCTTGACCCAGCGCCAGTCGACCTCGTGCCGCGCTCGCGCCGCGTCCAGCCGCTGCCACAGGTCGACGTTCTTGACCGGCGCCTTGGCGGCGGTGCGCCAGCCCCGCGCCTTCCACCCCGCCAGCCACTCGGTCACGCCCTGGCGCAGGTACTGGCTGTCGGTGTGCAACTCGACCCGGCAGGGGCGGGTCAGGGTCTCCAGCGCCTGGATCGCCGCCATCATCTCCATGCGGTTGTTGGTCGTGGGCGACTCGCCGCCGCAGATCTCGCGCTCGCGCCCCGCGGCGGTCAGGATCGCGCCCCAGCCGCCCGGCCCCGGGTTGCCGCTGCAGGCGCCGTCTGTGAAGATCACCACGTCGGGGGTCATAGGTCGGGGGTCAGAGGTCGAAGATCATGGGCGTTTTCCGTCCAGCAGGGCCGCGACCTCGCCCGAGCGATGGGCGGCCAGCTTGGCGGCGTATTCCAGCGGCGACTTCGGCCGCACCTGCGCCCCCGGCGGCGTCGCTTCCCAATCCGCCAGCCGGGTCAGGAAGAAGCGCATGGCCGCCCCGTGCGCCAGCACGGGCAGGGCGGCGCGCTCGGCCTCGCCCAGCGGTCGCTCCCGCTCATAGCCCTCGACCAGGGCCAGGGCGGCGGCGGGATCGAACCTGTGCCGCGCGTCGAAGGCCCAGCTGTTGAGGCAGACGGCGAGGTCGTAGGCCAGCGCGTCGTCGCAGGCGAAGTAGAAGTCGATGGCCGCCGCGAACCGGCCCTGCGCGAAGAACACGTTGTCGGGGAACAGGTCGGCGTGGATGGGCCCGCTCGGCAGATCGTGCGGCCATGCGCCGGCCAGCCGCTCCAGGTCGTCGGCGACCGCCCGGGCGAGCCCCGAGGCCAGGCGCTCGGCGCCGCCCCGCAGCGGCTCGAACATCGGCGCCCAGACCGGCTGGCCCAGCGCATTGGCCCGCTGCAGGGGGAAGCCGGCCGCGCCAAGGTGCAGCCGGGCCAGCGCCGCCCCGGCCTCGCGGCAGTGCTCAGGCGTGGGCGCATCGACCGGCTCGCCCGCCATGAAGGTCACGATGGCCGCGGGCTTGCCGCGCAGGCGGCCGATCACCGCGCCCGAACGGTCGGGCGCCGGTGTCGGGCAGGCGAAGCCGCGGGCCGCCAGCCGGCTCATCAGCCCCAGACAGTAGGGCAGGTCGGCCTCGCCGGTCCGCTTCTCGAACACCGTCAGCACGAACCGCCCCGCCGGGGTCTGCAGCTTGAAGTTGGAGTTCTCGACGCCTTCGACGATGCCCTCGAAGGCGCAGGCGGGACCGAGCTCGTAGCCGTCGAGGAAGGCGGCGAGCTCGGCCTCGCTGATGGGGGTGTAGACGGCCACGCCCCGTGATCGGCGACCGGGCGCCCCCGGTCAAGCCGGGCGCTCTAACCTCTCCTCCATGCCGCAGGCATGGGGGAGTACCCGCAAAGCGGGGGAGGGGGCCGCTCGCGTGAGCGAGCGGAACGGCTGACGGCGGAGCTGCGGCTTCCGCGCTCCGCGCGGCCCCTCCGGCCCTCCGGGCCACCTCCCCGTCGCTTACGCGACAGGGAGGATCGGTTCAGGCAGGTTCGGCGGTCAGGGCGCGGGGCAGCTTGAAGGTCACCGTCTCGCGCAGGGCGCCCGCCTCCTCGATCTCCAGAATGAACCGCTCGGCGAGGGCGTCGATCACGCCCTGCACCAGCACCTCCGGCGCCGAGGCGCCCGCGGTGACCGCCACCGTGCGCACGCCGTCGAACCAGGCGAAGTCGATCTCGGCGGCGTCGTCGACCAGCCGGGCGTCGCGCGCGCCGGCCCGCAGCGCCACCTCCACCAGCCGCACGGAGTTGGACGAGGTGGCCGAGCCGACCACCAGCACCAGGTCGCAGTCGGCCGCGACCTCCTTCACCACCACCTGGCGGTTGGTGGTGGCGTAGCAGATGTCCTTGCCGTGCGGCCCCACGATCAGCGGGAAGCGCGCCTTCAGCGCCGCGGTGATCGCCGCGGTGTCGTCCAGCGACAGGGTGGTCTGGGTGACGTAGGCGAGGTTGGTCGGGTCGCGCGGCTGCAGGCGGGCGATGTCCTGGCAGGTCTCGACCAGGGTGATCGCGCCGGGCGGCAGCTGGCCCAGCGTGCCCACCACCTCGGGGTGGCCGGCGTGGCCGATCAGCACGATCTCGCGCCCCGCCTCGAAGTGGCGCTCGGCGTCCAGATGCACCTTGGACACCAGCGGGCAGGTGGCGTCGAGGAAGAACAGGCCCCGCGACCGCGCCTCGGCGGGGGCCGACTTGGGCACGCCGTGGGCGGAGAACACCACCGGCCGGTCGTCGGGGCACTCGCTGAGCTCTTCGACGAACACCGCGCCCATGGCCCGCAGCCGCTCGACGACGTGGCGGTTGTGGACGATCTCATGGCGGACGTAGACCGGCGCGCCATAGCGCTCGATGGCGCGCTCGACGATCTGGATGGCGCGGTCGACCCCGGCGCAGAACCCGCGCGGGTTGGCCATCAGCACCTTGAGCGCGCGCCGTTCCGGGGTCGGGTTCGACATGGCTGGCATCTAGGGCTCCGCCCCCCCGCGCGCCACCGGCGAGCGTCCAAGGAGAGGGCTCGATTGCGGGCGGTCGCGCTTGGGCGTAGATACGCCGACAGTCCTCGCGCCGATGCGGCGCGCCTTGATCCCGGAGCGCTCACGATGCGCCGCCACCTGCTGCTGGCCTTGAGCCTCGCCCTGTTCACCGCCGCGCCCGCCATGCACGCCTCCGCCCAGGCGCGTCACGACGCCGACGACGAGAAGCGTCAGGCGCAGGACGAAGAGGACAAGAAGAAGAAGCAGAAAGACAAGGACTGGTCGGTCGGCTCCCAGCCCCTGCCGACCACCAAGAACTCCGGGCCGTGCCCGTTCGCCAAGGTGCTGTACGACGCCAGCCGCTATGTCGAGCTGAAGGACGGGGTCGAAGCCTCCGCCTCCGCCGCCTATACCGGCGAGATCCAGAACGTGCGCGCGGTGTGCGAGTACAAGGGCGGTCAGCCGATCAAGGTTAGGCTGGCGGTGGACTTCGCCTTCGGCCGCGGCCCGCAGGGGCAGGCGCCGACCAAGACCTACGACTACTGGGTGGCGGTGACCGCGCGCAATCAGGCGGTGCTCGACAAGCAGAACTTCGCCATCGGCGTGCGCTTTCCCGACGGGGCCGACCGCACGACGGCCAGCGACACCATCCAGCAGATCCTCATTCCTCGCGCCAACGCGCAGGTCAGCGGCTCGAACTTCGAGATCCTGGTGGGCTTCCAGGTCACGCCGCAGATGGCCGAGTTTAACCGCCTGGGCAAGCGCTTCCGCGTCAACGCCGGCGCGCCGACCACCACCGCGTCGGCCGCGAGCGCGCCCAAGGGTCAATGAGCGACCGGCCCGCCCCCCGGGCGACGGGCGACCTGAAAGCGCGGTTGAGCGAGGCGGTCGCGGCCGCCTTCGCGGCCGAGGGCCTGCCCGAAAGCCTGGGCCGGGTGACGGTTTCCGACCGGCCCGACCTCGCCGACTTCCAGACCAACGGGGCGCTCGCCGCCGCCAAGGCCGCCCGCGCCAATCCGCGCGACATCGCCGGCCGCATAG
>JAABUQ010009201.1_pt1 | contig 13465 bp, 7 predicted proteins | sample 5560001 | NCBI WGS metagenome assembly JAABUQ01 (sample SAMN10711888, study PRJNA513371) | rock metagenome | isolation source: Antarctica rocks | place: Antarctica: Victoria Land, Finger Mt nord | collected 2015-12-18 | reverse complement strand
TGGAGGAAACGTCCCCTGGCTTCAGCCAGCCCTCTTGCGTGTGTTGATAAAAAGAGGCTTACGCTTCTCGGTTGATCTTCCGCGTGGTAGAATGGACCTTAGTCGTCCGAGCGGCTTCATACCGACGACACCGCTTTCTCGGAAAACGCAGTCGTTGGGAGGCGCTGAAGTAACGCGGCGCGAAATCGCGGGCCTCCGGGCCTAGTGAGAAAGCCACCGGGCTTCAGCCCGTGTGGATCGTTACTCTTGTAGACCCGTTGGCTCGGCCAGTCAAAGGCGATGACCACCGCGTCGGCGGGAATGCAGCGCACCTTGCCAAGCCAGCTGTGGGTCCAGAGTAACCCGCCCAGCGCGGCGTCGGGCGTCGTCAAGCTTCCCTGCACCTGGATCAGGACCGGACGCCCCGCCACCTGCGCGAGCAGCTCCGACGGGTCGACCGACTTGAGCCCGCCGTGCGCCACGAAGTGCTGGACCTTCAGCTTCGGCCAGGGGTCGGTGCCCATCTCCTGCGGGCAGTCCCGGGTGTCGATGATCCAGAAATTCGCGAGCCGGTCGGCCCGGGGCTCGAAGTGGTCGAGCCACACGAACGGCCAGCCGGTGCGCGGGTCCAGGGCGCCGTCCAGGAAGTTCTCGTTGCCCGACTGGCTGATGCCCGGCCCCGCGGCGCCGGGGTCGAAGAGGCTGCCCGGCCGGGGTCTCCCGCCCCTGGGCGGCAGCCCGGGTGAGGCCGGATCGCTGGGCGACCGCCGGAACCCCGGGATCGGCAGCGGGATCGGGATCAAATCCCTCAGCCCGCGCATCGCCAACTCCGGCGGCACCGCCGACCGCTCCGCAGCCGGGGCTGGGGCCGGGACGACGGGCGTGTCAGCGGCCGGAAGCCTCCCGCCGAGGACGAGCATCAAGGCCAACGCCGCCCCGACGAGGCCGCCGGCCCGCGAAGGCCGGCGCCTCGGCGAGTCCGGGTGGTCGTGTCGTGACCTCGGGTCCTGCACGGTTTGCCTCGTTTCGTTGCCGGGGGCAGGGGACGGGATCCTCTTGGCGGTTTTATCGAACTCCGGGGCCGTCCCCGTTGAGCCGATCTCACCGAGGATGACGGGTGGGCGGCCTCACTTACCAGGATTCTCACGGCCGCACCAGATTTCTGCCGCGGGTTGGGGGCAGTGACGCCAGGGCCCAGGTCGTTTCGCCGGCAACGGGGCAGGGCGGGGCGTGCGGAAATTCGACCTTGCACTCTCCGTTGATTCCCCGGGCCGCGGGTCGTTGATCCGCTCCTCCGGTGGTCCGGCCGGGGGTTCGGAAACCGGGACCCTGACACCTGATTTTCGGACCTGGCAATCCTGCTGGGCATCGCGGCCCCCCACTTGCAATTGAGAGGCTCAGAGGTCTACGCGAATTGGGGGCGTTCCTGTAGGGAGGTCTGCAATGGGGCATCTCGTCGTCGCGTGCTCGATGCTGATCGCCGCCGCCGCGTCCGAAGCCGAAGCGTCTCCCGCGCCGAGCCCAGCGGACCTGTCGGCCTATCGGGAGGAGTCCGCCCGCGCCGGCCGCGACCCCGCGGCGCAGGTGCGGTTGGCCCTCTGGTGCGAGGCGCACGGCCTCCGGGCCGAGCGGGTGCGCCATCTCGCGCTGGCTGTGCTGGCTGACCCTCGAAATGCCGCGGCGCGCGGGCTGATGGGCCTGGTGGCCGATGGCGGTCGTTGGCGCAAGCCCGAGGCCGTCAGTGAGCGCGCGCGGGCCGACGCCGACCGGGCCGAGGCGCTGGCCGAATATAACGCCCGCCGCGACAAGGCCCGCGACCACGCCGACGCCCAGTGGAAGCTGGCCCTCTGGTGCGACGAGGTCGGCCTGAAGGCCGAGGCCCTCGCCCACTTCACCGCCGTCACGAGGCTCGACCCCAAGCGCGAGGCCGCCTGGCAGCGCCTGGGTTGCAAGAAGCACAACGGGCGCTGGATGACCGACGAACAGATCACCGCCGAACACGCCGAGATTCAGGCGCAGGGGAAGGCCGACCGCCGTTGGAAGCCGCAACTGGAGAGGTGGAAGGCCGCGCTGGGCTCCCCCGTCACGGCGAAGAAGGCCGAGGCCCTCCGCGAACTGGCCGCCGTGACCGACCCCCGCGCCGTCTCCTCGGTCTGGCGCGTGTTCGTCGGCGGCAAGGCGCCCGACCAGGCCCTCGCGGCCCAGTTGCTCGGCCAGATCGACGCCCCCGCCGCCACGCAAGGGCTGGCCATGCTGTCGGTCGCTGGCGACTCCCCCGAGGTGCTCCAGGCCGCCATCGAAACCCTCCGCCGCCGCGATCCGCGCGACTTCTTCGCCCAGTTGATCGGCCTGCTCCGCGACCCCTTGAAATACAAGATCAAGCCGGTCGACGGGCCCGGTTCCACCGGCATCCTGGTGATCGAGGGGGAAAACACGTTCCTCCGCCGCGACTACACGTTGCCGTTAGCCGCCAGGATACCCAACTTCGTCCCCTTCCCCATCTCATACGACCCGACCTATGGTGGGGTGGCGGTCGGCACGACATCCGTCGTTCCCGACAACGGTCCGGCGATCGGGGACCTCGCTCGCAAGATGCAGGCACATCCCGGGCAGGCCGTCGACCTCATCGACCAGGCGGCGAGGGCGAATGGGGGAAATGGACATGGGAGTTTCCTCCCCGACTTGGATTTCCAGATCGCCTTGCAGATCCAGGCCGCGCGGGTGATCTGGACCAACCAGCAAATGGCCGCGATCCAGCAATCGACCGTCATGGCCAGGCAGCAGATGCTCGGCGACGTCGCTGCGGTCGAGCGGACCAACAAGGTCATCGGCGAGGACAATGATCGGGTCGTAGCCGTCCTGAACGCCGTCATCGGCCAGGAGCCTCCCAAGGGCCTCGGCAAGGCGCGCGAGGCGTGGAAGGCCTGGTGGCTCGACCAGCAGGGTTACGTCCCATCCCCCAAGCGCAAGAAGAAGAAGCCGACGATTACCGAGCCGATTGGCTTAGATGAGGTCGTGACCTATTCGGACACCGTGCCGGCTGGGCTGCTCCCCCGCCATTCCTGCTTCGGGGCCGGCACGACGGTTCGCACCCTGGACGGCCCGCGGCCGGTCGAGGCGATCCGCGTGGGGGACCGCCTGCTGACCCAGGACACGACGACCGGCGCCCTGGCCTTCCGACCGGCCGTGGCGATCTATCACAATCCCCCCTCGGCCACCTTGCGGATTGACCTGGGGGGCGAGGCGGTGGTCGCCACGGGCATCCACCGCTTCTGGATCGTCGGCAAGGGGTGGGTCATGGCCCGCGACCTCAAGCCCGGCGACTCGGTGCGGGCCCTCGGCGGCACGTCCCGCGTCGTTTCGATCATGCCGGATGAGGTCCAGCCGGTCTTCAACCTGGAAGTCTCCGGCGGCGACTTCTTTGTCGGGAAGCCGGGCGCCCTGGTCCACGATAACAGCCTCGTTCAGCCCGTCCTCAGCCCCTTCGACGCCCGCTCCACGCCGGACGACTCGACCCGCTGAGGGGCCGCGGCACGGCGGACGGCCCGGGTCGAGGCGTTGGGAACTGGGAATCGGCCATATCCGGTCGGAACGCGCGACGCTGGACGACCGCCCGCGGGGGCGGCACAATGACGTTCGAAACGGCCGCCCATCGCACGTCGATCCCCGCAGGAGCCGCAACGGATGTCGCGACGCAACTGGAAGTCCCCCGGGTCCGCCCCGTGGGCCTGCGCTCTGGCCTGGACATTGACCCTGGGATGGGCCGCCGCCGGCCGCGCCCAGATGCCCGCCGAGGAGTCGGCCAGGAAGCTCAAGCCCGCCGAGGGGCTGGAGGCGACCGTCTGGGCGACCGAGCCCCTGGTCGTCAACCCCACCGGCATGGACGTCGACTCCCGGGGCCGCGTCTGGATCACCGAAGGGCTGAATTATCGGCTCACCCGCGGCGGGAATAAGCGGTTCCACCGCATCGAGGACGCCGACAAGATCAAGATCCTCGAAGACACCGACGGCGACGGCAAGGCCGACAAGGCCACCGTCTTCGCCGACAAGATCTTCCCCGTCCCGATGGGCATCGCCGTCGAGGAGCGGCACGACCACGACGGCAAGTACCTCGGCTGCAAGGTCTTCGTCGGCAACAGCCCGGACCTCCTCGTGCTGGAGGACACCGATGGCGACGACGTGGCCGACAAGCGCTACGCCCTGCTCAGCGGCTTCGGCGGGATCGACTCCGACCACGGCGTCCACGGCATGGCGCTGGGCCCCGACGGCAAACTGTACTTCACCCAAGGCGACGGCTGCTGCTCGGTCCAGCCGGACAAGACGGAGCGCGGCCAGAACTTCGACGTGACCGACAAGTCCGGCCGCCACATCGCCACCGACCGCCTCGCCCACACCTTGCGCGTGAACCGCGACGGCACGCAGTTCGAGATCGTCGCCGACCGCCAGCGGAACAACTACGAAACGTCGATCAACTCCTTTGGCAACATCTTCACCAGCGACAACGACGACGATGGCAACCGCGGCAGCCGCGTCCTCTGGATGATGGACGGCGGCACCTACGGCTACCACACCCCTGGCAGCCCCCGGCACTGGGGCGAGGACGTTCCCGGCAACGTGCCGAAGCTCGTGGGCACCGGCAACGGCAGCCCCGCCGGCATCATGGTGTACGAGGGCGACCTCCTGCCCGCGGAGTACAAGGGCGCGGTCTTCGAGGCCGACGCCGGCACCCGGCAGGTCAACTACTTCCCGATCACCCGCGAGGGCGCGGCCTTCCGCACCGTTCCCCAGGTGCTGCTGGGCAGCGACGACCCCTGGTTCCGCCCGATCGACGCCGCGGCGGCGCCCGACGGCTCGGTCCTCGTCGCCGACTGGTACGACGGCGGCGTCGGCGGCCACGCCTTCCAGGACCAGACCACCGGACGGATCTACCGCGTCGCCCCCAAGGGCAAGAAGGCCGAGGCCCCGAAGGCCGATTTCTCGACCGTCCAGGGGCTGATCGAGGCCCTGAAGTCGCCCGTCGTGGCCACCCGCGACGCCGCCCGCCGGGGCCTCATCCCCTTCGGTTGGCAGACGGTCGGGCCCTTGAAGGAGATGTTCGACGGCGACGATCCCGTCCTCCGCGCCCGCGCCCTGTGGACCATCGCCGCGATCCAGGGGGATGCGGCCGTCGAGCCCGCTCTGAAGGACAAGGACGCCCGCATCCGTGAACTGGCGGTGCGCATCCTGGGCCGCGACCTCAGCTGGGTCGGCAAGGTCGAATATGTCGACGAGAAGGCGAAGACGCCGCTGTCGGCCTCCAAGCACCTCAAGGCGTTGCTGCCGATGGCCGCCGACCCCGACGCGGGCGTGCGCCGTGAGCTGATCCTGGCGCTTCGCGACCTGCCGACGGCCGACGTGTCCGACGCGCTCGAGACCCTGACGCGCACCTGGGACGGCCAGGACCGCTGGTACCTGGAGGCCCTGGGCCTGGCCTTGGAGAACCGCGAGGACGCCTTCCTCGCCGGGTTGTTCGACGGCACGCTCTATGGGGACCTGGACCTCGACGCCACGGGCCAGGCGGCGAAGGTCGCGCTGCCGCCGTACTTCCCGGTTGACCGCAATGAGGCGTTTATCGCGACGGGCGAGCAGCCCTTGCCGGCCAACGCGCTGACCAAGACGCTCGGCCTGGCCTGGCGGGTCCATCGGCCGGAAGTCCTGCCGCTGCTGGGTCGAATCTTGCCGGGCCTGGCGACGCCCGAGTTGCAGCAGGCGGCCGATGACGTGGTCATGCAGATCGGCGGCGCCGGCGCGGCCGTCACGCTGGCCGACCTCGCCCTGAAGACGAGCGACCCGCTCCGCAAGCGGCAGATCTATGAGACGCTGGCGCGGCGGCTCGAAAACCGCTGGCGCGACGCCCGGGTCGACCCGAAGGTCGTCGAGGTGATCGCCAAGGCCCTGGCCGACCCCGAGGCGCGCGTGCAGGGCATCCAGATGGCCGCCGCCACGAAGGAAGGCCGCTACGCCGACGCGATCCTCGGCTTCGCCCGCGACGCCCAGGCGCCGGTTGAGGTCCGGGTCGCGGCGGTGGAGGCCGTCGGCACGACCAGGCCGGAGAAGGGTCGGGAACTGCTGGAAGGGCTGATCGCCGAGGCGTGGGGCAAGTCCAGCTCGACCCCCACCGCCGAGGCCGCCCTCCGCACCTTGCCAAAGCTGGGCGACGTCCGCGGCAGGCTCGCCGACCTCATCACCGCCAAGGATTACCCCCTCGGCGTGCGCCGGGAGGCTTTGCGAGCCTTCGCGGTCACCGACGCCGACGCCCGCAAGGTGATCGCGATGGCCAGGGAGAAGACCCTGCCCGAGGACCTCAGGTCCGAGGCGTCGAGCCTCTTGAGCACGCACCGCGACCGCGGGGTCCGCGACGAGGCCGCGGCGGCCCTGCCGCTGCCCAAGACGGCCTCCGGGCGCCCCTTGCCCTCGGTCGGCGAGATCATCCGCCGCGACGGCAAGGCCGAGAAGGGCCGCGAGGTTTTCTTCAAAGTCGCCGCGTCCGCCTGCGCCGGCTGCCACCGCGTCCAGGGGCGGGGTCGCTGGGTCGGGCCCGACCTCTCGACCATCGGCACCAAGTACGGCAAGGAGGAGCTGCTGCGGTCGATCCTGAACCCCAGCGCGGCCATCGGCTACAACTACCGGACCGCCGTCGTCGTCACGGTCGACGGCCAGGTCCATACCGGCCTGATCGTCGAGGACGCCGCCGACCGCGTCATCGTGAAGGGGACCGAGGGGAAGCGGGTCGTCATCAGGGCCACCGATGTCGAGGATCGCGCATTCAGCGACGTGTCCCTGATGCCCGAGCGGCTCGCCGAATCGATGACCGACGAGGAACTGGTCGACCTGCTGGCGTTCCTCGCCTCCTTGAAGCAGCCGGTCAGCATCGTCGGCCAGTATCAGGCGATCGGCCCCCTGTCGGAGCCCAAGGGCCGCCCGGCCTTCGACGTGACCAAGAAGGTCAACCCGGCCCTGAAACTTCCCGGCGCCGACGGCCCGGAGGTCGCGTGGCGGCGGTTGACGGCCGACGCCGAAGGCCTCGTTGACCTCGGCCCCCTGGCCGGCACCGACTCGACTCGCGCGGTGTACCTGCACGCGCAGGTCGCCTCGCCGGTGCCGCAGGAGGCCCGGCTCGTCCTGGACACGAAGTCCGCCGTCAAGGTCTGGCTCGGCGGCAAGGAACTGGAGATGCCCGCGCCCGGCGACGATCAACCCCGCGCCTTGACCGTGACGCTCCCGAAGGGACCCACCGACCTGTTGATCCGCATCCCCGGTGGCTCGTCCGCCGCGGTCGTCACGACCCTGGTGGCCGACCGTCCCGTCGAGTTCGGCGCTGAGGCGTTGGCGACAAAAGTCTCGGGCCGCTGAGCCCCTTCGCTGATCGACCCCTTGCCGAGGCGCGGCGGACTTCGCGGAGTCCGTCGCGCCTCGATTTCGCTCGTTGCCGCCGTCGACCCCGCGTGCCACAATTCCGAACGTCGCCCCGGCACGAACGCGCGCAACCTGGGCCCGGAGGCCGACCCCGTGCCCACGCCCATGCCCACGCCCACGCCCACGCCCACGCCCACGCCCGATAAATCCTGGTCGAGCGTCGCCGTCGCCATCCCCTGCTACAACGAGGCGGCGGCGATCGGCGAGGTCATCGCGCGCTGGCGCGAGGCGCTGCCGACGGCCGAGGTCGTCGTCTTCGACAACGCTTCCGACGACGGCACCGGCGCCATCGCGGAGGGACTCGGCGTCCGCGTGGTCCACGTGCCCGACCGGGGCAAGGGAAACGCCGTCCGCGTGATCTTCAAGGTGCTGCGCGATCGCGACGCGGTGATCCTCGTCGATGGCGACGGGACCTATCCCGCCGAGATGGCCGCGGCCCTGCTGGCGCCGGTGCTCCAGGGCACGGCCGACATGGCCGTCGGCGCGAGGCGTCCGACCGCTGGCGCCGGGGCGATGTCACCCCTGCGGGGAGCGGGGAACCTGCTGATCCGCGCCGCATTCTTCGCCCTGATCGGCGCCGGCCCTGGCGACCTGCTCTCGGGCTACCGTGCCTTCGGCCGCCGCTTCCGCGAGGCGGTCCATCCCCGCGCCACCGGCTTCGAGATCGAGGCCGAACTCGCGTGCGAGGCGGTCGCGCGCCGGATGCGGGTCGTGGAGGTTCCTGTCCCGTATCGCCCCCGCATCGCCGGCACCGCGAGCAAGCTGCGGGCCTTCCGCGACGGCCGCCGCATCGTCGCGACGATCCTGGGGAGAAGCCTCCGCCTCCGGCCCTGGCGCCCCGTCGGCCTGGCGGCGCTGATGGTCATCGCGCTCGTCCTGGCGATCGTCGGGTTGCGCCCCGGTTGACGTGACGCCGGGTCAGGCGGTGTCCGCTGGCTTCGGGCTCTCCAGAGGCTCGACAGCGGTGACGTGCAGTAACGAGCAAATCTTGAACCGGGCCGGCACGCCATCTTTAGTCTCGTCAATGCCAACGAGGAGGTCCGTGCGTGTCAGCAGGGCCATCTCGGGATGACGCACCTCGTATGCCTGCCCGCTCGACATCACGATGCGGAAGGGCATGAACGGTTGGCGGGTCAGGAGTTCTCGGAAGGTTTGCACGGTCATACCCCGAGGGTACACCGAGTCCCGACGGTTGTCCACCGCCCCGGGCAGGCCGTTGCGGCGCGGCGCGGACCGGGTTAGCTTCGCAGCGGACGTGTCCCGATCGCCCGACCCGTACACCCGAGGATGCCCACGATGTCGATGACCCGCGCGAGTGCTCTCAAGACTTTGACCCTGCTGCTCGTCCTGGGAGCTCCCGCGATCGCGGCGGCGACCGAGGATGGCTCGCCGGAGCCGCTACGCAAGGGGGACCGGATCGTCTTCCTGGGGGATTCCATCACGGCGGGCGCCCTCGGAAAGGGCGGATACATCTCGGTGATCCGCGAGGCCCTGGAGGAGAAGCACAAGGACCTCGGGGTCGAGTGCATCGGCGCCGGCATCAGCGGCAACAAGGTGCCCGACCTCCAGCGCCGCCTCGACCGCGACGTGATCGCCAGGAAGCCAACGGTCGTAGTGATCTACATCGGCATCAACGACGTGTGGCACGGCGAGAGCGACCCGGCCAAGGGCACGTCGAAGGAAGCGTTCGAGTCCGGGCTCAAGGAAATCATCGGCAAGTGCCAGGACGCCGGCGCCCGCGTGATCCTCTGCACGCCCAGTGTCATCGGCGAGAAGCACGACGGCACCAATGCGCTGGACGGCAAGCTTGACGAATACTCGGAGGTCGGCCGCAAGGTCGCGAAGGAGTTGAAGGTCGGCCTGTGCGGCCTCCGGGCCGCCTTTCTCGCCTATGAGAAGGCGCACAACGCGAACAACAAGGAGTCGAACGTCCTGACGGGCGACCGGGTGCACCTGAACGAGGCGGGCAACAAGCTGGTGGCCGAGACGATGCTCAAGAGCCTGGGCGGCTGACCCCGTCGAGGGGTCCGCTGCCATCGACCACGGAAGGGCGGGCCCTGATCGAGTCGAGGGCCCGCTTCAGGGCCTCTCGGGTGACGGGCTTCTCCAGGTAGCCGTCGACGCCGGCCTCGTCGATGCGGCGCTGATTGACGACGGAGACGTCGCCGGTCAGGGCGAAGATGTGCAGGCCGTGGAATCGGTGATCGGCGCGGAGGGCCAGGGTGGCGTCGATGCCGTCCATGACCGGCATGTTGACATCCATGAGGACGGCCATCGGGCGTTCTTCGCGGGCCAGGGCCAGGGCGTCGCGGCCGTTGCCGGCCTCGGCGGTGCGGTAGCCCATGCGGCGGAGGATCTTGGCCAGGGTCTGCCGGCTGGTCAGGTGGTCCTCGACGACCAGGATCGCGCCGCCCTGGGGAGCGGGGGCGGTCGCCTCCTCGGGGGCCGCCTCGGGGGGGGCGGAGGTCAGCAGGACCGAGGGCAAGGCCAGGGTGAAGAGGCTGCCGCGCCCGGGCTCGCTTTTCAGGGTGATCTCGCCGCTGAGCAAGTTCGCCAGACGCCGGCAGATCGCCAGGCCGAGGCCGGTTCCCTCACCCACCTGCCGGTGCGGCTGCTCCAGGGTAGCGAACTCGTCGAAGATCCGCTGGTGGTCGGCCGGGTGGATGCCGACGCCGGTGTCCTCCACCGAGAGGCGCACCTGGTCGGCCGTCCGCTCGCCGAAGAGGCGGATGTGCCCCTGATGCGTGTAGCGCAGGGCGTTGGACAGGAGGTTGCACAGGATCTGCTTGAGCTTGGCGCGGTCGGTTTCCAGCTCGGCCCCCTCCAGCCCGTCGGGGTCGAGCCGGACATCCAGCCCCTTGGCCCGAGCCTGGCCCTCGATGCTGGCCAGGCACTCTTCCAAGACTGGCGAGAGCGGGAAGCGGGTCGGCTCGGCGGGCATCGCGCCGGCGTCGATCTTGCTGAGGTTCAGCAGGTCGCCCAGCAGGTCCAGGACGTTGCCCACGGAGTGCCGGATCGTCCGCAAGCACTGCTGGACCTCCGGGTCGTCGTCGGCCTGGCGGTGCATCTCCAGAAGCTGGACGGACAGGACGACGGCGTTCAACGGGGTGCGGGCGTCGTGCGAGAGGGCCGAGAGCAGCCGGGTCTTGTGGCGCGACGACTCCTCGGCCATCTCCTTCTGCTGCTCCAGCGAGCGCTCCAGGTCGATCCGCTCGGTGACGTCCAGGCAGGAGCCGAGGAACCCGAGGAAGTGGCCGCGGTCGTCGTGGTAGGGCGTGCCGCGGTCGGCGACCCAGCGATACTGGCCGTCGTGACGGCGCATGCGGTAGGTGTGCTCGAACGGCTCCCGCTTCTCGAAGGCGTCGCAATACACGTTCAGGCAGCGCTGACGATCCTCGGGGTGGACCGCCTCGGTCCAGCCGAAGCCCGCGTCGGAGTCCACCCCGCGCACCCGGCCGCGGAAGTCGTACCAGGTCTGGTTGAAGTAGTCGTAGAGGCCGTCGCCCCCGAGCCGCCAGATCATGACGGGAAGCTGCTCGGCGATCCCCCGGAAGCGGACCTCCGAGGCCGCCAGATCGGCCTGGAGTCGCTTGCGGCCGGTGATGTCCTGGACGACGACCATGGCGCCGACGATTTTGCCGGAGGGCTCCAGCAGCGGCGCGGCGTTGGCCACGACGGTCATCGACGTGTCGCCGACGTCCCAGCGGAATTCCTCCTGCGAGACCACCTCGCCCCCCAGGGCCCGGGCCAGCGGCGCTTCGCCTTCGCCGTAGGGGGTGCCGTCGAGGTGATAGATTCGATAGGCCGACGACAGCTTGAAGGTATTGACCCGGCCGATCGTCTGGTCCTCGGGGAACCCCTGGAGGCGGACGGCCTCACGATTGGCGGCGACGATCATCCCGGTGGGGTCGGCGACCCAGACGCCCACGGGCAGGCTGCCCAGCAGGGAGCGCAGCTTCGAGCGCTCCACCTCGGCGGCGATCCAGGCCTCCTCGACGGCCGAACGCCGAAGCTCAGCCTCTTCGCGGGCGGAATGCGTCTCCTGGCCGCTCTCCTCCTGGAACTGGCGGATGGCCTCGGCCGACGCCTGGTTCAGCACCTCATTGATCACGTCGCAGATCGAGTGGACCGCCTCCAGGTCGAAGCCCTGGGCCTGGGCGTATTCAAAGGTGGCATGCGTCAGGATCGACCGGAGGTGCCCCATCTCCCCGACGACCTCGGAGATGTCGTACCCCTGGCGCCAGCGCATCTGGCCATGCTTCTGCCCCTCGGCCACCACGTCGGCGGGACGACCGCGGAGGCGCTCGGCCAGGCGGTCCAAAAGCTGCGGAATGTGGTCGGCGAACTCGACGTAGGAGAGCCGTTCCGCCTCCGGGACGTCCCCCCCGCTCTCGACGGCTTCCCACCAGGCCAGGATGATGGCCTTGGGACGCGTGTCCAGGTGATCCGCCAGCGCGGCGGGTCCGTTCATGGCGCGAAATCCCCACAGTTACGGCGTCGTTCCATGAAACCGCGTCGTCAAATCGCTCGCGAGGGCGGTCGGCGTCGGACCGGGTTGCACCGGGCGCGGGGCATCCCACTGGGCGGATGCACAAGTATCCCCCGTCCCCGCAGTCACTGTCAAGCGACGCGGTCGACTCTCAGAGCCCCGTCGCGCCCTCCCTTACGCCCGCGGAGGTCAGGGGGTTCGGTGCAATCCCGGACGCCGCGCTCCGCCGGCATTCCGTCATGGCGCGAGAACGCGTTGATCCGGGCGCCTTTCTCGCTGTACAATCCGCGTTGAACATGCCCGCCCCATCCTGCCCGCCGAACTCGCCCGACCGCACCCCCAAGGGGAACCAATTCGATGCCGTCCTATTCCCGACGGCGGGCCTTGCCCGCGTGGATCTGGCTCGCGCTCAGCACCGGCGGACCGGCGTGGGCGGCCCTGCCCCAGGTCCCCGAGGGGTTCGAGGTCCGCCTGGTCGCCGCGGTGCCCGCCGTCGAGTCCCCTTGCCAGGTCGCCACCGCGCCCGACGGCGCACTCTTCGTCGCGGAAGACCCCATGGACCAGGCCGGCCCCCACGAGGCCAACCACGGGCGCATCCTCCTGTTCCGCGAGGGCAAGGACCCCATCGTCTTCGCCAAGGGGCTCCGAGCCGTCTTCGGCATGGCCTGGCACGACGGCGCTCTCTACGTCATGCACATGCCCCGCCTGACGATTTTCCGAGACACCGACGGCGACGGCGTGGCCGATCAGTCCACGGAGCTATTCCAGGACCTCGGCCCCGGCCCCGCCGGCCTGAACGATCACATCGTCTCGGGCCTCCAGTTCGGCATGGACGGCTACCTTTACATCTCCGTCGGCGACAAGGGCGTCCCCAGCGCCCACGGCCCCGACGGCCGGGTCGTCCAGCTTCTCGGCGGCGGCACCCTCCGCTGCCGGCCCGACGGCAACGGCCTCGAAGTCGTCGCCTCCGGCACCCGGAACCACCTGGAGCCCAACCTCGACGACCGCGATAACCTGTTCACCTACGACAACACCGACGATGGCGACGGTTGGTGGACCCGCGTCACCCACCACGTGGACGGCGGCTATTACGGCTACCCTTACGACTACCACGACCGCCCCGATCGCATGCTCCCCCGCATGGCCGAATACCACGGCGGCTCCCCTTGCGGCGCGGTCTTCTACAAGGAAGATGCCTGGCCCGAGCCCTATCGAGGCGTCGGCTTCTGGGCCGAGTGGGGCAAGGGCAAGGTCCACGCCTTCCGCTTCGCCCCCGACGGCTCGACCTTCCAGATCGCCGAGGCCATCGACTTCGCCGTCAAGCAGGACAAGCTCGACTTCCGGCCGATCGACCTGGCCATCTCCCACGACGGCCGCACCCTGTACGTCGCCGACTGGAGCATGGGCGGCTGGGGCAACAAGAAGGAGAAGCTCGGACGCGTCTTCGCCATCACCTACAAGGGCGAGATCAAGACCCGCCCCCGGGGGGTGGATTCCGACCCTCTCGACGCCCAGTTCAAGCAGCTCGACCACCCCTCATTC
>JAABUQ010009200.1_pt1 | contig 13465 bp, 13 predicted proteins | sample 5560001 | NCBI WGS metagenome assembly JAABUQ01 (sample SAMN10711888, study PRJNA513371) | rock metagenome | isolation source: Antarctica rocks | place: Antarctica: Victoria Land, Finger Mt nord | collected 2015-12-18 | reverse complement strand
GCTGTGCACGGAAACGGCCCAGGAACTTCTTGCCCAGCCGCAGGATGAGACTGTGCTGCACGGCGACATTCACCACGGCAATATTCTGGACTTTGGGGGACGCGGATGGCTGGCGATAGACCCCAAAGGCCTCAGCGGCGAGCGCGGGTTTGACTACGCCAACTTGTTCTGCAACCCCGACCCTAAAACGGCGGCGGCTCCCGGCAGGCTGGCCCGGCGGGCGGACGTTGTCGCGTCGGCGTCCGGCCTAGACCGGCGGCGGCTGTTAATGTGGGTGCTGGCCTGGTCCGGGTTATCCGCAGTCTGGATGCTGAGTGACGGAGACGCGCCGGACCACGCGCTGACAATTGCGTCTCAGGCGGCGGCGGAGCTTGGCTTGCCTTGACAACGCCTCGCCGGTGCCGTACAATAACTGCATGGCGCATTCCACTTTTCTCTGCCCAATTGATGAGTTTCAGATCGCGTACACCGTCATCTGCGGCCAGACGTTTCGGTGGCGGCTGGACAAAGCCGGCTGGTGGGCCTGCCTCCTGCCGGTGACCAATCCCGAGACCGGCGCGACTTCGCAGCAGCTCGTCCGGCTCTGGCAGGATGACGAAGCGGTCTATTACGAGACCAGCCCAAAAGCGCGGAACTTAGGGCTGGTGCGGGACTACTTCCGTTTGGACGTGGACTTGCCGGCCCTGGCCCAGCGGTTTATTGAAGCCGACTACCATATCCGGCCCGCCATGGCTGATTTCGCCGGCCTGCGCGTCATTCGGCAGGACCCGGCCGAGTGCCTGTTCTCGTTTCTCTGCACGTCCGCCGCGCCGCTGTACCGCATTCGGCGGACGGTGGCCGCGCTGTGCCGCGAGTACGGCGATGTGTACCCCGGCGAGGTGGCCGGGCTGGTTCATCATGCCTTTCCGCCGGTCCACCGGCTGGCGGAAACGTCACTCCCCTATTTGGCCCGCCTCGGCCTGGGCTACCGCGCCGCGTATGTCAAAGAAACCGCGCTGGCGGTCATGGCGCACGGCGGCGCACCCTGGCTGCACGGCCTCCGCCGCCGCCCTTACGCCGAAGCCAAATCAGCGCTGATGACTTTGCCGGGCGTCGGGGCCAAGATCGCCGACTGCGTCTGCTTGTTCTCGCTCGACAAAGATGAAGCCGTTCCCGTGGACACGCATATCCGGCAGATTGTCCAGCGCACCTATTTCGCGGACGACGAGCCGTATGCACCGATGTCCAAGACCCTGACCAAGAACACTTATACCAAAATCGCCAGTGACGTCCGCGCCCGCTTCGGCCCGATGGCCGGCTGGGCGCAGCAATACCTGTTCTTCCATGATCTCTATGAGAAAGGTGCCTGGGAAAGCTACACGGCGCTCTACCAGCCGCTTGTCGAGCCGATCCGCCCCTTGAAGAAGTGACCCGAGAAAGTTTGGGCCAACTTAACCCAGTGGTATTTTGCCTGCGTCAGAGATGTGCAGAAAGATTGGTTGAATGGCAGGAAGCAGCGAAATCGAACAAGCCGCATTGAACAACGCCATCTGGTGCGATACTGTCTGCCGCGCCCACAACTCCCCTGGCATGTTTGAAGAAGCAACTTGGATAAATGCAGGTTTTACTCCTATGTTTTATCCAAATGTCATCACTCTGGGCGGCGCAGAGCAGGCGGCATCTCATCAGAGACGTGTTAGTGAACTGACGAAAGCAGGGATGCCTAACGGATGGACCATCAAAGACAGCTTCCAGGTTCTAGAACTCGCGCCGCTTGGTTTTAAGCGTTTGTTTGAGGCACGATGGATATTTATGGAACAGGCACCCTCGGCTTATGGGGTCGGAACACGGGGCACTTCCTGGGAAGTGATTACCTCAATCATCGAGTTGAGCGCCTGGGAGCTTGCGTGGGGAGGTTCCAGCAGCGAAATGAAAATCTTTCCACCCATGCTCTTAGCTGATGAAAACGTCGTAATTTTAGCTGCCTACCGCGAGGGGCAGATCGTAGCAGGAGCTATTGCCAACCGTGCGGCAGGAGTCGTTGGTATTTCCAATGTCTTCATCCCAAAGGAGGAGGGGCAAACCCTGCGCCGCAGTTGCGTTGCGGAAGCCGCACATTGTTTTCCTGGCTTACCGTTAGTGGGTTACGAAAATGGAGAGGAGCTAACGGAGATGCTAACGATTGGCTTTGTAGAGCTAGGCCCGTTGAGCATCTGGCTCAACATAGAGGGTGGAAAAGACCCTCTGCAAAACATTTAGAGGATGGAGAATTTGGCCTTCCTCACAAGGCGTGATGAAAAGCAATATATGTCTTTTGTTGGCGTCTCGGCATAGTATTTTGGCTTTCAGACGCAGACCCGCCTAGATCATGTCGCACAGCAGGGTTTTACATAGCACCGTCTATCTAAAAAAATCAGTGGGAAGCATATACATCTTCATACCTGCCATTCGTCAAGCCAATCCGCCCCTTGAAGAAGTAATGCTCCTTCAATAATGCTCCTCCTGCGGCCCGTCAAACATATCCCGTAACCCCTCAAGCCAAAAGGGTGCTTTGACCTTGCCGCTCGCCCTGGACTCGACAGGGTCGGCCAGACGCATCATTCGCGCGAGGGCGGCCACGGTATCCAGCGAGGCGTCAGGCGCGATGCTGACCCGGCCCCGGCGCTCGCTGCCGTCTTCCGCCCACCAGGTGAATTCGATTTGACGCACGTTGATTTCCTTTTCTGAGTCCCGCATCGAAGACGGTACAACTCGCTCAAGGAAGTACAAGCGAAGTGCAATCAAAGCTGTGTGGCGCATGTCACAGCCGGGATGTGACATATGTCACGCATGGGCCGTTAGAGGGCTTCGGCTCAGGAAGTGACGACGGAAAAGTAGTGAGTGAAGAAGGCTGCGGCGTCTACTGAAGCCGCAAGGTGATGAGGCCGGGATGGGTTTGGGTCAGGAGCGTGCCAGTCGTCCCAGTCTACATACGTCTGGCCGGGGCGAAGCGGGCTGGTCAGTTCAACAGAGATTTGGTGGGCCTCGGTGGCGCAGAGAGACGGCTCGAAGATCAGCGCGGCGGCGAGCGGGTCGTGGAACGTAATCTCCGGCCTGTCCTGGAACCACACCTCGGCAAAGGCGGCGACCGGGGCGAGTGGCCCGCCGGCCTCGGCAAAGCGGCGGCGGCAGTCGTCCGCAGGCATCCGGCACTGCTGCGTGACGTCAATGCCGACCGCCGTGAGGCGCGGCACCGGGGCGGCAAAGACCATCGCGGCGGCATGAGGGTCGCACCGAATGTTCCACTCGGGCTGAGGCCGGTCGAAGTACCAGCCGCCCATCAGTACCAGTTCTTTCAGCAGACGCGGCACTTCGGGGTCCAGCGCAAACAGCAGCGCGAGATTAGTCAGCGGGCCAATCGCCAGCAGCGTAACTTCGCCGGGCCGGGCATGAATTGTCTCGCGCAGGAAGTCAATGGCTGTGCTTGGTGCGAACTCCCGGTGCGGCCAGTCTCCCGACGCTAAAGCCGCCGACTGCGGGGCATGCGGCTGGTTTTGATGCACCAGCAGGGGCGCAGACGTGCCGGCATGAATGGGAATGTCCGTGCGTCCTCCGGCGCGGCAGACAGCGTCGGCGAGCGACGCCCGGCGTCCCGGCTGTCCGCTGACGGTGGTGATGCCCAGCAGCTCGCAGCGTGGCTGGCGCAGCAGGTAAGCCAGCGCCAGCGCGTCGTCAATGTCCGAGCCGAGGTCGGTATCCAGTAGGATTGGGATAGATTGGTTCATGGCGAAATCTCCCGGCGATTCATGGCCGGCCATTCTGTGCGGTTGCCGAAGGCGCTGCGTCGCGGCTTAAATACACGCGGCTGTAATTCCATTCGTAGAACTTGCCGGCGAACGCAGACGCCGGCAGGGGCTTGTCCACGCTGTCAATCTGGGTATGGCCCCAGCCGCCGTCGAACAGAAAGCTCATGTCAATCGGCTCGTCTTTGGCCGTGTTGCCGTAGGTCCAGTGGTAGTCCAAGCCGTTTTGGACTTTGACCCCGTCGCAGTACATCGCATACGTGTTGTCGCGCTTGTACACCCAGGTCCAGATATGGTACTGGCTGGCGTCGTAAGACTTGATTCCCTGAGCGGCCATTGCCCTGCCCCAATCCCCATAATCCACAGTGTCTTTGGCAGGATGAGCGACGCTGCCCGAATGCCAGAAGCGGCCGTCGTAATTTGTGTTGCCGCCGCCGTTGTCATACCCGAAGCTTTCTACCAGGTCTTGTTCCGCGCCCTGAGCATTGCCGTCCCACTTCCACTTGTTGCCGGCGATCCAGAGCGCGAACCAGTAGTACGGCGGAGTGACATACCGGACGCGCGTTTCCCAGACAATGTCCCGGCCCAGCAGCGAGCCGCCCTGCGGCAGCTTCCAGGCCGCCATAAACGAGCCGCAGCCGGCGTTGTGCAGCTTCGGCTTCAGCAAAGTCGCGCCGTCAAGCGGGGTGATGTAGGTTTTCAGGGAGTCGGCGGTGAACTCGCGCACGGGCGGACTGTCCACGCCTTCAACCGGCTGGTCGTGAATAGCATTGGCTTTGTCCGGTGCGACGGTATTGGCCCCGTAGTTGCCGAAACCGTTGTTGTAGGTGTTGAACTGGTCATGGTACACGAAGTTCGCGCTCATGTCGGCGTAGTTCTTGATGGTGCCATCCTTGCCGAAGTGCCAGTTCTTGACCAGCGCCATGTTCGGGCCGCCGAGGCCAAACGACGGCGGCGGCCCGGCAGCCGGAACATCCACCGTGCCGCTGCCGATAGTTTCTGCGGTCTTTGCCGGCGGCGTCGCAGGTGCCGCGGCGAGCGCGGTTGTGCCGAGAATCAGCACGGCTCCAAGAAGCGGAAGCGTAGAGAGATTTGCCATAGGTGCAATATACAGCAATTACTTAGCCCTGTCAACATTGAGTCGTCAAGGCGGCTTCGGCGCAGGGGTGCCGATGTGCTATAATAACCCCATGACACCGTTAGTTCTCCATAATACGCTGACGCGCACCAAAGAAGTCTTCACGCCTGCCGACGGCAAAACGGCGCGGATGTACTGCTGCGGCCCGACCGTCTACAATTACGCTCATATCGGCAACCTGCGGACGTATGTCTTTGAGGATTTGCTGCACCGGGCCATCCAGATGCACGGCTGGAACATCGAGCATGTGATGAACATTACCGATGTCGGCCACATGACGTCGGACGGCGATACCGGCGAGGACAAATTTAATGCCGCCGTCGAGCGCGAGAAGAAGACCCCCTGGGAAATCGCCAAGTTCTACGAAGATGCGTTCTTCGCCGACTCCGCCAAGCTGAACATTATCCGGCCCGCTGTCGCGCCCCGCGCAACTGACCATATCGCCGAGATGATCGCGCTGATTGAGCGGCTAGAGGCGCAGGGCTACACCTACGAGACAACCGAAGGCGTTTATTTTGACACGGCTAAAAATGCTGATTACGGCAAGCTGGCCGGGCTGAACTTGGGGGCACAGCTTGCAGGCGCACGAGAAGAAGTCAACATTGACGCGGGCAAGCGTCACCCTGCCGACTTCATTTTGTGGTTCACCAACAAGCCCGCGCACATCATGAAGTGGCCGTCGCCGTGGGGCGAGGGCTACCCCGGCTGGCATATCGAGTGCTCGGCCATGAGCATGAAATACCTAGGCCAGACGCTGGACATCCACTGCGGCGGGATTGACCATATTCCGGTGCATCACACCAACGAAATCGCCCAAAGCGAGTGCGCGACCGACCATCAGTTTTCCCGGTTCTGGGTGCATGGCGCGTTTTTGACGGAGCAGGGCGGCAAGATGTCCAAGTCCAAAGGCGACTTCTTGACCGTGCAGCGGCTCATCAGCGAAGGCTTCGATCCGCTGGCGTACCGTTACTTGTGCCTGACCGCGCACTACCGTTCTGAATTGGCTTTCAATGTCAAGACATGGGAGTCGCTTCATGCCGCGACCAAAGCGCTGGGCAAGATCTACGAGATGAAGTCGCGCATCGGCGAAGACGACGGCTTGTCGGATCAAGAATACCAGGCGGCGCGGCAGACAATCTTTGACGCCATTTCCGACGACCTGAACCTGCCCCGCGCCGTTGCCGCCCTGCACGAAGCCAAATCGTACCGCCTGTGGCGCGAGTTCGACACCGTGTTGGGCCTGGACATCGAGACCCGCTCCAGGGGCGCGGTCCCGACCGCCGCCGAAGCCGAAGACACGCTGCCGGCAGAAATCTTGTCGCTCAAATCCCAGCGTGACGATGCCCGCAAGTCCAAAGACTTTGCCCGCTCCGACGTCCTGCGCTCCGAGATTGAACGCTTCGGCTACACCGTCGGCGACTCGCCGCTCGGCACCGTCGTCAAGAAGAACTTACTCTAGGAGAAGCGTACTATGACCATCCAAGAATACGCGGCCGCCGCAATTGAGAAAAGCGCGGGTGATCTTATCCAAGCCGCGCTGACACTGCCGGAAGACAAGCGCGACTGGAAACCACAAGACAAAGGCCGCTCCGCGCTGAGTCAGCTTGCCGAATGCGCGGTGATGAACACGCTGGCGGCAAAAATCGTGCGGGCAGGGGCTTATCAAGAGAGATTGATGGCGGAATGGGGTGAGCTGCTTTCAGCACTGGACACGCCGGAGAAGGCAATCGCCCAGTTGCGCGAAGGAGCAGCCGCGCTGGCGTCTGCCGTTCGAGAGTCCCCGGAGGCCAATCTAGGAAAAGAAGTCGCCCTGCCGTGGGCGACAGTGACGATGGCCCAATTTTTTCTAATGCCGTTCTGGAACATGTCCTACCACGAAGGCCAGATCAACTATATTGGGACACTGCTGTAACAAAAAAAGCCGCCGGCTTCTTACTTTTGTTCTAATATGCGCCGCGTCCGGTCAGCACAGCGGGCACCGTCCGCGCCAAGATCACCACGTTCAGCCAGAATGACTGCCGCCGCACATAGTCTAAATCCAAAGCCACCGACGCCTCGAACGAAAGCGTCGCACGCCCCGACACCTGCCACAACCCCGTCAAGCCCGGCAGCACCGACAGACGCTGATGCTGATCCAGCGTGTACAGCGCTACCTCACGCGGCAGCGCCGGACGCGGACCCACCAGAGACATCTCCCCGCGCAGAACATTAAGAAGCTGGGGCACTTCATCCAAAGAACACCGGCGCAGGCCGCGCCCAATGCGGGTGATGCGCGGGTCCTGACGCATCTTGAAGACGGGGCCGGAGCGCTCGTTGGCGTTCAGCACGGTGTGCAGGCGGGCTTCGGCGTCGGTGAACATGGAGCGGAACTTGAAGACGGGGAACTCGCAGCCGTGTCTGCCGACGCGCTTTTGGACAAAGAGGACGGGGCCGGGGCTGTCGAGGCGGATGCAGAGGGCGATGAGCGCCAGCAGGGGCAGGAGGAGCAGCAGGGCGGCGGCAGAGACAACAACGTCCAGAGCGCGGCGCAAGGCTGCGTCGAAGGGCGAAGCGTTCGGAGAAGCTATGGGTTCCGCCACGAAATTCACTGGCGGGAAGTCAGTCCGGGTTGTTAGATTTGAGACGCTCATAGGTTTTCCTCAGCGCACGGGTTGGCGGCAATGAATTCAGCGTCAACGGATAGGCAGGCGCGTTTCCAGTAGTATCACTGTGCAGAAATCATGCCAAGCCGGGAGATAACGCCGGATAACAGGGATTTATTCAGGTTTTTTTGCCGCTGTTGCAGTTTGAGGAAACCCGGCTTTTCCGAAAGTCTATGGGGGAACTTTGACGCAGGCAAGAACAGTATCAACGAGTGCCGGCTCCGAGAAGCCTCTTGGCATGAATTTTGCAGTTTAGTGTTTTATTGAGTTTTGCGTGTTACTCGTTTGGCCTCCCAGAAGGATAGACAAGAATGAAGTTTTCCATCAGAAAATCCCAGATCGCCAGCTTTGCGCTGATCGCGGGTCTCAGCCTGCCCGTACTGGCGCAGACTCCCCTCGCGCAGACCGGACTGCCGCCTGCTCCGGCGGCTCCGTCCCCCGCCCCGGCGGTCACGCCGAATTATGTGATCGCCCCTGGTGACGTCATCAGTGTAGGCATTGCGGACTGGCCGGCGAACAGCACCCCGCAAACGACGGTCGCGCCCGACGGCACCATCTCCATGCCACTTGTCGGCCAGTTGTCCGTAGCCGGGCAGACTGTCCCGCAGGCGACGAAGATGCTGACGACTAAGTGGAAGAAGTATATCGTGGACCCGTCGGTAACGGTTTCACTCGTGCAGAAGCATGCCGAGTTTGTTGTGTTCAGCGGCTCGGTGGCCCGACCCGGCGGCCTGACCTACCGGCCCGGACTGCGGCTGGTCGAAGCGCTGGCGGAAGTCGGCGGCTTTGTGATTACGGGAAGTCCCACCGCAGGCAGCACAACGACGGTCGGCCTGCAAACGACCATTGCCGACCCGAGCCATGTCACCGTGACCCACGAAAACGAGACCCAGCAGGTCTTAAACTTAACGCATCTGGAAACACTGGCTGGAACCCCCAGCGACATTCTGCTTGAGCCGGGCGACTCCGTATACGTTCCCGCCCAGCTCGGCAAAATCAACGTCGTCGGCCAGGTTCGGCAGCCGGGCGTCATCCCCTACCGAGATAACATGTCGCTTTTTGACGCTGTTTCCGATGCCGGAGGCTACAATGCGGACACAGCGGATTTGCCCAGCGCGACTCTGATCCACAACGGAAAATCCTCGCCCATCAACTTGGAGCCGATGCTGCTGCACGGCGACATGGCGGCGAATGTCGCACTCGCCCCCGGCGACCAGATTTCCATCCCGGAAAAAATCCGTACCTATGTCACAGGCGATGTCGGCCGGAGCGGGTACTACCTGTATCGGCCCGGCGACAGGGTGCTGGACGCGATCAGCGCGGTCGGCGGCTATACGCAGCAGGCGGACCTTAGCAAGATCAATGTGCTGCACACCGATAAAACTCATAATACGTCGCAGATGGTGCGCGTTAACCTCAACAGCTACCTGCTGCGAAATGATCCGCTGGGGAACCCACTGATCCAGCCCGGCGACGCGCTGTATATTCCTGATAAGAAGCACAGTATCTCATTCAGCGACGTATTCGGCGCTTTGGGTGGTGTCGGCTCGGCTGCTTATGGGACGCGGGTGCTTCAAGGCAAGAACTAAAGCAAGTCATTAAAAAAGCCCGCGCCAAAAGGCGCGGGCTTTTTGTTGCAAGCGGGACACCTGTTTTTCACTTCTACCTCCCCTGCTCGCGTTTCCCCTCCCGCATCACCCGCTTCTTGACTGCGACTGCCGGGTTCCCGGCGTAGACCATGTACGGCTCAGTCGGCTTGGAGAGGACTGCGCCGCCGGAAATGACGCTGTGGCTGGCGACCTGTGCGCCGGGCAGGACTTTTGCGCCCGCTCCAATCCATGCACCCGACTCAATCGTCAGCGGGCGCTCCAAAAGGCCGAAGGCCGGGTCGGTCCAGTCATGGTTCCCGGTGCATAAATAAGCGCCCTGCGAGATGCAGACATGAGAGCCGATTGTGATGGGGGCGAATGTGTTGTCCAGCCAGGCCCGCTCGCCGATCCAGGTATGGTCCCCGAGCGTCAGAAACCACGGGTGCTTGATGTTGACGCCCGGCTTGATGATCACGCCTTTGCCGATTTTCGCGCCGAACAGCTTCAGTAAAGCGATCTTGAGGCCGGACGACGGATTTAGGGAGTTCTCGAAGAACAGGACGTTGACGAAGTGCCACAGGGCGCGGACCCCAATCCCGCGCCCTTTGTCGTGCCAGGGCGGATTGCGGTAGCTGGATAAATCCACAGTCAATTCGGCAGTGATGAGTTGGTCAGCGGGCGATGGCGCTTGGTTGTTCATGGTGTTCTTGGGAGCGCGAAATGAGCTGATGGTAGAACGCCTCGGCTTTCCTCATAGACACGCTGTAATCAGCTCGGTCCTGAATAAGCTTCTGGTTTAGTCCAACGGCGCGGTCCCGCAGCGGTGCGTCGCCGAGCGCCTGAAGCACGGCCCCAGCGAGGGCAGACGGGTCGGACTGGTCGAACAGCAGACCGTTCTCGCCGCTTTTAATCCATTCGCGTACCGACTTAATATCACCGGCGACCGGGAACGTCCCGCAGGACATGGCTTCCAGCAGCGTGTTCGGGGTGCCGTCATGGTCTGCCGGGGAAACCGTCACTGTCGCCAGGCGAAAGAACTGGGCCATCTCGTCATGGGACACGAACGGCAGGCAGGTAACAGATTTCTCGATTTGCAGGCGGCTGATCCAGCTTTCGGCGACGCTGTTGCCTTCCATCATCGCGCCGACAAAGAAAACGTCGGGCCGCTCGGCGAGAATCAGCGGGATCGCCTGAAAGAACGTGTCGGTGCGAATATAGGGCTTGACGCCGCGCGGGTTGATGACGACGGGGGCACCCAGCGGGATATTCCAGCGGCGGCGCAGGTCCGGGTCCACGGGTCCTGGATGAAAGACGTCGGTGCGGACGCCGCCATTGCCGGGCAGCACCGCGAACGGCTTTTTGGCATCCAGCCCGTATTCGCGGGCCAGCAGCAGATCCCGCTCGCAGTCCGGGTGCAGCGCGTCCGCCCGGCCCATCGCCCGGCGGGTCAGGCGGGCGATTTCAGGCGAGTCTTTGGCAAACAGCGTAAAGTCGTTGCCCCAGACCGAGACGAGCAGCGGGAACGGTTCCCCTTCCAGCGCAAGCGCCGCCAGAATGCCTTCAAAGGGAATCCGCATGGCGTGGACCAAATCAGGCTGGATCTGCCGAATAATCTGCCGGACTTTGCGCTGCTGGATGGCAACAGCGAAAGGGTTCAGCAAATCGCGCAGCTTTGCCAGCGTTTTCCAGAGCAGCGAGCCGCGCAGGCGGGCGAAAAACGGGTTGCCATGCGTGGTCAGACCGCCGGCATTGCCGCCTGCGGCCCGCGCACGGGCGGAAAAGTCCAGCGGCGCGACATGCAGCGATGCAACCGGCGGATTAGTCGGGTCGCAGGGAAACGTCGAAATCAGGTGAACGTCATGCTCACGCTCCACAAAGTAGCGGATCCAGTTCTTAGCAATCACGCTGCGCCCGTCCGCCACAAAGCAAATCTTCATAGGGTCTCCTGAGTATGACGGGTGCTCTGCCAGGGCGGCAGTGGCCGCGCTTCCTTCGTCTTGGCCGGTGTCCGCGTCCACTCGATCACCTGGCGCATGTAGCCGGCAGCGGCGGCTCCTGTGATGTACTGGGACCAGTCCTGGATGCGCTGTGTTTCATCTAAAGTCCGCTTGCCGCGCCCAATCCAGCGGTGCAGCGACGCTTCCAAGCCAGCGACGGAGCCGGTCTCGAATGTTTCGCCGCGCCAGGACTCGCCCAGCAGATCAGACGCGCCGCAGTGGTCGCTGCAAATCACCGGAACGCCGCGCAGCAGGCTCTCGTTCACGACGACGCCCCAGCCGTCATGCCGGCTCGGCAGCACGAACACGTCGCTTTCAGCCATCTTCTGCATCGCCGCTTCGTTTTCCAGGGCGCTGTGGAACGTGACCCAATTTTCCAGTTTCAGTTCTTGCGTCAGCGCTTCAAGCGCGTCTTTTTGGTCGCCGCTTCCAACAACAGTCAGCGCCCAGTTGAGGCCCGAAAGCGCCTCAAGCGCCCGCAGCAAAATATCCACGCCTTTGCGCTCAACAAGCTGGCCCAAGTACAAAATCTGCACCGGACCGGCAGCCGGCAACGCGGCAGACGCTGGTGGAGCAGGCGGGAAGTAGCCGTAGGGAAAGACAGCGGAAGCCGGGTAGCCGACGGACTTGTAGAAGTCCACCGCCATGTGGCCCATCGCCAGAACAAACGAAATGCGCTTCCCATACAGCAGGCGATGCCCCCAGTGGAACGGCGGGGAAATCAAGTCCCGTAAACGCCCTGGAAACGGCGGCTCGTTCAGCAGGCCAATTTGGGCCGGGGTCTTCAGCGCGAGATAGAACGCTTTGTGCGCGATTGGGTCCTGATGGATGCCGGAAAAGACATGGACGCTGTCTTCCGGGCATTCGCTGACCAGCCGCCGGATTTCGGCATCGTCCGGGGCGACAATCACGTCAACGCCGCTGACTTCCGGCACCTTCCAGCCCTGGGCGATCCGGTCCGGCGTGATGGCCTGCTGCACCACCCAGACAACCTGCGTATTGGGGTGCGCGGCAAGCGCCGTGAGGTGCGGGACTTGATAAAAAGAGAGAATGTTCTGCCAGAAGACGACGCGCATAAATATCACAAGCTAAGTGTTACAAATCTAAGCAGGCTAGCGGGTCGCGGGCCGGCCCAGCGCAGCATACCGCCGCAGGCGGACCAGGTCACCGCAGCAGCGCAGCAGGTTCCGCACGGCAAGTCCCGCGTGCTTGAGGCCATGCTTGACCTCGCCCCGCTTCAGATAGTGCCAGCCAAACCCGAAGCCCGCCGCGCAGTGGTAGAAGTAGCCTGCCGGCACCACCCGGCGCTGCTCCGGCGAAAGGTCCGGGTGCGTCATCCAGCGCCAGCGAAAATCCGTCGGATCACGCCTGCGGGCAACCCGGCTTTTGGATGACATGCTCGTGTCATGGTGCCGGTACTTCAGAACAACTTCCGGCGACACGGCAATCGGGCCGACCCGCATGATCAGCCGCCACCAGAGATCGTAGTCGGCAAGGTAGAAGAACGACAAGTCAAACGCCCCGGCAATTTGGAGTGCGGACTTTCGGATCAAGACCTGACCCGCCGTAATGATATGGTTGTGAAAACAAACGTCGCCGAACACGAGCGGCGCATCCGGCGCTCGGCGCACCAGGCGCAGGCCCTCCACCCCGCGCCGGTCGGTCAGCGCTTCCAGACGGCTGGATTCAACGCGCGGCTGGCCGTCAGCGTTGATGTCCTGCAAAAAGCCGCAGGCGGCGGGCGACTCGGGTTTAGACCCCAGCAGCGTGTGCAGGGTTTGAAGCGCCGCCGGGGTCAGCAGGTCGTCGCCGTCCAAGAAAAGCGCATACGGGTAGTCGGGGCGCGACTTGGCGAGGCCGAGGTTCCGGGCGGCGGACACGCCGGCATTCCTCTGCGAGCGCACCGAGATCCGGGCATCTTGCTTCTGAAGCTCTTCGGCCATCGCCAGGGTATCGTCGGTGGAACCATCGTCAACAATGACGATTTCCCAAGCATCGCAGGTCTGGGCCTGCACGCTCTGAATCGTCTCAGCGAGATATTTAGTGGCATTATAAACAGGAATGATTACGGAGATCACAGCACCCTCACGATTCGTCCCTCATAATTTGGACGGCTTGCCGCACAAGTTTCGGCGCACTGAAACGCTCGACCGCGTCCGCCCGCGCCGCCGCCCCCATCTGCAAGCGCAAAGCCGGGTCCGCAATCAGCGCCTCCAAGCTCTGCGCCAGCGCGTCAGGATCGTTCTGCGGCACCAGAAAGCCGGTCTGCCCAGACTGCACAATCTCGCTTGTCGCGCCCGTGTCCGCGATCACCAGCGGCAAGCCTGATGCCAACGCT
>JAABUQ010009199.1_pt1 | contig 13465 bp, 8 predicted proteins | sample 5560001 | NCBI WGS metagenome assembly JAABUQ01 (sample SAMN10711888, study PRJNA513371) | rock metagenome | isolation source: Antarctica rocks | place: Antarctica: Victoria Land, Finger Mt nord | collected 2015-12-18 | reverse complement strand
CAAGTGGTCCAGTTTATATGAAGCCTTGCACGGTGAGGCAGATGGCGTGTGGAACGGCACGGACGCGAAGGGACGCCCTATGGAAGTTATCTGGTGGAACCGTCTGTATATTAAACAGGCACGTTGCCTTCATGTGACGGTGATGCTCGTTGTGCAAGCATATGTCACCAACAAAGAATGCGATCCATGCGTGAGCTGGTGTGTGGCCGAGAGATCCACATGCAGATGTGGTCCAGGTTGCTCTGGAGTATGTGTTGCGCGGATGGCACAAGAACATGGCTATCGCTTTGACAAACAGTATCTGCTACCACGCTTGCGGATTCCCGAGTCGTTTGAACGCCGGAGCTACGTTGTGCGGTTGCTCATAATCAGTTGGTCCTGGCGCGTAAACTGGTCGAAGTAGAACCGTGCTCGTGGGAAAACAAGCAGCGTCCACCAACCTGGCGTACCCTATGTGACGCGGGATCGGCACGTTGTTGGCACTCTTGCTCGGCCCCACAACCACATGGAAAATCGAAAGGCCGGATCAAAGGGGCAAAGTGACCTTGGCCCGCCTTTGGGGGGTAGGAGAAGAGAAATCTGATAAAATGGATGCAGGAGGGCCAAATGGGTAAATCACAACCAAGCTATACAAAGGAATTCAAGCAACAAGCGGTACAATTGTTCGAGACGAGTGGAAAAACGAAAACACAGATAGCACGAGATCTCGGTATTTCTGACACGGCTTTAAGCAATTGGTGCAAAGAATCGAAAGAACAGGGGGAGGAAGCATTTCCTGGTAAAGGTCATCAAGCAGCAGTAGAAGAGGAAAATAGAAGATTGAGACGAGAAGTTGAGGTACTCAAGCAAGAGAGGGAAATCCTAAAAAAAGCTATGAGCATCTTCGCGCAGCCCCATCCGTAAAATTCGCGTTCATTGATGCTCATCGTCACTGTTTTCCAATTACTCGGATGTGCTCTGTCCTTGAGGTCTCCGAAAACGGATATTACAATTGGAGCGAAAGAGGCATATGTCAGAGAAAACGGGATGATGAACAGCTTGCGGAGCGTATTGAAGATGCGTATCACAACAATAGGGGCGTCTATGGAAGTCCTCGCATTCATGGAGAACTCAAAGAGCAAGGTATCCATTGTGGGAGGAAACGAATTGTTCGTCTTATGCAAGCATTACAGATAAGTGCTCTGAGAAAGCGGAGAAAAGCAAACAAGACTGAAAGCGATCAGAACGATCCATTCGCGCCAAACCTGCTGAAGCGAAACTTTACAGCGGATGCACCAAACAAAAAGTGGATGACCGATATGACATTCATTGAGACGCAAGAGGGTTGTCTCTACCTTGCAGGGGTTATTGATGGCCATTCGCGTAAAATAGTTGGCTGGGCAATGGGCAAAAATCATGATGCTGAGCTTGTAAAACGTGCATTACAGATGGCACTTCAGCAACGGCAGCCAGCAGCTGGCCTGGTCCATCATTCTGACCGAGGGAGTGAATATGCAAGCAAAACATATCAGGAGATGCTCAAACAGCATGGCATTCAGATAAGTATGAGCAAAAAAGGCGATTGCTACGATAATGCGATGGTTGAAAGCTTCTGGGGAACACTGAAAGAAGAATGCATAGGGAGAAAGACATATCAGACAAGAAAAGAGGCAAAACTAGCAATATTTGACTATATTGAGATATTTTATAACCGAAAGAGGAAACATTCTTCTTTAGGATATATGAGCCCAGATATGTACGAAAAAGAAAGAGAAGGAAAGAATAATTGATAAATGGGTTTCTTTATGGTAGAATATAGAGGAAGTATACGAAACGTTTACATCTTTACGTTACGTTTTCTTTCGATACGAATATACGTTTTTTTACGTTTTTACGTCTCCCCAGTGACTCAACTTCCACGTTCGAGTCCTCCCCAAAAGCGGGTCAACCTCATACACTTCTGATCGGCACACTATCGCAGGAGTGCGAAAACGCATCTACCTGCAAGATGTGCTTGGCTCCAGCTGGAGAGCACGATGCTTGATTCCCTTTGCCAATCAGACCGCAAAATGTTGGGATTAACACCTTGTTCATCACGGTGATCCCACGAGCATCTAGTCGCCCTTTACCCTCTCGATCTGTTTCAAAAGGTGTTGCGCCTCTTGTGCATAGATAGCTTCCACCCTTCGGAGGTCGAGCGCTTTGTATTGCAGCGTGTGTCGTCCACGTTCATAGATCTCTTGCTTTTGTGAGAACGCTGCGCGATCCCACTGTAGTTAAGAATGTGCACACGTGTTCCTGAACCTCCATCTTTTGCAATTTTCTTATAGCCGTAAAGTCTCGTACTTCTAGAGGTTACACAGCCGTCTCGCTAGTGTAGAGCCTCTCCTGCTCTTTTGTAAAAGAGCAGGAGAGGGAGGTGAAGAAACGTAGGAATTTTGGGTGGTATTTAAGGTAAAAATTTGGGAGCCCTCTTTTTTGCGTATACTGTACCTATGCCTCTTTTACGAATTTTACGAAGAGAATGGGAGGTGCTTGCGAGAAGGGAGAGAGGAAGTCAAGAGCAATGAGTGCAAAGTGGTTGGAAGCGCGTTGGGATGTCTTGATCCCGCAGGTCGTGCGGTGTGGCATTGCTCAGGAGGAGGAGATTCGGAGGCTGTGTGAAGAGGAAATAGCGGCGTGGAAAAGCCGATCCAGGTGTAGTACCGTCAGCTCCTTACGGACGCCACTGACTCAAACGCGCAATCGTGTAAGACAGTTGGACGTGACCGCAGAGAACTCCTGGGTTAATCCCAAAACGAGGAAACGAGAGCACCTGGCGCTGAAATATCTGACGTTGTCAGCCGATGAATGGATGCAGCTACGTATGCCGAGTGAGCAGAGTATGCAGAGGCGTGAGGCGCAGCCGCTCTGGTTGAGCGCGCCGGATGTCATTGTGGAGAGAGGAACGCAGTTGCTGGAGGGGAGGCACTGGGCAGATGTGGTGCTCGGGATTGTAGTCAATACTGGGCGAAGTCTCTCTGAGATCCTCAAGGGGGGAAGGTTTCATGCCAGGACGACGTATTCCCTGGTGTTTGAGCGTCGCAACTGGCGTCTGGATCGTCCCCAAGTGACCTTAGAGATTCCCTCCTTTGCGCGCGCTGAGCAGGTGATCGCAGCGCAGGCGCGTGTCCGACGATTGGTTCCCAGTGCAGATGTGAACGCCCGCGAGATCAGTGTGCGGTATGGACCAGTGCTCCGAGAGGCGGCGTATCGACATTTTCTGGGAGTGGTTCCATTGCGTCAGGGAGCGTCTGATCTCTATCAGGCGCTGCTCCATGGTGTGTATCCGCGCCTGGCGGTCTATTATTATTGCCCCGACTTCGTGGATGATCTCGTCTATATGGCCACCATTCAGGGACAGACGCGAGTGCTGGAAGCCATCTCAGAAGAGGAACGTCGGCTGCTTCGACGGGTCAGCCATTCGAGTGATTACCGTATGGTCGATGAACGAAAAGGGATATGGCTGGGGAAGCCAGGGGTTGAACTCCTTGCTGCCTGTGCGTGGATGCGTCAAAGCGGGAATGCCTGATCGACAAGCATGCTGTGAAGTGACGGTATGGGAACAAAGTGAAGGGAGAGAAGGAGAGGGCAGCAGGTGGATGGAAGAGATGGAAGACCATTCCCGTCAGTTGACGGAACTGACGGAAGAACAACGGGTACAAGCCTATGAGCGATACCGGTTGCTCCGTCCCTATTTTGAGGAAGGGGTTGCGCAAACAGTAGTAGCACGGATGCATCAGATGCCGCTCTCGACCGTGCAACGATGGGTGCGGCAGTATCGGGAAGGAGGCTTATGTGGATTGGCGCGTGTGCCGCGCTCAGACCGAGGGAAACGGCGAGATCTCCCTCTTGAACTGCAGCAGGTCATTGAAGGGTTGGCCTTATGTACTCCGCGCCGTTCGATTGCGACTATTCATCGGCAGGTGAGTGAAATTGCGGTGCGAGAGGGATGGTCGACACCTAGTTATGGCCGGGTCTATCAGATTATCAAAAACCTCTCTCCAGCACTGGTCACACTGGCACATGAAGGAGGGGCTGCGTATCGCGAGACGTTTGATTTGATTTATCGACGAGAAGCCAGTCATCCCAATGAGATCTGGCAGGCGGATCACTGTAAATTGCACATCTGGGTGCGCGATGAGCAGGGAAAGGTCGCCAAGCCATGGTTGACTACCATTTTAGATGATGCGAGCCGTGCTCTTGCGGGCTACCGGTTGAGTTGGTCAGCACCCTCGGCAGTCCAGACTGCTCTCACACTCCGTCAGGCGATCTGGCGGAAGGAGGAACCGACGTGGCATGTGTGTGGAATCCCCCAGATGCTTTATACTGATCATGGCAGTGATTTTACGAGTACGCATCTGGAGCAAGTGGCAGCGGATCTGAAAATCCAATGGGTCTTTTCGCAGGTCGGACGACCTCGTGGACGTGGCAAAGTGGAGCGCTTTTTTCAAACGGTGGAGCAGTTATTTTTGGAGCGACAACCAGGGTATGCTCCGAAGCAGGATTGGTCCAGAGACTCCACCCGAGAAGTCAAGGACGAGCGTGATGCGTGCCTGGAACTGGAGGAGTTCGAACGGCGTTTTCGAGCCTGGCTCTTGGAGGACTACCATTTTCGGGTGCAGCAGGAGCAAGACCACGCGCCCCAGGAGCGTTGGGAGGAGGATGGGTTTTTACCGGTCATGCCTGTTTCGTTAGAGCAACTGGATCTGCTTTTAGTGACGGTTCGCAAGAAGCGACGGGTGCAGCAAGATGGGATTGCTTTTGAGGGCTACCACTATATTGATCCGACGCTCGCTAGTTATGTTGGGGAAGATGTGCTGATTCGTTATGATCCAGCTGATATGGCTGAGATTCGTATCTTTTTTGATGATCGTTTTGTGTGTCGAGCAATTTGTCTGGAACTGTCGGGGCAGACGGTGAGCTTGAAGGAGATCGTGGCCGCCAGATCCGGGCGGTGTTCCCAGATCCGAGAGACGCTGGCGCAAAGGAAGGCTGTTGTGCAACGATTTGCCCGCCCGAATGCACCCGGTGTGAATGAGGAACTGCTCGTCTCTTCGAGCCACGATGAGGCTGGGAGAGAAACTGCAGAGGCTGAAGTGACCCTCGCAGAAGAGGATCAGTCACCGAAACGATCAACGCATGTGCACCTGAAGCGGTATCGAAATGAATGAGGTGAAAGCTGAACAAGAGGGACAGGTTGCGATAGAGACGGTACCCGCTCCAGAGGTATGTGAAAACGATGTGGAGGCTGCTGGCAGAGGTATGGTGCTGTCGAGCTTTCTTGAAACGCAAGAGTATCGGCGGTTTGCGGAATTTTGTGAGGACTGTCGTCATTCCCACTATATTGGTATCTGTTATGGGGTGCCAGGCGTTGGGAAGACGTGCTCGGCGCGCCGGTATACCAAGTGGGAGATGATTGAGCCTCTCCTGACGAATCATGGGGTGGTACAGCCCTCGCTTTCTCCAGATAATCCGCGACCGCGAGCGACCTTCTATACTCCAAAGGTGACAGTGACCCCCAAGCAAATGGAACAGGACTTCACGCTTTTACGCTGGAGCTTGCAGGTGATAGGGGAAGCTGCAAGCAAGCCGCTGCAAGAGACGGAGATGGCTGTGTGCGTCGATCTGATCGATCTCTTGGTGATTGATGAGGCGGATCGACTCAAAGCTCTGGCGCTTGAGGTGCTGAGAGATGTGTATGATCGCAGCCGGATGGGGGTCATTCTCGTCGGGATGCCTGGCATTGAAAAATGGCTAGCGCGGTACCCTCAACTCTACTCACGAGTAGGGTTTGTGCACCAATTTCGCGCCCTTGGTGTGGAGGAACAGCGGAAAGTGATTGTGGAGCAGGTGGAACAGTTAGGGAGGTGGAGACAGGCACCTTTTCCCCTTGAGTCGGATGCCCTTGCCGCAATCATCCGGATGACTGGGGGCAATCTTCGGCAACTCCAGCAACTTCTGAAGCAAATTGAGCGCATTGTGCAGATCAACCCGCATGTTGAAACTGTGAGTAAAAAGGTGGTCGATGTGGCTCGTGAGCAACTGGTATTTGGTAGAGCTTAAGGTATAAAAAGAAAGAAGACGCCTGAAAGAGAATGAAGGGAAGAAAAGAAAAGAAAGGGAAGCAGCGTCAGAGCAATCCTTGTCAATGTTCGAGTGTGTGGATTGATGAGAGAACGCGGCTGAAATGGAGAGGACTACTGATCGATGATCATTCTTCATACCTCTGATTGGCATTTAAATAGCACCTTGGGGAGTCGGAAACGGAATGGTGACCTCTGTCGTTCGTTGCAGCAGATTAAAAACTACGTCGAGCAGTATCATGTCGATGTTATGGTCATCTCCGGCGATCTGTTCCGAGAGCGAAGTCGTCCCGAACAAATCCAGGCTGGCATCGAAATCATTAAGACCTACTTCCAACCGTTTCTTCAGCGTGGGGGGACAATGCTTGCCATTAGCGGGAATCATGATAGTGATATTCTTTTTACAACGCTTCGCGATGCCCAGGATTTGGTTGCGTTCGGTCCTCAAGAGCAAGAAGGAATCCAGACAACTGGTCGATTTTACTTTGCTCCCCATCCAGGGAAGCTGCGATTGAGGGATGGTCAGGGGAATGTCGTCCAATTTGTGCTTATGCCCTATCCGACGCCGCGCTATTTACGAGGAGACAAGGTGTTCTATCGGACGTTGGAAGAGCGGAATATCGCGCTCAAAGATGCCTTTGAGACGATCTTACGTGTGCAACTGAACGGTTTAGATCCCAGAGAGCCAGCGGTGTTGGTGAGTCATATAGCCGTTCGTGGAAGCACTTCGACCTCAAACTATCGCTTGGATGATGCAAATGAGATCATTGTGGAGCAGAGTGCACTGCCCTCATCATTGACCTATATTGCACTGGGACATATTCATCGTCCACAGGAAGTCTTGCTGGGTGCTGCCCATATGCGCTATGCAGGGAGCATTGAACGGATGGACTATGGAGAGCGCGATGACCAGAAAAGTGTGGTGTTGCTTGAAATACAGGGTCGTCGTTTGTGTGGTCCCCCTCAACTGCTCCCGCTGCGCTGCACCTCTTTCTATGAAGTGGAGATCATCGATCCTGATACACAATTGCCTCTGTTGGCGCAGAAGTATCCCGATGCCCAAGAAGCCTTGGTTCGCTATGTGCTCCATTGGGACTCGCTCACTCACCAACGTGATCGGCTCTGTCAACAGATTGAAGCGATTTTTCCCCGTTGGTACGATCGCACACTCAAGGACAAGCAGACAGGCATTATAACCGAGGCTGGTCTCGAGGTGCAGTTGACTCACGATGTGGTTGGAACAACACGGCACTATCTGCACTCTCAATTGGAGCAGCATCCTCTCCGTCAGGACTTGTTCGCTTTGGTTGAGCAGTTGTTTGTTGAGGAGGAGGAAGCATGATTCCTCGTCAAATCTGCCTGGATGGCTTTATGAGCTATAGACAAGAAATGACGATTTCATTCCGGGGAGCAAGTATTTGGGCTTTAGCAGGTGACAATGGATCGGGTAAGTCAACGCTCTTCGACGCGATGTTCTATGCTCTCTACGGAGAGCATCGGTTAGGCTCACAGGGAGCCCAACAGTTGATCCACCATGAGCGGGACTCTTTGCGGGTTGAATTTGATTTTGCTATTGGTGAAGATGAATATCGGATTCGCAGGACCTTAACTCGGAAGGCGAGCAATAATCGAACGGTGCAAGCATTGTATATGCGGGGACCCAATGCTCCAGATCCTGGGAGTGCAGGACCTCAGCCTATTGCTGAGACGCACAAAGAGAGTGGACTGAGAAACTGGGTAAAGCAGGTGGTGGGACTAGACAGTCAGGCGTTTACCTTCTCGGTGTGGCTTCAACAGGGTAGGAGTGATGCATTGATCAATGCGTCCCCGAAAGAACGCCACCACATGCTCACACAAATTATCGATCTCTCCGCGTATGAGCGACTCTGGCAACGTGCTGATGCTGCCTATCGACAGTGGGATGCCCAAGCGGGAGTCACCGAACAGCACCTGTTGCAACTCGAAGAGTCCGAAGAGAGTCGTCTTGAGACTGTGAAGGCGCGCGAGCAACAAGCTCAGTTAGCGAAACAGGCAGTTCAGGAACGTCACCTGTGTTTGGCTGGATGGCGTGTGCAGGCGCAACGCTGGCAGCAGGTAGGTTTAGAGTGGCAGAACCAACACCAGGCACTTCTTGGCTGTGAGGAGTTGCTCGCTCATGCCTCGCAGATTGAACAAGATGCGAAACGATCTGACCTATTGAGAACTGTGTTGCCATTGTTGCAAGGTATCTCTGAGAAGCGGTTGGCTTGTGATCGTCTGATGGCCTTGCTGGAGTTACTTGAGCAAAAACGGAAAGAGCAAGAGCAGCTAAAAGATCAGGTGAAAGAAGCCCATGAAGGCCAGCAGAGAGCGGTTGAGACCCAGAAGAGCATGAGCAGACAAATGCAAGAGCTGTTGAAGGTGGCCCAACAGCGTTTGGATGATATGGAGCCAGCCATCAGGGAAGTGAATATTCTTGATACATTACGAAAACAAGCTTCGACATTGGAGCAACAACTGAGCACTATCGATCCAGCTCTCAGTGACCACTATCAGCGGTTGCAGCAAGAATTGAACGAGGTACAGGCTCTTCTTGCTGTTCTTCCATGGTTGAGGCAATTCGTTGCTGCCCGCAAGCAATGGCAACACTGTGGAGAGGAACTTGCTCTGCTGGCTGTGCACCAACAAGAGAGTGAAGCTCAATTGAAACAAAGTCAGCAAGAAATTGAGGTCCTGGGAGCCCAAATAGAAGATATCAAGGAACAGGAAAGGTTGGCTCAGCAAGAGGTAATTCGTGTCGAGATGCTGGTGAAGCAGGACGAGCAACGCGAGGAAAAATTTCGTGAGATCGATGGAAAGGCGACGTGCAGCTATTGTGGGCAAATGTTGACCCCGGAACATCTGGAGAGTGAACGTCAAAAGGTAGTCCATAACCTACAGCAGACCAGAATCCTCTTGCACCAGATGCAAGAGCGTGCACAACTCTTGCAAAGACAATGGAAGAAGGAGCAGAGGCTGTTGCAAAAAAAACAAGCGGCCTATCTGGAGATGGAACGAGGACAGAAAGCGAGGCACGGGCGCTGGATGCTGCTGAACAGCCAAAAATCTCAAGCCGAGGTAAGCGCGGAGGCAGGGTTACAACAAGTACCAGCATCGTTTCGGCGGACGTTTTGGGAGAGAGAGAATGCAGAGAACTATCTTCAGATCTGTTTACAGGCGACGTCACCTTCAGCAGAGGATCTCGTCGCTCTCGAACAACGAGCAAACTGTAAGGATGCACTTGCGTCCCAGTTATCTTGTCTGCAATCTACCCTCGATCAACGACAGAGTCTGCTGACGCAGTGGGAGTATGTGTCTCACCAACAGGCCCAGGGTGAGCAGCTCTTTCCTGTCGCGCAGCAAGCAGCTCTCAGAGAGGAATACCGGCAGGCGCAGCAAGAGCGAAGCACGCTGACAGATCAACTGGAAGCAGTGAGCCAAAGCTTGCAGCAGCGAGAACAAGACCTTCAATGCCAAGGAGCCCGTCTGCGTGATTGTGAGCAATCACTGGGAGCACTCACTCAGCGGATTGCTGTGGCACAACGAGATTTTGAGAATGCTGTCGCCTTCATTCGAGAGAAAGAGGCAGAATTTCCATCTGACTGGCGTCAGCCAGCAGCAGAGCTATCTCAAAAGAGTATCAAGCTATGGAAGCAGGAAAGTGAAGTGTTAAGAGAAGCATCCAAGCGATTGGAACGTTTGGTTGCGGCCCGACAGGTGCAGCAATCGTATCGCCAGCGGCTTGCCGAAATCGATGCTGAAAGAGAGAGGACGCCAGTCGAAGCACGCCGCTCACTTGAAGAAATTGATCAAGAAGTTGCTCACGTGACTATAGAGTATACGTATTATGAGCAAGAGCACCAGCGCATGCAACAGGAGAAAAGCTATCTCGAAGGCGTCTGTGAGCAACGTCGTTTGTGGAAACAGCAGTATAAGGAAGCGAAGCAGAAGGCTTTGCTCTATAAGGAACTGAGTCGACTTTTAGGTGCAGATTGTCTCCAGCGTTATCTGCTCCAAAAAGCAGAGCGAGGTATTGTCAACGCGGCTAACGAATTTCTGGATCATATTTCTGGCGGAACGTTACGGCTAGAATTAGGAGAGGAGGCAGACCAGGGGACAAAAGCTCTCGATCTGCTCGCCTATCATCAGTGTATCAGTGCCACGGCGGTGCAGCCTGTAAAGCTGTTGAGCGGAAGCCAACAGTTCCGTGTGGCCGTCAGTCTCGCGCTTGGCATTGGCACCTATGCAGGAGGGGGGGCTCAGAGAGTCGAAGCGGTCATGATTGATGAAGGCTTTGGTAGCCTTGATGTGAAAGGGAGACGGGATATGATCCAGGTCATCCAAGACTTGAAGGATGTCCTCAAGTGTATCATTGTGGTTTCGCATCAAGCTGAGTTTTTTGAGGAGTTCGATAATCAATATTACGTGAGGCTCGTGGATGGAAGCACAATAGTCTCACTGTGTTGAGCAAGATTGAAAGAAAAAGAGACAGACGATGTCGTCAATCGAGTAGCTGAGCCTGGCTCTAGGGAACGATGGACCGTGCAGAGATGGATTGTGAATTGTACTGGAACCACTGCTGAGTTCGAGGAAGTGAAGACTGGACCTCAGAAAATGATAAAAGAAAGACCTCAAAGAGTGATGAAGGAAAAGGAAAACAGGGCGTTTTTCATCGCTTTTTGAGGTCTTTCTCGTAAAAGAGGTGGAGTAGAGAAAGAAAGGAACAGCCTAGAAGGAGGATACCTTGCCTATACTATAACTCATGGGTTATAGTATAGGAGGTGGTAGAAAAAGAGGTGATGCCTGAGAGGAGTTAGTCTGGAAGAAGAGAGGTGCTGAAGAGGAGCAGAGAGCAATGCAGAAAGAGGAAGCAAATGGGCAAGGGAAACGGGAGTGGTTAACGGTGGAGGAGATGGCAGGGCGACTCGAAGTGACGACAGGCCGCGTCAAGCACATGATCAAAGCCGGCCAGCTCCCAAGTGCGAGGAAAGCGAGCGCGCACGAAGCGGTGATGCTGTTGGAAGCCAAACGTGTGAAGACGATTCCGCATGCAGGGGTGTTGGTGATCCAAGAGGAAGATGTGGTCCTCGTCGAGCAGCGGAGTCGGAAGGGAGGAAGGCCGCGAAAGAAGCGAGCGGAGACGGGTGGAATGCAGGAACGACTCCCTGGGTTGGAGGAGAGGAATCCAACGAGTTGGCAAGGGGCCGTGATAAGTGAAGAGAGAGCAGATGTGTCAGAAGCCAGAGGTCATGTGGAGCACGCGAAACCAGCAGAGGAACACGTGGTGATGGTCCATGCGTTTCCTCCTGCTGATCCGGTCCTTGTTTCTCTGCCAACTGCCCTTGCTCCACAGCGTCAGCGAGCCGAACTGGAAGACAAATTGGAGGAGGAAGAAGAGCAGGAGAAAGGAGAAGGAGAGAAGAAGGGATTGCGTCGGTACTATAGCAAGTATCGGGAGCGAGCAACTGCCTATTACGATCCTCAGAGCGGTCAACTGTACTCCGAAAAGAGCCGTGTGCATAAGCTGGGTCCGCATGCCTCCCTTGCGGAGGTTCTGGAGGCATGTGACTGCCCTGTCCTGTACCTGTTGCCGAACGGAGAGGGAGCCTATCCCGGAGCATCGGCCTATTATTCGATTGCAGAACTGGAGGTGAGGAAGTACCTGGAGAAACGGCAGGCGGCGACGGTGCGATATCAGGGGAAGATGATTCACGTGTATCCCTTGTCGACGTGGTGTCAGATCCAGGGGGGAGCTTCACTCAAAGAAGCGATCAGAGGAATGCGGACCGTGCAGCGGGAACTCGAGCAGGCGTTTCAACCGCAGAAGGTGACGGCCGGGCGGGCAGAGAAATTTCTCATTCCTCTTTTGGCGACCCCATCGCAGATGGGAGCAGATCTGCTCAAGCGATCATTGCCCTACGACCAGGTCTATGAGCCCTTGCCAGAGCAGACGGCATTCACGATTTTACAGGAACTGGGTCAGGGACGAATTGAGACGTTTTATCATGGACGAGATGAGGTGGAGCAGGTGTATGCCTATGATGGGCGGTGGATGTATGCTTCGTGCCTGCGGCATGTGCCCGTTGGGCCAGTGATCCATGATCGGCAGGAAGAGATTGCAGCCTATATCCCTGGTTTTTACCGAGTGGAGGTGCATATTCCGGCTCAGTGGCAGCATATTGGGTTGCTGCCCATGCGCAATGCAGTGGGCAGTGCACAGAAATTCAGCTATCCACGGCAAGCCGGTCAAACCTTCGAATCGTGGTGCAGTTCATCAGAACTCTCTTTGGCGTTGAAACAGGGGTGGTCGGTAGCGGTGAAAGAACGTATCCTCTGGCCACAAACGCACATGCTGCCGGAGCCATTGAAATTGTGGGGGGACCGTTTGATTACCTTGCGGATGGAGCGAGCAAAGGGATATGAAGAGCCGATCCGAGGGATGCTGGAAGCTGCTGTCCGAAATATTCTGCTGCACACGATAGGGGGATTTCATCGGGTGACGCGTGAATTTGATGGATACACTAGCGATGTGATGACCATCCCGGCTACTGCTACCTCATTTGAATTGCTTGCTGATGGGGAAATTTGGCGATATACGCTGGCAGACAAGCTCTCGCCGCTGCAAGAGGTGCTCTCCCAGCCCCACTGGGCCGCCTCCGTTTGGGGAGCGGCCCGCAAGAAGTTGGCGGAACAGGCTCTCCAGGTGCCCTTGGATGATTTGATGGCCATGCGGGTGGATGCGGTGTGGACGGCTCGGGAGATGCCATGGAGAGACACGGGCAAGGTCGGGGTGTTCCGCCGTGAACAGTTAGAGTATGATCGGCATGTCCGGTGGCCCAGGACTACGGGAGATATGGTGCAGTTGGTGCAACGAACGAAAGGACGAGAGGACTAAGAACCTATGGGACGAACAAGGTATAGCGATGCGGATATTGCTCGGCTCGCTCGTCGCGATCCACGCACGCTGACGCTCTATGAGCGGCGGTTGGTCCGAGGGTATCAGATGGGTCTCTCTCGATCACAGGCACGAGGGCATGCCAGGGCAAAATACGATGAGCAACCCGTCTCGGTGGTGAAGGTGATTCGGCGAGGCCGGCTGCCGGAAGCAGAGCGACCAAAGCCCGCTCCTATGATTCAGCGACGAATTGTGCGGTTGCCGGGAAACGGGGAGTTGGTGACGACCTATAAACCCGAGGTGATTGCCCGGTCCCTACAGCGGTTGATCCGTGAAGGGGGTGAAGTGGGAAAGCTTCGCCGCATCTATTTTCAAGTATGGGATGCGAAGGAAGGAAATTTCGTGAGTGTGTACCAGGGAAAACGTAGTGCAGCCCATGGCATTACTG
>JAABUQ010009198.1_pt1 | contig 13466 bp, 10 predicted proteins | sample 5560001 | NCBI WGS metagenome assembly JAABUQ01 (sample SAMN10711888, study PRJNA513371) | rock metagenome | isolation source: Antarctica rocks | place: Antarctica: Victoria Land, Finger Mt nord | collected 2015-12-18 | reverse complement strand
AGTGCAAATCACTATCTAAATTATGTAGCTTCCCAGTTCTTTGCGTGGTATACAATGGATGCAAATGGGAAGGTGTTTTTTAGGTGGGGGCGGGGTTCGCGGATACTTTTGTCCTAGTACTGTACATTCACGATGTTGGCTCGGGACAAGTTCCAAGCAAGGGAAATCTGGTGGACTATGATCAATGTGTTCTTTGGGTGTGTGAGGCTTGGGCAAGCCTCAGATGTATCATGGTTCGGTGGCTAATGTGACGACTGGTTTAGGTCAAGCTATCTGGGTTTTGTAAGCCAAGCCACACGATGCAGCGCGATTGAGGGATTTATGGAACAAGTACTGATTTGGATCCCTTTTGGCGGCGGGCAGGACATCGCTTCTCAAGTAAGTTGGCGCAGGCGAGAGTCGAGCTAACCGCCAAACCCTGTATTGTGGCAAAAAGAGGCACTGATTGGACCATGGCTTAGATCTCACCTACACTAGGCCCGACGGTACGCTTGGCGCCCCGGCGTGCATACGAACGCAGTCACGTTGAACAGCATGCTCACGATTCTGCCTAGCTAATGCTTTGCTTTGTCGTCCTGACGAACATACTGCTTCTGACCTCACTTATCGCCATCCTATCCAATAGTCTGACCAAGGTGCGCGATTTCTTTTCTTAGTAGCGGTAACAAGACTCCCATTCCCATCTGGCACTGTTTTATGGCTGTGCTTGGGGGTACACTCTTGAGATTGGAAAGGGTTTTCCGGAAGAATTATTATTAAATTCTGATAGGTCATGGATCACGCTCGAGAAGAATATCTATTTCAGTAAGTACAGCCATCCTTCACGCGCAGCGGCCGGTGAAGCATGTGTTTACCAGGTTTCAGATACTCGGTTTTCGTTCTTGAGGTCAATCCTTCCCAGACATTCGAAGACCAAGGTGGGCTGAAACAAGATGCAGGCTTCCGCCTCAAGGCGCTTAACTTACTATTTCCCTCCCTTGGTGAGTAGCGGCTTTCCTTGATGGCGTTGAAGCAGATACTACTATCTTGACGGTCTCCGGACTGTTTAAGTCGTGTCAAAGATTGGGCTACGTTAATGAACAGACCCGAGGACCCTGTGCTAATAGATCGTTCGCCAGAATCTAATAGCGTTGGCCCTCTTTCGGCCGCTGAGGCTGTTCGTGTCGGGTATCGAACTGCGCCATGCACGTATCGTCCTCTTGAAAGCGACACACTGGCCTTATGTAGCCGCGATATACGCCTTCGAAGCTCTCAAGCAACGTTTCAATTTAGGTAATGACGAACAGGATCTGCTTGCAGCAAGATCGCGATCGTATAGACGTCCACTGATAGCAGGTCGTAACAATCCAACCCCTGAGGCATCGCGACTCTCGAAAGCGAGAACCAGGTCGGAAGCATCTCTGCCAATGAAGCGAGCAGCGTATGAAAGTCGGACTAGTCATGCGGATAGCAGTGATTACGTGGGCGAGATCAGACAGTTGAAGACGATGATCGAGAAGCTAAGCATGCAGGAAACGTTGGTCGACCGATTACGGACGCAGGAGTCGATGATAGAGAAGCTGGGTGCACAAGTAGAGGAGCTGACACGGCGGCTAGCGAAACCAGAAGACGGGCAGACGTGATCGACGTGTTCGCAAAGCCGGGCTTCTTTTGCCGGCACGATGCTGTGTACAGTGTGGCAGCAAAGGAGGCGAATTGTGAAGCGTGTTTCAGAATTGCGAGCCTGGCAATCCCTTTTGTTCAGCAGAAGCGAGCCTTCCCTTTAGCGGGTTAGTGCCTCTCGGCCTTATCATCAACATCTCCCCACGTTTCAAGCATGTGCACGTTTGCGATCGGCATCCATTAACTTTTTGTCTTGCATATGGACAACCAGGGAACTATTGCAGGCGGAGCTATGGATGATCCCGAATTCAGCTTGTCCATGCCCATGGATGGTCCCACAACGGAGTCACTTTACAGCGTCCCAGGACCCTACTCCTGTCGGTAGCAATCTACCCTCGGGCGCGTTTGCCCGAGGCTGCGCGACTTAAAACGATCGCATCCAATGGTTCTATTGAGAAAAGCATTGCTTATGGTGTCGGCATGAAAGACAGAGTGTCGCCGATGTACGGAGTACTCGCCTGCTACTTCTCTGCTATCGACTGCGCCTTGATTCCTCTCTATTTCCGCACAGCTGGGTGGAGGGGGGTAGACGAGGGCGCTCGCATGGTTGTCACGTCTCAGCAAGCGAAACGGTGCTAAAAGAGTAGCGCAATACATGGGGGACGCCGCTCCATGTCGGGTACCTCGAACGGTGGGAAGCGTGCTAGCGTGGACCTGGAGAAGACTGCTAGTCTGCTGGCTGCGGTGCGTGCTGCAGGTAGCTTGGGGCGGAGGTTGGCGCATGCAACAAGGATGTTCGTACCACGGTATATTTCCTACCAGTCTAAGGTAGGAGTAGCTTCACAATCACCCCCAGAGGGCTGCTTGTCGTTCTTTGCCTTCATAAGTTCATATGACCCTGCCTAAGCTGCTAATAAAATGGCTGTCGGTGCCGCATCGGGCTTGACTCGGATTCAATACTACTTCTACTACAACTGTTCGCACATAGCCTAACCAGCTCGACGAGAAAGTAGCGCAATAGTCTTTCTCGATCCTGTCGCTACTGTCCTCATAAACATTATTGCTATCGCGTTCCCCCACGGTTGTCACCGCCCGCCTAGCCTCCTTACCAACTCTTATATAACCTGTTCATCCTACCTTACCCTTCCCGATCCTCATCCGTTGCCTACAGCCACGTTCCAACAGCTCCCTACCCGTCAGCCCTCTGACAAATGTCACGCGCCGTATAAGATCTCCCTCACCACCAACATCTGCTAGACCCTCATCTGTCGGCTCGTCCCATCCTCCACCTGGGCGCATCGTTCACACGGCGCACTGTCCATTGTCACGCGAGCCATGATGAGTCTCACCCCACAGTCTATGCGATCACCGATATCACCATACGAGCAGCAATCGAAGCATTCTTTCCCGTCGCAGTATCCATTGACACCACAAGCCGATCAGGGCGTTCAGAACCACGGTTTAGGGCTTTTCGGCTGCTCATTGCCGCAGCAAAGCACCGTTCACAATTTACCACCTTCACCTCAACCATCAGAGAGCTGGCAGCAACAGTCAATGATGGAGCAAGATTTTCCGCAGTCGTCCCAACCTCCGGACATCTTTACAGCAGCTTTCGACCCCTTCTCGGGATATTCGGCGCATTCCAATACAGGCATGTTCTCGACACAATCTCCTGAAGCACCTGGTCTGGTCTTTTGCCAGACTCCGCCAAGCATAAACATGCCCTCTCACCGATCGTCAATCTCTTCATCGTACTCGTCCTCCGAATCATCATATCATCAAGACTCAGACACGATGTATACGCCGAGGGTCAAGGTTGAAGAAGCAAGTGACTGGTACCCCTCACCAGGGAACGAGCAAGTACTTCAACGATCCTTGACCACACAAGGGCTACCTTCATACTCGACCGGTGTTTCGCCAGTCAGTGCACCAGGGGAGGATCTATACCGTACGCAAGCCGCAGACTGGCCGAGGCCGCAAGCTCCTGGCTATCCAATTGATCTTCACACCACCGGAAGCGGGCGTCGTGCTACCTATGATGGCGGACCAGTCCTGCCGAGTGTTGGGCGTGCCAAGAAGAAGCGTCAACGAACCACTCCCGAGGAAGCCACGCACGAGTGCGGAGTGTGTGGCAAGCTCTTCAAGAGGAGTTACAACTACAAATCGCACATGGAAACCCACAATCCGGAGCGGAAATACCCACATCCATGTACGGCCATGGCTGGGAGCACGCAGTGCACGAAAAAGTTCCAGCGGAAAACCGATCTTGATAGGCATTACGATAGCGTAAGTTTGAATCTTTGATGACATAGTCTAAGTACTAACTAGGCCTCAGGTTCATCTCAAGGCGCGGAACCACCGATGTCCTCTGTGCGGCAACCGTTTTGCGCGGAGAGACACGCTGCGAAGACATACCGAAGACGGATGCCCCAAGCGACTCGAAGTTGGACTCAGCGAAGGTCCAGGTGCAGCACCTGCTCGATTGTCTTTCACCCATTACCCAGCACGCCACAGTCTTGGAGGACCGCGGCTAGGACCAATGGCACCACCGCATCCAGCAGCGTCAACAAATTTCGTACCATACAGCCGGGCCCATTTTGGCTGCAGTCCGACGATAATGGCTCCAGCGTACGCCTCATGACAGAATAAACTTTCTATGGCTTTGCGTAGGATTCAGGGACCGGGTCTGGGCGACATGGAACATGGGATTTTCGGCTCCTTCTGCGATGCTTGCAGGATCTCGCAGAGCCAGGTGCGAAAACGGAGTCGGGCTATTAGGAATGGGATTCTTAGGAATGGGATTCTGGGACTGAGAGGCTGTGTCATGTTTCATGGTTTTCACGGTCGATGCAGGTTTTCACGGGTGGTCGAGCTTACGTCAGCCATCGTTGCATTTACTTTGGTCGCCTTATTCTTCATTTCCTTTCATGTTCCTCAGACGACGCATGGTCAGCTATAACTTTGGGGGCTGTACATCTATTGTTTGCTTTGCTCGAGGGTAGACATCCATCCGCACCATACACAGACAAATAATCAACTATCATCTTTACGGTATCTGCAGTACCTATCGTACAGCTGAAACACAACTACTGCTCCTGACAGTGACACATTAGATCTATCGCCTGAAGTTGAATCGGATTAGAGGTTGCAAGGAGGGTGTCGCCGAGTGCCATTGATTTCCCGGGCATCGACATGGGCTGGGCGCTTACAGAGCAGCTTCCCTTGTTCTTCGACACCCTCACACCTTTTCATGTGCACGCTGAGCCAATGGACAATCGCCTGAAACCCTGAGGCTGAATAACATTAGCTGCCACTTTCCGGAGGCATGCGTAATGCGCGGAAGAACAGATGGACAACGCACGTTCCATCCGGCATGTCAGCTCATGCACGCTTTCATCACTACACCTAGAAAGGGCAAAGTGGAGGATGCTATGCCGGTCAATGCCACTGGATTTTTACATCTATTACATCTAGTACTTCTAAAACAAGGTAGGCTTAGACATTGATGGCCAAATTTCACCTCGCGTGCGAGACCGTTCAGAAGTCTCCACTGCTTCCAAGATCTGAAGCGCACGGGAATGCTGTCGTTTATATCTGTCGTTGGTCGAGGGGTCCCATAAAGGTGGTGTCGAGGCTGTGCAGCGAAGCAGGAAGAATCTGGTGCCTGCGGAGAGAGTCGATTCGGTTGGTCGGGACGTTCTCCACAGCGACAATGGACGTTATGTCGCTGCCTGCGATTGCCTCAAACCTATCTCAAACTGCTCTTCGACCGGTTCGATGGGTCAAGGCAGAGGGCGCACTCGCCGATTCGCCATACTCTGTACCGAAATTCGATCGCCCACGCTTTGAACGGCTTGTCTAGCTTGTACTCGTACATGATCTTCTCGTCAGATGACCATTGACTGGCATCTCCGACACGAAGATGCGCTTATCATACTTTAGGACTCCCCCTCGCGGTAGGCATGTCCGAGCCAATCTTCCCAGCACTTGCCTTCGTCGGGCCAAATACTAGTACGCAAAGGCTTCAAATTGCGACTTTGCGGTTTCCCACCACTTGTCTCCCGTGCTGCAGCCTTCCGGTGAGAACGGGCTTTCCCGTCGGTGGCTGGAGTAAAGTATGGTGGTAGTCTCTGCCAAGCCATGATGACGGTGGAAGTTGAAACTCCTCGATCACGAGGCTAAAACATCCACTTGCACAGTTAGTGTTCCTGAAAGCCACCAGGATTGCCAGAAGAAGGCAACTTACATCGCTAGCAGTTGCCCGACTCTCTTCGAACCACAACCGCATGCGGGGTTGACTGCTTGAAGGATGGAGCAGCTCAAGCACCACGTCTTTTTCTCTGGCTTCTAAACAAGCACCATGCTTGCACCTCGCCGGTCCCTGCACTCTTGGACCAGGTTAGCCAATCAACATTTTCAATCTCAGCAAAACAAAGCACGCTTTCCCTCCAATCGCAATGGTTGCCCTTAATGCGCAAGATGAGCGTCCCAAACTGGTAGGACTAGTAGAAAAGCAGGGAAGAGACTCTGGGAGGGTGTGCGGACAAGGACACCACGTCTGTCACATCCTATCAGCACAGAGCAGGGAAAGGCTTCGATCACGTGCGTATCGTGGCGACGGAAGGCTCAATCATATTCGAAGGACTGCTGCCTGCGCAGGATCCTCTGCTCCGACCGATAACCGCTTCAGGGGACTTCACGCAACGTCACCAGGTCCGTGGATCATCCATCATGTCAAATCGATTGGACGAAAGCACCCATCTAAGGGTTTCGCAATTCAGGTACTCGTTAGCCAATCCGAGTAGCTTCGAAACTGTTGAATATATCGCTAGACGTTAGAACAGAGTATGAGTCAAATGGTTCTCGATCATAATCATCAATGACACCGTTTGCAATAACACCGTTTGCAGTAAAGAGATCATGGGGGTACACAGACACTTGAGCACTGTCCATGCAGCCTCGACGACGGTGCTCTGGGCTAGTCCGAAGCCAGCGACGGGTCTCCAAACTGTTGGTGGCAAAAGCGGGAAGCACGCGTGCATCCACTTACAAGTTACAAGTATGGCTTGTATCCACTATGCTGTTAGAGGTTATTCCCACAACGGCACCAATGATCTGACTGCGTTTCAGCTTCTGATGCACGATTTGCGCCAAGCCTACTCCACGTGTGAAGCCGTCGGTCTCACTCGCATGTGGGTCGCGGGAGGGAAAGGTGCGTGCAGACATGGATATCTAAAGTACTATCTAAACGAAGGCATCAGCCTCTCGGCTCTTCGAAAGGCGAAAGGAGATGGCAACGGGCAAGGAAAAGCTATGGTTCTTGATTCTTGGTTCTCACTGCACCAGCATGCGTCCCGTCGACACAAGCATTTAGTTCCCTCACAAGCCGCACGGGAAGGGTATCGAGACAGAAGTGTAAGGTAAGGTAGCCACTCGACTAAGGCGGGTGATAAGCGGTGCACGGTGCTCACTTCAATCCAGGGATATAACTGCTAGCCTTCCCGAACCCTATTTGACGCTCTAACCGTGGGCTTCGACTCAATAGACCATTCCACCAAGATGCTGAGTCGCACACCAGCAAGTCAAGTTCGTTTGATCGACTTCCATCACAGGTATCGGTATTCGTACCTTGATCGACCCAGGAGCTTGGGTCACGGGTGAAGCCATGGGCGTAGACATTGGTATACCTCGCACTCGTACCTCGATGGACCCCTCACAATCCTGAAACTGCAGATCACTCTGGTGTTTCCCCCCACTTTTTGGACGGCTACACGGTAGATCCGGTTTCCTCGGCTGGATTACGATCAGCTTCACCAAAGTCGCGCCCCCTCGGCATACTCGATCCAGACATTGATGGACGTCAAAATTACCACATTCGTCGAATCACAGCTACGTAGCATCCACACATGTTCTGCATCTGTGCTCGGAACTTCGGAAGGCCCGAGCTGGAACGTGCTGCCTGCACCTGATCTCCCGTGGCTGAATGCGAAAGCCTGGCCCCCGCCCGAATCCCAGTACTGTGGGTATTACTCCATCGATTTTGATTGTTCTCTCGCAGCTCTCGACTGGGCTGAACACCTACCTTCTACCGGCTGCTGAACACCTACCTTTCTACCAGCTTGCACTGCCTGAAGGACCTCACTAATGCATCTAACTAATTCAACTTTTACCCTCTGCCACGTATGGCCCAATGGCAGCCAGGTAGGTGGCCCCATTGCCATTGCCCGATACTGTTTCAGAATCCTACCATCTCAATCAGTATCAGCGGATCTAAGCGTGTAATCAAGGCAAGTAATTCGCTTTCTCCCGGCCTTGCCATCCCGCTTTCTTCCAGATGATCACCTTTCACACAACTACTGGGCCGTTTCACATACGTGCCAAGTGTTGGTGTAAGTTTTGACGCTGCTCTGGCGAGTCTCGTAACCATTATCTAAGACGCTGTATGGACTGACTCAGGAGAACACTGCATATAGTCTGGACTGAGGTCTTGCAGGCCGATAGTCGTCAAAGATTGCTTGGAGGGGACGTACGCAAAGTATCGGCCATTGTCAACCTAAAGGAGCGGCATAAGCTCACCTAGCAGTGATATGCTCCATCAGGCTTCAGGAACCACTGCTCCCTCGTGCTGCAACAGCCGGGACCATTTGAGGGGTCTGCCCCACTCGAAAGCCTGTCATAGAGAACAACTAGTATCGGACAATCTCGGAGACTAATTTACCGATGTCTGGATCTAAAACTGCAATAATGGCTGGATTATTGACCACTCGGTGGCGACACCCCATAAAACTCGCATTTGTGAATTCCCGAAACTCGGATCCACGGTGATCACTGGTGACTCGACACCACAGACTCTGACTCGAGTCTAGGCTCAAAGAAGAATACTAGACTTACGACGACTCATCGCCCAACATTTTCCGGTTCTTGCCGTGTCGTTGCACATACCGCGGGATTTTATCTAAGCATACACTGTCACCATGGTTGCATTCATACCTCATGTACCATCCATTGCTTAGCGCCTTTGTCAGGCTATGTTAGCTTCACACGGTCAGGAGTAGCTCCTCTCTTTCAGTCTGAGCGAAGTCCGATCAGTATCAGCTGCAGTCTTTACAACAGCTTCGGGCAGCCATCCAAGAATTCGAGAAACGTTTCCCCACTTCAACCCACATCTTGAAGCACCTGTCCTACCCCGTATGCGCAAAGCACACGGGAGGACCTGCACCTTACTGTAAGATCTAATACGAGCCTGAAGCGATGGTGGTCAGCTTATTCGCACATGCGAAATGTCAAGGTACTACGATGGCTATGGCATTGCTACTATTAACTGTTGATTCCGATCTCAATCTCCTTTATTCCATGTAGCTCACTCTACGGCGGCTCGTTTGATTTCGTTGGAGGATTTCGTACGTTAGCTGCCTGATGTCCAAGGACCGTAGAGTTGAAGAGCGGTAGCTTGCCTTGAACGGGCGGGAATATCATCCAGCTTCCAGCGTAACATCAATCACAGTTAAATTCGATCGAGTTTCCTTTGATCTTCTGATCGTGAACAACAAGCTAAGCTCTCTGTCAGTGTCAGTGAGCACCACCAGCTGTAATCACCGCAAGACTGGGGTTGTTTTCCAGCTGTGATGGCTGTCGACTAGTTAGCTTTGAATTCAACTCTAGTTCTACATCAGCGAAGAACGAGAACTTAACATGGTTTTTTCCACTTTCACTATCTCCTATCCTCGCCCAGCCCCTTGTGGCTGCCAAGGTCAATGGACTCTATTCTTCCTCAATTCCAAGGGGAGTCCGCGGGCGCAAACACACAGCGTCAACACGTCTCTCACTGTTCTCCTGGCAGACCGGTGTCTTCCCCTCAAGAGATGGATCAGGGTGTTTGGTTTAGCGAGTTACAGCTGAGGATTTCCCAGCTTTCATAACGTATCTATAACGTTTCCACACAAATAGAAGCAGTACGAGATCCTATAAACGCTTTTAGCGTATAACGGATAAGATTAAACAAATCAATTCATCCTACCGAAAGAAGCTCGCTGACAGTGATCCAGAAAGACCCAAGCAGTCTACGGCCTGGTACCCGCAAACGGGCAAGAAGTCAACAAGAATCCAGCTTCCAGCAATCCTAAACGACGCCCTCTCTTCGCGACAGATCGTGGCGTTGATATTCCTAGATCTACTTTTTGCCTTGAAACTTTCAGCACAGAGGGCCACTCGAAGAAGCGGGAGACCAAGAATCCGAACTTAGTCTCACATAAAGTAGGTCTACTTATCTCAAAGCATTAGGTTGCGCTTCCATGCAGAAGCCTAGGACAGACGCTCCAATCTTCCAGGACAGGTCCTTAGGCTCTTCCTCGAGGTGAATTTAGTATGAGTACTTTCGGAACCCAGCTACCGGAAGTGTCCGTTTCCCAGTATCATCGGCGATACAGCTCGGACTTCACCAATCGACAGTCAGAGTCAGACGATTGACCCTCTTCTAGGACATCGCGTGTGCGATGAATCGTTTAGGCGTGGCTATAGTAAGAGGAAGAATCGTAGTAGGAAATGAAAGGGATTGGTGGATTTGAATCTGGATACAACAACCACAGGAGAAGTTATGGCCAATTACTTACATATATATTTAGTTCCCAAGAGATTTGAAAACGTAATGTTATCCTTCTTGAAAAATGATACACAGACATTGATTGTCTAAAGTAGACATTAAAAATGGATGCCTGCGTCGGCGGCTCCAGTTAAGCTCGCGGCTGCTTTCGCCCCCCCTAAAAGTAAGCCAACTATCACCACAAAGACTCACAACTAGCCATCGCCCATCGATATCCATTCCATCACTTTCGAAACTGTAATCATCTTGCAACTCCCGTGCTCATCACGACCCATCGATCTTGACGAATCATTCGCCAAAAAGAGCGAACTGAAGCGATAAAGCCATCCCCACGGGCGCAAAAATGGCGCCCCGAGAAACGTCGCAAGACCGCACCAACACCCCCGATCCGGCGGTTGAGAAAGGCTTTGCGACCATCAACACCTTGAGGTAGGTATCCAAATCGGCAGTCATTGCTATCGCGTTATCATCTACGGGACATGAATTCGCTGACATTGACTGTAGTATTGGTGTGAAGGCTTTCGTGGAGAAGGTAAGCTGCTCTTCTAAGGGGCTTTGCGGCGTGTATTTTCGATGTGTAAAAACTTTCTATGAGATGTTCTGCTATGCTCTTTGATGTTATGTCTCTTCCTCTCATTTTTGCAGGACGGCTTTCTACCTTTTCCCACATCCCTTTCATTGTTTCATCTATCGTGATGTTCTTATCATGTTCTTCTATATCGAACGTCCAGTCGCCGCACTCTCCTCCTTACCGTCCTCCAGGGTACGACTCTGACTAGTGATATAGGATGGCGAGAAAAGAAAAGCAGAAATATTGTCAATACAGAGCCGCAAGGGGCAGCCAAACTACTAGTACTGCTCCTACAACGTTCCCCGTATCGAGTTCTTAACGTTATCTTAGCGTCCATTACGAAGAGTTCAACAAACGGCTCGATGGTGCGTATATCCGGACCCTTTTTCCTTCATTGATCCCCTAATATTCTAACCAGAATGGATCCCCGCCACCCGCCTGGACCTGACCCAAGAAGTCGAATGGCCTGCTCCTGAAGCTCCGCCAAAAAAATCCCAGAAAGCCAACCCTCCCGCCCCCAAGTCAGCGACCTTACCCAAATCAGCCGCCGGCCAGAAACGACCTCGCACTGCAACCACGAGTCGCAAACCCTCCGAAACCCCCGAACTCGGCAACGTCACTGGCAACGCCGCTCGACCTGCACGCCCATCTCTTGTTGGCGGGAAAGAGAACCGCCCGGGCTCAGATGGCTCGATCTCTGTTCTTGCGCCGGAGATAGTCGCTGGCACGCCGCAGGGCGAGGACTCGGATATCGAGCTAAACGACGTCCAGGATGCGGCAGCTGCTGCGAAGGCCGCAGGGCCGGACCACACGCAACCGTTTTCAAGGGAGGAGGAGATCGAGAAACTGCGGACGGGCGGGTCGATGACGCAGAATCAGACGGAGATATCCCGCGTGCGCAACTTATCAAAAATCCAGATGGGGGCGTTTGAAATGGAGCCATGGTACTTCTCGCCTTACCCTTCTACCTTCACCGACGCGGATATCGTGTACATCTGTGAATTTTGTCTCAGCTACGCACCCACGCTCAGGGAATTCGAGAGGCATAGAGCCAAGTGCACGCTGCTCCATCCGCCTGGAAACGAGATCTATCGAGATGACTACGTGAGTTTCTTCGAGATCGACGGGCGGAGACAGAGGCGGTGGTGTAGGAATCTGTGTCTGCTGTCTAAGCTCTTCCTGGACCACAAGACACTGTATTACGACGTCGACCCCTTCCTCTTCTACTGCATGACGACGCGCGACGCGTCGGGGTGCCACCTCGTAGGCTACTTCAGCAAAGAGAAAGAATCCGCCGAAGGGTACAACGTCGCCTGCATTTTGACCCTGCCGCAGTATCAGAGGAAGGGCTTCGGCAAGCTGTTGATTGCATTCAGCTACGAGCTCAGTAAACGCGAAGGCAGGCTCGGCAGTCCAGAGAAGCCGCTTTCGGATCTAGGGCTCTTGGGCTATCGCGCGTATTGGGCAGAGACGGTGGTGGATGTGTTGACGGAGGAGGGAAGGGCAGGGGAGGTCAGTGTGGAAGATATAGGGGCGTTGAGCGCGATGACGACGGTGGATGTGCTGCATACGTTGCAGAATATGAATATGTTGCGGTATTCGGTATGTTCCCTCCCGTTCAATCAAGTGTCTCTGGAATAGAAAGGAAGGCAGGGGAAAGGAATAGGAAATGGATGTGCTGACGATCGGGATAGAAAGGGCAGCATGTTATCGTGCTTACGAATGCGGTACTGGGGGCAAGGGAAAAGCAGAGAGAGAAGGAGAAGATTAAGGGGAAGAGGAGGATAGATCCGGAGAGGTTGCAGTGGAAACCGCCGGTCTTCTCGGCGAGCAGTCGGACGTGGAATTGGTAGGCGGTACTATGTGTGTTGGCGAGGCAAAGTGAGCGCATGATACCCCATCGAAGCAATATGAGCCACAGATGTTTGTAAATTTGCTTTCTGTAGGACCCAGGCCATGGTTAATTATGTTGACGGACCACTGTGGAGTGGCAAACGGCGACAACCGTGGAGAATCCAGGACTTTCACACGTATCGAGCTTAATCAGCTAAAGCAGGTTCTTCCTTGCCTTGGATTCGATGAATGATACTATCGTTATAGTCTAGGAATGGTGAGCACCTCGGTTTCTCCCACCCAGGGAGATGGTGGGCGGAAAAAGACGTGCTCCGAACTCGCAGACCCCTCCGCCACCAAGAGATTTTTCTGAATATGCGCTTCAACAGAACGACGCAATGCCGCCACTCCGAATTCATTCTGTACTACATTTCGCATTTCCTTTACTCCCTTAGTTGACGGCAAGCATCCTGCCCTACATTGCTGCAGAACGACCTCCTCGACGCCGCCATCATGCCTTTCCCAGAGACCCTCAAAGACAAGCCCAAATGCATCTTCTTCACCGACTTTGACGGCACAATCACCCTCCAAGACAGTAAACCTCCCTCCCCTAGCTCATCTTCCAGCTTACTGACCACCCCTCAGCAAATGACTGGATGGTACTCCCCACCCCTACCCCCGCCCCCTCCCTCCAACCTCACCTCCCCAGACAGACAACCTAGGCTTCGGTCCCGCCCTCCGCAAAAAAGGCAACGAAGACACCCTAAACGGCACACGCACCTTCCGGTACCCAGTTCCCCCCCCCTTCCCTCCCTCCCCCCCCCCCCCCCACCCCCCCAAAGAAAAAACCAGCCACCCTAA
>JAABUQ010009197.1_pt1 | contig 13467 bp, 9 predicted proteins | sample 5560001 | NCBI WGS metagenome assembly JAABUQ01 (sample SAMN10711888, study PRJNA513371) | rock metagenome | isolation source: Antarctica rocks | place: Antarctica: Victoria Land, Finger Mt nord | collected 2015-12-18 | reverse complement strand
CGCATTTGGGGCCATTCGCTCAGGCAGGGAAAACCCGAAAACCAGCGTTCCCACCGCATTCTAGACCCGGATGGCAGGCCGATCCCGCCGGAGCAGAAGACGCTGGCGCGGGTTCTGGCAGGCGAAGCGCCGACATTGCACCGCGAACATCTGGTGGAGCAGCCCGACGGAACACGGCTCTGGGTGGACAGCACGGCGGCGTTGGTGGTTGACGGCGGCGGCAGACAGCTAGGCGCATTGGCAGTGATGAGCGACATTACGGGCCGCAAAGAAGCCGACATTATCCTGCGCGCGCGAAGAGCGCTTCCGGTCGCTGGTGCAGAATGCCAGCGATATTATCACTGTCCTGGCCGACGACGGCACGGTGCTTTACAAAAGCCCTTCGGAAGAGCGCATCATGGGCTACCATCCTACCGAAACTGTGGGGCAGCCAATCTTTGATGTTCTGCATCCCGAAGATGTGGCGCGCGTGGGGGAAGCATTTGCCGCCGTGCTGCAAACACCGGGCCTGCACCCGCCGATTGAGTTCCGCATACGCCACAAAGATGGTTCATGGCGGCACATGGAATCCATACCCTCCAACCTGCTGCATGACCCAAGCATTGGCGGCGTGGTGGTCAACTCGCGCGACATCACCGAGCGCAAAACCGCCGATGAAGAAATCCGCGTTTTGTTGTTTGAGGGCTTGCGGCAGGCGGAGCGCGAAACCTTGCTCAGCCGGATTGCGCAGACCGTACTGGAAACTCCGCACCCGGAAGCGGTTCTTGCCGCCACTGTCGCCGGGCTGGGGCCAGTTCTGGGAGTAGATCGCTGCTATTATGTTTCCTATGATCTGGCGCAGGATATGGGGCGGATCGGGCCGCAATGGCAGCGCGAAGGGCTGAGTAGTCTGCCGGAAACCTTTGTGCCTTCCGCCTCGGGCATCAGCCGCGAAGGGCATCATCAAATCGTGCAAACCCAGGTCGTGCCGGATTCACTCGCCCCGAACTCGGCCTTCCCAGCCGCCCTGGCCCAGCTAGGGCTGCGCTCGCTGCTGCGCGTGCCGATGCGTCAGGGCAGCCAGATGACTGTGCTGGTGGCGGCGATGGCGCACGCGCCGCGCGAATGGCAGGCCGACGAAGTGGCATTGGTAGAAACAGTGGCCTCGCAAACGCGCATCGCTGTGGAGGCAGTGCGCTTGCAGCAGCGCGAGCACAATATTGCCACGGCCCTGCAAAGCGCCCTCATGCCCAGCCTGCCCGAGTCTGTGCCCGGCCTGGAGCTGGCGGCGTACTACCGGCCCGCGCTGGAAGAGTCCAGTTTGGGCGGCGACTTCCATGACGTGTTCCCTTTGGACAAAGGCTTGTTTGCTCTCGTAGTCGGCGACGTCAGCGGTAAGGGGCTGGCGGCAGCCGCCCAGGTTGCCACAGTCCGCCAAATGCTGCGCTATGCGCTTTATTTGGGAACATCCCATGGGCAAACGCTGTCACAATCTGTGAGTGAACTCAACAGCCAGGTGGTTGCCCACGACCTGCTGATGGGGTTTGTGACGCTGTTCGTGGCCGTGTATGACGCCGCCACCTCGCAGTTAACCTACGTTTGCTGCGGGCAGGAGCCAGCCCTGCTGCGCCGCAAGGCTTCCAGGGAAGTGCAGGAACTGCCCCCCACCGGCCCTGTCCTGGGGATGGATATGCAGGCGTTGTTTACGCAGGAGCAAGCCTCTCTGCTGCCCGGCGATGCGCTTGCTATCTACACGGACGGCATGTCCGAAGCGGGGCGTGGCAGGCATGACTTGCTGGGCGTACCCGGCATTGCCGCCTTGATGGCAACTGCGCCGCCCGTTGCCGCCGCGCAAGTCGCGCACCTGGTGTCCGGCATGAACCTGCATGCCGAAGGAAACCTGCATGACGATGTATGCCTGCTGGTGGCTATTGCCAAGCCTCGCGAAGCCTAGCACAGTGCTGTGCCGCGTTGTCAGAAATGCCTTCGCCAGCGTTTAAGCGCTTGCCAAAGGCGGCTATAAGGCGGGGGGAAGAACCAGCAGCGTTGTTTGCGCAGGCAGTGTTTGGGGTGAAAGCGTAACCGTGGAAGACAAAGCGTGCTTTGTAGGAATGCCAGCCAGCGCGTCAAGCACAGTCGGCAAAGGCGCAAGCGGCAGGTTGACCCTGCCAGTTTGATAATGCATGGGGATGATAATGCGCGGCGCGATTTGCTCAATTGTACTGCGCAAGTCAGGCAAAGGCAGGGTGGGCGGGCCGCCGGCGACTGCCAGCAGAACATCGCACCCAGCAACCGGGGCGGCTTCGGCGGGTGACAGCGGGTGTCCTAGATCACCCATATGGCAGACGCGCAGCCCGCCCACGGTGAAGTAGGGCATGGTGATTGGCACGTCTCTTGCAGTGCTTTCCCATACGCGCACGGCACGAAAGACAATCCCGTGAACTGTGACACCGGCGGGAGTGTGGGCAAAGTCCAGGCCATTGAGGTGGATAGGGTTGCCGCGCGCCGCCTGCCAGTGCGAATGGTAGCGCGGATTGATGTGGCTGACCACGACAACGTCGGCATCCACGTCTATGGCTTGGTAGTCGCCAGCATCAGGAGCGCGATAAGGGTCGAGCAGAATGCGCACATTCTCGCTTTCCACGAGGAATGAGGCATGGCCGAGCCAGGTAATCTTGGTTTCCATTGTCTGCCACTGTACGGGAAAAGGGAACACTTTTCCTGCTCTGCACTTGCGGGATTGTTGTTTTAGCCCAGCCGTTGCTTGACACACTGCGCGCGGCGGGGATATACTAGCCGGGAAGGAAGCGCCTCCGGCGTGCTTCGCTCATTAGACTACGCGGGAGACTTGTAATTTGAACGCTGCCCAATTGGCTGTTACCAGCCGCACCATTGACAAAGGCGCCCTTGTGGAGGCGCAGGGTGAAGTGGACCTTACCACTGCGCAGCAGCTTCGCCAGCCGCTGATGGAGGCGGTGAATACTGTTCCCAAAGCGGACGTGTTTGTGGATTTGCGCAACGTAGACTTTATTGACAGTGCCGGCCTAGCCCTGCTGGTGGAAGCCCGCAAGCGCTTGTCTCCTGAAGGGCGCACGCTGCATATTCTGCTGACGCCCGGACGACAGCCGGAGCGTGTCCTCAAGCTGGGACGCTTTGATACTATTATGACCCTGGCTTATGACGCCGACATCATTGCCTAGCCTTGACCCCGCAATCCATTCACCCCCTTTGTTTTCTTCATCCCCTTTGTTTTCTCAGCAATAGGAGCAATACTAATGGCCCATCAAACCGGCACCAATGCGGGCACAAGCGGCATGAGCGAGCAGGATAACGCTGCTTTGCCCGACAGCCCTGACATCATTGGCTACGTGGAGCCGCTGCTCGGACGCGTCGCGCGCCACGATGTCCTGGGTTATTTCGGCTTCTCCATTATCAAGAAGGGTGAGACTGTCACGCCCTCCGTGCTGGAGCGGGCGCACAGCATGTCCCGCTTGTTTGAGCTGATTGCCGCCACAGGCGATGCTTAGTTTTTCTTCCGGCAACGCCTAGCTTTCTTACCCCCGCGTCAGCTTGGACTTGAAGAAGTCTAGGGCCGACAGCGCCCGCACGGACAGCGGCACCGAAACTGCCTGCCCTGCCGTGGTGCGCAGAAGGAGGCCTGTCTTATAAACCCCCGCCGCCAATGCGCCCGTGTCAATCTCTAAATGCACCTGGGCCTGTGCGCCGGGAGCCAGCGCACCCTGCGCGGGCGAGGCACTCACTTGCAGCCCGGCCTCCGTTCCCCCGGCACGCGGCAGCGCATTCTCCACAGCATACTCCACTGCCAACTCCCCATCGTTGACAATCTCCAATGTTCCCACTATCGGCTGGCCCTTGCGGCCTGACAGCACAATCGGCGGCGCATCCGGGCGCGGGTGCTCGCGCACGACCAGATGGCCGGGGCGCGGCAGCACCGTGACACTGCACTCGATAAACCAGCGGTCGCCGCTGCTGAGCGTGTTGCCGTCCTGCGCTCTGATGTCCGGCGTGTTGATTTCCAGCCGCCCCGTCACGACTTTGCCCCGCTCGGCTATCTTTTGAACATTGGCCTGCACGCTCACGTCGCGCCGGTTGCCCGTGAATGTCGGCGAAGGCACGACAATCCATGGCGCGCGCGCTTTGATCTCGCCCCGGATTTCCCCGCCGCCCGCATTGTACAGCGTCACCTCTTGCGGGGGAGGCGCGTGCCCGCTTTGCACCTCGCCCCAGCGCAGATGCTTGCGCGTGACCAGCAGGACAGGAGGCGCGATAGCGCGCATGGCAAGCAGGAAATCGTTGGCTGATGCAAATCGGTACTCGGTGTTGTACGAAAGGGCGCGGTTGATAATCTTGACCATGCCCAGGTCTGCGTTGGGCCGCTGGATGAGCGAGTTGGTGACATACATTGACCGCTCATTGATGCTCTCCTGATCTGGGGCCACGCCGGCGATCATCTCATAAAGAATTGCCCCGACCGCGAAGATGTCGGTGCGCACATCGGCCACCCACTTGCCGTCGGCTTCCAGTTCCGGCGGCAGGTAGCCTTCGGTGCCGTAAAGCTCCAGCGGCTTGGTGCCCTGGGCGGCATCGCCGAAGAACTGCGCCGCGCCGAAGTCCAGCAGAGCCAGGTGCCCCTGGGGCGTGATACGGATGTTTGCGGGCTTCAGGTCATGGTGGACCACCTGCCGCGAGTGCAGAAACGCCAGCGCATCGCACAGCGAAACGGCCCACTTGAGCGTCCATTCGCGGGGCAGAGGATGGCGCTTGCGGATAATATCGTCTAGGGTCGCGCCTTCAATAAACTCCTGCGCGATATAGAAGTATTGGTCGTGGGTGAACGCTTCGTAGAATGTCGGCATCAGCGGGTGCGCGCTGGCCTGAATGCCCACCGCGCATTCGCGGTCAAACAGCGCCTGCAAGTTCTTCTGCTCGCGCGGATGGCGGGCAGGGAAGAACTCTTTCAAGGCCACCTGACGCCCCGGCGCCTGCGGGTCGCGCGCAAAATACACGGCCCCGAATGCCCCTGTGCCCACCACATGCTCCACATGGTAGGCAGAACTTTGGCCCAGTACGGTCTCGCCGGGAGCGAGCAGCATCACCTCATCATAGCGCTTGCGTTTTGCCAAAACCCGTCACTCCCTGCTTTGATAGTACCAAGAACAGGGGCATTCTGTCAAGAAAGGGTGGGGGCAAAGGAGGCCGGGACGCTTTCCCCAGGCGCTGCCAGCCTATCGCTTGCGCTTTCTCAGGGCGCGGCAAGCCCTCACCAACGACGGAACAAAATCGTCCGTCGTTGGCAGGCGCTAAGAACGCGTTAAAAACGCCTGCACAATACCGTGATCAATGGCTCGCAAAACCGTCACCAGTTGACAGGGTAGACGTTGATGTGCGTAAAACAACCGATTGCCGTGAAAAAGCCGCCGCCAAACAAATCCCCCGCAATCAGGCCCAAAAAGAACGGCACCGAGGCCCGGTAGACGCGCACGCCGCCATAGCGCAGCGCCAGGGATTTGAACAGCCACGCGAGAAAAAACGGCATCCAGGTGTTGGTCATCGTGCCCGTGTTCGCAATGACATAGCCGATGGGGTGCAGCGGCCACCAGACAAACTGCGCGCGCAGCAGCATCAACGCCGTAGTCACCAAAAAGCCCACGCCAAGAGCCGCAATGCCCGGCTTGTCGGGGCCGACCGGGTTGCGCAGCAGGTTCACCAGGCTGTCAAAAGGCACGCGGCCCTGCGCGGTGCGCCACGGCTCGGTGCGCGCTTCGGCCCCAAAGCCGTGCCACAAGGCCAGGGCGATTACAAACGAGGCGAGCAGGCCAATCACAGTGGACAGCGCGATGGCATACACCATTGGGCGTCGCGGCGTGTCGGTGTCCTGCGCCATCTTGAAGGCATCCATCTGGTGCGGCATGGGAATGCAGCGCAGGTCAAAGTTTGCGATGGCAGGCCGCAAAAACGCCAGAATGGTAAGGTCATGCGCCCCAAAAACGCCTGACCCAAACGTGCGGCTCATCAATGTGTCCACGTCAATGTCCGGCCCAAACAGCCAGGCATTGCCGGTTTCCGCCCGCATGCGTGTCGCGGCAATCATGTACAGCAGGCCCAGGACAATGAGAATAACGGCGGTGAGCGCCTGCATGCCCGCCGCCATGCACAAGCCCACCATCACAGCCATGGAGAGCAGCAGGCCAAGCAGCGCGCCGCGATACGGCAGCGGCTCCTGCGAATCGTCCAGGGAAGAACGACGCCCCAGGGCTTTGGCCCCGACTTCCTTTAGGTACGACCGCGACATCCACAGCGAAACCAAAGTCAGGGCCAGAAATGCGCCCGCGCCCTGATAGCCGAGATGCGGAAACGTGGACGCCTGCGACGCAATCGGGCTGTCTCCAAAGCCTAAGGCCGAACCCAGGACGCGCTCCAGGCGTGTCACGATAAAAAAGAACCAGCACGAAAAAGTCACGTCAATAGGAATAAGATAAGCCACGCCGACGACAAACGGGTAAAACGACAATGGCGTATTGCCGATGGCGCTCCACGGCGGCGCTGTCACCAGGGTTCCAATGTCAAAGTTCGCGCGCAGGTTCAGCATCGGCACGCTGGGGATATTCAGGGCGAGGGTGTTGAGGCAAGACACTCCAAACGGCAGCGCGGCTCCCAGCCAGAACAAAGGGCGGCGGAAGATGGGGATGTCGGGTTCCATCAAAGCCAGCGGCAGAGCGACCGTAGGGAAGGTCAACTTTTCTCGGTCTACCCACTGCCGCCGCAGGATCGCCGCCACGCAAAACGCCGCCGAGGCGAGCGCAATCATAAACGACGCCCAAAAGCCGATCTGCGGCAGCCAGTGCCCAAGCGGCAGATTAGTCTTGCCCTGATAGAAGCCGGAGAGCGTGCCGGGGTCTTTCTGCGCGAGGAAGCTAGGCACAAAGCGGTGGAACGTGCCCGCCCAGCCGTTATCGGGAGTCGCGTAATGCCACGCCGCCGCGACGGTGGGGACAATAAACTGCAATTGTCCCGAAGAAGACAGCACGCAAGAAGTGGTCATCATCACATAAACAACGAGCAATTCAGCGCGTGATATTGCCAGCGACGGAAACAAGGCACGGCAAAGCAAGTTCAGCCCGGACAAGACAATCAGCGTGGTAAACGGGCCAACGGGGATGGAGGTATTAACAAGGGCCGTGTGCCCCTGCCGCCCGCCCATAATCAGCTCAGCCCAGTGAATCCACAAGTTCACGAGAATGGTCAGGGCAATGCCGAGCACAAGAGACCGGGGCGTCACGCCGCCCGCGCGCCACCAAGACAATTGCCGCGCCGGGATGGGCCGCGTTTCCACTGCACTCATGGGTATTCCTCAGCAAACAAGATGCCTTATCATAGCAAAACGCTTCGGCAATGTCAAGAGTGGCAGTTCAGTGCGGGGCGTGTGTTTCTGTAAATGTTTATGTAAACAACAGGCGCGCCTGCGGCAGCGTCCCGGCTGAGCCTGCCGCATGAAAACAGCCGCCAGCCAGTGGTTATTGGGCACTGGCGGCGGCTCTGCGTGTGAGATTAGGATTGCAAACCGAGCGGAACCAGGCTACTTCTTGAGCAAACCGCCCGTCACGCCCGTACCCGCAGGCACGGGGTCGATCAGGCCGCCCTGCGTGTCCATGGCAGGCTCGGCCTTTTCCATCTGCGCCATGTGGGTCTGCTTGCCCATCAGCTTTTCGGTGAGAAAGGGGGCGAACTGGTGGAACAGGGCGGTCGCCGTGCCTGCCCCGCCGACCTGCACCTCGTCTTTAGGGTGGGTGGCGAGGCTGACAATCGTGTCAATCACCTTTTGCGGGTCGTAGACAGGCGGGATCGGCACGGCTTTGTGGCCCGTGTAATTGGCGGCATGCTCAAAGAACGGCGTATCAAAAGACGTTGGCTCCACGATGCAGACATGAATGTTCTTGTCGCCGTTCTCTTCTAGCTCTTGGCGGATAGACCCGCTCAGGCCGACAACGCCGTGCTTGGCGGCGGCGTAGGACGAGAAGTAGGGGGCGGGCACTTTGCCGATGACCGAGGCGACATTGATCAGCGTGCCTGCGCCCTGCGCCCGAAACTGCTGCATTGCAAAGTAGCTGCCATAGAGCGTGCCCAGCAAATCCACCTCAATCACATGGACATGGTCGGCGAGCGGCACCTCGTCAAACCGGCCCAAGGCCCCGCCGCCCGCGTTGTTGACCCAGACATCAATGCGCCCGAACTGCGCGATAGCGGCCTGCGCCAGCGCCATCACTTCCTGCTCTCTGCTGACATCCGTATGCACTGCGAGAGCATGCCCCCCGGCGGCCTCGCACTCGCGCGCGACTTCGTCCAAAAGTGCGTCCCGGCGCGCGGCCAGCACCACCGAGGCCCCTGCCTGTGCGAAGGCCAGCGCGCTCCCTTTGCCAAACCCGCTTGACGCGCCGGTGAGGACGACGACTTTGCCGTTTAAGTTCTGATCTGCCATGGTTTTCTTTCTAGAAAAAGTGATGGTTTGTCATTCCCCGCCCTGGCATGCGCCAAACACGGCTTTGCTTCTTTCCCGATGCTGCTTCGGCGCAGGGAACTCTCCGCCTGCTCCTGAACTTATAAACACCATGCAGCCTAACCCAATCTTTGCCGTTCTTGCCGGGGCACTCGGCATCGCCTTGTTTTTTGTGATCCTGTGGGAAGCTTTTGAAACCATTGTCCTGCCGCGCACGGTCACTCGGGGCGTGCGGCTGACACGGCTGTTTTACGTAGCGTTCTGGCGCGCGACCTGGAGGACTGCCCGCCGCCACAACCCAAGCGGAAAGCGCGAGTTGTTTCTCAGCTTCTTTGGCCCGCTGTCTTTGCCGCTGCTGTTTGGCATTTGGGCGGCTTTGCTGGTGTTTAGTTTCGCCTTGATGGAATGGGCGCTGGGGCCGCATGCCTACTCCCCCGCGCGCGCCCAGACCGACTTTGGCACCGACCTTTACCAAAGCGGCGTGACTTTTTTCACCCTCGGCTACGGCGACATCACGCCGCGCACCAGCCCTGCCCGCGCCCTGTCGGTGACCGAAGCCGGGGTCGGCTTCGGCTTTTTGGCCCTGGTCATCAGCTACCTGCCTGTTTTGTACCAGGCGTTTTCGCGGCGCGAGGCTGCCATTTCGCGCCTGGATGGACGAGCCGGGTCGCCCCCAACAGCCGGGGAGCTGCTGCGACGCCATGCGCAGGCGCAGAACATGGAAGCCCTGATTGCGCTGCTGTCTGAATGGGAAGCCTGGTCATCGGAGCTTTTAGAAAGCCATTTGTCCTATCCTGTTCTGCCTTATTATCGCTCTCAGCATGACCACCAATCGTGGCTGTCGGCCCTGACAGCCATCATGGATACCTGCGCCGTGCTGATGATCGGCGTGCAGGGCGGCCCGCCCTGGCAGGCCGCGCTGCAGTGGCAGGCGCGCATGACTTTTGCGATGGCCCGCCACACCATTATTGACCTGGCGTATGTGTTCCACACCGCGCCGAAGTCTTTGGAGCCGGAGCGCCTGACTTCAAGAGGCCTGGCCCGCTTGCGCGCCGAGCTTGCCGCGATGGGCCTGCCCCTGTGCGACGGGCTGGAAGACACGCAGAACCTCACCGAGCTTCGCGGCTTGTACGAGCCGTATGTGCATGCGCTGAGCGAGTTCTTTTTGTTCGCCCTGCCGCCCTGGCAGGGCGACCCCTTGTCGCAGGATAACTGGCAAACCAGCGCGTGGGACAGCATGCTCAACACCACCGACGAGCATCTGCACTTCCGCTGATGCCCACATCGGCTCGCCGCCTCGTTTCCAGCCTGTCACCGGCCTGTTCCGCTCGCGTTTCAGAGGATGATGATACGCGTACCAACGACGGACGAATTTGTTCCGTCGTTGGTGTGCGCAGGGAACGCCGGGGCAGCGCCTCAAGAAAGCGCCGGCGACGCGCTCCCCGCGCCTGTCCAAGACGACTGTAGTTCCAGGACGACTAAAGAGAGCGCACCACAAGCTGGGCGCGCAGGGCGTCTCTGGTGGTCAAGCCGTCCGCCTGGGTCACCCGCAGGGTGCAGGTCTCGCCCGCGCGCAGATGGAAGAAATTGTCTTCCAGGCGCAGAACGCCGTTGTCGGCGCGGCGCAGCCAAATGTAAGGGGCGAAGCGCTGAGCGGTTACAGTGACGGCAAATGTGCCCGGCGCCGCTTCGGCAACATCCACGGCAAGGCCCGGCGAGAGCCGCGAAAGGTCTTTAGGTTCGGCAAGCAGCAGGATGTTTTCCACGTTTGCCCCCTCAAGGCCCGGCGCAAACCGGGCGTGCAGAAACGTTTCGCGCTCCCGGTTTGCGCCAGGCGATAGGGAAAACGAGGCGGCCAGATGCGTGCCGTTTGGCCCTAGCGTCACCGCGTGCTGCTCGCGGGCCAGCACTTCCCCTTCCAGCGTTTCCAGTGTCAGCGTCAAAGTGCCCGCAATCGCGTGGAGCAGGTCGCTGGTCAGATGCGCCTCCACGCTGGCCCCCTCGCGTTTAAGCGACACCAGCACGGGCGCGTAGAACTTTTGCGACGCATACCAGGCGGCTTTGGGGACACCAAGAGAGTCAATCACCGACCAGGACTGAACAGGCCAGCAGTCGTTGAGCTGCCAGAACAGCGTGCCCCAGCAGCGGCCTTTCAAGCGGCGGTAATGTTCCACGCCGAACTTAAGCGCCTCGGCCTGGTTAAGCTGGCTGTAATACACCAGGTCTTCCAGGCTTTGCGGGGCGGGATAGTGCAAAGAAATGTAGCCGAGGTAAGTCTCGTAGCCTTTGCGTGTCTTGTCGTGCCAGCGCACGGCAGGGGAAAAGGGCGTTTTGTCATCTGGCGCAAGCACCGTATCCCAGGCGGCGAGGCCGCACGACGACGCGAAGCCGAACTCGGAGCAAAAGCGGGCGCGGCTTTCGGCGTAATGCACCCAGTCGCCGCGCCCGTGCCAAACATCCCAGTTGTGGCAGTCGCCGTAGTGGGGGCTGTTCGCATCGTCCGGCGGGCCGCCGAAGGGCGAGCCGGGCCAGTAGGGGGTATGCGGGTCTTCCCGGCCCAAGACTTGCGGCAGCACGCCGTGGTACAAGCGGTCGCCCAAGAGGCGGGGGGGCAGAGTGCCGGTCCAGTTGCCGTCAAACATCATCTGGTTTTCGTTGTTGCCGCACCACAGGGCGAGGGAAGCATGGCGGCGCAGACGACGCACGGCTTGAGTGGCTTCCGCGCGGGCCGCTTCGGCATACTCCTCGGTGTCGGGGTAATAAGAGCAGGCGTAGGGGAAATCCTGCCAGACCAGCAGGCCCAGCGCGTCGCAGAGGTTGTAAAAGTGCTCGCTTTCATAAAAGCCGCCGCCCCACACGCGCAGCATGTTGAACCCGGCGCGCTGGGCATCGCGCAGCCGTTCCCCCACGCTGTCGGGGCCGGAAGGCACCGCGTTATCGCTGGTGTCCCAAATCAGGCGGGTGGGGAACGAATCGTTAGGTATCCAATTGGCCCCTTTGATAAAGATGTCATGTCCATTGACATGAAACTTAAAGCCCTCGCCCATGCCGTCGCTGTCCGGGGCGTGGAGCAGGACAATTGTGCGCAGGCCAATCTGTGCGTTGCGGCTGTCTAAGACTTCGCTGTCTAAGGCTTCTCCGGCGGCGAGCGAAAGCGAAAGGTCGTACAAAGCAGGCTCGCCCCAGCCATGCGGCCACCACAAGCGCGGGCTGTCAATGGTGAACTCGGCGCGGGCTGTCGTGCCGCTCACCGGGGCCTGAACTACGCCCACCCCGTCGAGTGCAAACGCTACGGTGAGTGGCGTTTCCTGCTGGCCCGGCGCGCGCTCTACCTGCGCTTCCAAAGTGACCAGGGCGTGCCCATCGTCGCCAAACTCCACCGCGTGTTTCCAGTCGCCCAGGCGTGCGAGGGGAACCGCAATCAGCTCGACAGGCCGCCACACGCCGCAGGACAGCAAAACAGGCCCCCAATCCCAGCCGTACATGTATTGCGCTTTGCGGACAAACGCCCGCTCGTTCCAGTTGTCCCAGTGGCGGGGCAGGGTGTTGTTGCCTGCCTCGTTCCAGGCCTGCTGGCGCTCTATGCCCACGCGTTTTGCGGATTGAAATGTAATCTCCAGATGGTTTTCGCCGGGATGCACTTTTTCCGTCACATCAAACTCGTGCGAAATAAACATGTTGTCCGTGCGGCCCAGCAGTTCTCCATTGAGCCGGATGTCGGCCACTGTGTCCAGGCCGCCAAAGCGCAGAAACAGCGCGCCTGTCTCCGTGTCGGCAACTGAAAAAGTGGTGTCGTAAATCCAGTCGCTGCTGTCTACCCACGCCGCGTCGCGCTCGTGCATGCGCTCAAACGGATTAGGGATGACACCCGCCCGCAGCAGGTCTAAATGGACATGGCCGGGCACTTGCGCGGGGACAGGAGGAAGGAGATTGTGGGGAGGAACTAAGGGGCGCTCGCCTTCGCGAACCTGCCAGCCTGTGCGGAGAGTGTGTGTGACGGTCTTCAAGTGGAATCCTCTCTTATTGCAGAAGACGGCGAGTGGCAGGGGATATGTGCAAGTGAAGCTATGATAACCCAGGCGCGTGTCTATTGTCAATGTCCGGCCCACAGACTGCAAAGACAACTTGTTACACAACACTAATTTCAGAAAATAAATCTAATATTTACATGGTACTACTTGACATAAAAGCAAGCTGGTGTTAGAATAGCGTCATGTCCAGCATCCACGAAGTTGCAAAGCAAGCCGGCGTTTCCACCGCCACTGTGTCGCGGACATTTAACACGCCTGGCCTGCTGAATGCCCAAACACAACAGCGCGTTTTGGAAGCGGCGCGTCAACTGGACTACCGTCCCCACCGGGGCCGTGCCCGCAAGTCTGGCGCAAGCGCAGCCGGGGGAAAAGCGGCAGGAACACAGGAAGCGTTTATCGGCTTTCAGTTCTTCTCGCAGTCGCCCACGGATATTTTGCAGTCTAACGCCTTCTACGCGCCGATCCTGGCAGGCGCGCAGGCGGAGGCCGCATCCACAAACCTGCACCTGCTGCTGCACACCACGGACCGGCACCAGATGGCTCAGGGCCTGCCTAAAATGGTGAGCGAGCAGGCCATTGCCGGCATGCTGCTGGTGGGCACGGCAGACCCGGAAATCCTTTCGGCATTTCTGGAGCACGTCCCGCAGATTATGCTGGTAGACAACCGGGATGCCACCGGCAAGCACGACTGCATCGTTTCCGACGGGCTGGGCGGCGTGCTGGAAGCCACTCGCTATTTGTTTGGGTTGGGCCATACGCGAATTGCGTTTCTGCTGGACGACGTGCAGGTAGTGACATTTCAAGACCGGCTGCGAGGCTTTGTCTGCGCGCACTTTGAGCGCGGCCTGAGCGTCAGCCCCAGCCAGATCATCACCAGCGTGCCCAAGCAGGACACAGAAGAGCGTATCCGCGAGTTTCTGCGGATGCCGGAGCGCGCCACCG
>JAABUQ010009196.1_pt1 | contig 13467 bp, 11 predicted proteins | sample 5560001 | NCBI WGS metagenome assembly JAABUQ01 (sample SAMN10711888, study PRJNA513371) | rock metagenome | isolation source: Antarctica rocks | place: Antarctica: Victoria Land, Finger Mt nord | collected 2015-12-18 | reverse complement strand
GCACGCGCCGGCCGAGGAGCGCGCCGCCGAGCCGGAGGGTGCGCAGGGCGGTGAGCCCCGCCATCGGCAGCGTGGCCGCCGCGGCAAAGCTCACCCGGTCTGGGAGGGTAGCGAGGCGGGACACGGAAACGGCGACGCGTTGCGCCCAGCCGGCCCCCTCGACGAGACCGACGACATGGGTCCCGGCGCGCGGGCCGCTCCCGTCGGCGGCCGGGGTAGCCACCATGCCGGCGATGTCCTGGCCCGGGCGCCACCCCTCAGGCCGGTTGGCCAGCAAGGCGAGCTCGCCCCGGTTGAGCGAGAAGGCGTGGACCGCGACGATGGCCTCGTCGGGGGCGGCTACGGGCTCGGGGACTGTGCGTAGCGCCGCCGGGTCCGGACCGGCCGGGGTATTGACCAGGGCTAACATCTGCCCGTTCCCGGTGGACGGGCGATCCGTCGTCGATGTGTTCGTGGTGGTGGTCATGGTATCTCTCCTTCGCGTGTGTCTATGGCGGTCTCTCGTGCGACCGTCCTGCCCTCCAGTCTGCCTACCGTCGGCGACGCATGCCAGGTAAAAGCGGTAAAAGAAGCGGTAAAATGACCGGTGAAGAGAGGGGCGCGCTTTTGTCGGACATAGAGATGGGCGGAGGATGACCGCCACGTGGCACGCTACATGAATGAGGCGGAACCGGCGGCGTTCGGGGCGCTTCTCAAACGCTATCGGATGGCCGCCGGGATGACGCAGGAAGCCCTGGCCGAGCGGGCCGGCCTGAACGAGCGCGTGATCCGCGGCCTGGAGCGGGAATGGCGACACCGGCCTCGGCGCGACACCGTGCGCCTCCTGGCAGAGGGCCTGCGCCTGTCCAGCCCGGAGCGCGCCGCTTTCGAGGGGGCCGCGCGCCGCGCGTCCGTGACGTCCGTGGCGTCCACCGTGGATGGATGCGCGGACGGCGAGCTCACCTCGCTCGTCGGGCGCGCGTCCCTCGTCGCGACCGCGGTGGCACTCCTGCGCCGCACGGATGTACGCCTGCTCACGCTCACCGGACCAGGCGGCGTGGGCAAGACCCGGCTAGGCGAGCGGGTGGCCGCCATCGTGCGCGCCGACTATGCCGATGGCTCGCTCACGGTGAGCCTGGCCTCCATTGATGACCCGGCACTCGTCGTTCCGGCCATCGCGCACGCCCTCGGTCTGTCGGATCGGGGCGGTCGGGCGCTCACGGACAGCCTCGTGGTGGCGCTGCGGGAGAGGCGTTTGCTGCTCGTGCTGGACAATGTCGAGCAGGTGAAGGCGGCCGCCCCTCTGCTGGTCGGCCTGCTAGCGGCGTGCCCGCACCTCAAGATCCTGGTGACCAGCCGGGCGGCCCTGCGCGTGCGGGGGGAACAGGAGTTGGCTGTGCCCCCGCTCGCTACCTCCGACCCGGCGGCGGAGCCGCGGGACGACGCCCTCGCGCGGTCCCCGGCCGTGGCGCTCTTCGTACAACGGGCGCGGGCGCTCGATCCGACCTTCCGGCTCACGGACGCGAACGGCGCGGCGGTGACCGCCATCTGCCGGCGGGTGGACGGGCTGCCCCTGGCCATCGAGCTGGCGGCGGCGCGCGTCAAGCTGCTGCCGCCCGGGGCCTTGCTGGCCCGGCTGACGCCGCGCCTCCCGCTGCTGACGGGTGGCGGCCCCGACCGGCCGGAGCGCCAGCGGACCATGCGCGACGCCATCGCCTGGAGCTATAACCTTCTGGCCGCCGAGGAGCAGGTCGTCTTTCGCCGGCTCTCCGTCTTTGCGGGCGACTGCACCCTTGACGCCGCGGAGGACGTGTGCGCCCGGCTCGGCGCCGGGCCGACGGAGCGGCCCGGCGTCCTGGATGGGCTCACGGCCCTGGTCGACGCCAGCCTGGCCTGGCAACGGGTCACGCCCGACGGGGAGCCACGCATCGGGATGCTAGAGACGATCCGCGAGTACGCCGCTGAGCGCCTGGCCGCGAGCGGCGAGGCCGCCGAGATCCACCGTCGGCACGCCGCCCACTACCTGGCCGTCGTGGAGGAGGCGGAGCCTCGCCTGACCGGCCCCGACGCGGCCGCGCGGCTGGATCGGCTGGAGCGTGAGCACGACAACCTGCGGGCGGCTCTGCGCTGGGCGCGTGAGGGCGGGCATGGCGAGGCTGGTCTGCGCTTCGCCGGACTCCTCTATCGGTTTTGGTGGATACGCGGCGACCTGAGCGAAGGGCGCGCGTGGCTGGAGGAGTTGGTGCGCATGGCGCCGCGCGACGGCCATGCCCCCTCGGAGTCTGTGCGGGCCAAAGCGTTGCACGGGCTGGGCGTGTTGGCCTATAGCCAGGGCGACTATAAGGATGCGGTGGCCTTCCTTGAGGACAGCCTCGCGCTCTACCGGGCACGTCGGGACGATCAGGGCGTCGCGACCGTCCTGGGCAGCCTGGGGGGCGTGGCACGCAAGCAAGGCGACGATGAGCACGCGGAGCCTGTGCTCCGGGACAGCCTCGCGCTGAGCCGGGAACTGCGGGACCATCTGGGCGCGGCGTTCGCGCTCGACAACCTGGGGCACATCGCCCGTCATCAGGGCGACAGCGCGCGCGCCGTGGCATTGTACGAGGAGAGTCTCGCCCTCTATCGCGAGAGTGGCGATAAGCGTGGGATCGCCTACACGCTCGCCACTCTCGGGCTCACGGCGCGGGAGCGGGGCGAGGGGGAGCGGGCGCTGTCCCTTTATGAGGAGGGTTTGGCGCTCTATGAGGAGCTGAGGGATAAGGGGGGGCGCGCATTCGTGCTAATGGGCCTGGGCGACGTGGCGCGCACGCTCGGCGACGCCGACCGCGCCATGGCATTATATGAGGAGAGCCTGGCGCTGCATCGTGAGCTGGGTGACGAGCATGGCATCGCCCGCGCGCGGGAACGCTATGCGGCTGTCACGCATGCCGAGTACGACAAGGGGGACTGGAAAAATGACTGACGCAGTGCGGTTCAAGTTGCCCGCCGATGCATTCATGGATTGAGTCCGTACTTTGGGCGACTCATACGACAAAGAAAGGGCGAACCGTGAGTGGTTATGTACGCCACTCGCGGCCCGCCCCTTCGACGGCCTTTTTTGCTGCTGAGGCTATCGGCGCGGCGTTTCCTCGACATTCTCGCCGTCGATGGTGACCTGCTCCTTACGCACGGCGCCGCTGACCTGCTCCTGCTCGGTTACGTCGCGCTTGTGCAGGCGCACCTCCTCAGCCTCCACGACTTGCTTGCCAGCCACCAACTGCTCGCCCTGCAGCGGGATGCTGATGTCGCGCTCCTGGAAGGCGTCGGCCGGCGCATCCTGCACCTGATTGTGCAGGGGCACACGCTCGACATCCAACTCCTCGTGTGTCACCGGGGCGGAGACGGTCTGCTGCTCCTCCACCACGCTCTTATGTACGTGGACCTCGCCGAGCTGCTCCTGTTGCTTGCCCGCGACCAACTCTTCCTGGTACTCCGGCACGCGGATGTCGCCATCCTGGACCGTGTACTCATTCGTCTGACCCGTCGAAGCGGTTCCAGTCGAGATGGTTTGCCCGGTCGAGATCGTCCCGCCCGAGACCGTCTGCCCCCCGGTAACGGTCTGGCCCGAAGACACCGCGTTGTCGGATCCGCCGATGACGATGCGCTCGGTCGAGTTGGACTGGCCGCTCTGACCGAGGCCGCCGGTGGCCGTCTGCTCGACCGGCGCGCCACTCCTGGTCCCCTCGGTCGTGATGTTACCCTGGCTACCATGCTCCCCTGGAACAATACGCTCGATGATCTCGCCCTGATCGTTGCTCATGCGTAACCGTCCTTCCTACTACCTATCTATCTATTAGCGGTAAGTTGCTCGTACCGTCGCTATGCTAACGCAACAATCATGCCGCTACCGCTGCGCCGACGGCGGACACGCCCGTCGCCGACTTGTCACGGACTCTGGTACGACGGACGACCCACTCGCTTGGTCGAGCGAAAGGGTGTATCTTGGCAGTAAGGAGCGCCGGTTGTTGTAGACGGGGGGACACGATGCGACGGAAACGATTGGCCGTGGGGATGGGTCTGGCGCTGTGCGGCGGCGCGGCGGCTGCAGCGACGGTGGTCACGATACTGGCGCCGTGGAGTGTGGCCGCGCAAGCGATCCATACGTTTGCGCTGGGGACGCGGCCGTGGGCCGTCACTATTGATGCGCATAGCGGCCGGGCCCTGGTCATCGACCGCGTCACCGACGCGTCCGGCATGCCCACGGGCGTTGGAATGCTCAGCACCGTCGACCTCACTGCCGGGTCGGTCGTGCGCTCCGTCCCGGTGGGACCCGACCCACGGGCGGTCATGGTCGACGAGGGAGCCGGAAGGATCTTCGTTGCCGATGACGACGACGCCTCACTCCGTGTCCTCGACAGCCGTAGCGGCGCGATGCTGCGCAGCATCGCCGTGGGTGCGCGGCCACACGCGGTCGCCGCGGACGAGCGTACCGGGCGCATCTTCGTGGTCAACACCGGCAACGGCAGCGTCAGCATGCTCGACGAGCGACGCGGCACGGTGCTACGCGCCACGCGGGTGACGACATCGTGGGACAGCGCCGGGCTTGCCGTCGACGCCGAGCGCAATCGGGTCTACGTGGGCGGTCCGCACACGGTGTCCGTCCTCGACGCGCGCGACGGGCGGATGCTGCAAAGGATCGACGTCGGCGGCAGCGTCAGCGGCCTGACGGTCGATCCGCGGAGCGGTCAGTTGTACGTGACCGGCGATACGACGTTACGCGTGGTCGACGACCCCAGCGGGCATGTTCTCCGCACGGTCCCCTTTGCGGGCGCGACGGGCATGACGGGCGCGGTGGCAGTCGATCCCGCGCGCGGGCGCGTCTTCGTCACGCAGGCGGCGCCCGTCGACGACAACGGTGTGGCCGCAGGGTCGGGGTGGGTGAACATGCTCGACGCGCGTAGTGGAGCGTTTCTGCGACGGGTATCAGTGGGCGTCAACCCGGCCGCGGTTGCCGTCGATGCACGCAGCGGCCGGGTCATCGTGGTCAACGCCGGCGGCGCGGTCCTGCGGCCCGATCCCTGGGCCTGGATGCCCGCGTGGCTGCGGCAGCGCGTCCCCTTCCTACCCCAACAGAGTATGGCCCCACGCGCCGTCACCGGCAGCATTAGCGTCGTCGAGCCGATGTAGCGGTAGCCGTTGGCTCGGGCCCGCGGATAATGCCGCGGTCGGTTAGCCCCGCAGCACGATGATGCCTTGCGCGCGGTAGAGCGCCAGGACCTCGTCAGGCACGCTTGCCTCGGTCACGAGGCGCGTCAGCGCGGTCAGCGGGGCGACCACGTAGGGCGCCGCCGTGCCCAGTTTCTCCCCGTCGGCGACGGCCACGACCTCGGCGGCGCCGGCAATCATGGCGCGCTTGACGTGCGCCTCCTCGGGGTCCAGGACGCTGATCCCAACCTCCGGGTGCAGGCTGCACACGCCCACCATGCAGATGTCGGCGCGCACCATGGACAGCGCCTCCACGGTGGCCGCCCCCACCGTCGCCAGCGACTCTTTATAGAGCCGGCCACCGATCACCACGATCTCGATCCCAGGATGTCCCGACAGAGCCACCGCGATCGGCGGGCTGGTGGTCACGACCGTGGCGCGCAGATTGGGGGCTAACTGACGCGCGACTTGCAGCGTGGTGGTACCGCCGTCAAGGATAATCACCTGTCCGTCACGCACGAGCCTCGCGGCGGCGATGGCAATGGCCGCTTTGGCCTCCGAGGCATGATGCTGTCGTTCAACATAGCCCATGGTCGCGGGCGTGAGCGGCAGCGCGCCGCCATGCACGCGTTGCAGCAGTCCCGCCTCGCTCAAATCGCGCAGGTCGCGCCGCATCGTGTCCTCGGACACGTCCAGCGCCGCGCTCAACTCCGTGGCCGCCACTTTACCATCGTGCCGGAGGGTGTCGAGGATGCGGCGATGACGCTCTTCTCGCAACATCACGCGGCCTCCTTTTGCCTGTTTGTGCATGATTTTTCTTGACACATGCGTCTTTTTGCGCGTATCATCCTTGTGGGCAGTGTAGAGGACGGGGGGCAACGTGTCAATGACAGCTGGGGAGAAGCGATGAGCAGCGCGGTGGTCGGGGCACGGGTTGGAGTTCAAGAGACGCCGGCGCGTGCGCCGCGCGCGGCGCGCCGCGCGGTCGCGACGGCGTTCCTGGTCAACGGCAGCGTGTTCGCCAACTGGGTACCGCTGATCCCAACCGTGCAGACAAAGCTGGGTCTCAGCAACGGCACGCTGGGCGCCGCGCTGCTGGGCGCCGCGCTTGGCGCCTTGGTGACGATGCCGCTTGCCGGCTGGGTCAGCACGCGGGTGGGCAGCCGCACGGTGACGGTCGTGGGTGGTCTGGTCTTTTGCTCCTCCTTGCCGCTGTTGGTCCTCGCGCCGTCGCTGCCGCTGCTGTTCCTGGCGCTGGTCGTGTTCGGCGCGGGCAACGGGGCCATGGACGTGGCCATGAACGCCCAGGGCGTGGCGGTGGAACGGCGCTACGGGCGGCCCATCATGTCGTCGTTCCACGGTCTCTGGAGCCTGGGCGGCTTTGCTGGCGCGTTGATCAGCGGCGCGCTGGCCCGGCTACAGGTCGCGCCGCTGCCGCACGCCCTGGTTGCCGCTCCGCTGCTGGCGGTTATCCTGCTGGTCGCCGCGCGCTATCTGCTCCCCGCCGACGGCGACGATTCGCGGCAAGAGAAAGAGCACGGACCGGCCTTTGCGCGACTGCCCCGCGCGCTGATCGGGCTGGGTATCGTCGGGTTCTGCGGCCTGGTGGCCGAAGGGTCGATTGGAGATTGGAGCGCCATTTTCCTGCGCCGCTTTTTGGGCGCCGACGCCGCGCTGGGGGCAGCCGGCTACGCCGCTTTCGCGGCAACCATGACCGTGGGACGCCTGACCGGCGACCGCGTCACCGCCCGCCTCGGCCCTGTCGCCACGGTGCGCATCGGGGGCATCTTGCTCGCGGCCGGACTGGGGGTGGTCCTCGTCGTCGGGCAGCCTATCGCGGCCCTCGTCGGCTTCGGGCTGGTCGGCTTTGGGCTGGCCAACATCGTGCCCATCCTGTTCAGCGCCGCCGGGCGCACGCCGCATATGGCGCCCGGACCAGCCATTGCCGCCATCAGCACGGCCAGCTACCTGGGGTTTCTGGCGGGGCCGCCTCTCATCGGGTTGACAGCCGACCACATCACCTTGCGCGGCGCGCTAATCATCGTGGTGGCCTTCGGAATCGTTATCGCCGTGCTTGCTCCGGCGGTAGGCCGTCCCGCATCGAACGCCGTGTAGCCGCTACACAATATCATCCAATAGAGCGATAGCAAGTCCGGGCACACGCGTAAGATCATGGTCGTTCGTGACAAACAAGTCGCATCCGACCGCCAAGGCCGTGGCCGCGTGAATTGCATCCGGTGTCTTGAGCCCAGTTGCCGCGCGCAAGTGAGCGGCGCTGTCCAGGATCGATATGGTGATGGGTATGAGACGCAACTCGTGCGATGAGAGTAGCAAGGCACGGAATGAAGCTTCGAGAACCGCGTCGGCAGTGCGCAAAGGCTTGACCAGCGTTTCTAACAACAACAGTTCGCTGCTGACGATGCGAAAATCTCCCGCTTGCGCGCCCTGCCACATCGACAGTAAGAGGCTGTTATAGGGTTCGATTTTCTCGACGCTGTAGATGCACTATTGGCATCGACGTAAACGATACCCGAAGGGGGCAGCGTTAGCGATCCCACGCGCTGTGCTCGTCCTGTAGGTAGGTCTCCACGTCCCTTGCCGTCTTGAACTGGCGATGCCCAGGCGCATCGGCCAGAATCTCCATCACCGAACGGCGCTCCCGCGCCCGTGCGCGTTGACGAAGCACGATCACTTCGATCGACTCGCCGACCGGCAAGGTTGGTTCGGTGATCTCGATCCTACCACCGGGCAAAACCTCTGTTTCCACGTGCAGGTCCGAAAGTGCCATTGCTTCCCCTCCCCAATCACAAGCGTATCGCGTTGTACCATCACGATACCACGAATCACGACGAGGAAGAACGCGATGCTGGCCAGCTTGGTGGCCACGATGATGTTGTTGATGACCTCTGTTTCGTTTATCCCAAGGATGAGCAGTACACTGCGAGTATGGCGCACCCCTACGACGACTCCGACGCCAAGACCACCGACTTCCGTGCGCACCCCGAGTTGTACTGCATCGGGCGCGGGGAGCAGGGCGTGCTGACCGTCGAGCCCTACAAGAGCGAACTGCTGCCGCTGTGGGCGTTCCGCACGGCGGAGGTCGCGCGCCGGTCGGCCGAGTCCATCCATACCCGCTATCTCGCGTACCGCGAACAGCAGGATTTCGTGGGCATGGACATGGCGCGCAAGTACCTGCAGATGGGCTTCACGCGCGCCCGCCGCTACACCAACCACAGGGGCGGACGCAAGTACGCCGCCGACGGAACCGTGCGGCCACAAGATGCGCCCGATCCCGAGAAGGCGGAGGCGGCCGCGATCTTCCGCGCGCGCTGGCGCGAGGTTGCCGAGGACCCGGAGTACCTGCGGCTCAAGCGGCTCCACCAGGCCCGCAAGTCGCGCCGACCGTCGTCGTAGATTAGGTGTCCCTGACGCTCGTACAGGCGTCGAGACCCTGTCCGTTCAGACCGATATGGCCAATCCGGCTGTTCGCTATGCCCTCGAGCCCGGTGGACGGCGGCGAGGGCCTGCGACGCCGGCTGCCGAAGCCTTTTCTCTACGTCGGAGGCTGGCGGTCGGCGAGTCTGGCCAGGGCATCCCGTAGCGCGGCCTCGGCGTGCGCCGCGCGTTCCTCGGCCGCCAGGCGCCCTTGCTCCTCCAGCGCCGCGCGACCCTCGGCGGCGATACGGTCATGCCGCTCCTCGTCGGCCGTGCGGAAGGGCAGCCCCGTGGCCGGGTCGATGATCCGCAGGTAGATGCCCACCGGCCGCAGTTCCGCGCCCAGCAAGGGGCTGACCACGGCCCCTGTCGGCAGCAGCGCCAGCGGCGCCAAGGTATCGCCCTGCCGCGCGTACGCCCACAGCGGCGGGACCATCACCTGCTGCGGGTCGTAGATGTAGTACTCGCGCGCCCCCAGCCGCGTGTACAGCTCCAGCTTGCTGCCCCGGTCCACGTCCTCGGTGCTGGGCGAGGTGATCTCGAACACGATGTCGGGGAACTTGCCCTCCTCCCACGTCCTCCAGGTGGGCCGCAGTCCCGGCGCCACGTCGAGCGCCGCGTAGACATCGGGCGAGATGTGGTCGCGTCCGTTGCGCTGATTGTAGTACATCAACTGGTTGCCGCCGACGGCCACGCGCACGCGGCCCTGCGTCTCCAGCAGGCAGCGCAGGGCGAACTGCAGGTCCACCATCTGGATGGCGTTCTCGACGGTCTCGGCCATGGGCTCACCGTCGCTTCCGGGAAACGTGTCCCAGTCGATCTCCGGTCGGGTGTACGTGACCATGATACATTGCCCCCTCCGCTACCAAGCTGGCCGATCCAGTCGGCCACGAGTGTATCACCAGTCTACCACAGGCCCCAAGCCGCGCGGGCCAACCGGCACGCGACGGCACGACCCGTACAGACGTGGGAACCTATCCACTGCGACTATGACGCACCCCTACGACGACCTCGACGTGGAGGTTCCACCAGGCCCGCGAGCTGCGCCGGTCGTAAAAGACTGGAGGGTCCTGTCCAACCAGACCAACGCCACGGCCTCTCTGGCCCCCGCGTTACCTCCTCGCGCCGGGACGACGGTACATCCAGGCGCATTCTTGACTTTATTCGGTTGGTGAAGCGCAAAGCGCCTGTGCAATGTCGAGGCAATCGTTCGCGTGCTGACGCGCGAGTGGTTGACAGACGGGCGCGTCTTCTGCTATCGTATCACCAACATCCTTTAGTGAAGGAATAATGTCGATGGTGGCGATGCGGACCGGAAGCAAGCGCCTGCTGCGCGACCTCAACCAGAGTCTCGCGCTCAACCTCATCGCCGAGCGCGGCCCGCTCTCGCGCGCGGACCTCGCGCGCCTGAGCGGCCTGCCGGCGGCCACCATCACGCGCATCGCCGCCGATTTCGTTGCCGCCGGACTGATCATGGAGACGGCGTCGGATGAATCGAGCGGCGGACGCCGGCCGATCCTGCTGCGGGTCAATCCCGTGGCCGGCCACGTGGTGGGCGTCAAGGTGCGCGAGGATACGCTGACCGTGGCGCTCTGCGACCTCAGCTGCACGGTCGTCCACCAGTGCGAGGCCGACCTCCCCGACATCGAACCCCATCGTGCGGTTGCGACGATCGCGGCGGCCGTCGAACGCTGCATCGACGAGGCCGGCGTGGCGCGTCCCGGCGTGCTGGGGGTAGGCATCGGCCTGTCCGGTCTGATCGACTCGTCGCGCGGACTGTGCCGCTACTCGGCCATCCTTGATTGGCGCGACGTCGACCTCGGCCCTGCACTGGAATACAAGTTGCGCCTACCCGTTCGCGTCGACAACGACGTGAACACCCTTGCCGTGGCGGAGCGTCAATTCGGCGCCGGCCGCGGGGCGGCCAACTTTCTCCTGATCACCGTCGGCCGGGGCGTGGGTCTGGGCATCGTGGTCGGAGGCGAGATTTACCGCGGCGCCCACGGCGGCGCCGGCGAGTTCGGCCACATGACGGTGGATACGTCGCCCGACGCGCCCGCGTGCAACTGCGGCAAGCGGGGCTGTCTCGAGGCCGTGGCGTCCGATTACGGTATCGTGCGAGCGGCGACCGGCGCCGAGCCGGGCCGCCACGTCGAGGAGACCATGCAAGCGGTGCTCGACCGCGCCGCGGCGGGCGACGAGGACGTGCGCGCCATTTTCGAGCGGGCGGGCGCCGCGATCGGCATCGCCATCGCCAACCTGATCAACATCTTCGACCCCGCGCTCGTGTTGTTAGGAGGCGAGGGTCTGCGCGCCGGCGAGGCCCTGCTGGGACCGGCGCGCGCGGCCATCCCCCGCCATGCGTTCGGTCGGTCCCACGCGGACATCGCCCTTGAGATATGCCCGACCACCGAGGCGGATTGGGCGCGCGGCGCGGCCAGCCTCGTCCTGCGAGAGCTGTTCCGCCCTCCCATCTACGAGAGCGCCGACGCGCTCGCCATCGACCAACTCCTGGCGCGCGGCAAGGGCGGCGAGCAGCAGAACGACGCCCGGGGTAGGCCGCAACGTCGACCTGCCGCGAGAGTCGCGCGCTAGGGGCGGAAGGAGGATAGATGGTTGGACAACAGGGATGGCGCCAGGCCCGCGTGGTGGCGCTCTTCGTCGGGCCCAGCTTACTGGGGCTCGCCCTCTTCACGTTGGGTCCCTTGCTGGCCTCGCTCGGCATCAGCTTCACGCGCTGGGACCTGCTCACGCCGCCGCAGTTCGTCGGCCTGGACAACTACGCCGACCTGGGACGCGACACGGACGTGCGCGACGCCTTGCTGCATACCCTGATCTTCATCGCGCTCTACCTGCCCACGGTGCTCGTGCTCGGACTTGGACTGGCCCTGCTGCTGAACCGCCCCTTGCGCGGCTTGCAGCTCTACCGCACCGCCTTCTTCATGCCAGTGGTATCGTCGTGGGTCGCGGTCTCGCTGATGTGGAAATGGTTGCTCAACCCTGCCTTCGGACTCGTCAACTATCTCCTCGGCCTGGCGCACCTGCCTCAGCCCGGCTGGTGGGCCGACCCGCACTGGGCGCTGCCCGCGGTCATCATCGCCAGCGTCTGGAAGGACCTCGGCTTCGTGATGGTGCTCTTGCTCGCCGGCCTGCAAAACATCGGCCGCCAGTACTACGAGGCCGCCATGATCGACGGCGGGGGCGCGTGGGCGCGCTTCCGCCACGTCACGCTGCCGCTGCTCTCGCCGGCCACCTTCTTCGTGGTCGTCATCTCGCTGATCAACTCATTCCAGGTCTTCGACCAGGTCTGGGTCATGACCAATGGCGGGCCGGGCGGCGCCAGTTCCGTCCTCGTCGAGGAGATCGTGCGCAACGCCTTCAGCTACGCGCGCATGGGTTACGCCTCCGCGCTCTCATGGCTGCTCTTCGCCATCATCTTTGCCATCACGGCGCTCCAGTTCCTCGTGCAGAGAAAGTGGGTGACGTATGAGTAACACACTGATTGATCGCGCGGCAGGCAGGCGCCTGGACGGGGCGGCCACGCCCACCCACCCGATCACAACGCGCCCGCGCGTCCACGCCCGGTTCCGCCCGTGGCTCCTTGCCCGCCGCGGCCTGCTGCACCTGCTGCTCATCGCGCTCGCGCTGACGATGCTGTTCCCATTCTTCTGGACGGTCAGCGCCTCGCTCAAGGGCAACGACGCCGTCCTGGCCACGCCGCCGCAGCTCTTACCCACGTCCCTCCAGTGGGACAACTACGCGGCCGTGGCGCAGACCATCCCACTGGGGCGCTTCTTCGTCAACAGCCTCGTCGTCGCCGTGGCCACGACCGCCCTGCAGCTCCTGACCTGCTCCATGGCCGCCTACGCCTTCGCGCGCGTTCGTTTCCGCGGCCGCGGTCCCCTCTTCCTGGTCTATCTGGCGACGCTGATGGTGCCGGCCCAGGTGACGCTGACGCCGCTCTTCATCCTCATGCGTTTGTTCGGGTTGACCGACACCTACGCCGGCTTGATCTTGCCCGGTGTGACGAGCGCCTTCGGCGTCTTTCTGCTGCGGCAATTCTTCATGACCATCCCGCGCGAGTTGGAGGAGGCGGCCTTCCTCGATGGCGCCTCTCACTGGACCGTCTACGCCCGCATCATCCTGCCGCTCGCGCGCTCCGGACTTGCCGCGCTGACCATCTTCAGCTTCATGGGCTCCTGGAACAGCTTCCTCTGGCCCCTGCTGGTGACCAGCGACCAGAATCTCATGACGCTTCCGCTCGGGCTCTCGACCCTGCAGGGTCAGTACAGCACGGCCTGGAACCAACTCATGGCCGGCACGGTCCTCTCCATCATCCCCATCATCATCGTCTACATCCTGGCCCAGCGCCATTTCGTCGAGGGGCTGGCGCTCTCGGGCATCAAGGCCTAGCAGTCGTCGACCACGACGAACGAAAGGAAGGAGGCGCCACGACACGAGCATCCCCGGCCGGCCATCACGGACCACGTGGTCTTGCGATCATACGCGACACTGTCGTCACCCCTAAGCTGATAAAGGAAGGCTCGCATGCTTAAACGGACTCTCACTTCCCTCGCCCTCGTCGCCCTCGCCGCCCTCGCCCTGGGCGGCCTTGTCGGCGGTACACCCGCCGTTCGGATGCCCGCTCACGCGGCGTCGGATGTCACGATCTCGTTCATGACCTTCTCGGCGACCCCGGACCACCTCAAGGATCTGGACACGATCCGCCGCGGCTTCGAGGCCGCCAACCCCGGCATCCACGTCAACGTGATGCCAGTGGCGTTCGCCCAGTACTTCACCAAGCTGCAGATCGCCGTCGCGGGCAACAGCGCGCCGGATACCTTCGAGCTCGACTACCAGGATTTCGTC